>WNFG01000103.1_pt1 | contig 66519 bp, 49 predicted proteins | sample 5400431 | NCBI WGS metagenome assembly WNFG01 (sample SAMN13153346, study PRJNA577476) | soil metagenome | isolation source: 120 cm saprolite under Douglas fir tree site 2 hole 3 replicate 2 | place: USA:California | collected 2015-04-18
CATGATGCACTTCACGAATTTCGCCAACGCCGCGGGCCAAATTAAAGTGGAGGAGTGGGCAAAGCTCGCCAAGGAACTCAATGTACCGTCCTTCATCGATGCTGCCGCGGATACGCCGCCTGTATCGCATCTTTGGGACTACACCGTCATGGGTTATGACCTTGCAGCGTTCAGCGGAGGCAAGGCCATTCGCGGCCCGCAGTGCGCCGGGTTGCTGATCGGCAGGAAGGACCTCGTCGCCTATGCGCTGCTCAACAACAGTCCTCACGAAGACACTCTCGGCCGCAGCCAGAAAGTCGGCAAAGAGGAAATCATCGGGATGGTCAAAGCGCTCGAATGCTATTTGAAGGAGGATCACGAGGCCCTCAACAAGGAATGGCAGCGCCGCCTGGAGTTTGTCTCCGCGAGAATCACGAAGGTTCCCGGCGTTACCACTTCCTACATGATTCCCGACATCGCCAACCACGTCCCTCATATGCACATCAAGTGGGATGCGCAACGCATTCCGCTGACGCCGCGCGAAGCCGGAAAGGCGTTACGGGCCGGAAAGCCGTCCATCGTTCTTTCCACCGGCGAGGAAGGCGAAGTGTTGTCCATGAACTCCTTCATGCTGCAGCCCGGCGAGGAGAAAATCGTCGCCGAAAATCTAGTCAAACTCTTTAAATCGCACTCAGCGTGAGTGAATTGACTGCGCGTTTAACCAGACTCCGAAAGGTCGCTTCTCTCATCTCGCGCGGCTTGTTGGATCGCGCGAATCAGGAGAGTCTCCGTGCCTGAAGCCGCCTCAACTCGCGTGCGCTGGTTCCTGGTCTTCGGGTTGTTCGTCTTGAGCGCGGTGGCCTACGTCGATCGCATCAACATCGCCATCGCCGGGAGCTCTCTTGCTTCCGAGTTTCATCTGACCAAAGTTCAATGGGGCGCGCTTACCAGTGCCTTCCTTTTGGGCTACGGACTTTTTCAGATGCTCGGAGGATGGCTCGCCGATCGTCTCGGGCCGCGGCGCGTGCTCGCGGTGGGTGTTTTGTGGTGGGGGATTTTCACCGCGCTGACCACCGCCGTGTCATCGAAAATCGCTTTCGCTTTTTTTTACCTGGCAGCGGTGCGCTTTCTCCTCGGAGCCGGAGAAGCCGTCATGTTTCCCGCCTCCAATCAATTCGTCTCGCGCTGGATTCCCACGCAGGAACGTGGAATCGCCAATGGCGTCATATTTGCCGGCGTTGGCATCGGAGCAGGCGTTACGCCAGTCTTTATCACTTACATCATGGTTCACTACGGTTGGCGCTCGTCCTTCTGGGCAAGCGCCCTTCTCGGCTTGATCGCTGGAGCGGCGTGGTATCTTTTGGCGCGAGACACGCCGGAGCAGCACTCGCATGTTTCGCGTGCGGAGCTTGAGCACATTCAGGCGGGCCGAACTACCTCATCTTCCGCCACCGCGAAAACTAGCGAAAGCCGAATTCCCTGGAGCGCTATTCTCGCAAGCAAAGACGTGTGGGCCGTGACCTTCGGCTATTTTTGCTTTGGCTATATTGCTTGGATCTTCTTTACTTGGTTCTTCGACTACCTTCGTACGGTTCGAGGATTGGATTTGAAGGCCAGCGCTTCCTTCACCACTCTTCTCTTCCTGACAATGGCCGCGTGCAGTCCGCTCGGCGGCGCCATCAGCGATAAGCTCACCAAGATGTACGGCAAACGCATCGGGAGGTGCGGCATTGCAGTGTGCGCACTCTCGCTGACCGCTATTTTTCTAGCATTCGGTTCGCAAGTGCACAGCGCGCGCCTCGCCAGTATTGTCCTCGCCGGCGGCGCGGGAGCGCTCTACCTTTCGCAAAGCTCTTTTTGGTCCGTCACGGCGGATATCGCCTCTGGTTCTTCCGGTTCCGTTTCCGGTTTCATGAACATGGGCAATCAAATTGGCGGGGCCTTAACGGCTTCGCTCACTCCCGCGATCGCGTCGCGCCTAGGCTGGACCGTTCCGTTTCACGTTGCGGCAGGATTGGCCGCCATGGGCGCGGTGGCCTGGCTTTTCGTCAATCCCGAGCGCACTCTTTCACCGGCAGCGAGTTCATCTCCGTCCACAGAATGAATGAAGATGACCGGCAGGGTCGGTCTCACTGTGCGAGCCGAACCGCGTAGTCATAACCCGTCATTTCCAGATATCCCACACCGCCTGCCGCCTGCCCGTTCCGTTTTCCGGTCAGGAGGATCGCGCCCTCCCAATAATTCGGCGTGACTTTCGTGTTGCCCGTCAGTTCCTGAGATTCCAGAGGCGTTTTCACTTCGAGTTCAAGGCCCAGATGCGGAATTGCCAACTTCCACTCTATCGGGTAGACCGCGCCGGTGACGGGGCTCTTCCACGTTTTTCCTAGGGGCATCAAAACAAAATCTCCCGCGCGCAGGTGCGCTGTCTTGCCCTGTACGTCAACGTAGGTCCCTGCGGAGTACGGATCAATCGCACCATCTCTGCGCCGGATGTGAAACAGCATCAGCTCGGTGTTGTCCTCGAGCTGCAGACTGAGCCAGTCCCAGCCCGTTTGGTCCGCGGTCAGCTGATGCGTGAAGAACTCGTGATCCATCCAACTCGTTCCGGTCACTTCGAATTGTTTCTCGCCCAACTCGACGAAGCCGGACGTATGGATGCGCGTGAGAGAAATGTAGTGCGAAGCGCGCCCCGCGCCTGCCGTCTTCTGGCTCACGCCGTCCTCCCCATGGACGGCAGGCGGTTTCGCCGAACGCAGGGAAAGTTGTAATTGAAAGCCCTCGTCGATCGCCTGCAACTCTTGCGTGCCCTTTTCCCAAACAATCTGCCAGTTGCCATTCCAGATGCGCCCACGGGTTTCATCAGCTCCTGCAATTCCCGGTCCGGATCGATTTGTTCGTTCGGCGTGATAAAACTTGCCGCCATCCAAATCGCTCAACGCCAGATGCGCGAGATAGACATCTTTCACGTCCCAGGCCGCTGCCTTTGCGGGATCGCGGCTTACGGCTTGCCGAAAAAAGGTCAGTTCGAATCCGAAGCGGTGCCCATTGTTCGATTTCAGATTTCCCGTGTAGTACCACCACTCCGTTTGAAATTCCGGGTGATTGAAGTGGTCGTGTGGGAATTCATAGTGATAACCCGGCAGAGCCGTGCGGTATTGCGCCGCGGCCGGTTCGACAGAAAGCACCACGGCGACGAAGCAAGCCAGCTTATTCTTCATGCACAACCTCAATTGGATTCAGTTGCACCGCTACTTGCGCTGGGTACAAGCCCGCAAGCACGGTTGCTACATACACGATGGTGAGGGCCGCAAGCAGAATTTCCACCGGCCAGTGAAATCGGATGGTCCAGCCGAACGACTGCTTGTTGATTACAAAAATGAGAACGAGCGAGAGCGCAAGCCCCAACATCAGTCCGGCAATATTGGCCAGGAGTCCCAGCAATCCCGCTTCCACCAGAATCAGTTTTTGAATCTGGCTTTTCGCCGCGCCCAGAAAATGCAGTAAACCCAGTTCACGGCGCCGGTCGATGACCAGCGCGAGAAGTGCACCGGCTATTCCCATGACCGCCACGAGAACCGCAACCGCCTCCAGCGCGTAAGTGATAGCAAAGGTCCGGTCAAAAATGCGAATCGCTTCTCCGCGAAGATCACGATTCGAAAACAGCAACACACGCTGGCCGGCTGCAGTCTTCTCGATTTCGTGCCGAACGGCATCCAGATTTGCTTCGGGAGAAATATAAATCGCGAGATTGGACGGGGTCGGGTCAGGCAAATAGCGCAATAGGGTCTGGCGGTCCATCAGGATATTGCCGCGTTCGCTCGAATAGTCGTAGTACACGTCGGCGATCCGGAAGGAGCCTCTTCGTCCGCCGAGCGCCAGCGTGATGAAATCGCCCCTGTTCACGTTGTGCTTGTACGCAAACGGTTCGCTTACGAGCACCACGTTAGAATCGTGCAATTCGCCCAGCACTACTTCCTTTGAGCGGCCGGAGAAAAAATCAGAATTGTGATGCGAACGTAGCACATCCACGTCAACGGAAAGCAGCGTCGCAGGCATCTTCTCGTAGCTGATTTCGTAGGCTCGCAATCGATCGACGGCCATCACTCCGGGAAGTTTTGCAATTTTCTCCGCCAGTCCCAGCGAAATTGTCGGGTGGCGATCCGCCGCGGCGGAGCCCGCGGGACGAAGGTAGAGATCCGCCGGCAACTGATCGGCCATCCATACGGCCACCGTTTCGCGAAAACTCCCAACCATGATGCCTACCGCCGTCATCATGGCGATGGCCGTGGAGAGCGCGCCAACGAGCACCGAAGTCCGTCGCAGTGACCCCGCAAGGCTTCGCGAAGCCAGCAGCGCTTCTACCCCGAACATCGTGCCAAGCATTTTCGATGAAATCGTCAAGAGCGCATCCACTACAGCCGGAATCGCCAACGCGGAAGCGGCTATCAGCAAAATCGCCGCAAGATAGCCGAACAGCGGCTTCCCCGCGATCGCATTTCCACGCGAAGCCGCGGCCGCAGCCAGGCTGAGCCCCGCTGCCAGCCACAAGTCTCTGCCCTTTTGGACCCGCACGTCATATTCGCGCCGCCCCTTTCCCATCGCCTCCACGGGAGGTACGAGCGAGGCCTCGCGCGCCGGCGAGTAAGCAGACGCTACCGCAACTCCAACGCCGATCCCCAAGGCCAGAAACACCGATCCGATACCCAACTCGATCGGCCCCGGCCGGCTGCTCACGTAAAGCGATTCGACCGTGGCAGCCATCAATTTCACGGCGCCCGTTGCCATGAATCGGCCGAGCGGCAGCGCAATCAATGCACCCACAATCCCGAAACAAGCCGCCTCGCCAACGAAGGCCGAAAGAATGGCCCCGCGGCTCGCGCCGAGTGCGCGCACGATTCCAATCTCCGCCCTGCGTCGTACCACGGAAACGGAAATCGTGTTGTAAATGAGAAAGGCGCCAACCACCAGCGAAACGTAACTCAAGAGCCGCAAATTCCATCGGAATGCCGCCAGCATGCGGCGATTTTCGTTCGCTCCCGTTCCTTGCGGACGCAACTCCACCCCGGCGGGAAGTACGGAACGCAAACGCTGCTGCCACTCCTCCAGGCTCGCCGTCTTTTGCACTTTCAACAAGATGCGGTCGACCCGGCCATAGCGCGTCAACGCGAGCTGTGCCGTTGCAATGTCCATCACAATTGCAGATTCGTTCCCGTTTGAATCGGGATACACGCCGCGAATCACATAGTTGTGGATTCGATCGTTGATGAGCAATTGGAGGTGATCACCGGTCTTGAACCTGAGACTCGTGCCTACCCAGATGTCGTCGAAGCCTCCAGAATTTTCGGATCCCTCTTCGAGAGTTTTCGGAAATGGAGTTTCCGCCGCTCTTCCTGAATCCTTTTGGGAAAAGCCGGACGCCTCGGATACCAGGTCGAGCCCGATAAGAGGAAGTGACTTTTTCGTTCCCGCGATGACGGCGAAGTCCTCGATGCGCGGCGAGATTCGAATTGAGTACGGAAGGGAAGCCAGCGTGCCCACCAAATTCTCCGGCACGCCGCCCGGCGTTGTGATCTCCAGATCATTGTCCCCGGCCAGCGTTTCCATCGAAGAACGAAACGATCCGGTCGCGGCGTCACCCGCGAGATCGATCGCCAGAACCACCGCTACGCCCAAGGCCACGGCCAGCACCGTCAGCCCCGCGCGCACCGGCTCGCGCAAGAGCGGTCGCGCCATCAATCGGTAAAAAAGCAGTAGGCGTGGCATTTCAGGGCTCGAAGATCTCTTCGATTTTCCCGTCGCGCATTCGCACAACACGGTCGGCGAGGGCGGCGGCCTCGAGGCTATGCGTGGCCAGGATCGTGGCAGTGTCTTGTTCGCGAGTGAGACGCCGGAGCAATTCAAGAATGACATTCCCCGTCGTCGTATCCAGATTGCCGGTCGGTTCGTCGGCGAGGATCAGGCTCGGCGAATGGATCAGTGCGCGCGCAATGGCCACGCGCTGCATCTGCCCTCCGGAAAGCTGGTGCGGAAAACGATCGCCGAGGCCCTTCAGTTCCACGCACTCGAGCCGCTGCTGCGCAGCCTCGCGCGCACGCGGTTTTCCCGCAAGCAGCAGCGGCAGCTCCACGTTCTCAAAGACTGTAAGTGTGTGGAGCAATTGAAACGACTGAAAAATGAAGCCGACCTTTTCGCGGCGCAATCGCGTCAAAGCGGCATCATTCAAGGAAGACGTCGAAATTCCCTCCACGAGCACCTGGCCGGAGGTAGGAAAATCCATGGCCCCGGCAAGATTCAGTAGCGTGGACTTCCCGCAGCCGCTTCGTCCCACCAGCGCCACAAATGTTCCGCGCTTCACTTCCAGCGAAAGCCCCTTGAGCGCCTCGACGCGCTGGCCGTCGCTCAAATAATCCTTCGAGACGTTTTGCAGCGAAAGTATGGACATTTTGATTTGTAAGCGGGCGACGCGTGCGCAACCTCATTTTAGCAGTCGCTCGGCACGCAAACGGCGCGTTTAAGGACGGGAGGTCTATCTTGCTCGGCGCACTTCGCTCAGGATTTCAGTGAACTGAGCGCCTTCTCGATCGCTGACGTCACTTGCGGCGCATCCGGCGTTACTTCCGGCTCGAATCGCGTGATGACACGCCCGTCCGGGCCAACCAGGAATTTTGTGAAATTCCATTTGATCTCGCCGCCGGTTTGCGGATGCGCAGCCTTGTCCGTCAGGAATTGATAGAGAGGCGTCGTGTCCTCGCCCTTTACGGACACTTTGGCCATCATTGGAAAAGTCACGTTGTACTTCAAGCTGCAGAATGTCTTGATCTCCTGGTTTGTACCGGGCTCTTGGCCGCCAAAATTATTCGCGGGAATGCCTAAGATTACAAAGCCACGGTCCTTATACTTTTCATAAATGGATTCCAGCGCAGTGTATTGCGGCGTGAACCCGCACCGGCTGGCGACATTGACTAGCAGTACGACCTTCCCTTTGTACGCCGCGAGCGGCGCGGGCTGTCCATCAATGGAATTCAATGTGAAGTTGTACACGGTCTTCCCTTCGGCCATCACGGCGACCGCAGCAATCAGCAGGCATAGCAGCAGCTTTCTCACGTTTCCTCCATCCTTATCTTCTACCTTGTTCTGTGCCCATCGGCAATCTCCTCTGCACGCGCGCGGCCCGCCTCAAGATACCTGTCAAGATACCTGTTCGCCTGCTGGATCATTTCCAGGCAGCAGAGATTGGCCGACTGCCGCCATCTCGATTCAAACAGGCCTCCTCGCGAAACGGCCATTGAGCCCGCCATTGGCCTGTTATAGACTTCGCACGCACAATTCCTTACGGCCCATTCGTCCGGGTCATTGTCGGGGCAGCTGGGAAATATCGTTTAAGCAGGGGCAGCCACGGAGATGTGCTGCGCGCGGTAGTCCACAAGGAGGTGTCGATGCTTTTTGCATCTTCGGTTGCGGTCACTCACCGGACCCTCGGAACCCTGGATCTCGTCATCATCGGGATCTACTTTGCCCTTGTCTTTGGCATTGGCTATTACTTCTCGAGAAAGGAGCGCACCTCCGAGGAATATTTCCTTGCCGGCCGTAACATCGGCTGGTTCGCCATCGGCGCGTCACTCTTTGTATCGAACATTTCCACGGAACACTTCATCGGTCTGGCAGGTTCCGGCGCCACGTCGGGCCTGGCCGTAGGCCATTTCGAATGGCTGGCATGTCTGATGCTGCTCTTGCTCGGCTGGGTTTTCGTGCCGTTCTACCTTCGCTCGAATGTTTTCACCATGCCTGAGTTTCTGGAACGCCGCTTCAACCGCAATTGCGCCACTTACCTCGCAACGATTTCCGTCATTGCCTATATCTTTACGAAAATCTCCGTGCATCTCTATGCCGCGGCGATTGTTCTGGAGCGTGTCGTGGGATGGAGCCCATTGACTGCGGCCGTCATTCTGGTTGTGGCGACGGGCATCTATACCATCGCGGGCGGATTGGCTGCGGTGATTTACACCGATCTAGTGCAAACCTTGATCCTGCTCGCCGGTGCGATTGCGCTGACCATCATCGGTCTGGACAAAGTCGGTGGTTTTGCCGGGTTGCGTGCCGCGGTACCCGCTGACTATTTCCACATGATGAAGCCGGCGACGGACGGCGAGTTTCCCTGGACCGGTATTTTCTTTGGCGCCCCGATTCTGGGTATCTGGTACTGGTGTACCGACCAGGTGATCGTGCAGCGCGTTCTTTCCGCGAAGGACGAGGGCCACGCCAAGGCCGGCACAATCTTCGCGGGATTTCTTAAGATTCTTCCAGTGTTTGTGCTCGTACTGCCGGGACTAATCGCCTTCGCGCTCTATCCGCAGCTCTTCCACGTTGAGGGCGGAAAAGTCACCAACGGCGATATCGCCTATCCGACCATGATCGTGAACCTGCTTCCGCCTGGACTCGTGGGCTTGATGATCGCTGCGCTTCTTGCTGCGCTGATGGGCGCGATGAGCTCCGTGTTCAATTCCGCATCGACGATGGTCACGCTGGACTTTTACAGAAAGTTCCGCCCCGCCGCCACGGAGTTGCAGCTGGTCACTTTCGGACGAATGGCCACCGGCGCCATGGTCGTTCTCGGCCTTTTGTGGGTGCCGTTCATACATCTTCTCAGTGCGCAGCTTTATATCTACTTGCAGAGCGTGCAGGCGTACATCAGTCCGCCGATTGCCGTGTGCTTCATTTTCGGAATTCTCTGGCCGCGTCTGAACGGGCAAGGAGCCATCAGTTCGCTGCTGACGGGTTTTGTCCTCGGCGCAGTGCGCTTCATTTTCGAAGTGCTGGATAAGACACGGCATTACGATTCCGGCGCTATCCGTTGGCTGGTGGACATGAACTTCCTGCACTATGCCATTTTAATGTTCGTTGTCTGCGCCGCCGTGCTCATCGGCGTCAGCATGATGTATCCCGCGCCCGACCGGAAAAAAATCGCGGGACTTACCTTTGCCACCGTGGGCGACAAACTCGACACCACCGATGCGAGCACGCCCCATCTCCAAAGGGAAACGCCAACGGAACGCTTGTTTAACCTCGCGTTCACAGGGCTGCTGATCGCCACGGTGGTCGGTTTGTGGATCTACTTCCGCTGAGTCGGAGTACCGGAAATCCATCATGAGTGTGTCTGCCATTCGAACGCTGAAACCGAACGTCACGGAGAAGGAAGCGATGCGCACCTTCTCCGCGTCCGGCGTTTCGGCGTTCGTCTGGCGCATGCGTAGCGGGCCACTGCGAAAGATCGCCGCGGCCTACGTGCCGTTCCGGTTTTACCGTGTTCGCTACGAGGTCGGCAGAACCCCTTGCACGCGCTTGTTCGCTCTTGACGCCGTGGATGGCTCGCTCGACCTTTTCGAATTCCCACGAGTCCCAGATGACCGCGAGATCTTGTCCGTCGCTTCTCGCAACCGTCTGACGCCGGCGCTCAGCGAAGATCGCGCCGTCGAACTGCTCCGCGAAAAAGTACTTCGCATCGTTTTTCAGCAAGGCTTTTTCAAGCTTCGCGAGCCCCGCTTCGACATCACCCGTGAGCACTGCGAAATCTATCTGCCGTATTGGCTAGGTTTTTACGGTGGCGGAGAAACGGCGCGATGCCGCGTGCTGGATGCCGTCAGGCGCCGCATCGAAGGCGCAAAGGCATCCGCATTTTTCGAACAGTGGCTGGCCGCTTGACGCCGCGCCACAGTGCCGTATCGTATCTGCACGGGTAGGAAACACGCTTCATCGTTCTTCGTCTTTTCCTCATTCCCGGGAGGGTTGAAATGACAGCAGTCGTTCGACACATCGGAATTGGCCTGCTCGCTTGTGCTCTCAGCGGGGGTGCGGTGGTTGCTCAAGGCTGGCAGCACGTTGGGAAAGTCCAGCGCGTCGAAAAGCTCAAAGACGGCGTCGAGCTGACCGCTGGGGCCGCCAAAGTCCGCATCACGGCCTTCCGCGATGGCATCTTCCGCGTGCTTGTCGCTCCCAACGGCACTTTTCCGAAGGATTCCTCCTGGGCGGTGATCGAATCGCCAGATCCCCCGGCCGTAAAAATAGAAGAAACTCCAAAACAGTTGCGAATCATCACGGGAAATGTGACCGCCACGGTTCAGAAATCACCCTTACTCATCGATTTCTCTGACGCCGCCGGAAATGTATTGCTCGCGGACGAACGCAGTTTGCCGATGGCCTGGAATGGGCCACGAGTTCACGCTTGGAAAAAGATGCCGCTCGATGACAATTACTTTGGCCTCGGCGATAAAGCCGGCCCCATGAACCGCCGCAATCGCTCATCCACGAACTGGAACACCGACGAATTCGGCTGGCAGGAGTCCACGGACCCGCTTTACAAAACCATTCCCTTCTTCATCGGGCTACGCAAAGGCGCTGCTTATGGACTTTTCTTCGATAACACCTATCGAAGTATGTTCGATTTTGGTAAGGAGTCTCCGGATTACTTTTCCTTCGGCGCCGAAGGCGGCGAGCTGAACTACTACTTCATTGCAGGGCCGGTGCCTAAAGAAATCATCGCCAGGTACACGGCAATGACGGGACGTGCTCCGCTGCCTCCGCTCTGGTCGCTCGGATATCAGCAAAGCCGGTACTCGTATTATCCGGAATCGCGCGCGCGGGAAATCGTCAGCACGCTTCGGGAGAAAAAAATACCCGCGGATGTCATCTACTTCGATATTGATTTTCAGGATGGCAACGCGCCTTTTACGATTAACCACGAGTATTTCCCAACCTTTGAAAAAATGATTGCCGATTTTCGTGCGCAAGGCATGCGCACGATTCTGATCACCGACCTGCACATCAAGAGAAATCCGAACCATGGCTATGCGCCTTACGATTCGGGAACGAAGAACGATGTGTTCGTGAAGAATCCTGATGGATCGGTGTATGTCGGCATCGTTTGGCCGGGCGAAAGCGTGTTCCCGGATTTTACTTTGACGCGTGTGCGGGAATGGTGGGGTGGGCTCTACAAGGACTTCGTCGGCATGGGCGCGGCGGGCTTCTGGAATGACATGAATGAACCGGCGCTCTTTCAGCGCGCCGACAAGACCATGCCGCTCGACGTCGTTCATCGCCTAGATGACGGCACGGCTCTTGATCATCGCGCCATCCACAACATCTACGGCATGCAAAATGTCCGCGCGACCTACGAGGGATTGCGCAAGCTGCAGCCGGAGGAACGGCCTTTCGTGCTCACTCGCGCCGCGTATTCTGGCGCCCAGCGCTACGCCGCCACGTGGACCGGCGACAACAGCAGCACCTGGAACCATCTCAAGATGAGTACCCCGATGCTCCTGAGCATGGGCATCTCGGGCTATCCGTTCATCGGCGACGACATCGGCGGCTTCGCCGGCTCTCCGCCGGCTGATTTGTTGACGCGCTGGTTCGAGGTGGGAGCGCTAAATCCGATTTATCGCGACCACACCGCAAAAGGAACGGCCGACCAGGAGCCCTGGGTGCATGGCCCGGAACATGAGGCGATTCGCAGGAAATATATCGAACTGCGGTACCGCCTTCTGCCTTACATCTACACCATTACGGAAGAATCCACGCAAACCGGCATCCCGCTCATGCGCCCCATTTTTCTCGAGTACCCGCAAGCCGCGGAATTCTACCGCGACGACCACGATTTTCTTTTTGGTCCCGACCTTTTTGTCTCCCCGGTCGTTTCCGAAATGATCGATGCGCAAGGTGTGGCGCTGCCGCCCGGAGAATGGTTTGACTACTGGACTTCCGAGAAACACACCGGCAAGGACCAGATCAATCTTCATCCGCGTTTGGATGAAATGCCACTGTATGTCCGCGCGGGGGCAATCGTGCCTATGCAGCCCCTCGTGCAATCCACCTCAGAAAAACCAAGCGGGCCGCTCCAGTTGCGCGCCTACTTGCCCACGACCACATCCGGCCTCGACGCTGCGGTCAACGCTTGCCGCGGCGCGCTTTACGAAGATGACGGGCACACCTTTGCCTACCAGAAGGGCGAGATCCTGCGAATCAACTATTCCTGCCAGGTCGCGCCCGGCTCCGTGAGACTCACCAGCAATATTGAGAAGAATTCGTATCAGCCCTGGTGGAACGCCGCAGAGGTCACTCTCATCGGCGTCTCCTCCGTTCCCAAAGAAGTCCGCATCGGCGATGAACTTTCTCACGAATGGCGCTATGACCCGCAGGCGCACTCCGTCACACTCACCGTGCCGGATGCCGTGAAGAATTGGACTGTCCGCCTGACGCAGTAAAGGATTCGCGGACCAACTCTAGTTCAGCGAAAAAATCGAGAGCGATTGCTCCGGCATAGTCAGATGGATCTCATGCCCATTCAGGTCCGCCTTCGCGTCCCCGAACAATAGCGAAATCCCGGCCATCTTTTCCGCCGGCGTTCCATTCAGGGGAATGCGAAGCTCCCTTGCTTTGTCGGAATTATTGAACGCCACGACAATCTGTTCCTCCTCCGATTCTCGCAAAAAAACATATGACGATTCGTCCGACGCCAGGTGCCACATCCTTCCGCCGCGAAGCGCCTCATGCTCGCGTCGAACGCCGAGCAGGGCCTGCACGTAGGAAAAAATCTCCTCTTGTGCCCGCGTTCGCCTGGACTGCACGAACGCATCGTTCGAATCGCCAATCCAGCCCCCCGGAAAATCACGCCGGTTATCCGGATCCCCGCCCCCCGGCATGCCAATCTCGTCCCCATAACAAATTTCTGGGATGCCCCGCAGCGTAATCGTCAGTCCAAACGCCAGTTTCTGCTTTGCCGGAGAACTGCCTTCCTCGCTGGCGAACCTCGGCACGTCATGATTCGCGAAGAACGTCACCAGCCTCTCGGGGTGCAAATATAGAGCGTCGTGCCGCAGCACATCGGTAATGCGCCCGACCGGCGCATTCCTCAACAGCACGTCACGAATCGTGAAGTACATCGGGAAATCAAAAACCGTTGAAAGCCCGCTATCGATGCCGTCGTAGCGCTTCACTCCGCCCGTGAAAAACGAAGTGACGCTCGGATCCGGGTGAAACACCTCGCCGACCGTCGTAAGGTTCGGATACAGCTTTCGCAATCCCGCGTGCCACTCTGCCCAGAACTTTCGCCCCACGTAAGGAAATGTGTCCACGCGGTAGCCGTCGAGTCCTGATGCTTCCGCCCACCAGATGGAGTTCTGCAGCAGATATTGCACAACCGTCGGATTCTCCGTGTTCAAGTCCGGCAGAACCCCGAAAAACCAGCCTCCCGTGAGATTTCTCTTCATCCACGCAGGCGCATGTGGATCCATGAGCGATTCGAACGGATCGTTGCCCACCTTCTCTCCCGCTGCTTTTCCATAAAACGCTCCTTTCAGCGGAGAGAATGAATCGAGGTGCTGCTTGAGCGTGCCGTGAAACCAGTCCGGAAGCGGCGGATTTGAAACCCAAGGATGTTTTGGCCCAACATGGTTCGCCACTGCATCAAAGAAAATCTTCATGTGCTGCTGGTGTGCCGCGGCGACTAGGTCCTGATAGTCCTTCAGCGTACCCAGATGCTCATCGACTGCATACAAATCCGCCGCACCGTAGCCGTGATAATCCTGGGTCGCGCAATTCTTCACGATCGGCGTGAGCCACAGGGTCGTCACGCCGAGATCCCCCAAATACGGCAAGTGATTCTTGATGCCAACCAAATCGCCCCCGTGATACGCGCGTGGCTTCGAACGGTCGTGCGATCCCGGCGCATCCGCCGGCTCGTCATTCGTCGGGTCGCCGTTCGCAAACCGGTCCGGCATGATCAGATACATCACGTCGTCCTGCGAGAGCCCCTGGAATTTTCCAAGTGTGGGCGTGCGCGCGGCCAGCGGCAGTTCGAACGACGTCGTTCCCTTGGGCGCGGTAATTCTGCAAACCGCCGTCCCTGATTTCGTATCCGTCCCGATTTTCAGCCAAACAAAAAGGTAGTTTCCGCCTGCCGATGACTGTGTCCGCGAGACGCTCAGCGTCGGAATATTGCAGGAAACGTGCGTCGCTTCCAGATCATGGCCGGAAAGCAGCAGGGTCACCTCCGGCGTCAGTCCTACCCACCAACTGGGCGGCTCGACTTTCGTGACCGCAGGAGCGGGAGTACTTGCCTTTTGCTGCTGGCCGGCATTTGCTGCCGAGCCACCCCAAGCAAACAGAAGAAAAAACGCAAGCAGAGTTGCATGCAGCAAAGAGAATTCGAATGCGGACTTCCAGAACTGCAGGGGGGGTCTTTTCACACGGAAAGCATAAGAAAAAAAGGTCGCCGAAGCCAGCGCCCTATTGTCGCCAAAACTGCGCCACACTTTTTGCTATTTAGCTGCCACGCTGTCCGCGAAAATCAATTTTCCGAACGCTTCGGGAACATGGAAATTCGGCGCCGCCGTTCCGGTAGGCTGCCATGCGGAGTAAAATCGCGGTTCGCTCGGTCCTTCCACGCGGTAGAAATTGACTCTCCACGTCGCAGCAGGATCAAATCGCTCAACCAGCGACTTCATCGGCAACGCCAGCTCCGCAATCCATGTCTTGCTGGCTTCATTCAATGTCACCCGCCGCCGCAATTCGCTTTTCAAATCGTGTTTTTCGCCCGGTGCAATGTCCAGATCAATCCACATCCCGTTCGGGCTGATTTCGAATTCCTTGTAGCGCCTTCGATCCGATTCATTTGGCTGAAGAAAAACTTCAGCGACGTCTCGATCCCACAGCCGATCACGTCTTCCGTTGGGCTCGGCGTCCGCAAAAACTGTGATCACGCGGTACCTCGCCCGGAATCGCAGATAGAGCGTCTCCGGTGTCCATAGCAAACGTACTTCCGTCTCCCGCTCGGGATCCGCATTCTTCCCCTGCCAGTCGACCTGAAATCGCAGGCTGCCACCCGCTTCCCATGACGACAGTTCCGGAAAACCCTCCGCACCGATCATTCCCCGCATTCGCACAGCAATGGCAGTCTGTTGATCCGAAGTCAATTTGTGTTCAGCCATCGTAGGGATTGCACCTAGTACGACGCCTTCCAGAATAGCGATTGCGATGAGATTCACAAGATAAAACAAGGCTGCCTGTGAGGATACGGACTTTTTGCGCACCATGTTTTTCACTCTCCCCCGCGCCTTCCAATCATCGTGCTAGCATCAAATTGAAGCCTACTGAGAATCTCTTAAACCTATCGCCCCCGCGGGGCCAGGAGCACGAGCATGATCGAGCCTGTCAACGCCGAAGAGTTCGTAGCCCAGCCCGAAAGGCGCAAACCGGAACACTTTCAATTCGTAAAGTTCCGCATTGAAGACGGCGTTGCGAGGATGACCCTCAACCGCCCTGAGCACAATCTCCTCAACGAAGCGATGCTCCGCGAAATCGCCGACGGGATCACCAACGCCGGCGAACGCGGCGACGTCAAACTGATCGTCCTCGATTCCGCCTGCAGAGTTTTCTGCGGCGGCATTGACATCGGCGAATACACCTCGCAGCGCGTCTTTCAAATGCTCGACGCTTTTCACGGAGCGTTCTCGGGCATGCTGGAGGTTGGCAAGCCCGTCGTTTGCGTCGTGAACGGCCCGGCTATCGGCGGCGGGGCGGAACTGGCCGCTTTCGGCGATCTCGTCATCGCCACTCCCAAAGCGCGCTTTGCCCAGCCGGAAATCAGCATCGGCGTTTTTCCTCCGCTGGCCTCCACGATTCTGCCGTTTCTTGTCGGGCCCAAGATCGCTCTCGAGCTCGTTCTCACCGGCGAGCCGGTGACGGCGGAGCGCGCACTTGAGCTTGGCATGGTCAATCGCCTCGTCCCTGAAGCCCAGCTCGAAAAAACCGTGAGCGACCTCGTGAGCCGCATTAATGGACATTCCGGCCCCGTCCTCACCATGGCGAAGAAAGCCATCCTTGGCGGCATGGGCTTGTCCTTGCGCGAAGGCCTCAAACATTCCATGAATATTTTCCTCAACGAGCTCTATCGCCTCGAAGATTCGCAGGAAGGCTTGCGAGCCCTCGTGGAAAATCGTAAGCCCAACTGGAAAAATCGCTGAATCGCCTCGCAAATTTTTCGAGCACGCATTGACACTCCGGCACGCACAGCTTACACTCGAATTTCAATTTGCAGGCATGGGTAGCGGGGAAGGCCGTGCGAATCGGCCGCGGTCCCGCCACTGTAATCGGCTGAAAAGCCGTAAGCCAGGCCACCCTCTCATGCCGCAGAGGCCGGCGCTCTTCGCGAGAAGGAGCGCGGCCGCAAAGCCCCTGGCCGTCTCGTGGGGCTTTTTTGTTATGCCTCTGAATTCTCGCTGGCGGGGGATTTCTTGAAAGTTGTTGCACGTCCGCGCTTCCGATCTGCAGTCTGCATCGTGACCGCTGCCCTGCTGTCCGCAGCAGCGCATTTGCGAGCACAAACCGATTTGCCGGCGGCCACCTCCCCCGCCCCGCCTTTCCGTGAGGTCGTTGATGAAGCCGGCCGCACCGTGCGTATTCCTCAGCCTGTCCGTCGCATCGTCTCACTCGCTCCAAGCTTGACGGAAACCATCTACGCCCTCGGCCTCCAGGACCGCCTGGTCGGCGACACCGACTATTGCGATTATCCTCCCGATGCCCAGAAAAAAACCAAAGTTGGCGGCGCGATCAATCCCAGCCTGGAACAGATCGCCGCTTTGCATCCCGACCTCGTTCTCATGACCAAGAGCCTGAACCGCCTTGAGACCGTTCATTCCCTCGACAATCTCGGTATTTCTTCCTATGCTACAGATCCCCACACGGTCGCCGAAATTATTTCCTCTTCCAGGAAACTCGCTGAAGTTCTGGGTATTCCGGAGGCGGGAGAGAGAATTGCCTCTGACATGCAGCGTCGTCTCGCGGGTTTGCACGAACGGATCGGCGCTTTGCCGCCAAAGCGCGTCCTCTTTGCCGTTTGGACCGAGCCGCTCATCTCCGTCGGCAAGGACACCTTCATCGCCGACGCCATGCGCCGCGCTGGCGCCGTCTCCATTGTTGATTCCTCTCTGAACTGGCCGCAAGTAAGCCTCGAAGAAGTAGCCCGGCTGCAGCCGGATTTTCTCGTTTTCGCCGCATCTCACTCGGAGACTGTCGCGCCTCAATTCGAGTCACTCACCGGTCTCCCCGCATGGCAAATTCTCGATGCCATTCGCAATCATCGCTTCGCCGTGATTAGCGATGCCGTGAACCGCCCAGCTCCTCGCATCGTTTCTGCGATCGAGGAACTCGCGCGCCAGCTTCACCCCGAGGCATTCGCCGATAAGCCCGTGGGAAGCAAGGAAATTTTGGAGAAGGAGCATCCAGTTACGTCGCCAGGTTCTATTTCGCATGGATTCCCCATCGCCGATTCGTTCCAGTTAGACACCATCAGCCGCGGAGCTTGCCTATGCGCCCGGTAACACTCCGCCGCATCTCTCTTCAATGCTCCATCCTTGTCGTGATCCTGTTCGCAGTCGTCGTCATCGCCCTGAAATTCGGGGCCGTTCCCGTTTCTCTCTATGCGCTGGGGCACGATTTGTTCCGCGTCCTTTTCGGCCAGAGCAGTCAAATTTCCAGTGACTACGGTTTGATCGTCGTGAATATCCGCCTGCCGCGCATTCTTCTCGCCATCCTTGTCGGCGCTTCTCTCTCCGTGGCGGGCACTAGCTTCCAGGCCCTGCTGCGTAATCCACTGGCTGATCCCTACGTTCTTGGAGTTTCCAGCGGGGCCGCGCTCGGCGCCATCCTTGCACTGATTGCCGAACCGTATCTCTCACTCTCTCCCGCGCTCAGCGCTTTACTTACACCGCTCGGCGCGTTTCTCGGCGCGGCCGGGACCGTGGCAGCGGTCTACATACTTGGCCGCCGCGAAGGCCAAATCGACAGCTCCACGCTGCTTCTCGGCGGCGTCATCACCGCCTCTTTCCTCTCCGCCATCATCACCTTCCTCATGAGCACCATAACCTCCGGAAATACCCGTGGCATGGCCTTCTGGCTCATGGGCAATCTCTCCACCTCTTTTCAAAAGAGTGTTTACTGGTTTCTTGGGATTGGTTTTTTCGTCGCTGCCGGCGCGATTTACACTACCGCCAACGATCTGAATCTGCTTCTCGCTGGTGAAAAGGAAGCCATGCATCTCGGGGTCGATATCCCTCGCGTGCGCCTGGTCGTTTATATTGCCGCATCTTTTCTGACCGGGCTGGCCGTTTCCGTGAGCGGTGCCGTAGGCTATGTAGGCCTCATCGTGCCCCACGTCATGCGTCTCATTTTCGGCTCAGATCATCGGACTTTGTTGCCCACTGCCGCGCTTGGCGGCGCCATCGCGGTGGTATTTGCCGATACACTTGCGCGTACCATTGTTGCGCCAACCGAGCTCGCCGTCGGCGCGGTCACTGCCATCGTTGGCGCGCCACTCTTCATCTATCTCCTCCGCCGGAGACTCGCATGAGCAGCGGATCAGTTCTCGCGCGCAATGCAAACGAGGCAAATCGCTCCAGCGCCGACGCCCGCCTCAGTGTCGAACAAGTCAGCTACGCCTATTCCGCAAATCCCTCGCAGGCCCCCCTATTCACGCTGGAGGCCACCAGCTTCCAGGCCAAGCCCGGCGAAGTCGTCGCCATCCTCGGTCCCAACGCCAGCGGCAAATCCACCCTCCTGAAATTAATTGCCGGTGCCCTCGCGCCTCTCTCTGGCCGCATACTCCTCAATGGATTCGTCACCCATTCGCTCACGCCGCGAACCCGCGCGCAGCGCATCGCCGTTGTTCAGCAGGAGAGCCTCTTGCTCTTTCCTTCGCGCGTTTGGGAATTCGTCCTCCAGGGCCGCCATGCCCATGGCCGCTCGCTGCGGTTCGAATCGGATGACGACGTCATGATCGCCAAAAATGCTCTCGCCCAGGTCGGAGCCGCCGATTTGAGCGACCGCTCGATGGACCAAATCTCCGGCGGAGAAAAGCAGCGCGTGATTCTCGCGCGCGCTTTGGCCCAGCAGCCGCTGCTTCTCCTGCTTGATGAGCCGACTCTTCACCTGGACATCGCCGCGCAGGTGGATCTGCTCCACACCTTGCGCAGGCTCGCCGCTGAAAACCGCTACACCGTCGTCGTCGTCACCCACGAGCTGAATCTCGCAGCCGAATACACCGATCAGGTCGTCTTGATGCAGCGCGGCCGCTGCTTGCGCGTCGGCCCGCCCGCCAGCATTTACCAACGCGAATTGCTCGAACAGGTTTTTCAGACCCCGCTCACCGTGGAGCTTGGCCCTTCCGGCCGGCCGCGCGTGACGGTTTTATCGGATAGGCAGTAGCAGTTTCATCGTCAACCTCAGTCCCGCGGCCCTGCGCCGCGGACCACACTCACCGCAGACTTCGTGCTCGGGAAGACGGTTTGGTGACCCTGCTTCGATCTGGATCACCAAGAAAGCCGTCGCCGCCGCGCGACTGTAAGGCGGAGTCGGTCGCATAGCGAACGCAGCTGAAAAAGCTCGCTTCGCGGCCGCACTTGCAAAGTCAGCGAGCGAACCACTGTGGCGCTTCACCCCATTTTTGCGGGCGGCGCCACGGGAAGGCCGCTCGTCAGTTCCCTGTAGGCGCCGGGTTTTAGCCCGGCCCGCCCGCTCGGAACGCGTACTACCGCCAAGCCAGGAGACCGGCGAACTCTGCAGCCCGTGCGATCTTCAACCGTCGCACAGGACAACCTTCAAGCTCCCGCGCGAGAGGGAGCGGAGGACACCATGAAAACTCTTCTTAAATCTTTTGCTGTTTCGTTGTTGCTCTTCGTTGTTTGCTTTTCTTTGCACGCAAAATCATCTGCTCCCGAAACGCATCTCTCCGGTCGCGTCACCGATGCCTCCGGCTACACCGTCGCCGGCGTCAAAATCACCGCTCAACCCGAAAACGCAGTGGCGCCGGTCGCTTCCACTTCTTCCGCCACAGACGGCACCTACACTCTCATGCTGTCCCCCGGCCACTACCGGATTCGCTTCGAACGAAGCGCATTTGTCCCTCACGAAATCTTTCTTTCGCTCGCTGACGCGGACACCCGCAGTCTCGACGTAAAACTCGAGATCGCACAAGTGTCCGAAAACGTCGTCGTCACCGCCAACGCCCAGCCTCTCGAACTCAGCCAGACGCCCGCTCCCGTCGACGTCGTCACGCGGGACGAAATCCACCGGCGCCAGCTCGTCTCGCTCGCAGACGCATTGCAAACCCTTCCCGGTGCTACCATCGCTCGCACCGGCCGCGAAGGCGGTCTCACCACTTTTTTCCTCGATGGCGGCAATTCCAATTTCACCAAGTTTTTCATTGACGGCACGCCCCTCAACGAACCCGGCGGCTTCCTCAATCTTTCGAATCAAACGCTCGACAACATTGACAAGATCGAAGTCGTCCACGGTGCCGAAAGTGCTCTCTATGGCACCGATGCCGTCTCTGGCGTTGTTCAGCTCTTCAGCCATCGCGGTGCCACGCGCATCCCCGAAGTCAATCTCTTCGCCGAAGGCGGCAGCTTTTCCTCCGCCCGCGGCGCCGCGCAAATCGCCGGCCTTCTCGATGCGTTCGATTACTCGCTCGCCGGCTCTTACTTCCAAACCGACGGCCAGGGAAGCAACGACGCTTTCCTCAATCGCAGTTTATCCGGCAATTTCGGTTATGGATTCACCGACTCCAATCGTTTGCGCCTCACCGTGCGTAGCAACTCCAGCTTCGCCGGAATTCCCGGCCCGATTCTTCTCCGGCCCCCCAGCCCCTCGCAATTCGAACGCCTCAAGCTTCTCCTCGTTCATTTGAGCTGGGACTTCCGCACTGGATCGCATTGGACCCATCGCATCAGCGGCCACGAAAACCGCACGCTCGACACCAACGGCAATCCACCCTTCTTCACTTCCACCGACCAATTCAATCGTGCCGGTCTCCAGGAGCAATCCACGTACACCTTTCGAACCGGCGCCGTTGCCGCCGGTTACGAATATGAAGTCGAGAACGGCTACCCGAGCCTCATCATCGGCTTTCATGCCCGTCGCAACAATCAAGCTGGCTTCCTCGATGCCCGCTGGCTTCCCATTCCGCGCCTTACGCTCAGCGCAGGCGCGCGCCCCGAAGCCAACACCACGTTCGGCACTCGCGTTGTTCCCCGCGCTGGCATCGTCTACGTGCTCCGCTACGGCAAAGGCTTTTGGGGCGACACGCGCGCGCGCTTTTCCTACGGCCAGGGCTTTAAGGAGCCCGCGCTCGAGCAATCTTTTGGCAGCGACCCCTGCTTCCCCGGCAATTCCAACCTTCGCCCCGAGCGTAGCCAGACCTACGACGCCGGCATCGACCAATTCCTCGCTGCCGACCGCCTGCGTCTCTCCGCCACCTATTTCAACAACCGCTTCCGCGATATCGTCAGCTTCACCATCGATCCCACAACCACTACGGCTTGCAAATACGGCACTGGCACTTACTTCAACACGAATCTTGCTCGCGCCCGCGGCGTCAATCTCTCCGGCGACTTCCGCCTCCGCCGCTGGCTCAGCGTCAACGGCAACTATTCTCACGACGATTCGCGTGTCCTGAAATCGCCAAACGCCTTCGATCCCGTCCAGCTTCCTGGCAATCATCTCCTTCGCCGTCCGGTCAATTCCGGAAGCCTCATCTTTAACACTAGCTATCGCCGATGGAATTTGAATCTCTCCGGCTACTTTACCGGTATCCGCACCGACAGTGATTTTCTCGGTCTCGGCATTACGCACAACCCGGGCTATGCGCGTTTCGATCTCGCCACCAGCTATCTCATCGCACGTGGTATCTCGTTCTCCAGCCGAGTGACGAATCTCTTCGACAAGCAGTATCAAGACGCCATCGGCTTCCCCGCGCTCGGCCGCGATTTTCGTCTCGGCATGAACTACCGCTTCGCCGGCCGCGACTGATGCCTTCCGCCTGGCCCAAACCCTTTGTAGGGGCGCAGCACTGTTGCGCCCGTCTCGACACGGTCAATAGTTTTTGGAGATTTTTTTGACGACACCGGAAACCATCCTCTTCTGCTGGAGCGGCGGCAAAGACAGCGCCATGGCGCTGCACACGCTGCTCCAGCAGAAACAATTCCGAATCGCCGCCCTTCTCACCACCGTCACCGAAGGCTACGACCGCATCGCCATGCACGGCGTTCGCCGAGAGCTTCTCCACCGCCAGGCGGAGTCTCTCCATTTGCCGCTGCACGAAGTCTCTATCCCTCCACAATGCGTCAATCCCATCTACGAAGCCCGCATGGAACAAGCGCTCCGCCTCTTCTACGACCAAGGCGTTCGAAAGGTCGCTTTCGGCGACATCTTCCTCGAAGACCTCCGCGCCTACCGCGAAAAAAACCTTGCGCGCATCGGTATGACCGCAATCTTCCCCCTGTGGAAACGCGACACGCGCGAGCTGGTTCGCTATTTCCACGAACATCATTTCCACGCCATCGCCGCTTGTGTCGATTCGAAAGTTCTCGATCCCAGCCTTGCCGGCCGCGAACTGGATGAATCCTTCTTCCGCGATCTCCCTCCCAACGCCGACCCTTGCGGCGAAAACGGCGAATTCCACACCTTCGTCTTCGACGGCCCGATCTTTCAATCTCCCATTCCCGTTCGAACGGGAGAGGTGGTCAACCGCGATGGCTTTATCTTTTGTGATCTACTACCCCAACTGGAGGAAGCAACGAAATGAACGCCCAAATATCTCAAAAAGAAACTCTGCTCTACCGCACGCTGCTTGCTCTCGCCCTGATTGTTCTTGCCGCTGCCTTGCGCATCGCTCCGCATCCTTGGAACTTCACTCCCGTTGGCGCGATGGCGCTCTTCGCTGGTGCCATGCTCCGCGATCGTCGTCTAGCGTTTCTATTTCCCTTGCTCGCACTTTTCGCCGGCGACGTTTTCGTTGGTTTTCATAGACTGATGTTCGTCGTCTACGCCAGTTTCCTCGTCAACGTCGTCATCGGCCTCTGGCTTCGCGATCGTGGCACCATCGCGCGCATCAGCCTCGCCACGCTCCTTGGCGCCATCCAGTTCTTCCTTGTCACCAATTTCGCCGTCTGGCAATTCCTCAGCGGTTTCCCGCACACCGCCTCCGGCCTCCTCGCCTGCTATATCGCAGGCATCCCGTTTTTCTGGAACACGCTCGCCGGCGACGCCTTCTACGCCACGCTCCTGTTCGGCGGCTACGCCCTCGCCGAGCGATTCGTTCCGGCTTTGCGCTTCTCCACCGAACGTGCCTCTCTCCAGTGAACTTGTAGGGGCGCAGCACTGCTGCGCCATCGCGCGGTTTTGGCGCGCTGAATCCTGGCTGTGCTCCGGCGGCCCAGACGCATCGTCGTGCCCCGAATCGCTGACAGACAGTCCACCTCTCTGCGCGCCGATGCTATAATCTCCGTTCTCTTATGCCGAAATCCAGTCCAGAGGCAGCCTCCCTCGCACCCGATGTGCTCGCCAAATACGAGCCTGTCATCGGCTTGGAAGTTCACGTTCAGCTCCTCACCCGCACGAAAATCTTCTGCGGCTGTTCCACGCGCTTCGGCGATCCGCCCAACACCAACGTCTGCCCCGTGTGTCTTGGCCTCCCCGGAACTCTCCCCGTCCTCAACAAGCGCGCCGTCGAAATGGCCATGCGTGCCTCGCTCGCCCTGAACTGCACCGTCCACGACCACTCGCGCTTCGCGCGCAAGAATTATTTCTATCCCGACCTGCCCAAGGGCTACCAAATCTCCCAATACGAATTGCCTCTCGCCACCAACGGCCATCTCGAGATCGAGGTCGCCGGCCTGCCTGCGCAGACTGGCGCAAGAAAACGTATTGGCATCACTCGTCTCCATCTCGAGGAAGACGCCGCCAAAAATCTTCACGAAGGCTTCTCGCAATCCGCCACCAAGGCTTACATTGACTACAACCGCTGCGGCACCGCGCTCAGCGAAATTGTTTCCGAACCGGACATGCGCACGCCCGAAGAGGCCCACGCCTACCTCACCACGCTCCGCCAAATCCTCCTCTATACCGGGGTCAGCGATTGCAATATGGAAGAAGGCTCGCTCCGCTGTGATGCCAACGTCAGCGTCCGCCTCCGCGGCGCGAAAGAATTCGGCACCAAAGTTGAAGTAAAAAATCTCAACTCCTTTCGCTATCTCCAAAAAGCCCTCGAATTCGAGATCGAGCGTCACATCGCCGTCCTCGAGTCCGGCGGACGCATCTCACAGGAAACGCGCCTCTGGAATCAAGCCGAAGGCCACACCGTCTCCATGCGTTCGAAAGAAAAGGCCCACGACTACCGCTATTTCCCCGAGCCGGATCTTCTGCCCGTGCACATCAGCTCCGCCTGGCGCGAAGAAGTCCGCCGCACCCTCCCCGAATTGCCCGAAGCCAAGCGCGCCCGCTTCGTCAGCGCCTACGGCATCTCGCCTTACGACGCCGAAGTGCTCACCAACACGCAAGCGATGGCCGATTATTTCGAATCCGTCGTGAAAGCCGGAGCCCCCGGAAAAACGTCCGCCAACTGGATGCAGACCGAACTCCTCCGCGGCCTCAAGGACTCCGGCAAGGAAATCGACGCCAGTCCCGTCCCCCCGGCCGCCCTCGCGGAATTGGTGAAGCTTGTCGAATCTGGCCAAATCACCGGCGCCATCGGCAAAAAAGTTTTCGCCACGATGTTCGAATCCGGCCGCAACGCCGCCGAAATCGTCGTCGCCGAAGGTCTCGCCGCGCAAGTCAGCGACGCCGCGATCGAGCAAGCCGCGCGCGAAGTCATCGCAAAAAACCAGGATAACGTCGCCAAGTTCAAATCCGGCAACGAAGGCGTCTTCAAGTTTTTCGTCGGCCAGGTCATGAAAGCCACCCGCGGCCAAGCCAACCCCCAGGCCGTCAACGACATCCTGCGCAAGCTGCTTTCCTGATTTTTGGAGTGCGGTAGCCCAGCTGCTTTTACGATTGCCACAACTACTCGTGCCGCTCAACTAAGCCGAAGCACGTCACAGCTTGCCCCGGGAACGCCAATCTCCCGATTGGCGCCGAGAACGACTCCGTAAGTGCGCCACTCAATCGCGCTCCAGAGTCAGGTTCCCCACGGCCCAAAGCAATCCACTTTTGCCCCAGCATCCTTGCGGCCCTTTCATAGCGACGGCCTTCCTAGGCCGTCCGCTCGCTATTTGATAAGCTTCAAAGATCCGACGCGAGGGAGTTTCCCATGCTCAAGATTGGCGCTAAAGCGCCCAGTTTCAGTCTCAAGGCAGACGACGACACCTTCGTTTCTTTGAAAGATTTCGCCGGCCAGCGCGTTCTTCTCTTCTTCTACCCCAAGGCCAACACCTCGGGTTGAACGATTGAAGCGTCCGAGTTTCGCGACGCAAAGAAGGAATTCGACAAACTCAGCGTGGCTATCCTCGGCATGAGCGCGGATCCCGTCAAAGCCCAGGCCGCCTTCAAGGCCAAGTACCAGATCAATTTTCCGCTGCTCTCCGATCCGGCTCACAAGACCATCGCAAAATTCGGCGCCTGGCAGAAAAAACAATTCATGGGCCGCACCTTCATGGGCATCGTCCGCAGCTCTTTCCTCATCGGCAAAACCGGCAAAATCGAAGAAGTCTGGCCCCTGGTCAAAGCCAAGGGCCACCCCGCTGCCGTCCTCGATCGTCTTACGATGAGCGGCCGCTAAAGCAGCCATTGATTCTTGGTGTGGATTCTATCTTTTCCGGGCGCGCGATGGCGCGAAACTCTTGCTCAACGGTGGCACTCATGGGCCTAGCCCTCGCGTCCCTCGCTCTTGTCCTTGCACCTTCTACTCTGGCCGTCGACGAGAACACTGTCTCTTTCGCAGAGGCGGCTGACCGCGCCTTGCAGCAATCCATGCTGACGTTGTCCGGAAGCAAGCCATTTCATTTGCAAGCCGTGATTCGAGAGACCACGGATCCAAATTCTGACTATCAAGCAAAGATTGCCACTCTTACGAAAACTGCCGGGTGTATACCGACTCCTCCCATTTTGGAACTCCCCGATTGCCGGAGAGGACGCGCTGCATCTCTGAAAGTAAAAAAGGGGCAGCTTACTACCGTGCTCCTACGCGTGCGGGAGACGGACAGGTTGCGATGCGATTCCACGCGTGCCAAACTGGCCCGAGGGGAGCCAGGCCTTGGCGTCCGCGATAGATCTGTCGGGCGGAAGTGACCACTGTGATTGGGAGCCATCAGCACAATGCCCCGCTACAACCACAAGGAAAGAATCAGAGATCACTACGACCGTGTAAGTCCCTATTACTACTCCTTGTGGGGCGAGCATTTGCACCATGGCTACTGGATTCGCGGCGACGAGAGCAAGGAACAGGCCCAAGTTCAGCTCGTCGAGTATCTCGCGCAAACAGCGGGAATTGCGCCGGGCCGCAGGATTCTTGATGTTGGTTGCGGTTTTGGGGCCAGCAGTATTTATCTGGCCCGGAATTACAACGCGGAAGCAACCGGAATCACGATTTCTCCGGTTCAGGTGGAAATGGCCAATAAAGCGGCGTCCACGGAAAATGTGAAAGCAAAATTCCTCCTGATGGACGCCCAAGCGATGAACATCGATCAATCCTTCGACGTTGTCTGGTCGGTCGAATCGATCTCCCACTATCAAAACAGGGAAGACTTTTTCGCTTCCGCCGCAAGATTATTGAAGCCTGGCGGGACGCTCGCCATCATCGATTGGTTCAAGAAGGAAAATCTCAAGCAAGCCGAGTACAAGAAGTTTATTCATCCGATTGAAAAAGGCATGCTCGTTGAATTGCAGACCATGCAGGAGTACAGGACGATCCTTGCATCAAACCGTTTGCAAATCATGCAAAGCCAGGTCCTGAACAAAAATTGTGCCAAGACCTGGGATCTTTGCCTGGACATTATCAAAAGGAAATCGTTTTGGGGGCTCGCCGCAAAAATGGGCCCTGCGTTTGTCGATCATCTCAGAGCCTTCCGGGCCATGAGAGCCGGCTTCGCCTCCGGCAATTTCATTTACGGCCTCCTCGTCGCCCAAAAACTCTAAACGTGGCGAATCGATAGGGCAAGCTCGGCGGCCGGCCGACGCGGCCGGTGTCACTGGCCTTCCCGCGTCCTTGCCTCCCGCTTTCCGGAGGAGCATAATCTCTCGCCAGCAGGAGGTACTGATATGGCCAAGACCAAACAATTTACAATCGCAATCGATCATCAGCCCGGAGCGGTCGCCCGCATCGCGAAGACACTAGGGGACGCCAAGGTGAATATTCTCTGTCTCTTGGGAACGTCCCAGGGCACGGCCGGCACGGTCCAACTCATCGTCGAAGATGCCCGGCGCGCCAAGAAAGCTCTCGACGCGGCCCGGATCGCGTACCAGGAAATCCCGGCGGAACAATACGAGTTGCCGAACAAAGCCGGTTCACTGGCTCAGTGCTTGAACCAGCTCGCAGCGAAAGGCGTCAACATGAATTCGATCTGCGCCATGGCTGCGAAAGGCGGCAAGAAAGCCGTTGTTGTTTGCACAGTGGAAGCTGCCGCAACAGCAGCCGCTGCCACCGCGTAGCAGTAATTCACGGGCGAAAAACGAATCGTTTCGACCGTGGAGAAAAGAGTTTTTTCTTCACTACCCGCCACTCACTGCTCGATGACCACGTTGTCCTCAGTGGTCGTGGGACGTTGCAGCCATGTTGTGGCTAGGTCTTGCTTTGCGGCGAAGCGCGGCCATCGCTTTGTCATTGACAGGAACAAAATAGCCGACGGCTATGCCCATCGCCCCGTCGCTCAACAATTTTCCAGTCGGGTTGTCGTACGCGGCGGAAATCTTCAAAACATCGTTCGCCGCAAATTTGTAGCCGCCCTCCTGGAGAAAAAGCTTTACGGGCACCGATTCGAGATGGCCCCCGGCGTCCACCGTGGCGTCCAGTGTCGCCACGGTTTCTTTGCGCGACGAATCTTGCAGCACGATTTGCCGGCCGTAGTCGTGCAGATGTCCGCCGACGCCGAGCAGCACGCCGTCATATTTCACCGTGACGGTCCCGCTCTTCGTGCTCTTTCCCGCGGGCAGGTCGTAGCTTGAACCTCCGCACGAGTTCACGTCCATCCACGCCGGGTAGAAGTTATGGACCATCTTCCCCACGCTCCCAGCACTCGCATCCACAAACGGGATCTGCACTTCGAGATACACCTTGTCGTAAGAAGTTGCGGTGGGGTTGTACACCATCGTTTCGATTCGAATCTTGTCGCCTTTTTGCACGTGATAACCGTAGCCGGGCATCTCGGCCCAATCGGTCATTTCGCTGCCCGCGCCGAAAATGTGTTCTTCCTTATTAGGGCAAAGAAAATCGGCGCGGTTCTCATTCCAAAATGCGGTGTGGTGTAACACGGTTCCGGGAACAGGGCCGCCGTTCCCTTCCACGAGCCGGGGATGGTACGCGAGCAGCCAACCTTCGAACGGCACTGCCCAAATGAGATCCGGGGGCTGCGGCATTTTCATGTGATCTGTGTTCGCCGGCAAATTCAACGGACCCACGCGCAAAGTAACGGAGTGCGCATTCGAATCCACTTGCGAATCGAGCGTCACGCCTTTTGCTACCGCGTGGTGCATGCCGCCCTGCATGAACGCGCCATGATGCGCGTGCGCCGCCGGTTTCTCCTGCGCGAAGCTGAAGGGAGCAAGCGCGATTGCCGGCGCCAAAAAGTTTAGCCATAAGCTTGTTTTTTTCCGCATGGTAGTGCTCCACGTTTTCTTTCGAACCGGGCACTTCCATCATAGCTCCATGGCGCCGATTCCGTCGCGCGCTGAAAAATAACGTTCGTCATGGACCTGGAGCAGAAAGCGGGTACAATCGCGGCGCATGGATCGCTTCCGCCACTTTGGCATTGTTCTTTCTGTTATTTCCCTGGCTCTGCTTTTCTCACCGGCACGGTTGCGAGCACAGAAGCCTTCGTCAGATGCTCCGCTGGTCTTGAACCACGTGACCGTGGTTGACGTTCGATCCGGCACGCTGCACCCGGAGCAGACCGTAATTATTGAAGGCGATCACATTGCGTTCGCCGGGCCCAATAAATCAGCCAAGGATTCGCGTCGCGCTCATGTGGTCAACGGCCGAAATCTTTTTCTGATCCCCGGCCTCTGGGACATGCACGTCCATCTCGTCTTTGGCGACTGGTTTCCCGACGCGCAAGAAATTTCACTGCCGCTCTTGGTGGCCAACGGCGTCACCGGAGTGCGCGACATGGGCAGCGAGCTCGGCATTGTGCAGGGATGGCGCAACGAGATCGAAGCGGGGCGCCTCATTGGGCCGCGCATTCGAACGTCCGGGCCGATGCTCGATGGACCGAAACCGCGCTTTCCAAGCTCCATCGCGATTGCCACTCCGGACGACGCCCGCCGCGTCGTCGCGGATCTCAAACGCAGCGGGGGAGACTTCATCAAGTTGGAATCGCTTATTCCGCGCGACGCGGTGTTTGCGATCGCCGACGAGGCCAAGAAACAGGAAATCGCATCGAAGGGCACGTGCCGGATTCCGTGCGCGCGAGCGAGATGTCCGAAGCGGGGATAGAAAGTTTCGAACATCTGATTGGAATTTTCGAGGGCAGTTCGCCGGCCGAAGATGACTTCTTCAAAGGGAATAAGACGGAAGGACGATTTCTCGCCACTTACAATTCCGTGCGCGCCGCGTCACTGGCCGCGATTCTGGCAAAGAATCAAAACGTGGCAATGCCCCACGCTGGTTTGGGAACGCGGCGGGAACCTGATCGACACGAGCGATTTCAGCAAAGACGCGCGCGTGAACTACGTGTCTGGGTCGTGGAGAACCAAGACGTGGAAGCGGTTCACGGACGAGATCACGCAGGCTTACGGGACGGATGATCTTGCGACGCGCAAGAAGTTTATCGAGAAGCAGCTTGAAGTTGTGGGGATGCTGTACAAGGCCGGGGTGCCGTTTCTCGCGGGAGCCGATACGCCGGCTGGCATCCATATTTTTCCAGGCGCCAGCCTGCATGAAGAATTGCAGCGCTTCGTTGCCGCCGGATTCACTCCGCTGGAAGCGTTGCAAGCCGCCATGTTGAATCCTGCCCGTTTTTTCGGCATGGAAGATCAGCTTGGTACGGTTGAAAAAGGAAAGCTCGCGGATCTTGTGCTTCTTTCCGCCAATCCAGTCAAGGACATTGCGAATACGCAAAAGGTCGCAGGCGTCGTCTCGAATGGCTATTACTTCTCTCGTGCGGACCTAGACAAGATCCTCACTCGCGTGGAAGCTGCGGCTCGCCGCCAACCCTGAGCGGCGCCAGCTCGGTCGCGTCCAGCACATTACATGCCCCGCCCGGAGCACATCTCACAGATCGCAAACAGTCCCTCGGATCACGAATTCCGTGGGCAGGATACGCTGGCTGAAAGCCATGTGCGGATGATGTAGCCGCTCGAGAAGCATCTTCATACAGGTTTCGCCGATCTCTTCTTTGTGCACGCGCACAGTCGAAAGCGGCGGATCCATCAAAAGAGCCTCTTCGCGGTCGTCGAACCCCACCAGGCTGATATCATCCGGCACCTTGATGGCCTGCTGCCGCAGCGATCGCCAAAGCCCGTAGGCGATTTCGTCGTTCCCAGCTACGACAGCCGTGGATCGCGGCCGACGGGAGAGGACTCGCCCTACGCTCTTTTGACCGAAATCGACGAAACTCTGAGCATTTCGGGCCAAAATCAAGGCGGGTCTTAATTTGTTTTCGCGCATTCCTTGCTGGTAGCCTTCGAACCGGCGATGAAGCCACGGGTAGGAGGTATCTCCGGCGAAAACAATCTGGCGGTGACCCTTGGCGATCAGGTGACGCGTGGCTTGGAGCGTACCATTGAAGTCATCGAAGCCTACTTGATCGTATTGCTGCTGTTCGCCCATTCCAACCACATTGTTACTGAAGGCCACGAAGGGCATATGGATGGATTCGATCCTGCGAAGCAGATTCGGATAAATCGTCCCGGCCAGAATGAGTCCGTCAATCAAGCCGTGCTCCTGAAGAACGGGAGGAAGGTCGATCCTGTCTGGCAACGTTCTTGGGGAGTAATGCAGCGCGGCGAACAGCACGTGCTGCTTCAAGCTACTCGCGTAAGTCTCAACGCCTTGCAGGATGCGTGCATGAAACGGATGGGGAAAATCACGGTTGCTCAGGAGAAAACAGACCATTTCCGCGCGCCGCTTAAGAATCCGGCGCGCCTGCGCATTGGGGCGGAATCCCAGACGGCGGATGGCCGCGAGTACTCGCGCACGTGTTTCCCGGCTTACCTGAGCGCTGGAATTCAGCACCCGTGAAATCGTTCCGATACCAACGTTAGCGGCCTTGGCAACTTCGCGAATCGTTGTCTTGCTTGGAACTGATTCCATGACCGGTGTGCCCTTTTGTCGGCTTTGGCGTCCGGGTCGAGAAGCCGCCGAACCTCTTCCCGGGGCAAGTCTAGCACACCAAAACGGCGATGGTATTGGCAACGGTCAACAGGCTCGCGGATCCCACCCCGCGACAAGAAGCTGGAAAACCGATGCAAGATATCGGTTTCACGAAGAATCTGACTTGACAGAGAGTTTTCGCTCGGATAGGGTTTGGAACCAGTTCCAAGCGTCATCGCTGGTTTCCTTGTACCGGGGCTACGGTCTTCTCGAATCGAGTGGGGTGATGTTATGAAAAAATTGTTTGGTTCATATTTTCCATGGTTGCCCAGCATGAATAATTCTCATGTACTGAATACCGAAGAATTTGCAGCACCCGCCGGAGCCGTCGTTGTCAGACTGTGGCGATTTAGCATGGCGGTGCTGTTCGGAACAGTACTTCTAGGGTTCTCCGCACCGGTCATGGGGCAGGCGGTTAATGCAACGCTGCTCGGAACGGTGACGGATACCAGCGGAGCCGTGGTAACTGGAGCGAAGGTGACGGCCACGGAAATGAAGACCGGTGTCAGCCGCAGTACCACGACTAATGATAGCGGGAATTATGCATTTGCCGATCTCCCCCCCGGTCAATATGAAGTCACCACCGAGAAGCAGGGATTCAAGAAGGCCGTGCGATCCGGAGTGGATGTGGTTGTGAACACCGACACTCGAGTGAACCTCGCGCTTGAGCCGGGAGCCATAAGCGATAGCGTGGTAGTAAGTGCTGAAACTCCGATACTTCAAACGGACCGAGCCGACGTGGGCGCCAAGATAGACAACAGGCAAGTGGTTGATCTACCCCTCGGGAATAACCGCAATTTCCAAAATCTGTTGAATCTGGTGCCGGGAGCTACTCGCGCGCATAGAGTGCATTCTGAATTCTTCAACGCGCAAGACAGTTTGTCGACAGAAGTGAATGGCCAAGCTCGCCTATTCAACAACCTGCAGATTGAGGGCGTGGATGACAATGAGCGTACGGGACTGCTGCAAATCTACATCCCACCGGCAGAGGCGATTCAAACAGTTGACGTGAGCACCAGCAACTACGCCGCCGAGTTCGGGCGCGCCGGCGGCGCTGTCACCAACGTCATCTTGAAATCGGGCACAAACGCTTTCCATGGCACGGCTTACGAGTTCAACCGGATCAGCGCCCTGGCAGCCAAGCCTTTCTTCCAGGCCTTAGCCAAAGCGCCGACCACTTACAACTACTACGGTGGCAATGTGGGTGGGCCAATCATCCGAAACAAGCTTTTCTTCTTCGGCGACATCCTGCGGATTGACGATTCACGCGGCAAATTTGACAATCTGACCATGCCCCGGGATGACTTCCGTGGCGGAGATTTCCGGGCCCTCGCGCCGCCTACCTGCGTAGCTAGCAACGTATCCTGCACCATTTATGATCCCTATCAGACTACCGACGCCACGCACGCGACCTTGGTTCTCGATGCCAGTGGAAAGCCTATTCCCGTGGTGCCGCCAGAACGTCGGACACCGTTCCCGAATAACGTCATCCCCGCGAGCCGCTTCAGCCCGCTGGCGCTAAAAATTCTGGCCCTCGTCCCGCACACCAATGTGGCCAACCCGGGCCTCAGCACCAACTATCAACAAAATACGCGCTTCCTGAAAAACACCACGGCGTTCGACACGAAATTCGATTTCAATCGCAAAGATAACGACCGTTTCGCTTTCAGGTTCAGCCGGGCCGTGCAAAACCTCAACGATCAGCCGATCTTTGGCCTGGCCGGAGGTCCCAAGGGCGGAGGTTTCCAGGGCACGGGCGAGCAACACGTCCAGAGCGGAGCTCTGAATCATACCCATGTGTTCTCCCCAAGCCTGATTGCTGAGACGCGTGTCGGTGTGAGCCACTACAGAAATATTGCTCGTAACTCCGACTATGGCTCCAAAGCGTCAGACGCCTTGGGCATCACGGGCGTCAATCTGGATCCCTTTACCAGCGGCCTGACGGGCATTGACATCCAAAACGGATTCTCGAGCCCGATGATTGGTTACTCGGCGTCCCTGCCGTGGGACCGCGGCGAGACCAACATTAACGCGGTGACCAACTGGACAAAAATTCACAGAAATCACACCTTCAAGTGGGGGGTTGACGTTCGGCGGCTGCGTGACGATTTGGTACAAGCCCAGACGTTCAGCCCACGCGGAGTCTTCCGCTTCGGTACCAGCACCACGTCAACTCCAACGTCAGGAACGTCGCGCGGTAACAATTTCGCCGCGTTTCTTATCGACGCGCCCACGGAGGTGGGGCGCGATGTCTCCGTCGTATCCGGATCGTGGCGAGAGACGGAATTCTTCAGCTACGGACAGGATAAATGGCAACCGACCTCCAAGCTAACCTTGGATGTGGGGTTAAGGTGGGAGCTCTACTTCCCGCCGACGCCCCAACATTCCGGTGGCTATTCCAATTACGATCCCACGACCAACACCTTGGTACTCGCAGGAATTGGGGGCAACCCGCTGAACCTTGGCCGTGAAACCTACTACCATTACTTTGCTCCTCGCTTTGGATTGGCCTATCGCTTCACAGAAAAATTTGTCTTGCGCGGTGGTTTCGGCATCAGTTACGAGCCTTTCCCCAACAACCAGTACGCCTGGAATTATCCGGTACGCCAGGCCAATGGCACCAACCAAGTGACGGCCGGTGCGCTGCCGACATGGCCGAGCAGCCAAATTGCTTCAATGAGCTTCGGATTTCCGGCACCAGCCCCAGCGGCACTGCCGAGTAACGGGATCATATCGGGGCCTGTGTGCAAAAATCCACCAGTTCCGGGATGCATTCCAAATTCCCAATTCAACGTAATAGACAAGAATTTTCAGCAACCGTACGTGGAATCGTGGAGCCTCGCCGTCGAGCGCGCACTGCCCAAGAATTTCGTGCTGGACGTCGCCTACGTGGGCAATCACGGCGTAGACATTCCAATGGACTTTGATCTGAATGCAGCAGTTGTTTCGTCAGCCGTTAACGCTAATACATGTCCCCAAAGGCCGGTATGCGCTTTGTTTGGCAGAACGGCCGCCACGGATTTTCTATTCAAGCCAACCAGCTCGAATTACCACGCCTTGCAGACAAGGTTTAATCATAGGATGAGTGGCGGGCTGCTGCTCACTACGTCCTACACGTTCGCAAAGGCTTTGGCGTACAGATCGGACGTGGGAGACGGGGGCGGGAACGACGGGGGCAATCCGTCCTTCTATCTGGATTTCCGTCGCAACTACATGGTGGTCAGCAACAACCGCAGCCACACTTTCGTGCAAAGCGTGGTCTATGAGTTGCCGTTTGGCAAGGGCAAGCCCCTGCTGCATTCAGGCTGGGCGAACTGGGTTGCCGGAGGCTGGCAGGTGAGCACAGTTATGACGATAATGAGCGGAAGGCCGCTGGATTTCAGTGCCAGCGGAACTCTGCTCAATGCGCCCGGCACGCGTCAGACGCCGAACCAAGTGGGATCCTTCCGCGTCCTAGGCGCAATCGGGCCCGCGCCGAATGGGGCGTGGTTCGACACCTCGGCGTTTGTCCCAGTGAGCACGCCACAGACGACCGGAAGCATGAGCCGATATAAGTTCGCCGGTCCGCGCTTTTTCAACCTGGATGCCGCAATATTCAAGAGGTTCCCGGTAACAGAGCGGATTGGCCTGGAACTTCGCGCGGAAGCATTCAGCGTAACCAATACTCCACAATTCGATCAGCCAAACGGAAACGCCAGTGATAGCGTTGGTTTCGGCCACATAACCGGCACTATTGGCGGCAACCGAACCGCGGAACTCGGAGCAAAGCTAACTTTTTGACTTAATTCTGCGCGCATGAAAGACCTTAGTTCGCCCGGAACGGGCGGGCGATAAACCGCGGTGGAAAGCAGAGATCCTTATTTTTTCGAAGGGGTGTGCTTGTGAGAACAACACTGATTAGATCCAATCAAGTTGTCGTGTGTAGCGAGTTTCCCGGGTTTGTGTTAACGACGGCAGCGTTTGTGTTTGCGGTCTTGTTGATGACTTGGGTTGTCGATACGGCCGCGGCTCAGAGCATCTTCGGGCGCATCACTGGAACTGTTACGGATGCGCAAGGCGGCGCGGTTGCCGGCGTGAAGATCACAATTGTCAATGAAGAGACGAAACTCGAGAGGCAGACGACGACTGATTCCAACGGGTACTATGTGGCCAGCGATGTGCCCGTGGGCGTATACAGTGTGATTGCCGAGCAGTCCGGCTTTAAGACCCTCAAGAAGACCGGGAACGACTTGGTGGCCGGCGCTCGCATGAGCGTGGACTTGAGCCTAGTGGTCGGTGAGGTTTCGCAAAAGGTCGAAGTAGCCGCGACAGTTGAGACGATCAACACGACATCCGGCGAACTGGCGCGCGTTATCGACTCGAGCCAGGTGCGAACCGTCGCGTTGAACGCACGGAACTACATGCAGTTGCTTTCTCTTACCCCCGGTACGGCCCTCACCGTCGACGACCAGCTCAGCTTGACCACGAGCCTGGCCATCAACAATCAGTCCGTGAATGGGAATCGTCCCGACTCGAACGCTTTGTCCGTGGATGGCGGGTTCAACATGGATTCGGGGTCGAACGCCAGCCAAGTCAACAACGTCGGCATTGATTTTATTCGCGAAGTGGCCATCAAGTCGTCGAATTTCTCGGCGGAATACGGGCGCAACTCCGGGGCCTCGGTCAACGTGGTGACACGCAGCGGAAGCAACAGTTACCACGGGGCGGTTTTTGAATACCTTCGCAACGAGAAACTCGATGCCAGGAATCCTGCTCCCGGCGCGCGGAAAACACCGTTGCGGTTCAACGACTTCGGATGGGATTTTGGCGGGCCCATAAAGCGCGGCAAATTGTTCTTTTTCGCCGGCCAGGAATGGAAGAGGATACGCCTCGCGGCGACGCCGCAAACAAGAACTGTTCCCACAGCAGCAGAGCTGACCGGCGACTTCAGCGCGTTACTCTTACTGCCAACTCCCGTGCAACTCCACGAACCGCGAAGTACGAACCCTATTCCCGGGAATCGCCTCGATCGAGATCCCAACACACCGCTTACGGTCGATGGCATAGCAATTGCCAAGATCTACAGCACGATGACGGCGCTGGCCAGCGGGCTCACCCCGTTTCCCCTCGGCTCTGCAAATCCGGTTGCGCTCACCGCGACTTTCCAGCCCAACAATCCGTTTAACTGGAGGCAGGACATCGCCCGTCTCGATTATCACCTTAACAGTAAGCACGATCTCTACGTCCGCTACTTGCACGATAACTTTGATCTCGTCGATGGATTCGGGACCTTTGTCGACGCCGGCGTTCTACCGACGACTCCCACGCACCGGTTGCGTCCGGGGTACGGCATTCAATTGGGAGAAGTGTGGCTTATTACTCCACATATCGTGAACCAAGCGAAGATTAACGCCTCTTGGAACGGCCAGCGCATACCTCCAGCGGGCGTCAACTGGCAACGGGCTACCTATGGCTTCGCTTTCCCACAACTGTTTCCCGGGGGACGATTCCCCGATGGAATCCCAGACATCAGTATTCTGTCCGGAGGGGGCACACCCGGAATCTCCGGTACACAGGGTCCGGACTTTTCGTTGTTGTCCCCTACGGCAGATATCGCGCCGGCGGACGACATTACTTGGCAGAAAGGACCTCATACTTTCAAGGCGGGAGTCCTGGTGGTCCGCAACCGCAAGGATCAGAACGGCCGGTCCAGATACAACGGCCAGATTTCCTTTAGCAACAGCGTATCGAACGCGAACACGACAGGTAATGCGCTGGCGGATGCCTTGCTTGGAAACTTCCAATCATATACTGAAGCGTCGGATGATCCGATCGGGCACTTCCGGTTCACGGACGTCGAAGCGTATGTTTACGACTCATGGAAAGTGGCTCGCCGGTTCAGCCTCGAGTTTGGCCTCCGATATCAACATGCCGGACCGACCTACACGCAGGCCAACAACATGGTCAGCTTCGACCCAAGCCGATTCGACCCGCTGCAGGCCGTTACGCTTACTGCGAACGGCAACAGCATCGATACCACGAAGGGTGGCAATCGCCTGAATGGCTTGGTGCGCGCAGGTGACGGCGTGCCGGCTGACCAGTTGGGCCGCGTGCCCAACGGCAACAGTCCCGGGGTGCTCGCGGTGCCGGCAGGTGCGCCGCGCGGTTTCTACGACGTGGAGCACTTGTTCGCGCCGCGCTTCGGCTTTTCCTACTCACCGTTTAAGGATGATAGGACTGCCATTCGCGGCGGCATCGGTCTTTTCTACGACAAACCCGAAGGCAACATTATTTTTTCACAGCTCAACCTACCGCCATTTATCCAATCCTCGACATTCCAGAACGGCAATTTATCCAACCCTTCCGGCGGCGCCGCCGGGGCTGCGTCTCTCCTGGGGGTGTCGGCGATTAATCCTCAATTGAAGGTTGCGCGGACCACGAGTTACAGCCTGGGCGTGCAGCGCGAGATGCCGTGGGGCGTTCTTTTAGAGGCGTCGTATGTAGGCAACGAGCAGCGGCACATATTGCGTCAGCCGGATATTAATCTGCCGACGTTCGCGCAGATTCAGGCCAATGCGGCGCTTCCCGCTCCTTTGCCACTGAATCGGCTGCGTCCCTACCAGGGCTATACGTCGATTCGGATGTACCTAAGCGACAGTACAGCCAACTATAACGCGTTCCAGGTTTACGCAACGAAGCGGAAGGGGGACTTCATGGCTACGGTCAGTTACACGTGGTCGAAGACGCTGGCCGACTCCAGCGGTCTTGGCGCAAACCCGGATAATTGGCGTGATCGAAAGTATAACTACGGCGTGGCGGATTTTGATCGCAGGCACGTCTTCGCCACAACTTACTTCTATGATGTTCCATTCTTGAGAAACCGAGGCGGGTTTATCGGCACTGCTCTGGGTAGCTGGCAACTGAGCGGGATAACCCGCGCGCAATCTGGTCCACCCATCACGATTCTCGCGAATTCCTCGCTTGCAGGCACCCCCGTGAACGGACGGCGCGCGAATATGGTTTCGGGGGTATCGCTGGCACCGACCGTCCCTGGTCAATGGTTCAATCCCGCTGCTTTTGCGAACCCTTCCCCGACCAGTCCAGGCACGAGCGGCGTGGGCGCCTTCACCGGTCCATACGTTTTCGTGACGGACCTGTCGTTGCGTAAGTACTTCAAACTGTCGAGAGAAAACATGAACGTGATGTTCCAATCGGACTTCTTTAACATATTCAATCGGGCGAACTATTCCTTAGGTAGTCTTGGCAACGCGACCTTGACCTTCGGCTCCAGCAATTTTGGCGGCTTCGGGAGCGCCAGCAACCCGCGCAACGTCCAGTTTGGATTGAAGTTCAACTTCTGAGCGAAGCGGTCCGGAGCGGAAACTGGATTTTCGTTCCGGACGCTGAGCTTGACCCAAAACCCGAAAACGAGACAGTTTTAAAGTTGAGATTGGCAAGCTGGAGAAAGTCTCGGTTCCTCATGAGTAGAATAAGCCATCACATATCCCACCGACAATCCCACCAACCGCACTGCTGGCAGGAGCGAAGTTCCATCGATGCAGTATTTGTGCATCGTGTCGGCGAGACAGCCTTGCTCCTGTCCACCTGGCAGCTAAATATTCGTGAATGTGACCAGCGGAAAACACCACACGCCCCGAGCCGTTCTGCCAAGAAGGGCGTGGAGGGAATTTAGCGGCCTGGTTGCGATCTGGGTCTTAGAAGTACATCGTGGGTGGGGTGAACCCCGTTGTTGGTTGTCGTAGGTGTAGCTGATCGTTCCGCGCTCCGTGCAACTGGAGCAACCCGAACCCTGCGAGCTGGCAAGCACCCATTTTCCGCCAATCAACGCGGAATTATGGGTCGATGGACTGCCAAGAGAATGAGAGAATCTGTTATTTGGACTTTGAAGGTCTTTGTAAACGATGGCCCCCAAACAAGGACCGCGCCCACGCTAACGTTGACAGGACCGCTCGCGGCTCCCTCGGGCACGACCGCTACGATCTGCGTGTCGCTCCAGCTCCTCACCGTGACTGTCGCCCGTATAAGCTTGCGACGCTATTGCTCTGTGTCGCGCCGAAACCTGTGCCGCTAATGGTCACACTCGTACCCAACGGACCAACACTCGGAGAAATGTTTGTGACAGTGAGTCGGTGTTCCGTCGCGGCAATACACCTGAAGGGTCACGCCCCAATAGATCTCTCGCGCCGGACAGGAGCAATCCCTTCCGGTAAGTGGGCTTACATGGGTTATCATCCACTACGGAAAGCTTAGCTGGCATGATCGTTTCCTCCGAGGGAAAAAGATGACAATACGCAGAGTCGTCATTTGCTTGTTGTTTCTCCTCGCTCCGACGATTCTTTCTGAATCGCGACAGCTGCGGGCTGCCGATGGAGAAAAGCATCTGCTCTACGTTGCCGTTCCAGGCATTCGCAACTATGTGGAATATGGCGGCGTGGGAATCCTGGTCTACGACATTGGCGCCGGACACAAATTCGTCAAACGGATTCCGACGTGGGATGTGCCGCCGGGCCAGGCGCCCGAGAACGTGAAGGGCATAGCCGCTAGTGCCAGGACCGGCAAGCTCTACGTCAGCACCACGAAGCGCCTGGCCTGCTTTGATCTGGTGACTGAAAAGAAGGTGTGGGAAAGGATGTACGAAGGTGGCTCTGACCGGATGGCCATCTCGCCGGACGGCAAAACACTCTACGTCCCGTCCTTCGAAGGGCCGCACTGGCATATCGTTGATGCGTCGACCGGAGATGTCGAGGCGAAGATCGAGCTCAGATCTGGTGCGCACAACACGATCTACGGACCGGACGGCTCACGCGTGTATCTTGCGGGCCTGCACTCTCCGGTTCTTTCTGTGGCGGACGCCAAGACGCACACGGTGGTGCAAGAGATCGGGCCATTCAGTCGTTCGATTCGTCCGTTCACCATCAATGGGAGCCAGACGCTTTGCTTCGTCAACGTCAACGAGTTGCTCGGCTTTGAAGTCGGAGACTGTAAAACCGGAAAGGTGTTGCATCGCGTGGAAGTGGCTGGCTATCAGAAAGGCCCCACGAAGCGACATGGCTGTCCAAGTCACGGCATAGCACTCACGCCCGATGAAAGAGAATTGTGGCTCGCCGATGCAGCAAACAGCAGCATTCACGTATTCGACGCGACTGTGATGCCGCCAAAACAGATGACCAGCATCAAACTAAGAGACCAACCCGGCTGGATCACCTTCAGCATAGATGGACGACACGCCTATCCATCAACTGGAGACGTGATTGACACTCACAGCAAACGCGTGGTGGCTACGCTCGAAGACGAAGCTGGAAGGCCGGTCCAGAGTGAGAAGTTATTGGAGTTGGTCTTCACCAACGGTAGACCGGTTCGCGCCGGAGATCAGTTCGGAATCGGGAGAAAGCAAAAGCAGCCTTATGTGTCGAGTTCGAAATTGGAGACCCAACCACAAGCGAGGCACCTTGATCGAGGCCCCGCTCGCTCCGCCAACGAGCTAGCGGTCGGTGAGAGGAGGACGCGACCTGCATTGGTAGAGCCGAGCCGCCTCTTTAGGACGATGGGGCCATACTGAGGCCTTTCGCACATTCCCCTTTGCGCTCGTACGCCGCGCTTGAAAACTAGCAGATCACCACAACAGCTTGGCCCCCAGCTGAAGCTGACGGGGAAAGCCGCTGTCCACGGTGCTAACCCTTCCTGGGAACAGGCTGCCGAAGTTCGCGTCGTTGGGGTTGGAGTTAAACCGTGCCAGTGGGAAGGCGTAATGGTTTAAAACGTTAAACGCCTCCCCGCGCAACTGCAGCCTGAAACGCTCTGTTAGGGCGAACGTCTTGTTCAGTGAAGCATCCATCGTGAAGATGTTATACATACGGATCTGGCCGCTGCGGAAGGGTGTTTCCCTCGGGGCGTAACTGGGCAGAATCATGAAGTTGTAGGTGGAAAAGTCCGTGCCGCATCCGTAAGTCAAGCTGTAAGGCTGCGGCGTAATGTTCCCCGAATCGTCCATGCGCAACACGCAGAGGCGCATGCCATAGACTTGCGTCGAATGCCAGTTGGGGGTGAGTTTGGGGTCTCGCAGGATGCGCACGTTACCGGGCAGGTCGGCAGGTTCACCTGATTTGCGCGCCCAGGAAGGTGCTCAATTGCCACCCGCCAATGAGCTGGTCGAAAAGTCCATTTACATGGCCGCCGACCCGGCGTCCCCTGCCGAACGGGAGCTGGTACACGGCCGTCAGCTTCAAGGCGTGTGGGCGATCGTTAAAATACGGTCCTTGCTGCATGATGCCGCGGTAAGGATCGTCGTAGCCCCAGCGCTCGATAAACCTCGAAAAGGTGTAGTCGGCAAGGAGATTGAGGCTCTTCCGCCAGCGCACGTTGTAGTTGATCTGTAGAGAGTTATACCAGGTCGCTCCGCTGTTCAGACCTTGCCGCAGCAGGTCACCGCTGAACTGTGGGAACGGTCGTGCGAGCTGGAAGCGCGACAGAGTCGGCGAAATATAAAAAGATGTCCCTAGGAACGCCGGCTGTTGATAGAACGGATTGGGTAGCTTTGCGTTGCAGTACGCGAGACTCCCTCCTTCCAAGAGGTTGCACTGACGGCGCAAGTCCAAGCCGGGAATGTTGTAGGCGCGCTCCGTCTGGATATTGTGTCCGCGGCTGCCCACATAGGACACTTCGATCATGGAAGACCAAGGCAGCTCCATCTGAAAGCCGAACGAGAACTGGTCCACCAATCATTCCAACGGCTTTCAGGTCGCAATCCGAGTTGCCGACCACTCGCCAGCGATCAGCCCTTCGCCAGCGCTCGCGCTTTCCTTGGCAGGAGCAAGACGAGTATCGCTGATATGAATAACGGGACCCCAACAATGGCCAGGCCTGCGTAGAGGTTCCCCGTTCTCATAGCGATCGCCCCGATCATGTACGGCCCGGCAAGCTGGCTGAGGTTTCCGACGGAATTAACTAAGGCGATGCCAGCTGCCGCCGAGAATCCCGTCAGAAACTCGCTGGGCAATGCCCAGAAAGGACCTAAGAGGCTATAAACACCAACCGCAAGGAAGGTTAAGAGAGTCACGGAATAGAATGGGGAACGAGTTGTACCCAGCAGCGCGAGAGCTATGCCTGCCATGATGGCCGGAATTGCCACATGGTACCTGCGTTCGAGCTTGCGGTCGGAGCTGCGGGAAACAAAGATCATCGCTGCTAACCCCACTAGATTGGGAATCGTCAACAAGAATCCGACCATGCTATTGGAATAGCGACTGGAGAGCGATTTCACCAGCTGGGGCGCCCAAGAGTTCAGCGCAGACACACCGATGGTGAGCCCAAAATAAGTCGAGACCAGATGCCATACGCGGCCGTTTGCCAATGCCTGAAGCGCTGAGTAGTTGTGCTGCGCCAATTTTTGCTGTTCTTCACGTCCCAATTCCGCTCGAATCCACTCTTTCTCATCTGCAGTCAGAAATTTGGCCTCCTGGGGGCGGCTTGGCAGCAGAAAGTAAGTGAGTACACCACAGGCTATGGCCGGCGCGCCCTCCAAAATCAGTAGCCACCGCCAACTGCTGACGCTGAGCCAGTGCACGTGATCCAGGATGAGGCCCGAAACCGGAGCCCCTAGGATGCTGGTGACGGGTATGCCGGTCATGAACAGCGCAATCGCCTGCGCCCGTTCGCGTTGCGGAAACCAGTAGGTCAGGTACAACACGATTCCAGGGAAATAACCTGCTTCTGCCAGGCCCAGAAGAAAGCGCGCTACGTACAACTGAGAGACGTTCTGCGCGAAGCCGGTCAGCATAGCCACAATTCCCCAGCTAATCAGTATTCGAGCGATCCAGAGCCGCGCTCCGATCTTGTGCAGCAGCAGATTGCTGGGGATTTCAAAGATAGAGTAGCCAAAAAAGAAAATCCCAAAGATCAGTCCGAACTGCTGGCTTGTGATTCCCAGCTCTCTGTTCATCGTCAACGCCGCAAACCCAATGTTGATTCGGTCGAGAAAGGCAACGACGAAAAGCAGGAAGACAAAAGGAAGAATCCTGATCCGTACTTTCCGAATGGTTCTGGCCGCGATGGACATCGCACCGTTGTCTGTCTCGATATCCAAGATCACCTCAGTGTGCGCTTGCCACCGTTCAAAAAGGTCTCACCAGCGTCGCTGGTCGAAGGCGTGGTTAAGGTTGCGGAGACTCTACGGCTCGAAGCTACACCCGTCAAGCAACTTGCCGATTCCTTTCCCTGCGGGCTCGCAACGCTCTGCCGTAGTAATTACCCAATCAAATTCATCGGCCTCACGCAGAAGTGACCTAGTTTGCAGCCGATTAGCGGCCACCTCTCGGGATTGTGCCTGGATCACGAGAAAACTAGACTTGAAGCGGCAACAAAGTGCGTTAAATCAATTCAACTGCTTCAACCATATAGAACGATCACTAGGGTAGGGTAGGATAGGGTAGGGTAGCAAGAGACGGCGAAAAAGGTGGAGAGTTAGTCCGAATCTGTCTTACGCATTTCTCCGGTCGCTGAGGATATTACCTCAATCGACCCCATCAGATTCACGGTTGCGATGATCGCACCAGCGATGATGTCCGGCCAGCCCGATCCGGTAATCGCGATAAACGCAGCGGCTACAAAGGTCAAGACGTTCAGCATCGCGTCATTTCGCGTCGAAAGCCAGATTGCACGCATCGATGCATCGCCACCTCGAAAGCGAATCAGTCGATAAGCGCAGTACGCGTTCACGGTCAACGCAAGCGCTGCCACGCCTCCTATCAGCGCTGGCGACGGAGCGCCGCCTTTGAGAATACGATGGACAATCTGGACTATTGCCGCAATCCCGACTCCAGCCATGGCGAAACCCTGCACGAGACCTGCCGCCCCGCGTGCGCGTACCGACCAGCCAATCGCGACAAAGGCGAGTCCGAGGACAATAGCGTCTTCGAGGAAGTCCCCAGCATCCGCCAAAAGGGCGGCTGAACCGATCCACAGACCCGCGCTGCCTTCGATGAACAGCATGGCAAGGTTGAGCATGGCGCATATGATCAGCGCGGTTTGATAAGCAGGGTCGAGGTGCTTGGGCTTCCTGTCCATGCTCATCATTGTAGGGAGGATTCGTCCTGAATACGTTCTCGTCAGACCCTGGACGTCTCGAAACAGGGGTTCACTCCACTTTTCACTGATTTTCTCTGTTTCAGCGCACCTGCTTGGGAGGCAGGTGCTTTCACCTTGGCCGCAAATGCTCGATGGTTCCAACGTTCCCATGAATTCCATACAGTATCCTGCTTTGCAAGCACGTCCACGCCTTCCAAAAACTCCATCCTTTGCGTTGTGATTGCTTTCAACAATTTCGGGGAATCTGCTTCTCGCTCGAAGTAAGCCCCGAAGCTGCAATTGCATTGGGTTTTTGCACGGTATTGGAACCGTCGGTTCCACTGATTTCCACAGTTCAGCAACTGCATGGCGATTCACCTGGTCCACTTAAACCTAAAAGCTAAGAAGGTTGAGATAACGCATCCAGTCGTGATTGGATGCCGCGCGGTAGTGCGGTATGTCGGCTAGCACCTTCTGATGGGGCAAATCCGTCAACATGGCAATGACACAGACACCGCAGTCCGTCGCTATGCCGTCTGCAATGGGCCCTTGCTCTACCATTCGCATAGATGTCCATACTAATTCAAGAACAGTGGAGAGTGAATTGAAGGCAGGTGATAGGCGATTTGTAATTAAGGTACGCGGATCATGGGATGATTGAGGGACGGATCCGACCATGAATCCTGTAAACTGAGAAGTCTCTCTTGTCCACGGTGAATATTTTGCGAATGCCTTCTCGCTCGGCAATCCGGATAAGCGCTGCGTCGGCAAGATCCATCGGACGATCGGCATATTTCCGCAGAAGTTCACGGATGCGAGACAAATCGCCCAAGCCAAGCGGCAGTAGCTCAACCGCCCTCCTCACTAACATCTCCCATAAAGCTTCCTGGGCCGCCGGCAGATCGTTTAACAGGTACATCGCTTCGGTTAGCGGCGGCCACACCGTTGCCAAAGGTTCTTGCAAACTCTTCAGAGTCGACACGCATTGCTCATGGTATTGATCATCTGCATCCACGAGAGCCACGAGAGGCCCCGCATCCACCAAGATCACTTGGAGCCTCGTCGGCTCTTTAGCAAAACGGCGAACTGACGGCCTGCTCCCGCCGAGCGTTTTCGGTTTCCGCCGTGAACAATTCCAATCAAATCCGAAACCATTTCATAAGGCGATCCGGCTGGTTCTTGCTCTTCGATCCATGACTCGATAGCTTGGCGAATCACCTCCGACGCGGACACTTGCTTGCGGTGCGCAATGCGGGCGATACGCTGCCTGGTTTCCTTATCCACTCTCAATGTCACTGGAGATGGCATAACATCACCTCGGATTGTTAGCCTAATGTATTACGAGCTGTAATACAAGAAGAGAGTGGAACCTCTCTCAAATTGATTGTATGCAGCCCCCCGACCATCCGGGACTTGATCGATTCGGTCAACACTACCGTGTTTTCACTCTCTATGTGAGCTAGGTGGCGCGAAGTGCATTCGCGACAGCAATCAATAGAAACCAAGCGATCTTGCCCTGTTGGCTCTTCTGATTCCATCTCTCTGAACGAGGGCGAGTCTAAAACTCCAAGCGCAGTTGAAACGCGGTCATGCGCGGAGTGCTATCACCACCCAAACCGACGCCGAGTAAGCCCGTTGGCGGAGAGCTCGCGTAGGTAAGCGCTCCAAATCCAGTCTGTGTAGAAGGCTCACCGGGAATGCCGGCCAGCACCATACCTGGAAGTCCGAAATTTGGATGATTGAATACATTGAAGAACTGGACGTCGAACCGCAGCTTCAACTGCTCGGTTAAGGGAAACCATTTCGATAGGTAGAAGTCACTCCACGTGAAATTGGGACCGCGTAGTGCGTTACGACCGAGGTTCCCGAATTGACAGTTCTTGGGGCTGTCGCCTCCAAAGCACGCCCCAGTACGCGGGTCAACCGTCGAGACAAAAGCATCGGGATTGAGCCACTGAACCGTGCCCGGTTGTGTGACACCTGGAATGGGATTGTGTTCATAAAGGGGTACGCGGGGAATGAAGCTCGCGAATTGCGGCCCACTACCGTTCACAATGCCATTTCCATTTGCTGAATAGGGCGTGCTCAGGACGGAGAACGGAGTCCCACTGTGCCAAAACACGGTTCCCGACACCTGCCAGCCGTTCAGCGCGTAGCCGAGAGGCCGGTTTCGGAGCTTCAACGGCAACTGATAGACATATTGAGCGTTGAGATTGTGCCGGATGTCGTAGTCGCAAGGTCCGTAGTCGCGTGCTAAGTCTCCTGGGAGAGGGGAGAGAATTCCTCCCGCCGAGAACTGCAGGAATCCTCCGTTTGAGACGGTGTCCATACAACGGCTCCAGGCGTAATTCAGTTGTCCCATGAAGCCGTTTCCAAAACGCTTCATCGCGGTCATTTGCAACCCGTTGTAATGACTGTCCGCGCCTGTGGAAAATTGTGTCACCGTCCCGAATCGGGGATCAGTAGGTTGCGCATAGGGAAACGGCGCAAAGCACCCCGCGCAGACGCTCTGATAGCCGTTCACTTGCGTCACGTATGGCTGGTTTACCGCACGAGTGCCGACGTATTGTGCGTGGAGGCTTCCCGTAGTTCCAAACTGATGTTCCAAACCAAGACTCCACTCTATGAAGTATGGCGCATGAAGTTTTCCATCGGGTACCGCCGTGATGGCGATCGGAGGAAGACAAGTTGTGGGATTCGCTTGTGCAGATGCGCAGGAAAGCTGGCCCTCTGTAAACCCCGAACTAAACGTCTGATTGGCGGCCACGGTTGCGTCAACCGCACTGTTAGGAACTCCCGGCGCAATCCTTGCGCCACCGACAGTTCCAAGCAGGCCACCCTGGAATGTTTTGACGTAGGGCGGGTTGACGCCAACCACATCGGCGACGGTGCCAGGCAATATATCGCTGAAAACCCCGAAGCCAGCACGCAGAACCATCTTAGGTTCAAACTGCCAGGCGATGGCTGTTCTGGGTTGCAGGATCGCGAGGGGCGTCGAGGAAAATACATTACCGAGACCGATTCGAATGGCGGCGTTCAAAGGCTGATTCACATCATGCGAGATGGAATTGAAAGATCCGCTCAGCCGAGCAATATGCTGATGCGGATTCAACGGATTGGAATTCAATGTATCTCGTATCCCGAAGGTCCACGTCAGCTTCTTGGTCACCTTCCAAGTGTCCTGTGCGTAGAGATCGAGATTGAGGAAGTTGAAGGGTTCGTTTGCTGACGTGGGGAAAGTCTTTGTTGCCGTCGATGCGACTCCATAAATGTATTGCGGTAGGGTGGTGTAAGTTACAGTCGGAACCGTTCCCTGCCCGAAGTCATAGTCATTCAGCCGAAGAATCCGAGTATTGGTTCCGAAACGCAACTCGTGTGCTCCAAGGCTCCAGGCGAGGTTGTCGTTGATAAAGAAACGGGAAGCGCGTCTGCCCTGGACCCAGGTGTTGTCAAGTCCCCCGACCCTCGTGAAAGGGGCATTCGCACCGCTGCCTTGCAAAACGACGGGAAACGCGGAAAGAGTCTCCTGAAAATCCGCAGGCCCGAATAGGCTTTCATACCAGGAAAATGCCGGGTTGAAATAGTTCACAAGATTTTGCGAAAAGACGTGGGTATACCCTGCGGCAAGCGAGTACAGAGGTTGAGGGGAAAGAGAGTTGAACAAAGCGTTGATGGGATCTGTATAGGCGGCTTGGACTCCGGTATCGGTCTGAAAGCGAAACCAGGTCGTGTTCCTTTCATTGATGTTGTTATCGATTCGAACTGTCTGGACCTGTTCGTGATCAGCGCTTGAATGCGAAATACTCTGACGATTTGCGCAACCGTTCCCATCGTTCGCAATTGCGGGCGCAACTCCACCGACATCGAACGGACAGCCAAGTACAGTGAGAGGCGTTCCGTTGGTATTTCCGTAAAGCGAGAACATCTTCCGATAGAACGACACCGACTGCGGGGACGGCTGATAGACTGACCCCGTAACGGAATCGGTCCCACCCAAAGGAAGTTGCTGCAAAACGTAATTTTGTAATGCCGGAGTTGGGACGGTAGCGGCTGTGACGATGGGTAGTGCAATCCGAACCCACTCGCTATCCAAGAAGAAAAACAACTTATCTTGAATCATCGGTCCGCCAAGGCTTCCGCCAAAGTGGTTCACCGTCGAGCGGGGCTTGTGATTTCCTGGGGTGGCATTCGTGAAGTAGTTGGCCGCGTTGAACTTCGAACCATTCCATAACTCATATAGGTTCCCGTGAAAATGGTTCGAACCGGATTTTGTGACGTAGTTGACCTGGGACGCCCCATACCGGCCCTGGTCGACCGCATAGGAAAGCGTATTGACCGTTACTTCCGATATCGAATTCAATCCGAGGACGAGGTTTGTCGAGAGTCCGCTGTTCAGATTGGTTAGCGGGTCGTTTGTCTCCAGTCCATCGACGATGTAACCGTTCGAGAGAGCCGGTAGGCCATTAAACTCGACGTTGCCGAACCCATTCGTCCCGCCAACAAAATCATTGCTACTGCCTGCCGTATTGACGAGCGCTCCTGCCGCAAACTGAAGTGGGTACGTCAAGTCACCGCCTGGATTTGGAAGATCTTCCAGTGCGTGTGCATTGAGAGTCGTGGATGTATTTGCATTCTCCGGGTTGAGGATCGCGGCCTCGCTGCTTATCTCAATGGTCTGGTTTGATTGTGCGATCTTGAGTCTGAAATCGGCGGTTTGCTTCTGGCCCAGGCCAGCAGATATAGCCTCATTCTGCAGCGGTTCGAAGCCTTCTGCCTCCACCTTGACCAGGTACGAGCCGGGCTTTAGCTGTGGGAAGTTGAACCGGCCCGAGTCATCGGTTTTCGCACTGCGCTTTAATCCAGTCTCCTTATTCGTGGCCGTCACTGCGGCTCCCGGCACCGCCGCGCCGCTTGCATCGCTCACCTGGCCGATGATCGCACTGGTAGTTTCACCTTGCGGAAAGGCTGCTTCCGGCAAGAGAAAATGAAACGATGCGACAAAAACAAATATCGGGAGAGTCGGGCGCAACACGCGTGCAAACCAAAATCGGTTCGCCTTGACTGTTCGCATGCTTAACCATACTTAATACAAGTGCTTAATGCAAGTAAATATAACACGTGACAGTTACCTAGGAATAGGCAGAGAATCAAGGCTGGCTGCTCATGCTCGGCACCATCCGATGCTCGCGGAGTGCTTCCATGTACTCCCGACAGACGTATTACACACCCTGATCGGACGAAAAGCGAAGGAACGGATTTTGGAATGCGCGGAAATGCTTTAGAATACAGGTAGTTCCCACCGTGGGCGTGTAGCTCAGCTGGGAGAGCACCTGCTTTGCAAGCGCGTTCGCTCCTTCCAAACCCTCCATCCTTGCTCTGCGTTTTTAATGTTTCCAACAATTTCGGGGAATCTGCTTCTCGCTCGAAGTAAGCCCCGACGCCTCAATTACATGGGGTTTTGGTACGGTAAAAGTACGGCCGAAGTTGTTGGTTCTAACCATTGGAGCTGATTCGTCCCGCAGTGTGGTCAGCATAGAGATTGCAGGTCCGCGATTGTTTCCTGGTTGCCGACCATCTGGGGGTTTATCTGCTCGGTTGACTCGACAAGGTTTGTCAGAAAGCAGCAGACATTCCTGTTGGTGCGCCCCTGGCGGGATATGAGGAGCGTAGGCCACAGCTTCCTTCTTCGTTTCTGCCTGACACGTTACCTGTAATCTCAACTCCTTCCGCCCTTGTCTCCGTTTGTCAGATGCACGATGCTAAAATCGAAACAGCGTCGGTCGCTAATCTCGAAAAGCGTTCTCGCGAGGAAATCGTCGAAAAAAATGATGATTGGTCCTCAGTTTTGAAGAAGCCTGTCTCGCTATGCTGAGCGTGATGGGATCGCAGAATTTCCACTATCGTTTCCTTCAGCTGTTCAAGTCTCTTCCGGTCGCTTTCGAGGCGCCGGCGGCGCTCGAGTTCCAAGCTTATGAGCTGGTCGGCTTCGCTGGGTTGTTCCTGCTGGCGTGATATACAAACAGCAAAAATCACGGTCAAGGCCACGAGTCCAATAGTCCCGCCCACAAGCATGAGGAAGGCCGTTACGGGAAGAACGTGGTCAGATATCATGATAAGTGGAAGAATCGGCAAGAGAAGCGGGAAGAAAACATAAATCTTCAACTTCAGTAGCCTTCCTGTGAGCGAGGCAATGAAGACAAGGGAAAAAGCGAAAATCAGATACAAGGTTACCCGCGGATGTACTTCCAAATCCTTCGTGAATTGCGTGATGGACAAAATGGAACAGAGGCAAGAGGACACGAAGATGAAAGTTAGGTTCCCCAGGGCGATTTTGAGAAAGCGCTGGCCTGCATTTGCTTCGTGGACCACAGCGAGTATGCCCAGAGCTATGGCTCCCAGGCCGGCGCCACCGCAGCATACGTGTAATTGTCCGCATCACTGATCTTGATTGAGAAGCGGAAGCGCGCAATTAGTAGGAGAAGAATCCAACCGACAAAGGTAGCAGAGAGGAAGATAGCGTAGCCGGTTTCTGTGATTGTGTCGGTGTTTCTGCGAACGCCGACGAAAAGGAAACTTGGTGACCCTTCCTCTGGCATGGTTCAAACTCCATGAAGTATATAACGTGTCAGAAATATATTCAGTGTCCCCAAGAGTTGACTCTAACATGCGCAACAGGTTCCATGCCTTAGCCCTACAGCACGCCTAAGTGTTAAAGAGCTGATGTCAGAGAGCAAGAATCTCTGCTTGCAGAGCGGGCGCGAGCTCGGAAACAATCTCGGAGAGAGAAAAGTAGAGTCAGCATGGCCTGGGAAAGCTACTGGTCGCGACTCAGTAAATGCAATGATTTCAATGTGTACGGACTTTTTGGTAGGGAGTGGTTCGAGAAGGTTTGACCTGCCTCTTTACATCGGATAGTAATCGGATGCGCCGTTCGACCCCGATCGGACGTTGGTCCGACGAAAGGGTTCGCCGGGCTGCGGCTCCCAGTTGCGCCAGCAAGCAGGATCGGAGTCGACGATTCGTGAAGGCGGACCTTCGCCATTGCCGTTTACGGCAGTCAAACGATATTCCATATTCGAGGTACTTTCAGCGCGATAGTGTGTTTCCGAACCTTCATAAAGGAGCCGGAACGCGCTGTCCCCTCGCTTGCGGGCGTACAAGCGATACTTAGTAACTCCTAACTCTTCGCCCCAGGAAATGGTGGACGCTCCATCGACAACGAGCCCGTCAGGCGGAAGAGGAGGCTTGGCTGTGATGTAAATCGGATACTCGGGTCCGGGTTGGCTTTCGTGATCGGTGTTCAGCGCGATTGCCCGTACGTGCACCTTGTGATCATTCCCAAGGCCGCGCAGCCTGAACTGGGTTCCCGAAGATTCTGTTGCACCTGTCCAGGTGCGCCCATTGTCGCTGCTTATCTCCAGCCGGTATTTCGACGCGGAGGGAACAGCCTCTGCCAGCACAGTCGCGCCGTCGTTGAAATTGTCCGTGTGCAGAATTTTGGGCGCTATCGGAACGGGTTGACGCGACGTAATCTCCCAATGATGCCGGCCTTTTGAGAGCTCTGCTAGGAGTGAACTACCGGAGCGCGTCGTGGTCTGCAGGTCACCGTCGATGTACAACTTACCGTCCGGTGCCAACGAACCGAGCTCGAACTGGCAAGTAGTGGCTTTGGGCGCGTAATACTCGCCGGAAACGGACTTACCGTTTTGCATGGCAGCTGCAACTCCCAGTTCTGTATCGTTCGTGGCGATGCCGAAGCCCGGCACCGCAATATGGGTCCCATGAAACAGCGCGAACTCCTGCGTACCTGCGCCTGTTCGGACGATTCCAGCCGTTCCTTCGAAGTTGACGCCGGCTGCCGCGTAGTGAATCCCTTCGGGGTTTCGGAAAACCAAATCATCGACACCTGGGCCGTGAACGTTCGCGCCGAATGGCGTTGCTGTTGCAATCAGATCCTTGCGATGACTGACGATTGCCATCGAATCGCCTTTGCCGTCGAACCATACCCCCGAGGTCTCGCCGGTTTCGATCCTGGTTTGCTGTGTTTCAATTCCCCGCGGCGCGCCCTTGGTCAACTGAATGAACGGCAACTCCTCACCGCGCCGGACGAACCATGAAAGGCGATGCACCACTGACTCATTAAACATGTCGTCATACAAGACGAAGTAGTCGTGCCCCGCAAGCAGGACGCTGCGGCTGACGTATTCCGGAGCCGAGTAGGAATTGGCGTCACCGCGTGGAACCAGCTCCGCAAACTGCGCGACTTCGAGATCGTACAAGGGCCGCGAGAGAACGTTAGGGCCAATCGAGCGGAATCCTCCGTTCTTGTAGACTCCAAAGCTAGTACAAAAATCCGTGTCCTGCGCCGCGCGGTCGCCGACATCTTCCATGCCGTTATGGCTGTACGATTTGCCTCCTGCAAAAAAATAGAGGACACCGCCTCCGCCCTGTCCGGCATTCCCCCAACGATAGTTCGGTCCATCATCGATCTGTTGCAGATGAATCGAAACTTCGTCGCGTGTCCCCACCGCTGCGCGCAGAGTGATGCCAAAGCCCGTGTACTTGCTGCTGCGAAGATGCGGATCTGTGCCACGATCATCGGGTTCCTCGAACATTACCTTCCATGGATCGGCTGCCGTTTTCGGGGTCTCCATGTCCTGATTGCTAGAGCGCGCGGCCCACATCAAATGCTCCGCCGTAAGCGGAGCATAGCGTGCGAGGCTGTGCCCCAGATACCACAGGGCGCGAGGAGGTATGCGGCGCTCGGAATGTGCGCCCATTGGTGGATAGACCCGGCGCGGACCTTCACCAGGCATTACCACTCCCCATTCATGGTTGTCTTCGGCGAAGCCGGGCCTCTGTACCGTCGTCTGCAACTCACCATCGAACGGCGCGGACAAAGAATCGACCAGCCAGTTCCCGATCTGGGCAACTTGTGGCGTAACCAAGCGTTCTGTCCCATCGTATTGCTTGAGTAGAAAATCGGCGCGGAGAGAGGGCCGAAGAGCGGCCCACACATACGTGCCTAGGTTTTCAGTCCAGCGCCCTCCCCGGGACTCCCACTGCGTGACCGCCGGACGGGTGTGGTATCGAGTGTTCAGTTCGACGAACTTCTCAAACTCCTCCGCCCAGGCTGGGGCCTGCGGATGCCAGGGGAATAGAAATGCAATCGACGGTGGAACGGACTTCACATCGGCGAGGAAATTCGGATGCCCGCTGAGCATCGGGACCATGGGCATATAGTCTTCGTCTGCGTGGACGTATGCCATGAAAAGGTACATGGCTGTCAACCGCCTGCGTTGTAGTTCGGTCATCTGGCCGCGGAATCGATCGAATCCATCAATCCACCAATCCAGAATTTCGCGGCTTGCTACCGGCCCGAAACCGCCGTTCTGGCGCGTTCCGGCGACCGGCAACTCGCCCACGAAGTCGGACGTGAAGACGCGCCGTTCGAGCTCCTCCGCACTTGCGATCAGGCCGGTGGAGAATAATCTTCGCGGAGGATCTTGTTTCGGTGGTTCAGTGAGCACCCAATCCTTGACCTTGTTGAGGTCGATGGTGCCGTAGCGGTTCTGAAGAAAAAGAGTGTAGGAGGTCGGCGTAAGATGCGCCTTGTATCGCAAACCATCGTGCCCGGTTTCGCCGTTGACGGCTTGTTCGAGTCGATGCATCGTCTCGATGTCTTTCGCGTGGTCGTAGAGCGCCAGACATGTCGAACGCTTGCCGCGTGCGAGAGGATAGTGGAACAGCAGCGTTTCATTCTTATAGAAGAATTGGACTTGCAATTTTGCAGAAGCGTGCCAGATCGCATAGTCATGATCCTGCCAGTTCTCGACTCTGTCGATAAAGATGCCGGCAGCGTCCGATCGTGCTCCCCAAAAGTTGGCGAAGCTGCTGGTGGTAAAGGCCCACCACGGCTCGTAGACGCCGATAGAAAACGGCAGCTCTCCGTCGTCTTTCATTCCCGACAGAACGCCCAGGTGCGTATTCATCTGCCGCTGCGAGATTGGCTCCCACTGATAGTCATCATACTTGGCAATCTGGGTCGGGAACGGAAAGGGATGATTCGACGACTGGCGGTACGAAATCTGGAGTCCATTCCAGGAAAATTTCCAGGCCCCGCGCGCCGTTTCAGGCAGCCCTTCCATATCCTCCTGAAGCTGTACGAAATCAAGACCCTCAACACAGCGAATTGTGGCAATGTATCGGGCTCCGGAGGCTGATTTGTAGGTGAGCCGATAGGTGACGAACAACGGCCCGCTCTCAATCTTCCGCGCCTCGATTTGGGTGAAGGAGATGCCAGGCAATTCGAAATGGGATGATCCGAACCACTCTCCGCCACGGCAAAGTGCGAGAATCGGACCGGGCACGGGACCATGAATCGATTGACTGGCGGGAAGGCGTACGCGGAGTGGGCCGACATTCAGGACGATCGTTTCGCTTTCGTTGCTTTCCAGAATGGATTGCTTGGGAGGCGGACTGCTGCCTGCGGTCAGAACAAACTGCCGGTGGCCTCCGCTAGGGAGGTCCGAGAAAAAGTTCAACGTCGCCTGGCTTACTCGCACCCCATCCATCACCGCATCCGACCATTGGATCGGCACAACTTCCCCACTTTCTCGCTTAAGAACGAGCTGCCGCAAATCGGTGGGCTCGTCAAACTGAACCGGATAACTCAGCAAGGTTCGCGGCCACCAGTAAAACGGATCTTCCAGCGGATCGCTCAAAGCAATTGGCACGCGATGCGCAGGTCCCCAGACAAGCGGACCCGCGACCGCGTCTGCGGCCAGGACGCCGAAAATTAAGATAAGCCGTAGGACTCGGCTCACACGATCACCAGCCAACTCTCAAACTCAGCTGGACCAGCCGTGCAGGCGTGTTACTGATGCCAAGGAATCCAAAGTTCGGCTGAACGGTAAACGGCGGGATCGATTGATTTGTTGCAGAAGCGGGATTGTACGCATTGTAAAGGTTGTGCCCAGAATTCAAGTTCAGGAAAAATGCTGGATGATTGAAGGCATTGATCGCGTTCACTCCGATCTCCAGATACCGCTTTTCATTGCGATGGCCTCCGAGCGGGATTCGCTTATAGAGATTTGCGTCAAAGGTCGTGAACTTAGGCGACCGGCAACCAGTCAGGCTTGCGGGGGCGTTGCCAAACCCAGGCGCTCCGAGCGAACCTGGCATCGAGAAATGGTTGGCATTTATATAGGGAATATTAATCGGATCGTTCCGCCAGTTGGAATTGATACAAGGCTGCCCATCCACAATATTCGGCCGCAGATTGATCCCGGTTGGGAGCGTGGTGCCGCCGCCCTGCGAGAACCAGTAGCCAGCACTCCCGAGCGAGACCCAGAATGGGTAGCCAGCTTGAACGTTATAAATGCCCGAAGTAGTCCAATTACCGACAATCAGATCGAGTATCTTATTGTGAGTCGAAACCAACCTCTTGCTCCCAATCGGAAGATCATAGTGGAAGCCGGCGGTGAACGACAGAGGGATATCGAAATTCGATACCGAGCGGTTGCCGCCCAGATCGTATGGATTCTGCACCTGTGCTGAGCCGACAACGCCGTTGTTCGCACTGTTTTGGTCCCCGCCGCCATTGTCGATCGACTTCGACCAACTGAAGCTCGCGATCCCCGACAATCCGTGCGAGAAACGATGATTCAGGCTTAGATACAAAGCGTGATAGTTCGAACTTCCTGAGCGATTGAAAAGCTCCTGCAGCGGCTGGTTGAAGAAGTTTTGATACGGCAACAAGGCCGTAAACTTGTTCTCCCTAATCACCACTCCCTGCTGCGTGATGCCGTAAGGATTCGGCTGGCTGGGCGTGAAGTTGTATTGCTGCGCGATCAAGTTGAAAAGATTCGTCAGGTTCGGATAATTCAGCGGAGGCGCTATGCGGGTTATGAGATGCGTCCCTTTCAAGCCGTTGTAGCCGACCTGTACCAAGTTCGATTGCGAGAGCTGGAATTGCAGCGTGAGCGACCACTGCTGCGTGTAGGGTACGGCATCCGATTGGCTGACGTACGGTACCGTGAGGCCTTGTACCGTAAAGAAGGGTCCGCGTCCTTGCAAGGCCGCGAGCGCCGAACTGAGCGGCCCAACCGGATTCGTGATGTAGTCGACGGCTTGGTTTGGGACTACGCCGCCGTTCTGTCCGCCGATCGCAAACGACGGCACATTGAAGTCGGGCGTTGGGGTGTTGCCATATCCCGACAGAGGGGCGCGCAGCAGATTGTAACTGGCGCGGACCGTCATACGCGATAAAGGGGTCCAAGCGATGCCGACGCGCGGTTCGAAGCCTCTATAGTTGCTCGGCCAAAGCGTCCTGTGTAAACCACAGGCTTCTGAGAAACAGAAGGCCCCGCTCGCTGGAATTCCGTTCAGTGTGCCGGCCAGCGAAGGGATGAATGTTCCCTGGTTATTAAACTTTTCTATGCGAGGAGATTCGTACTCATAGCGAAGGCCCAGGTTCAACGTGAGCCTGGGGCTGATTCTCCAGTCGTCCTGAAAATAGCCGGCATAGTAATGCCACCGGTAATACGCGGGGACAGGTTTCGGAGTATTGCTGAAGCCGGTAATCAGCCCCAAGTCGAAGGTCGCCAAAGTACTGCCACCGCTAACTCCGTTATTCGTTGCTCCGGCGCTGAAACCGTACGCTCCCCCAAAGGCGCCGCCGAAATTGTATTGATTGGACTCAAGACGCCGCACGTCGGCACCCATCTTGAATGTGTGTTTTCCGTGGGTCCATGTCACATCGTCGGAAAACTGATAGTTTTCGTCTACCTGCGAACTCCCTCCGCTATTGCCGATCTGGATCAGAAATCCCAGGTTGAAGGAGGGGAACCCTTTTTCCGCGGTGGCTGGCGTCAGGCCGAAACTCGACGCCCAATCTTTCGATAAGGCCGCCGCGTTCTCCGTGCGGAGCTGCCGGTCGCGAAGATATTGGAAGCGAAACTCATTTACAACCGACGCATTGAAAACGTGCGACTCGTTGATGGCGAAATTCTTGGAAGCGGCCGAATCGCCGGGCACTAGCGTCAGGGGCGAGTCCGCCGGAAGCGCGAAATATCGGGTGGCGGAAACCGGAATGACGGTATAGCGCACGAATATCCGATCTTTCTGCGTCGGGACGTGATCGATGCGGAACGAATAGCGATCGTCCACATTGGTCACGCCGCGCGAGAAGTTGACGTTGTTGCCGTTTCTCATCCACAGCCCGTCCGGTCGCAAAAAGGTGATGTTGGGTCCGGGATTCTGGGGCGTCGGCATCTGAGACATGATGAACTGGGCGAAGCTGTTCTGCGCCAACTGCGCCGAAACGTCATTGTTCGGGATTGCAACATACTGGCTCTTATTCGCGTACTGCGGGCCATTGGGAAAACCTGCCGCATTCACAGGGTATTGATAGTAGAGTCCGCCGGTGCGTGGCGCAGCTAACGCCGCCTCCGCGCCTGAACTGCGCAGAACTGTCGTGTTCAGTAGCGCGAGCGAGTTGTTGAGGTGTCCGGCGAGCTCATCCGGTGTCTCTGTCACACCCTGCGCGGAGAAACGGTTGTTCAATCGTGCGGGCTCGACTCCGACATAGAAAAACGTCCGGTTTCGGCCATTGTAAAGTTTCGGCAGCACCACCGGACCACCAAAATACACGCCAAAAAAGTTCTGATGCTGCAGAGGCGGTAGCGGCGAGCCGAGCTGGTGGGACTGAAATGTAGGATCGGAATGCCTCCACGTGGCTCCACCATGAAACTCGTTGGTTCCCGACCGGGTGGCTTGAATAATAACCCCGCCCTGTGATCGGCCATACTCGGCCGGCAAACCGCCCGTGATTACTGTGGTCTCTCGCACCATATCGCCTGACACGCTTATCCCTGCGCGAGGGTAACTAGTCTGCGTTACGTCAGAACCATCAACAAGAATGGAGGTTCGCCCTGGGAACGCACCGCCGACTCGTAGGGTCGCGGCGGGCACAATAAACCCGGTCGCGATTCCAGGATTTTCTGAGGCGACCTGGTTGGGAGTCGCGGGGTCGCCACGCACACCCGGAACCAGAATCGTAGCACCCAGCGTACTACGCTCCGCATACGGCAAATTCGCAGCGAGTTCCTGCTCCACGGTGGTCGCGACCGCCTGCGTGCTCGTAGTCAGCAGCGGCGCCTGCGCAGTGACGGTGATCGTGGTGGAAGTCTGCCCGACCTTAATCGTGATATCGATGGTCGCTGTCTGTGAAGAAAGGATCGTAACGGACCCGACCAGAGTCTTCTCGAAACCGGATTTTTCCGCCTCGACTGTATACTGTCCCGGAACAAGGGATGTCACGTTATATAAACCCGCGCCGGTGGTCGCGGTCTGCACCGTCACTCCAGTGTCCACGTTCTTTACCCTGACGACAACATCGGCGACCACGCCGCCGCTAATGTCGGTGACGGCTCCTGTCAAAGAGCCATAACTAGTCTGCGCGACGAGATATCCGGGGGCCGTGCAATATAAACCGATAGCGGAAAGTCCGATGGCGATGGACAACCAGTTGACGAGAAACTGCTTCATCATGGAAATTCCCTCCAAGGTTGCGCTGGACACTTTTGTAGGCAAGATTTCTGTTCTCCAAAGCTGCAGAGTCGGTACATTTAAATATTGCAACTTGGTGCGCTTACGGCGCTGTGACGTTGTCGAACGTAGACGTGTTCAACTGTCTGTTGTCATGCTCCGTGACCGCCAGGCCTTCCAAGACGCTGGTTGGCAACGTAACGCTGACCGAGCCGACGCGAGTCCAGCTCGAGCCATCCGCCGACGCGTATCCGGTGAACGTGTTTCCCGAGCGCACCAGCCGCACCCAGTAGGGCGCCGCTAGTCCGGAGATCGCCCCAGCTTGCGCCGATGACCCGCCGGTCGACGAACGGTATTGCATGTTTACGCCGTTGCCCGGCGTCACGAATACAAAAACGTATGTCGAATTCGCTGCCGTGGTCTCCCGGATCATCACGCCGGCTTTCGCCCAGGCGTTGGTATTCTGCTGGCTCGCCACCCGGGCGATGACGGTCACATTGCCGCTCGACGATTTGTAGGCGTAGTTAAACGCGTCGGACGGGCCCCAGATATCTGCCCCGCTGCCCTTCACGGTAAAGGTGCCGGAGTTGTAGGTTGCGCTGCCCGCGATGCCAACGCTCCCAGTGTCCTGGTCCGACCACCCGCTGGGCAATCCTCCCGTCGCCGCGTTTACCACCAGCGTCGCTGTGGTCGAGTGCACCAATGATCCGCTGGTTCCCGTAATGGTCAGCGTGTAGGTTCCCGCCGCAGTCGTGGAACTGGTCGAGACCGACAGGGTGGAGCTGCCCGAACCGGCGACCGAGGTCGGGTTGAAGGTGCCACTCGCCCCGCTCGGCAATCCAGCGGCGCTGAAACTCACCGTGCCGGTGAAGCCGTTCACCGCTGTCACGTTCGTCGTGTAGGTGGTAGCTGTACCGGCTGTGACCGTCTGCGAACCCGGTGCCGCCGAGACGGTGAAGTCCCCGCCGCTCGGAGTGACATTGACTTCGGCGGAGTTGGCGCTTTCTCCGGCAGAGTTTAACGCAGAAACGACATAGTAGTAGGTCGTACCATTGGTCAGGCCAGTATCGGTGAAAGCGGTAGCGGTTGCGCTGGCAATCGTCGTGTAGGGTCCGCCGCTAACCGTGGCGCGCTTGACGTTGTAGCTCGTCGCGCCGGAACTGGCGGTCCAGCTCAATGAGACCTGCCCATTGCCTGAAGTCGCCGTCAGGCTGGTGGGTGCGGCGGGCACGGTTGACCCGGGAAGCCAGCGATAAATGACCACACTGTTGCTGTTGTAGTTGTCCTTGGTCACCAAGTATTCGCCGGTCGATCTAAGATATGCCCTGATGCCGTACATCGAATCCACATCGTTTCCCACATACACGGTGTTCGGGCTGCTGTTAATCAAAGTGATGTCTAAGGAGCCGGTCGTGAGATTAAATGCGTCGACATTAGGCACGGTGTGCACATATCCGACAAACAGATAATTGCCTGCGGCTGCGATCGACTTTGGGTTGGCACTGCTCAGCGTGATAACTGGGTTGGGCGCGGTGGTGTTTCCTGCTAGCCATCCATGGTAGACTTCGACGCGAGTTCCAATGGAAGTCCAATCTGTACTTCCAACAATTCCTTGCGCCAGTATCATGGTATCGGTAGCAGGCACGTATACGATACGGGTTAATGGTGCGATGGTGCTCGGCGTGGAGGTTGAAACGCCTGCTCCCCATATCGGCTGGCCATTGACATCGAAGCCGGTCAGGGGATAGTGCCAAATCGCGTTTGTCTTATCCAGACCGGCCCAGATATCTCCATTGGCATCGAGGCAAAACCCATTCCTGACTCTTGCAGTCGTGCCAAATGCCCCACCTGGTAACGTGGCTCCTGGGATTGCGATGTATCCATTAGCAGCATTGAAGTAAAAGGTGTAAAAAATATCCGGGTTCTGACCACTTGCTACGAGTATTCGGTTTATGCCGACAGTGGCTAGCTGACCGAAGTGTTCACCCCGCCCCGGATCACTGATATTGATTCGCGGATCCGTGGGATACATGATCGGATCAACTGTGTTGGCTACGTAACCGCTCCCGCCAGACCCGGTATAAATTATGTTCCCGCTGTACAAATAGGCGCCGTCTGTTCTCGAGTCCGCAGCAGCAACCGCTTCGAAGTTAAGAGACTGTAGCGTCCACTGCAGCGCACCTAAACTACTGTAAGAGTGGATGTCCGTCCCACCGTCGCGCCCAAGGTCCCAAGTCCCACCCCAGGGATTGTTGAGTACGTACAAGTTACCTGACGTGTCTTTGCCGATGCCGACTACCCGAGTGAAGCGTTGGGCGCCGGCTTGGCCTTTTGTTCCTGTCGTAGTGTCAAGATAACCGCCCTGGACACCAAAAGTACCAGCTAAGGTCGGCACGCCCGTTATGTCATATTTCTTGATGTTCATGTCGGGCCCCTGATCTCCGACCATAAGCTGCGTGTTGGGCGCGTCAAAATATAGGGCGGATGGGCGAGAACTGGCGCCCATCTGAATCGTGTTTAACGCCGCGCCGGATGGACTGAATTCGAGGATCGCGCCCGCGCTCTTTTGCGCGACCCAAATATTTCCCCCACTGTCCACAGCGAGCGCACCCGGGCTCGAGACGCTGATGTCTTGCTGCCAAGCACCATCGGTGGTGAACACGCGGACCCGATTGCCAGGAAAGTCGCTCGCGTAAAGCAGCGTGCCGGATGTCGCCAGTCCGGTGATTACATCTGCCCGCCGCTCAGTCGTTGTCGCGCTGACCGAGATGATCAGATCGCGCGTATGGCTGGTTCGGTTGTATCGCCCCACATTGCCGCTACCGTAAGCAGTGTTAAATTGCAGAGCAGCAAAGATTGTAGTCCCATTGCCGGTAATGGCCCCGCCTTGCAACTCGCCGTGCGCTCCCATTGAACCTATACTTTGGCCATTCTGGTATATCGCAATACCACCCTCGTTTTCGTCCCACATGGAAGCCGTATACACGACGCCCTCGGGTGCCACCCACATGGAACGAGCACAGTTGCCCACGTGGGCGGCGTTGGTCCCAAATGTGTTAGCCACCCAGTCGGTGGAGTACTGTCCATGGCAGCTTGGTGCGATCGTAGCGATCAGCACTCCGGCGAAGAACGCGGTATTGATTCGCTTCATGATCATCAGTGATGTTCCCCCAATTCGCCTGCCGAACGGGGCAGGTCATATGTGAATTCCCACGTTTGCTTACGGGCAAGAATCTGGTTGTCAGAAGTAAAGTTGATCCATTCAATTTTTGAATTATGATCATTGGATAACATTATCCAACTCCGGCGCGAAACTCTAGCCCCGCTTAGAAAACTTGTCAAGGCATATTTTTATTGGCAGAGTTAGAGCGAAATCATGCCGGCCGAGGAACGAGGACTGGTGACATTCATTGCCTTCCTGGTCCCCGAACGAACCTCTGACGGCAAAGCATTGGGGACCACATCCGAACTCCCCCATCGCGAAAGGAAGCGATAGACAGGGGCTGCATGCCTGCTGCAATATCGCAGAGCCGACGCCAGCTGGCTCAGGATCCTTTCATTGTACGATCGTCTACGGCCGAATCCAGACGGGGAACGAGTAGCTTCTTGGGTTAGAACTTGATTCCCACGACAAACTCCGGTCGAGGATCTTCAACGCGGCGATCCAAGAACCTTTGTGTAAGGGGAATATTCCGCTCGGATATCCTTACCCGTTTAGCTTCATTGACACCGCCAGCACCAAGCAACCCGATCTAGGTGTGGGTGTCGAGATTTTTCAGACCGAGGGCAAAGAAGTCCCATCCAGAAATGATGGAACGTCTGTACTCGGCTGATGTACGGACGTTGGGACGCCGTGTTTAGGCAGGCTTGCTTTGTTTTCGACAACCGCAAGACTCCCGTATGATCAGTTCGGTGGAAAGCACGACCCGTGACGATTCCGCTTGGCCATTTCCACTAAGCCGAGCGAGGAGCATGGAGGCTGCCGTCCGGCCGAGTTCGGCAATCGGCTGTCGCACCACAGTTATGCCTGGACGAACCAGAGCGGCCGCGTCGAAGTCGTCAAAAGCGATCAAAGCCATCTTTTCAGGTATCTGCACGGATTGTTCTTGCAATTCTCGAAGAACTTCAACCCCAATTACGTTGCGTGTTGCAAATATGGCCGTCGGTGCCGGCGTTGAGTGCAGGGCAAAGTTAAGTTGGTCGGACACAGATCCGCTGACCGAGCCCACCAGGCAAACGCGCACGGGAAGCCGAGCGCGGCGCATAACATCAGAGTAGCCCGAAACCCTCTCCGTCAGAGTGAAAATCTTTTCGTCCTCCGCCAGGCATAAAATGTTGCGATGCCCATGCTCAATCAGATGTTCAGTAACCCGAATGGCAGCGGCGCGATTATCGACTAGTAATGAATCGGCGTCGACGTTCTCCAATGGTCGATCGAAGGAGACAATTGGTATGCCGTGTCTTCTAGCCGCCGTAAAATGATCATTTCGGAAGCCGACCGGTGTCACTAATAAGCCTGCGACCTGCCGTTGGATCATGATTTCGGCCTCCCGACGTTCGACTTCATCCCGGTGTCCGGAGGCAGCCATTAAAGTCATATAACCAGCTTTCCAGGCGGTTTCCTGGACAGCATTTGCGTAGGTAGCAAAGAAGGGATCAGCCAGGTCGGGAACAATAAGTCCTATTATTCGAGCACGATGCCCCTTGAGTATGCGTGCGGCTTCGTTCGGCTCGTAGCCGATTCTTCGAATGGCGGCTCGCACCTTGCGCTCGGTCTCGGGAGTGACTCGTCGGGTACCGTTAACCACGCGAGACACGGACATAACCCCTACCCCAGCTACTTTTGCGACATCTGCAAGCGTCGGCATGCAATTCTCTTCCGAAATTGGACCGACCGAACGTCCAAGAACCTACACAATACCACATAGGCCGAAATCTAATGGACTCCGGTTCCTCGTGCGAACGCCTGCGTACGGCGGTCTGCGAATCGGTAGAGGCGATCAATATTGCCGGGCCGTTCGTTTCCTTCCTCCTGCATTACGCCCAGCAGTTCACACACGCACAGCAACATTGTGGGAATTGCATTGGATCGACGCGGTCTTTGTTACCCCGCCCAGACTGAAGCTGGATCAGAGTCGTGTTCAAAGGACTCTGTCGCCACGCCTACGTTAGAACGGCATCATGTGTGGTAACGATATCCAGTGTACTCGCCCAACGTGTCTCTCGCAGAAACCTGGAAGTTGTCCTTCGCCAAAATTCCGGCCCGTCGCAGAAATCAATTGCTTACAGCGATCTCCCCGACCGTTGATCTAGTATAGCCGCCCTCGCTGTTGATGCTCTTAGAAGGCAGATGGCGACTGCGGGTGAGGGGCACTTTCTCTTTCTAAGTGATCTGAATCCCACGGGCCATCTCAAAACTCTCAAATGCGTGTGGCAGAGAACTCTGCGCCGTGCCGGGGTCTCCTACTTTCGGATCTACGATCTACAGTCACGTATGCTACCGGCCTATGTGCTGGCGGTGTCGCAGACGAGTGGGTAACACAGCTACTTCGGCAGGGAGGGGTACTCGCAAGTCTTCAAGAAATACTCGCAGATGAAGTTAGTCATGAAACGTGAAGCCCTCGAGAAGCTCAACCGCCGAGCCAACGAAATGACCCTTGGCGCGGGGCAAGCGGCCCCTGCAGATGGGGGTTTTGGTACAGTGATGCTCGAAAGGCAAAGGAATGGATTTTGGAATCCGCGGAGATGCTTTAGAATGAGTGTTAGTCCCGCAGTGGGCGTGTAGCTCAGCTGGGAGAGCACCTGCTTTGCAAGCAGGATAACTGACTCCAACTATTCCATCTCCTCATTTGGTTTCTATTGTTTTCAACAACTTGGGGAATCTGCTTTTCGTTCGAAGATAACTCCAACGGCCTCAAAGTCACTCATAAATGCACGGTTCGTGTACGGTAGCGCACAGGCTTATTCAGCGACAGGTCCGCCGCATTCCTTCCGTCAGCGGTAGTATATTTGAACGGTTGTACGGTGATCTCGAACCACAGGCTATCAGACTAGGGCACCACTATACGGGTCGCGGAGGCGTCGTAGAAATAAAAGGCGCCGGGGGCAGGTTCAAACCGTGCCCCTGTCATAAATACAAGAGCAATAGATAATCGTCCCGCGCTGATTCCAGACGGACGTACATTAAGGATGGTACGTTTCGCATCTTTTTTTACCCTCCCACATGCTCTACCCGACGCAAGACAAGCCGTAGTTTGCTCCCACTGTAAAGCCCGCTTGTGCATCTCCGCACAGCATAGCCCAACCGTGCGCCCTTCCGCGCCTCTCTGGGCGAAGGTGACACCTACACTCACTTTCTTGACAGCCGCTACAATACTGTCTAATATTTAGATGCTAATGGAGGGATCATGAGGAAGCGAGGGCTAAAGCTAAAGCAGGCGAGTGCTGTCCTGCAGATTCAACCGAAGGAACTGCAGAATCTCGTCCAATTCGGCGTTGTGAAGCCCAAGCGGTCAGAGGGAACGTACTTCTTCGATACGAACGCTCTATTGGTAGCCAAGGTTGCATTCTGCCTAAAGGAGTCCCTGGGCACGCGCACGAGCGTCTTGTCCAAACTGATGGATGTATTCCTTGCATCGGAAAAGGAGTTTAAGTCTGAGAATCCGAAGTACATCGTGTTTAAGTGCCGGCTCTCAGATGAGGACGACCCCATCAAGGTCGGAGTGCCATTCCGTGCCCTTGGAGAACAGCTTCAAGAGCAAATGACACGAGCTGACCTGTGCAGGGATTTGCCCCGAGGTCGCAAACGACGGGGCTGGAAGAAGGAGTTTCTGGAATCGCTAACGCAGGCGGCAAAAGACATCGGTCAAGTCTCCGATGAAGAAATCTTGCGGAGCGTTCGTGCCTATCGTAAGGAAAGACGAGCGCCGGAGATCACTGTTGCCGCCGAGAGGTAGGAAGCGAAAGCCACGCGGAGTCGTTGACACAAGCGTGCTTGTGGGGGGCATTTCGGGTTTCAGAAAACCACATGTCCGAGGTAGGAATCCCAGCGCCGATTTGCTTTATAGGTGGGCCGAGAAGGGCAATTTCGTGTGGCTTGTGACCGAGGACATTCTCGATGAATACAAGGAAGTCTTGAAGCGCCTGGGCGTACGCCCAAGTCTAATCGGCACGGTTATTAACCTCATCCGGGAGCGGGCCGAACAGGTTCATGTTCACGCATCCTTCGAAATATCCCCTGATCCGAAAGATGATCCGTTTTGCCTTTGTGCCGAAGAGGGCAACGCCGATTTCATCGTCACGTTAAACCCTAAAGACTTCCCGCAAGAACGGTTTCGGGCAAAGGTCATTTCACCAGTGTTCTTGTTTAGTCATGTAGAGCAGAGACGAACAGTCGGACCGCTGCCGTGACAGTGAGCGATTCATAAGTACTTGCAACGACTTATAGTACAAGAGCACGGACGGCATCCTAAGTCATTGCAAGACAGTCTTAGACATCGCTGTTGTGTACCTCGGTGTGTACCACGCTCTTACTGTGATCTCGCGAAACTCATCGATTGGTTGCAGGGGCCCGATACGTACCGAAT
>WNFG01000680.1_pt1 | contig 66183 bp, 61 predicted proteins | sample 5400431 | NCBI WGS metagenome assembly WNFG01 (sample SAMN13153346, study PRJNA577476) | soil metagenome | isolation source: 120 cm saprolite under Douglas fir tree site 2 hole 3 replicate 2 | place: USA:California | collected 2015-04-18
CACGATCCGCGGCGGTTCCTCGGGAATAAGGTCGATCGGGCGAGGTGCGCTGACGGTGTCGCCGCGCACGAGGTTCAGCACCACATGGGCGCGCCGCGGCCGCACGACGGCTTCCAACCGGAAATCGCGAGTCGTATCGATGACGTCGAACGCCTCCGCGGGCCGCGCCTCACCACCCGCGAAGGCGCGCTCGAGAATCAGCTCAACCCAGGCGCCCTTGCGGGGCGCGGTGGGGTCGCGGCGGCCGGAGCCGAAGGGATACACGCGAGCCGTGTCATTCCACGCGAGCCGCACCACGCGCCGGTAGGTATCGTCTTCCCAGACCGGCAGGCCACGGCGCGAGCGCCCGACGCGGCGTCTCGTGAAGAACTCGGCGCCGAGGTTGACCGTGTCGCCGATGGGCGTGACCTGGAACAGCGCTTCGACTTCGACGCTGTCGCTGCGCAGCGTGAGCCGCATGTCGGTGTCGAGCGGTCCACTGACGGCGCCGCTCGCGAGGATGCGGGGCGCGACCGCCGCAGGCTCGATGACGCGAATCCGATACGTGAGCCGGGTGCCGGGCCCCTGCATCGGAATCGTGAAGCTCAACAACGCCCCGCTCGCGAGCGCGACGAGGGAAGCGCTAGTGGACGACGATCGTCCCACGCGTTTCCTCGAGCGGTGCCCCGCTCCCCGGCCCGCCCCAGCGCTGGTGTGCTCCCCACCCGGCCAGCAGCCCAATCCCCAGCGCGATGGCCACCCACAGAGCCAGCGCGCCCGGCCGGATCACGGGCCGCGGCACCACGAACGCGTGCGGATTGCCCGCCGAGCGGGCGAGGGCGACGCGCACTTCCAGCTGGCTCGCACGTGCACCGGCGCAATGCGCGCACGTCGTCAGGTGCTTCGCGAGGGCGGCCCGCTCGACCAGCGAGAGCTCGCCGTCCAGCTCCGCGTCGATCTGCACGAGCCATTGGTCGTGGGTCGAGGGAGTAGGGGTGGAGGGGGGCCCGGTCATCAATACTTCTCTCGCACCCGGTACCGCAGGGCGCGCCGCTGCATCCAACGCACCGCAAACGCGTCGATCAGCGAGCGCCACACACGATTCCACATGCCGTACTTCGTCGCGCCATGCCGGCGCGGCCGGTGGCCGACTGCCACCTCGGTGACCGTACCGCCCTGCATCTTGATCAGCGTGGGAAGAAAGCGGTGCATCCCGCCGAACAGCGGCAGCGCGCGCACCGCGTCGGTCCGGAACGCCTTCAACGAACACCCCGTGTCGCGAATGACTTCGCCGTTCAGCCGGTTGCGCACGCCATTGGCGATGCGGCTCTGGAGGCGCTTCCACGGAGTGTCGCGCCGTGTGGCACGATAGCCGGCCACCGCCGTCGCCCCTGTTCGCTGTAGCGTATCCACGAGCAGCGGAATGTCAGCGGGATCATTCTGGAGATCGGCGTCGAGCGTGATCACGATCGGCGCGCGCGCGCTCCGAAATCCGGCGGCGAACGCCGCCGTCTGTCCCGCATTGCGCTCGAAGGCGATGACACGCAGCTGTGGATGCGTCTTGCGCAGCGTCTTGAGCATCTCCAGCGTGCCGTCGGTCGAGCCGTCATCCACGACAATCACCTCGTAGCTACGGCCCGTGAGGGCGGACCCGATCTCCGCGAGCAGCGGAGCCAGGTTCTCGCGTTCGTTATACGCGGGCACAACGAGCGAAAGCTCCACGGTTGGACAACGTAGCAAGTTGACAGCAGGATGACGAGTGGGTAAAACCCTAACCGTGTCCGACTCCTGGTCGCGTCGGGATTTCTTGCGCTCCGCCGCGAGCGGCATCGCGGCCGGCGGGGCCAGCGCCGTAATTCCACATCCGATGCGACCACTCCAATCCCTGCCTGCGCAATCCCGTTGGGCCGCCAAACCCGTCGCCATCGCGAGCGCGAACGGTCTCCGCGGCGTACAAAAAGCGTTCGACATGCTGATGCAGGGCGCCGATACGCTCGACGCGGCGATCGAAGGCGTGAAGATCCAGGAGCTCGATCCCAACGACACGTCCGTCGGATACGGCGGCCTGCCCAACCGCGACGGCGTCGTGCAGCTCGATGCCTCCTGCATGCATGGTCCCACCAAACGCGCGGGCGCCGTCGGTTGTCTCGAGAATATCAAGACGCCGTCCGAAGTCGCCAAACTCGTCCTCAAGTACACCAATCACATTTTTCTCGTCGGGGAAGGCGCGAAAAAGTTTGCGCTCTCCTACGGCTTCAAAGAAGAAGATCTCCTGACGCCGGAGTCGCGGCAGGCGTGGCTCAAGTGGCGCGCCAACTTGAATCCCGACGACGATTACCTCGACGTCCCCGAAACCGGAACGATGGTCGTGCGTCCCACCGGCACGATCAATTGCAATGCGGTGACGCCGGGCGGCGATCTGTCGTCGGTGACCACGACCGCCGGAATCGCCTTCAAGATTCCGGGCCGCGTGGGTGACTCGGCAGTCGTCGGCGCCGGTCAGTATTGCGATAACGAGGTGGGCGCAGCGGGCTCAACCGGCCGCGGGGAATCCAACATCAAGGTGTGCGGCGGCTTTCTCACGGTCGACAACATGCGGCGCGGCATGAAACCCACTGACGCATGCCTCGAGTCCCTCAAGCGGGTCATCGCCACCACCGAGGCTCGGCTGCTCGATGCCCGCGGACGCCCCAAGTTCGGCCTGATCTTTTATGCCGTGAACAAGCGCGGAGAATTCGGTGCGGCATCGCTGTACCCCGGCCGCTATGCGGTGCACGACGGCACCGACGCCAAGCTCCACGATACCGCGCACGTCTTCGAGCAAACCTGAGCGCCATGCGGCGATCCGGTTACGCCCTCGCCATCGCAGTGCTGCTCGCCCGCGGGCTAAGTGCGCAGACATCCGCTGAGCCGAATCCCCGACACAACTGGGTCGATCATCTCTATCCCGCCATTTGGTACAGCTCCATCGACGGATTCTGGCTCGCGGGCCATTACGACTGGTCGAGCCCCATGGGCTTTGCCGAGCGCCCGGAGCCGACGTTCGCGCGGATCGCGCTCGATGCGGGAGCCAGCACGCAGGGCAGCTATTCGATAATCGTCGACGCGCAGGCGCCAGCCTATTGGGACGGCTGGCGGTTTGCTCTGACAGCCGGGCTGATCCGCGCGAATCGCTTCGGCTATTACGGCCAGGGAAACAACACGACCTACAGCCGCGACAGCCTCACCGGCCGGTCCTACTTCTATCGGGTCAGTCGCACGATTCGCTCCGCGCGGTTTACGGTGCAACGCCGCATCGTCGGCCCGCTGCGCGTTCTCGCGGGCGGCTCGCTCGAGCACACCGATTTTCGCGACCTGCCGGGAGAAAGCGTCTTCCAGCGCGACCAGCTGTCCGGGGCTATCCGGCCGGGTGAGTTCCCATTCAACGATCGCATCGCACGCGCGGGTGTCGTGCTCGACTGGCGCGATCTCGAGATGGACCCGCACCGCGGCGTTGTTGTCGAGGGGTTAGTCGCCAGCGGACGCGGCTACACTCGCCGGAGCGGCGCGGTCCGCGTCTACGTGCATCCGCTGGACCGATTGACCCTCGCCGGCCGGATCGCGGGCGAAGGAATGTCCGGCACGCCGCCCCTCGCGGCGCAGTTTACGATGGAGTCGAGCGAAGGGCCGGTGGTCGCGGTGGGTGGCTACCACTCACTGCGTGGCTACCACGACGGCCGGTTCGTTGGCCCGGGAAAAATCCTCGGCGGCGTCGAAGCCCGTTATGGATTGATTTGGGCGCCGCGCCTGCTCGAGGTCAAACTGTTCGGCTTTTACGACGCGGCGCGGGTGTTCGCACCGGGCGAAGCGGTGCGGCTCACGCGACACGGTCTGCACTCAAGCCTGGGCGCGGGAGTCGCCGTCGCGCTGATGCGGAATACCGTCGTCATCATCGAGGGCGGGAAAGGGACGGAAGGCGCGGAGGTCGCGTTCGCAACGACGTGGAGCTACTGAGAGAGTCGCTCATGTTACTTCTTGGATCTCAACTCCTCGCCGTTTCAATTCATCGACGTAGTCGTGAAACGGCACCGCCTCATCCGGTGTGTGGACGCCCGTGGCCCTGATCCTGCCGTCGACTTGCATGACTCCGGTGATCGCTAGCGAGTAGCCGGTCGTGCGCATCATGGCGCTGATGCCGGTTGTCTCGTCGTAATAGTCCAGCAGCTGCCACGCGACACGACGTCCGTTGCGTCCCGTCACTTCGATCCGCAACGCGACGAGGTCGCGCCCGTTGGGCTTGGAGAGTCGCGGCGACACGGTGGCGATGAACGCGTCACGCGGTACGATCTTTGTCCCCTTCACCGTCACCGGATCGAGCGATAGCAAACCGAGCTCGCGGACCGGGCGCATGACCGCCAAGTGGCCCGGATACCGCAGTGTTTTGTACTCCATCGTCTGGACCTTCCCGGCATATGCCCACGGCATCGTCGAGATGCCACCACCGGTATGGAATGCCTCGAGCGTCCCGACGGGGTTAGGGAATTCCACGGTCTCGAGCTCCGAAAGCGCGTCCACGCGCTCCGGCCGGCCGCCCCGCAAAACCCACGACGGCGTCGTGTAATAATCCAACGCACCCTCGAGCGAGTAGACGATCTGATAATTCAGCGGGGGCTCGGGATGCTGCGGCAACCCGCCCACGAAGATCTTCACCGACTCCGCTTCGCCGACCCGTCGAACGCCTTCTGCGGCGATGATGTTGACCATCCCGGGAGCGAGCCCACAGTCGGGAACGACTGATACGCCTTTCTTCTCAGCGGCGGCACTGAGCGTCTTCTGTTTCTGGACGATCTCGGTGTTGCCGCCGAGGTCCGCGCAATGCAGTCCCGCGGCGATGGCGTTCCGGGCTACCGAATAGTTGAAGTAGTAGGGCAAGGCGTTCATGACGGCGTCATGGTCATGCATCAGCTTGCGTAGCCGAACCGACTGCTTGGCATCGAGGCGGGCTGTGACCAGCCGCTTGTCTTTCTTCTTCTTCAGGAATGCCGGGAGACGTCCTGGCTTTAGATCGGCGAGTGTGACGCGCTCAACCGCGGACTGCTGGAGCAGATCGTACGCACAGGCGGAGCCCTGCAGTCCGGCTCCCAGTACCAGCATGCGCATCGCGTCATCGCCTCCGATTGATCGACTGGGGAGCTGAGAGGGCTTGGGTAAAGCGGCCGGAAAGCTAGTTACACTCCTTTGTGGACGGTAGATTCGCGCCGTGTCGCATCCCCACGTTTCCAGCACCAGACCGGCCGCCGATCTCACACGCCAGCGCCTGATCCGAGCCGCGCTCGAGTTGTTCACGACGCGCGGTTATTACGTGACGACCACCGCGCAAATCGCGAAGAAGGCCGGCATCGCGGAGGGAACGATTTACCGGCACTTCGCCAGCAAGCAACAGCTCGTCAACGAGCTCTATCGAGCGGCGCAGCGCTGGGCGACGAAAGTCGCACAGGAAGCGAGCCGGAGCCTCGAGCCGACGAATACCCGCGCCCAGCTGGCGGCTGTCGCGCACGGTCTCATCGAGGGCGCGACGCGGGATCCGTCGATCGTGAAGCTCGGATTGCTCGACCCGCTCGCGGCGGTGCTCGATGACGAGAGCCGCAAGACCGAGCGCGAGTTTCGCGTTGTGGTCGAGCGCCTGATTGCCGAGGGGAAAGCGCAAGGCGTCGTGCGCCCGGGGGCAGTGGATGTTTGGGCGGGCGTGTGGCTCGCGACGATTGGTTATGCGCTGCTAAAGATCGTGGCTGGAGAATGGAAGAGCGGCGACGCGGGGTTGCGGTTGGTGATCGATGGCGCGTGGCGGGCGATTAGCGCGTGATTGCGCTATCCAGAACGCCGCAACTCGAACAAGGCGATCTCCGGCGGCACGAAGATGCGCAGCGGCACGCCGACCACGCCGATGCCCCGGCTCACATAGAGCTGGCTCGCGCCCTTTTGGAAATGACCCATGACGTACTTGGTGATCAACCGTCCCGGCGACCAGCCGATCACGGGCAGATAGAACTGCCCGCCGTGTATGTGGCCCGCGAGCGTCAGCGGAATGCCGCGCGGTGCGGCGCCGTCGAACGCACCGGGACGATGGGCCAGCAAAATCCGAAATGCCTGCGACGCGGGTGGCGTGACGCGCAGTGCCTCGGCCAAATCCTCGTCCTGCGGATCGTCCGCCCGCCAATTGCGCGGGTCATCGATCCCCACGAGCGCGATTGCGGCACCGCGGTACTCGATGACATGCACGCCGTTCTTCACGAAGGTCTGCCCGGCGTCACGCACGCCTTTGATCACGGCGTCCGCGCCCGTATAGCGATCGTGATTGCCCAGCACGGTTACGACGCCCAACGGTGCGTGTAGGTCCCGAAACGCCCGCACGTACGCGGGGATGTAGGACTGCGAGATGTCGATCATGTCGCCCGTCTGCACGATCAGATCGGCGCCGAGCCCGTTCGTCAGGGCGACGATCTCGGCCATTTTCTCTTCGGCCATGTGAATGCCGGCATGCACGTCGGAGACGTGAGCGATGCGCAGTCCGTCCAAGGCGGGGGGAAGATCGGGAAAGACGAGTGCGCGGCGCGTGACAGTCGGCAGTCGTTCCGCGTTCCAAATCCCGTAGGCTGACAATCCCACGCCGGCGGCGGCGTAGGTGTAGGTCGCGCGCACGAGGAATTGCCGACGGGACAGCCGTCCGCGGTCCGCGGTGAGCGGTGCGCTGGGTACGACATCCGCCGTACCGCTTACCGCGTACCGCTTACCGCGCACCCTGACGATCAGCCACCAGATTCCCTTCCCGACCAGGTAGATCGCGACCAGCGCGAGAAAAATCCAGCCAAGCAGCTGCCACGCAATCCAGGGGGCGATGTAGGGAACGCGGCTGATGCTCCACAGACTGCCGGAGAACATCCGCACGCCCACGATGACCCAGGGAATGTTGAAGACGACGAAGACGACTGTGAGAACTCGCCGCGCAGTGAGAGGAAAGCGCTCCCGCAAGTACAGATACAGGAGCACTTGGGGCGAAGCGAACAGCAACAGATAAATTAGGGCCATGCGATCCCGTACGCCGTGGTTCTCAGTGTGGTTCCTGGCGCTCCTCTTTGCACCACTCACCGCGCAACGCGTGAATCCGGTCGACCGGCACATCGTCGCCGCGGGACTGTGGTCGGAAGCGCGCTATAACTATGCCTACTGGGACGCCGTGCGCGCGAATTGGGACTCGGCGTTCGCCGCGACAGTCACGATGATCAACGCGCGCGGGGGGCCCGGGGGACCAGGAGGGGCGGGGGGGGCGGGGGGGGCGGGGGGGGCGGGGGCGCCCGCGCCAACCGATTTGCAGTTTTTCCGGCAACTGCGGCGCTGGGGCGCGCTTTTGCACGACGGCCAGTTCGAGCTGCTGCCGCCGGCGCCCATCGCGGCACGAACGGCGCGACCGCCCATCGCCCTGCGGAGCATCGAGCGCCGGCCCTTCATCCTCGACTACGCCGCCAATGACGAGATGCGCATCGCCCGTCCCGAGCGTCTGGCAGAGATCATCGCGGTTCAGGGCATTCCCGCGGAGCTCTGGATTCGCGATTCCGTCCTTCCTGAAATTGCGGCCGCCACGGACTCGAGTCGTTGGGAACGCGCCGTGGAACGCATGCTCGAGGGTGAGCGAGGAACCGCCCTCCATCTGGTGTTGCGGCTTCCGGGTGGCACGCAGCGCGGGGCGAGCGTGACCCGCAGCGTCGCGCTCATGACCCGCTGGCCGCTGGAACGCCCTCCGGTCGAAGCCGAGACGCTGCCCGACGGCGTGATCTGGATCCGCATCAACTCGCTCGCGGATCCTGATGTCGTCGCGCTGTTCGACCGCGCGTTGGGCGACGCACCGCGCGAAGGGCTGCGGCATCGGGGTCTGATTGTCGATCTGCGCGAAACGATGTGGACGGCGAGCGGTCGAGAGCAGGGCTATGCCGTTCTCTCCCGGTTGACGGACCGTCCCATTCTCACATCGCGCTGGCGGACGCCGCAGTATCGTCCCGCCTACCGCGGCCCCGACGAGCCGGACTCGACCGGCGCGTGGCTCCGCGCGCCGTCCGACACGATCTGGCCACCGCTGCGGCGCGAGCGCCCTCCCTACACCGGTCCCGTCGTGGTACTGGCGTCCGCGCGCACGTCGGGCGCGGCTGAGGACTTCCTGGCGGCGTTCCGCGACGGCACCCGCGGCACGATCATCGGCGAAGCGTCCGCCGGTAGCACGGGACAAACGCTGGTGCTCCGGCTCGCTGCCGGTTGGCAGGTCCGCTTCACAGTGACCCGCGACGCATTCTCCGATGGGACGGAGTTCGGGCACCAGGGAATCGTGCCCGAGATCCGCGTGCAGACGCGCGCCGCCGACGTGCTGGAGGGGTGCGATGCCGCGCTCGAGCGAGCGCGCTCGCTGCTGGCGGCAACCGCGCGGCGCTAGCTCTTCAGCTGCGCGCGGAAGAACCGGATCACCGCACTCCACGCGCTGTCGGCGACTTCCGGTTTCTCACGACTCCGCAGGAATCCGTGCCCCACGCCGGGATAGATCGTGTAGGGATAGGTCTTCCCGGCAGCTCGCATCGCGGCGGCAGCATCCGGCGCGCCGGCAGTCATGCGCGCGTCGTTCTCCGCGTACACGCCGAGCCCTTGGGCCCGAATCCTGGCCATGTCGGCGGCGTTCGGCGCCGGCCCGTAGCAGACGACGAACGCTTTGAGGTCGGGGGCATTGGTCGCGTAGCGGAAGCTCTGGCCGCCACCCCAACAGAAGCCAATGACGCCGATCGCGTCCGGCCGCACGGCCTTCAGCTTCTTCACGTAATCCTTGGTGGCGTTGAGATCGGCCGTGATCGAGTCGGGCGGCAGCGCCGCGATCAGTTTGCGCGCCGAGTCCTGCGATGCGGGAGTGCCGCCGCGTCGCGACAGCAGATCCGGCGCGATCGCGACGAAGCCGTCCTTCGCGAGCTGTTCGGTTGTCTGGCGCACGAAATCGGAGATGCCGAAGATCTCGTGGATGACGATGACCGCGGGCGCCGGCGCTGGGCGTTCGGGATAAGCGATATACGCCGTCACGGTATCGTGTCCCGACAAGAACTTCACGTATTCGGAATGGATGTCGCTGACTCGGTGAAACCCCCAGACGACAGCGAGGACAGAGACTGCGGTTCCAAAGGCGGCCACCCTCTTAGCGTCCATAGCTCACCCTCCAGATCTTTCCGCCCATATCGTCACTCACCAAGAGCGACCCGTCCGGCATGACGAGCAAGCTGACCGGCCGGCCCCAGCGTGATCCATCAGGAAGCTGCCACCCAACGATGAAATCCTCGACTCCGGTCGCCCGGTGACCGCTGCTGTCCATGCGCACCCGGACGACTTTGGCTCCCGTTGGGACGGATCGGTTCCAGGAGCCGTGCAGCGTCATGAAGGCGTCGCCGCGATAGTCGCGGGGAAACTGGTTGCCCGTGTAGAACGCGAACCCCAGCGGCGCCGAATGCGCCTGCACGGTGATGACGGGAGGCTCGAGTTTCGAGCAGTCGGCCGTGCCGTACTCGGGATTGGGCTTGCCGGGGAGGTAGCACTGCGGCCAGCCGTAGTTGCGGCCTTCCTTGATGATGTTGACGTGCTCGGGCGGCAGATCGTCCCCGAGATTGTCGCGATCGTTGTTCGCGCCCCACAATTCGCCGGTCGTTGGATTGAACGCGATCCCGACGGTATTTCGCAGTCCCTTCGCGAAAAGGCGTCCGCCCGATCCGTCGGCATTGAAGCGGCTGACGGCGGCCCGCAACGAATCGCTCTCATCGCAGACATTGCACGACGAGCCGACCGCGAGGTACAGCTTGCCGTCGGGTCCGAACACGATCGTCCGCGTCGAATGGCCCGCGCTCGGAATATTCGGCACGATGGTCACCGGGTCGCTGCGGCCGGGATCGTACCGCTTTACGTCGCGTTCTTCGGCGACGTACATCGTGTCGCCACGGAAGGCGAGGCCAAACGGTCCCCGCAACCCGCTCACGACGGTCAGGGTGCTGTCGACAACCCCATCATGGTTCGCATCGATCAACTTGACGACCAATCCCGCGCGGGGCTGCGTCGCGTAGACGACATTGCCGGGACCGAGCGCGAGAAAGCGGACACCTTCCAGGTTCTGCGCGAACACCGCGATCTTGAAGCCGGGCGGCACGCGCAGCGTGTGGTCCTGAGCGGCGGCGGGCGCGGGGCCGCGGCAGGCGACGGCTACAACCGCGATGCTAATTGCGGCTCGCATACACTCCCTCGAGGGCGGTCACGCCCTCCGGCATCTTGTCCCGGCTCGCCAACGCGGCGGCGGCCGCTTGCTCAACTTGCTCAGTGATATCGGCCTCGACGTCCCCGAGAACCTTGGCGGAGACGCCGTCGTCCTTCAAGTACTCTTCGTACAGGCCGATCGGGTCCCGTTTGCCCCATGTGGTAAACAGATCGGGCGGAAACGTTTCCCGCGCCTCGCGCTCATCGTGGGTCGCGTGCCCCCCCATGCGGAACGTTTCAGCGAGGAGCAGCGCCGGTCCGTTGCCCTCGCGGCAGCGCGCGGCGGCGATGCGGGTCGCCGCATACGCGTCCAGCACGTTGTTGCCGTCGAACGTCGCCCCCCAGATCCCGTAGCTGGCCGGCCACCTGGTTGTTCTCGATGATGAAAATGGCGGGAACGCGCTGCACGGCGGCGAAGTTGGTGCCTTCGTGCGCCGCGGCCGTTTTCGTCGACCCGTCGCCGACCCACGTGAGCGCGACGCGTGGCTCCTTCCTCATCTTGAAGGTCAGCGCGATGCCCGTGATGACCGGCACCATGTCGCCGACGTGTGAGATGGGTTGGAGCACGCCGTGCTGGAAGGAGCCGACGTGCAGGTCGCGCCCCCGACTTGGCGAGTCGGCCGTCGCGAGGTAGGCGCGCAACATGTCGGCGATCGACATGCCCATCTCGGAACAGGCCGCCGCATTGCGGATCATCGGCGCGACGATGTCCTGTCCGCGCTGCAATGCGTGCACCGGCCCCACGGTGGTCGCTTCCTCGCCGGTTCCAAGCCACGCCTTGGAGAGCACGCCAGTGCGGACCCAACGCTTCAGCTGGATGTCGTGGAGTCGGGCGCGCAGCAGGCCGCGATAGAGGTCGAGCTTCGCCTCACCCGACAATTCTGCGACGCTGCGCGCGCGCTCGGGATCGGATGTGATGGTGTCCCGGAAGCGCTGCACGAGCGCCGGGTCCGCTTTCCAGTCGACATATTCCGGTGGATCGAAGGCGGGGAACCGCTTCACGGCACTGCGGCGTCGCTCCAGCCTACAACTTGGCCGCCACGCTTGAACACCTTGCCGTCCTTCATCACGAAGTCGACGTGCTGGAGGACGGTGATGTTCTGCAACGGGTCGCCCTGTACCGCGACGATGTCGGCGCGTTTGCCGACCGCGATCGTGCCGGCGTCGCGCTCGACGCCCAGCAGCGTCGCGCCGCTCGCCGTTCCCGCGACGATGGCCTGCATCGGCGTCATCCCATAGCGCACCATGAGCTCGAATTCGCGGGCATTGGTGCCATGCTTCATCACACCGGCGTCGGTGCCGAGCGCGATCTTCACGCCGCCATCGAGGGCCATCTTGAAGGACGTGTGCATCCGCGGCGCGATCGCGAGCGCCTTGGCGGCGATGGGCGCCGGCAGGCGGCCGGCGGTTGCGAGCGACTCGACCGTAAATCCCGCCAGCAGGGTCGGCACGAGCCAGGTACCGTGCTGCTTCATCAGCGTGACGGCCTCCGCGTCCAGAATCGAGCCGTGCTCGATCGACGTCACGCCCGCCCGCACCGCGGCCTTGATGCCCGCCGTTCCGTGCGCGTGTGCGGCGACTCGGCGATCGAGCTGCGTGGCCGTCTCCACGATCGCCCGCATTTCTTCTTCGCTGTACTGCTGCACGCCGGCCGAATCCGTAAGCGAGAGCACCCCGCCCGTCGCGCAGATCTTGATGACGTCCGCGCCGTACTTGACCATGTAGCGCACGGCGTTGCGGACCTCGTCGAGGCCATTGGCGACGCCGACTTCGACGCCGCCTTCGTGCCCTAACGCCTCGGGCTGCAGGCCGTTGGTTTCGTCGCAGTGACCGCCGCGGATGCCGAAGGAAATACCGGCGGCAAAGATGTGCGGCCCCGGAATCCAGCCGGCGTTGATCGCATTGCGAAGCGCGACATCGCCGAAGGCCGCGCTGCCGACGACCCGCACGGTTGTGAAGCCGGCCTCGAGCGTCTGCTGCGCATGCGCGGCGCCAAGGAGCGCGAGCTGGCTCGACATCTCGGTGAGACGGCTGTGCTGCCAGTCGCCGTCCCCGATCGTGCGGCCGGCCAGATGCACATGGGCATCGATGAAGCCCGGCAGCACCGTCTCGCTCGACAGATCGATGACCGTCGCACCGGTGGGAATCGCGACATTCGCTCCCACCGCTGTGATACGATCGCCCTGCACCACGATGACCGCGTTTTTCACCGGCGCCGCGCCGGTTCCGTCGATGAGTGTGCCCGCGCGAATCGCGGTGGCTCCCGCTGGCTGCTGCAGCGTCAGCACCATCAGCAACGCGATCACGAGAACTTCTCCTTGAGCTTCCCGAAGAGTCCACCGGACGGCGCGACAGACCCCGTCAGCGCCTCCGAGAATTCGATCGCCGTCGTGAAGCGGTCATCGGGGTTCGTTTGCAGCGCCTTGGTCAACGCTTTCTCGACGGGGTCCGGGACATCGGGCCGATACTGCCGGATGGGAATGGCCTGGCTCCGCAGCCGCGCGATCATCATCTCCTGCGCGTTCCGCCCCTGGAACGGCAGCTTGCCGGTAAACATTTCGAACGCGACGATGCCGACCGCGTAGATGTCGCTGCGGGCATCAAGCGGCTTCCCGCGGATCTGTTCGGGGCTCATGAACTCGGGCGTCCCGAGAATGATTCCCGTCGCGGTCAGTTTGGCGATCGCCGGGTCGGCACGGCGTTCCTTGGCAAGTCCGAAATCCATGACGACCGCTCGCTCTGCGCCCCCCCCGCCGTCGGCGGCGACGAGCATCACGTTCTCGGGCTTCAAGTCGCGATGGATGATCTGCAGCTCGTGGGCATGGTGCAGCCCGGCGCACATCTGCCGCAGCAACGATACGCCGAGCGCGATGTCCATCGGCCCGCCACGCACTTCGCGCTCGGAGAGCAGCTCGCCCTTCAGGAACGGCATCACCAGGTAGATCAACCCATCTTCGGATTCGCCGAGGCGGAGAATGCGGCAGACGTTGGGGTGATCGAGGCGCATCGCCAGGCCGGCCTCGCGCCGCAGTCGTTCGACCGAGCTCTTGTCGGACGCGAGGCGCGGCGACAGCACCTTGATCGCGACGGTCTCGCCCGATGAGATCTCCCTGGCGAGGTAGACGTATGACATGCCGCCCTCGCCCAGCTTCTTCATGACCTGGTAGCGAGCGTCGAGAATCTGATTCGACAGCGTCGATGCGCGGTCGAGACCAGCCCCCCCGGCCCCCCCGGCCCCCGCGTTGCCGGGCGGCAATGGCGTGCGAACGCCGGTCCCGCTGCCCGACGAGGGCGCAGACGCAGCGGGCCGCGGCGGGGGCTTCTTGGTTTGGATCTCGACCAGCATGCTCCCGTCCTTAGGACAGAAGCGTGCCCCGGTATCGGTGTAGACGGACCCGCATTTGGGACAGCGGCGTTCGCTCATTGCCGCACCAAGTTGCGGCCTTCGTTCTTGGCGCGATAGAGGGCCTGATCGGCGAGCGAGATGAAACTGTCGGCGCTGTGGACCCGGTCGTCGGGGAACGACGCGAGTCCGATGCTGACGGTCAGATGGAGCGGATCTTCACCGGGATCCGCGAAGTCGCGTGCCATGAACCGCCGCCGCAGCCGCTCGGCGAAGATCGCCGCGCCGTGTGGCGCCGTCTCCGGCATCACGACGACGAATTCTTCGCCGCCGTAGCGCGCCACGATGTCCACCGAACGCGCCTCGCGCCTGAGCAGCTCGCCGACCTGCCGCAGGACGGAGTCGCCGGCGATGTGGCCGCGCGTGTCGTTGATCGATTTGAAGCGATCGAGATCCGCGAGCAGAATCGTCAGTGCCAGGTTGTACCGCCGCGCGCGATCCAGCTCCTGGGCCAGCGCTTCCGCCAGCGCGCGACGATTCATGCAGCCCGTGAGCGCATCGGTCGACGCGAGCTTCTCGAGCCGCTGTTTGTCCGTCACCGCGCTCTCGAAATCGTACGCCTTCTCGATCGCCGACACGGCGGTCTTAATGACCGTCTCGGCGAACTGCGCGTCGGCTCGCGTCAGCGGCGGATCATCTCCCGTCGTGCGCAGGAAAAAGACGCCGGTCTGCTGATCCTTCATCCAGAACGGCAATGCCACCGCGGATCGCGTGGGGACCTTGATCTCTTCACGCTCCCAGCGGCGCCGCTCGTCCTCGTACAGCGGATCGGTCGCGACGTCTTCGACGAGCACGAGACGCCCAGTCGATACGGCTTTCCGGATCTCGGGATACCGAGCCAGCTCGATCTGCAGGTTGCGCAGCATCGGGTTTTCGTACGCCGCTACGACGACGCCTTGCTGGTCGCCGGGCTTGGCGAGCACCATCGAGCATTTCGAGATGTTCAGCGCGCGCGCCACGCGGCGCGCCAGGATGTGATAGATCTCGTCTGGTTTGAGCGAGTCGGTGACTTCGTGGAGGATGTCCACCATCGCCGCGCGGCTGCGCGCCTCTTCGCGCGCCTGCGCGAGCGCCCGGCCCACCCGAATGTGCGCCTCGACGCGCGCCAGCAGCTCGCGCACGCGAAACGGCTTCGAGATGAAGTCCGCGGCGCCCAATCCCAGCGCGCGCACGGTGGCTTCCTCGGGCGGCATCGAGGACACCATGAGCACCGGTAGATCGCGATAGCGCTCGTCCTGCTTCATCCGCTCGAGCAGCTGCAGCCCGTCGACCTTGGGCATCATGATGTCGAGCAGCAGCAGCGCCGGCTTCACTTCCTCGAGCTTGGTGAACAATCCGTCGCCGCCCGGGCAGACGTCGACCTCGTAGCCGTGTTCTTTCAGGATCCAGGTGAGCGTCCGGACCAGCGACTCGTCGTCATCTGCAACCAGCACGCGGGTTTTCAATCCTGGGCCTCGAGCAGCGACCGGTCGACGTTACCGCCGCTCACCACGAGCACCGTGGTCCGGGAGCGCGGTACCAAGCCGGCGAGGAGCGCGGCCGTGGTGGCGGCACCGGATGGCTCGACCGCGAGCCGCCGGGTGCGCCAGAGAAACTGCACGGCGGCGCGAATGCTGTCATCCTCGACCAGCACGACGCCGCGCATCCGATCCCGTTGCCGCGACAACTCCGCGAACGGAATCGCGCCGACGGACAGCGTGATCAACCCGTCGGCAATGCTCGCGGTGCGCTCGAGCCGAACCGGCGCGCCCGCGGCCAGCGAGTGGTGCAGCTTCGGCGCTCCCGCCGGCTCGACGCCCCAAACGACGGCCTTACTGCCGACCGCCGCCAGTCCCGCGACGATCCCCGATATGAGGCCGCCGCCGCCGACCGGCACGACGACGGTCTCGACTTCGGGAAGCTGTTCGACGATCTCGAGCGCGACGGTGGCCTGGCCGGCGACGATGTCGGCGTGATCGAATGGCGGGACGACCGCGAGTCCATCGCGCGCCGCGATCTCCTCCGCTTTGATGCGGCGGTCCTCTGAGGTGCGACCGGCCAGTACGACTTCCCCACCCCACTGCTTCACGCCCTCGACCTTCACGGCGGGCGCCGTCTCAGGCATCACGATGACGGCGCGCACGCCGAACCGCTTCGCGGCGTACGCCACGGCCTGACCGTGGTTACCGGAAGAGAAGGTGATCACCCCGCGCTTGCGCGCACCGTCGGCGAGTTTCCGGATGGCGTTGTACGCACCGCGGATCTTGAACGCGCCGATGGGCTGCTCGTTCTCGAGCTTGAGATGCGCGCCGAGCTCCTCGACATAGATGAGCGGAGTGCGGCGCGCGATCCCCCGCAGCCCCTCTGCGGCTTCCTTGATGTCGCGGGTAGTGACCACGCTACTTCTTGGCTTTGGCCTTGGGGGCCTTGGGGGCCTTGGGGGCCTTCGCCTTGGATTTGGCCGGAGCCGGCGCCGGTGTCTCGTCTTCGTCCTCCGGAACCTCCTCTTCATCTTCCTTCACGACGCGCGCCACGTCCACGACCAAATCGCCGGGCGTGAGATTCATGACTTTGACGCCCTGCGTGTTGCGGCCGGAGATGCGAATGCCTTCGACCGGCACCCGGATCATGATCCCCTTCTTGGTGATCATCATCAGCTCGTCGTCCGGCAGCACTTCCTTCAGCCCGACGATGTCGCCGGTTTTATCGCTGCGCTTGAGCGTGATGATGCCACGTCCGCCACGGTGCTGGATCCGATACTCGTCCAGCTCGGACCGCTTGCCGATACCCTTCGCCGTCATGGCCAGCAACGTCGACTTGCGGCGCACCACGACCATGTCGATGACGTGGTCCTTCTTATCGAGCTCGATGCCTTTCACGCCCGTGGTGGTGCGGCCCATGTCGCGGACGTCTTTCTCATGGAACCGGATGCTCATGCCGTGCGCGGTCGCGAGCACGATGTCGTTCTTGCCGTCGGTCACCTGCACGTCGATCAGCTCGTCGCCCTTCTCGATGTTGATCGCGCGAATGCCGACCGACCGCGGATTGCCGAACTCCGAGAGTACGGTCTTCTTGACCAAGCCGTCCTTGGTAGCGAACAGCAGGAATTGATTCTCGGAGAACTCGCGCACCGGCACGAGCGCGGCGAGGCGCTCGTCGGGCTTCATCGCCACGCAGCTCAGAATCGGTTTGCCCCGCGCCGCGCGCGCTGCCTGCGGAATCTCGTGCACCTTGAGCCAATAACACTGTCCCTGTTCCGTGAAGAACATCATGTAATCGTGCGTCGAGGCGATGAAGAGGTGCTCGACCCAGTCGTCTTCCTTTTGATGGGCGGCTATCACACCCTTGCCGCCACGCCGCTGCCGGCGATAGGCCGACACGGGCAGGCGCTTGATGTAGCCGGCGTGGGACACGGTGATCACCATGTCCTCTTCGGCGATCAGGTCTTCGATCGAGAACTCGCCCTGATCGGCGACGATCTCGGTCCGCCGCTCGTCGCCGAAGCCGTGCGCCAGCTCCGTCAGCTCTTCCTTCAGGATCTTCATGCGCCGCGGCTTGGACGCGAGGATCTCCTTGCACTCCTTGATGAAACGGCGGACGTCCTTGAGCTCTTCGTCGAGCTTGGTGATTTCGAGCGCGGTGAGCCGCGCCAGCCGCATGTTGAGGATTTCGGCGGATTGTTTTTCGGAGAGCTTGAAACGCTTCCGTAATGCGGCGTCGGCGCTCGGCGTGTCCTTCGATTTCTTGATGATCTTGATCACTTCGTCGATGTTGTCGACGGCGATCTTCAAGCCTTCGAGGATGTGCTCGCGGTCCTGCGCGCGCTGCAGCTCGAACTGCGTGCGGCGCGTGATGACGGTGTGGCGGTGCTCGATGAAGTGCTGCAGCAGCTCGACGAGGGTCAGCTCCTTGGGCGCGCCGTCCACCAGGGCCAGCATGATGGCGCCGAAGGTCTGCTGCATCTGCGTGTGCTTGTAGAGCTGATTGAGCACCACCATCGGAATGACGTCGCGCTTCAGCTCGATGACGAGCCGGATGCCTTCCTTGTCGGATTCGTTCCGGACGTCGCTGATGCCCTCGAGCTTCTTGGCGAGCACCAGATCGCGGATCTGCTCGTGCACGCGCTCCGGACTCACCTGATACGGGAACTCCGTCACCACGATCTGCTGCTTGCCCGTCGATTCCTTCTCTTCGGCGATCGCGCGTGCCCGGATGATGATGCGACCGCGACCTTTTTCGTAGCATTCCTTGATCCCCTCGCGGCCGTAGATGATTGCTCCGGTCGGGAAGTCGGGCCCCTTTACGAATTTTCTGATGTCCCTGATGGTGGCGTTCGGATGATCGACGAGGTGCACGATCGCCTGCACGACCTCGCTCAGATTGTGTGGCGGGATGTTCGTCGCCATGCCGACCGCGATGCCGGCGGAGCCGTTCACGATCAGATTCGGCAGCCGGCCCGGGAGCACCGTTGGCTCTTGCAGCCGGTCGTCGAAGTTCGGGACGAAATCGACGGTGGCCTTGTCGATGTCCTCGAGCATCGTCATCGCCACGCGCGTCAGCCGGGCTTCTGTGTAGCGATAGGCGGCTGCGGAATCGCCGTCGACCGAACCGAAATTCCCCTGCCCATCGATCAGCGGATAGCGCAGCGAAAAGTCCTGGACCATCCGGACCAGCGAGTCGTAGACCGCGATGTCGCCGTGCGGGTGGTATTTGCCGAGGACGTCGCCGACGACGGTGGCGGCTTTCTTGTACGGCCGGCCCGGCACCAGGCCGAGCTCGTGCATCGCGTACAGGATGCGGCGGTGCACGGGTTTCAGGCCGTCGCGGACATCGGGCAGCGCGCGCTGCACGATGACGCTCATCGAATAGTCGAGGAACGATTCCTTTAGCTCGTCTTCAATGAGCCGCGGGAGGATGCGCTCGCGGACGTTAGGACCAGTCATTTGGCTCTATGTAGGAGGAGGTCTAAGTTGATAAAAACTAACTACTTAGGTCGGTAATGGCAACTGCGAGGACATGCAAAAGCTAGACGCACAGACGCACAGCGGTCAACAGGTTACAGCGGTCCGGAAACCTGGATTATCACCTTCCCCATCTGCTCGCCTTTCGCCAAATGCTCGTACGCATCGCGTAGCTGCTCCATCGGGTACATCCGATCCACGATTGGTCTGAGCTCTCCCTTTCCCAACCGGCGCACGATCTCCGAGTACTCCGCCGCGTTTCCCATGGTCGATCCGAGGATGCTCCAGTTATGCCAGAACAGCCGGCGCAAATCGAGGCCGACTTGCGGGCCCGATGTCGCGCCGCAGATCACGAGCCGTCCGCCACGACGCAGACAGCGCAGAGAGTCGTCCCACGTCGCTGCCCCGACGTTGTCGACCACCACATCCACGCCACGCTTGTTCGTCAACGCTCGCACTTCTTGAGCGACCTTTTGCGTACGGTGGTTGAACGTGATGTCGGCCCCAAGCTGCTTCGCGACCGCGAGCTTGGCATCCTGGGACGACGTGACGATCACGCGCGCGCCGAGCAGTTTGGCGATGCGCAGCGCGGCCAACGACACGCCTCCGCCGATCCCCCATATCAGCGCCGTCTCGCCACTCTGCAGCTGCGCCCGAGTCACCAACATCCGCCATGCCGTGAGCGTGACCAGCGAGAAGGCCGCCGCTTCCGCCCACGTCAGCTCGGGCGTCAACCTCGGGATGCGCGCCACGTTGTGAGCGGGGATGGTGATTCGCTCTGCGGCTGCCCCGGGGAGATGCTCGCCCAAGAGCCGGTAGTTCACGCACAGCGAGTGTTCCCCCGCCCGGCAGAACTCGCACGTGTAATCGGAGATGCCGGGGTTCAACATGACGCGGTCGCCGGGTTGCAGGCCGACCACGCCCTGCCCGACGGACTCGACGACTCCCGCTCCGTCGGCGCCGACGATATGAGGAAAGCTGTGCGGTGACCCGGGGAGGCCCTGGACGACGAACAGATCGAGATGATTCAATGCCGCGGCGCGTATGGCGACGCGCACGTCCCCCGTCCCAGGAGGAGGTGCGTCGGGAACGTCGCTGACCTTTAAGTGCTCGATTCCGGTTGCTGAGAGAACGCAGGCGCGCATCGCGCCCCCCCCCCCCGAATCTACGGCCGGAACGTCGGGGTGATCATCTGCTCCGCGCCGGTCGTGGGCATTGGCACCGGAGTTCCGGAGCTGACAGGCTGCATGTACACCCTATACGCGGGATTGCGGCGGTTCTGAGGCTCGGCGTTGACCACCAACGCCACGAGATCGCCCGATGGGGAGATCGCGAACGACGCAATCGCGACCTGCTGGACGGTGCGATTACCCTCTTTGCGCTCCACCAGATATGCGAGCGTGCCGTCGCGCAAGAAATGCGGCTCACTCTCTTTCTGCTGTGGCGTGCGCGTGAACGCGCGCTGATTGGACCCGTCGCGCCCCATGAGCCAGATGTCGTAGTTCTTGTCGCGCACCGACACGTACGCGATCGTCTGCCCATCAGGAGACACCGCCGGCGAGAAGTTGATCGAGTCGCGCGTCAGCTGCGTCAGCCCTGTGCCATCGAGATTGACGGCCCAGATCTCCTGCTTTCCCGCAGGGCGCGACGAATGGAATACGATCGACTGCCCATCGGGCGCGAACGCGGGACGTCCGTCGACCTGGGGGTCATTGGTGACGCGGGTAACACCGGTGCCGTCCGCATTCATCACATAGATCTCCGGGTTTCCGTCTCGCTGCGTGACAAACGCGATGCGCGAGCCGTCCGGAGAGAACGCCGGATCGTTTGCGGAGGCGGTGTCGGTTGGCGGCGTGACCTTCGACAGCTGCGCCAAATTCGAGCGCTCGGCTGAGTACAGCTGGAATTTTCCCTGCCCGGCGCGCGAGCTGGCCACCACGATCTCGCCCACGACGTAAATGTCCGCAGCCGCGGTCTTCCCTCCGGGAGCGGCGGCCGTGACGCGCGCGTGTCCAAAGCCCGCTCCGGCCACGGTGCCATCCTCACCGACCGTCGCCACCTGAGGATTGTCCGTGCTCCATGTGAGATTCGTGGCGGCGCCGAGGACATTGCCTTGATCGTCAGCGTAATTCGCGTGCAGCGTGTGCCGCTGATTCAGGCCGATGCCGACGCGCGGCTGCACGAACCGCACTGATCCGGCGATGACGTTGATGTTCCACGTGACCGCCAGCCCCACCCCCGGGCCCTTCACGGTGAACTGTGTCTTCCCGACGGCCCGACCGGTGAGCAATCCCGTCTGCGGATCGAAACTCGCAATCGCGGGATCCGCGACGCTCCAGCGCAGCGGCGCCTCCGGAACCGGCGTGTTATCGGCCGTCAACGCCTGCGCGTCGAATTTCGCGGTGCCGGTGAGCGGCACGGCAACGTCCGGCGCTCGCGGCGGGCGCACGGAAAGCTTGTCGACCACCTTGTGGACGGAGACCTCGATGCTCTTGTTCTGCAGCAGCCCCGACACGCTCAGCGTCGCCTTGCCTGGTCCAGCGGCCGTCACGACACCCGCCAGACTCACCCGGGCCACGCTTTGATCGTTCGAAGCCCACTGTAGAACAAGCGGATTCACGGTTCGATTGTTTTGCGCGGCGACGATGACATGCAGCGTATCGAGGTCGCCGGGGGAGAGCATCAGGGGCGATCCCGCACCGGCTTCACGAACGGTAAAGTCCGCCTGCTGCACGACCACCGGAGCCGTCGCGGTCAGCCCGCCCGGTGCCGTCGCCTGGATCGTGCCTTGACCCGGAGCGAGTGCGACGACGTTGCCGCTCTGATCGACGCTCGCAACGTCCGTGCGCAGCGACGTCCAGTTGACGTTCACGGGCGCCGCCGCGGAGCCGTCTTCCTTCAACGCTCGCGGCGATACCCGCGTGTTCTCAGATGGCAAGAGATAGATGACGCCGGGCTCGAGCCGCAGCGCCGCTGCCGGCCCGCTCCCAGGTGGCTGGCCGCCGTACAGATCCGGACCTGTCGGGGGGGGCGGGGGGCCCGGCGGCGGGGGGGAAACGGCCCCCCCACCCACAACCTGGATCGCGGCTTGGCCGCGCCGCGCTCCCGCGCGGGCCTCGATGATGGCGACACCATTGCCGACACCCGTTACAGTCCCGTTGTTGTCGACCTTGGCGATGTTCACGTTGTTCGACGACCAGATCAGACGGACCGTCGGGATCACGTTGCCGATGCGGTCGAACGCCGTGGCCAACAGCCCCGTCCGTTCGCCCACCCGAATGGTCACCGATGGCGGCGCGACCTGCACTTCAGCGACGTTTTGCGCCGTCAGGACCCGAGGGGCGAGGAGGGGGAGGGGGGCGAGCAGCGCCAGTGTCGCGATCAGACTTCGATTAGTCATGGCTGGCGAATGTGCGTCCGGCTAAATGGCCCTGTCAAGCCAACTTGTCACAAGCGCGCCGACAAACTGAGACCAAAAACGCGGTATCGCGTGTCACTTGCGAGGTCCAAATCCCGCGGTAAGCTATAGCGCACTCACGCCGCCCCCCCGCCCCCACGCGCCGCGGCGCCGCACCTACACAGCATAGGAGAGATCCGATGCTTGAGCAGATGGATTTCACGGAGAGCAGTTGGCCCGGACCGGGGTTCATGGAGCCGATGTTCCCCTCGGCGCCCACACCCGCGCCTACCCCGTCCATGCCAATGGAAGAGTCGCGCTCCTCTTCCAAGCCGAAGGCCCGGAAGAAAAAGAAAGCCGCCAAGAAAGCGCGTCCGAAAGCGAAGAAAAGGAAGCCCGCGAAGAAGAAAAAGGCGACCAAGAAGAAACGCCGCCGCTAACACAACTCGGTACGATATCCGCGGGAGCGTCTCAGCGAGGCGCTCCCGCGGCCACGTTAGGGAGACTCATGCGCCCGCTCTGTTGGCTGATCGTGCTCTCGATCTCGTGTTCGGGACCGAAGACTCCGGTTGGCGATCCGCCGCGCGAAATCGCCGCGATGCTGCAACGGTCGGCGGCCGATTGGAACCGCGGCGACCTCGACGGCTTCATGAGCGACTACGCGCGCGACTCGCTGACGAGCTACATGGCGCGCGGCCACGTGCAATACGGCTGGCAGGCACTCTACGATCGCTACAAAGCCAACTACTTCGCGCCGGGGAAAACCCGCGATTCGCTCTCGTTCGATGAGCTGCACGTCCGCGTGCTGACGCCTCACTTCGCGTACGCCACCGCCCGCTTCAAACTGTCCCGGCCGCCGCGTGACTCCGTGGTGGCGAGCGGGCCGTTCACGCTTGTTTTGCAGCGCCAGGGGGGGGGCGATCGCTGGCGCATCCTGCACGATCACACGTCCGCCGATCCCAAGCCGTGAAGTACATCGCGCTCCTGCTCCTCCTGCTCGCGATCGCGGGCTGCGGACGATTCAAATCCACCGAGTCCATCATCGCGCTTGAAGGCGTGACGTTGATCGACGGATCGGGCGGAGCGCCGAAAGAAGACGCCGTCATCATCATCCGCAACGGTCACATCGAATCGGTCGCGCGCGTCAACGAGATCGCCATTCCGAAGAACGCCGTGCGGATGAATCTCGCGGGTAAAACCGTCATCCCCGGTCTCATCGATTCGCACGCACACGTCGAACGCTGGGCTGCTCAGCGGTATATCGCCTGGGGCGTCACGACGGTCCGTGATCTCCATGGCGGCATGGATTCGATTCTGGCGCTCCGCAACGACATGAACCTGGGCTCGATTCTGGGCCCACGGATGTTTACGGCGGGCGCGATGATCGACGGCATACCCCCGACCTATCCCAATGCGACCGGTGTCGCGAGCGCCGAGCAGGCCAGGCGCGCCGTCGACCAGCACGTCGTCGCGGGCGTCGATTACCTCAAGGTGTACACCAAGATCACGCCGGCATTGCTGCGCCCGTTAATGGACGAAGCCGGCAAGCTGCGGCTCCAGGTGGCCGCTCACCTGGGCAAGATGGACGCGTTGACGGCGGCGCGCGCCGGCGTGGTGTCGATCGAGCACATGTCGGGCGTCGTCCAGGCGGCGACTGGAAATCCCTTCTATATCAATGCGCACAACAGCTTTCTCTCGGGCTGGACGGCCGAGGAGAAAGGGTGGTCGTCGCTCGACTCGAATGTGGTGGCGCGCACGGCGCGTGCGCTCGCGCAGACGAAGGTCACGATCGTACCCACGCTAGTCGTGCACGACATGCTGTCGCGCCTCGACAATCCGATTTTGCTCAGCCGTCCCGGCATGGAGGACGTGCCCGAAAGCGCTCAGAGCGTCCGCAGCGTGCCCGGTCTGCTGCGGCGCACCGGTTGGCAGAGGGGCGATTTCGAGGCGTTCCGCCGCTCGCGGCGGCGCCAGGATCAGTTCGTGCGCGAGTACCGGCGCGCGGGCGGCGCCATTGCCGCGGGGTCGGACGCGGCGAACCAATTGCTCATTCCCGGTTACTCCCTGCACGAGGAGATGGCGCTACTCGTGAATGCGGGGCTGAGTCCGCTCGAGGCGATCACGGCCGCCACGCGCCGCGGCGCGCAATTGCTGCGCGCCGATTCGCTGGGGCTGCTCACGGCGGGTAAGGTCGCCGATCTCGTCGTGCTGAACGGCAACCCGCTGCGCAACATCACCGCGACTCGCAACATCGCCTTCGTCATGACCCGCGGCCGGATGATCCGGCCGGATTCCCTGAGGGCTACATGGAAATGAGACCGCGTCTTCTCTCGCTCCTTTTTGTCGCCCTGTGCGGCATGGGCACGGCTGCAAGGAGTGACGGCTCCTACGATCTGATTCTCAAAGGCGGTTGGATTGTCGACGGCAGCGGCAATCCTCGTTACCAGGGCGACGTTGCGCTGCGCGGTGATCGGATCGCCGCGGTGGGGTTCCTCGGCTCGGCGACCGCCCGTGAGACCCTCGATGTCCACGGTCTCGTCGTCGCCCCCGGCTTCATCGACATGATGGGCCAGTCCGAGACCAACGTGCTCATCGACAATCGCGTCCTTTCGAAGATCACGCAGGGCATTACCACGGAAATCACGGGAGAAGGCGGCTCGGTCGCGCCGCTCACGGACAAGTTGGTCCTGGACGATTCCGACGCCATGAAGAAATGGCATTACCGGGAGGACTGGCGCGATCTCAACGGCTATTTCGCGCAGCTCGAGAAGCAAGGCTCCTCGCTCAACATCGCGACGTTCGTGGGCGCCACGCAGGTTCGTCTCGCGGTGGTCGGAAATGAAAATCGCGCGCCCACCGCCGCCGAGCTCGCGCACATGACGGCGCTCGTCGACACGCTGATGGAGCAAGGCGGGCTGGGTGTCTGGACCGCCCTCGAGTACGCACCGGCCAGCTATTCGAAGACCGACGAGCTCATCGCCCTCGCCCAAGCCGCCCGGCGGCACGGCGGCATCTACGCGTCGCACATGCGCAATGAAGGCGAGCACATCGATGATGCGTTGAACGAGCTCTTCCGCATCGCGAAGGAAGCCGGCATCCCGGCGGAAGTCTCGCACCTCAAGCTTTCGGGTCGCAAAACCTGGGGGCGGATGCCGCGCATTTTGGCACGCATCGATTCGGCGCGGGCCGCGGGACTCGACGTCACCGCCGACCAGTATCCTTACATTCGGGCGGCGACCTCACTCGATGCGTCGATCCCCACGTGGGCGGAGAGCGGCGGCATGGACTCGCTGCTGATCCGGTTGCGCAATCCCGCGACGCGCGCCCGGCTCCATCGCGAGATGCTGAATCCGATTGGTGGCGAGGTATTCTACTCCGCGGCAGGCGGTGCCGCCGGCATTTTGATCACGGGCACGTTCCAGGATTCGCTGCGCTACATGCAAGGGAAGACGGTAGCACAGATCGCCGCGGCGCGGCATCGCGACCCGATCGAGGCCGTCTTCGACATCGTGCTTGCCGAGCATGGCCATCGGACCGACGCGGTGTACGCGATCATGGACGAGCCCGATGTGCAGGCGGCGATGAAGCAGTGGTGGGTCGCGGTGAACACGGACTTCGGCGGCGTCGCGCCCGACGGCCCCTTCGGCACGCAGTCCGCGCACCCGCGCGCGTACGGCACCTTCCCGCGCATCCTCGGCCACTATGCGCGCGACTTGAAGCTGTTCCCGCTCGAGTTCGCGGTGCGGAAGATGACTTCGTTGGCGGCACAGCGCGTCGGCCTCACCGATCGCGGCCTCGTGCGGCCCGGCATGTTCGCCGACATTACCGTTTTCAATCCCGCGACGGTGCTCGACCGCGCGACGTTCGAGCTGCCGCATCAGACCTCGGTCGGCATCGAGTACGTGATCGTGAACGGGCAGACGGTAGTGAAGAAAGGCCAGCTCACGAGCGCGCGCCCCGGTCGCGGGCTGCGGGGCCCGGGATACCGCCAATCCCAATAATGTGACGCTGGGGCGGCTGTTCGTCTCGTGGTTACCGGTGGCGGCGTTATTCGCCGTCGCGCCGCCCATCGGTTATCGCTGGGACCTGCCGCCGGTCGATCGCGCACTCGTCTGGTCGTTCAATCGTTGGGAAATCGGCTGGCGTCTAGGCGAAGCGGCGGTGCTCACGCTGTTCGCTTCTCTCTGGTTCGACTCACTCGGCGCCGGGCAGTGGTGGCTGGTGTTTTTGCTCGTCGGCCTGCTCGTCGCCTTTCCGCGACGGCTCGTGATGTGGCAGCACGTCGAGCCGCTGCGCCGCCGGCATCTGCTGGTCCACGCGTTGCTCGATGTGGCTCGCTACATCCTCGCGGGCGCCTCGCTATCTTCGCTGAACCAATGACCACCGTTCGACTGACTGCGCTCTCGCACGGCGCCGGCTGAGCCTGCAAGCTCGGCCCCGCCGAGTTGGCGCAGGTCTTGCGCCACGTGCCGACTATCACGGATCCACGCGTCCTCGTCGATGCATCGACGCGGGACGACGCCGCCGTGTACCAGTTGACGCCGGACCGCGCGATCGTCGCGACGGTGGATTTCTTCACGCCCATCGTCGACGATGCATACGACTTCGGGCGCATCGCGGCCGCGAATGCATTTTCGGACGTCTACGCGATGGGGGCGACGCCGTTGCTCGCGCTCAATCTCGTCGGCTGGCCGCGGGACACCCTCCCCTATGAGCTGCTCGGCGAAGTGCTGCGCGGCGGCGCCGACATCGCGCGCGAGGCGGGCGCGTTCGTGCTCGGCGGCCATTCGATCGATGACCCCGAGCCCAAGTACGGCATGGTCGCCATCGGCGAAGTGCATCCCAACCGCGTCGTTACGCTCGCGCGTGCGCGCGCCGGCGATGCGCTTGTTCTGACCAAACCGATCGGTACCGGCGTCCTCACGACCGCCTTGAAGCGCGATCTTGCGAGTGCTTCGGACTTGGCGCTCGCCGTGGCATCGATGACCACGCTCAATGCGGGCGCGGCGCGCGCCATGCGCGCGACAGGCGGCGGGGTGCACGCCGCGACGGACGTGACCGGCTTTGGCTTACTCGGTCACCTGCACAATATGCTCAACGCCAGTGGACTGGCCGCTGAGATCGATGCCGCTTCTGTTCCGCTGCTCCCTACGGCCATGGAGCTCACGGAACGCGGCGCAGTACCCGGCGGCACGAAGCGCAATGTCGAAGCGTTATCACCGCACGTGAAGTTCGGCTCCGAAGTCCCCGAACCCCTGCGCGTCTTGCTGTGCGATGCCCAGACTTCGGGGGGGCTCTTGATCGCGTGTGATCCCGATCGCGTGAACACCTTATTGGCCGCACTGGGTCGCGAGGCCACGCCCGCCGCGGCTCGGATCGGTCGCCTGGCCCGCGGTACCCCCGGCGCGATCACGGTGTCGTAACGAAATGGCCACGATTCCTGAATACCGCTCGTTGACTCCCGCTGCACTCGATGCGCTGGAACGCGCCGTGCGCGAACAGCTGCGGGTAGCGCTGCGGCGGCGCGGGACCGAATATGTCGTGGTGGCTGAGCGGCTCGAAACGAGCGGGCGAGATGACGTGCTGGCCGGACGACTCCCCATGACGGGCGAGCTGCTGAGGTTCCGGCTGCGCGATCTGGAGAGCTTCGCGGTACTGCCCTAGCCTGATATGTTCACGCGCCTGTTGATCGGACTGGACGGCAGCCCCAATGCCGATGAGGCGTTGGAGCAGGCGGTCGTGCTCGGCCGTCGCTTCAAGTCCAAGCTCATCGTCGCGCACGTCAAAGAATCGTCCGGACTCGGCCGGCGCACCAGCGACTCCGGTGAGCTGCTCGAGCGGGCGAAGGAACGCGTGCGAGACGCGGGGCTGGCAGTCGAAACGATTCTCAAGCACGGCGACCCGGACAGCGAGCTCGCGGCCTTGGCGCGGGACGTCGACACGGTGCTGGTGGGCAGACGCGGCCGGTCGTCGCACGCGGAAGTGCTCGGGAAGACCGTCTCATCGTTGATTCGGATTGCGCAGCATTCGACGGCCGCGAGACGGCGCAGCGGGCGCTGGCGCTCGTCGCGCGGTTCGCCAGCGTGACGCACAGCACCGTCCATATCATTCATGCGACGATCGATCCCGCGATGGGTACGATGGTCGTGGGAGAGGCGGAGGCAACGTTGTCGCTTCAGGGAGTGGCATTCGTGACGCACATCGAACACGGAACGCCCGGCGAGGCCGTGGCACGCGTCATCCAACGCACCCAGTGCGACGCGCTCTTCGCCGGAGCGCATGTCGGATCGGGCAGACATAGTGACGTGACGGTGTCGCACGCGGAGGAGATCCTGCGGCACACGGACATCCCGGTGGTCATTCAGCCGTGACCGCTCCGTTCGTGCTCGTCCACGCCGACGAAAGCTGTCTCGTCAACGACAGCAGCAAGCCGAGTCGCGGGGGCAACGCGGCGCTGATCGAAGCCCCCGCGGGCGACAGTGTGGCGCGGTGGGATTTCTTCGAATGCTCGCCACAGACGACCAACAACAAAATGGCGCTCGCCGGCGCCATCGCGGCGCTCGAATGGATTCGCCGCCAGTGGCGGCACGCCATCGTGCAGTATGTCTCCGACTCCGAGTATCTCGTGAAGGGAATGAACGAGTGGTCCAAGGACTGGGAGCGGCGGGGGTGGCGGCGGAAGACGGGTCCGCTCGAGAATGCCGAGCTGTGGCAGAAGCTCAAGCAGGTCGGGACCGCGCACACGGTCGATTGGCGCTGGGTGCGCGGCCACAACGAGCACGTCAAGAATGAATACGCCAACTTCGTGGCGGTGCGCTCGGCCGAACAACAGGAGCGCTCCAACGGCCTGATTCCCTCGGGCTTCGACACGTGGCTCGCCCAGCAGCGCGCGCGCGGCAAGTACGTCGCCTTCGATCCGGATGAGGAGCTGCATGAGCATAAGTAAGGACGGCGTCGCGGCGAACACCCATCCCGCCAATGTCCTGGCGGATGGCGCGACGGCTCCGCCGGTCGACCGCATACCTCTGTACGAGGTGTACATGCGGATGGCCGAGGAGCTGGCGAAACGCTCCACGTGCGTGCGCCTCCAGGTCGGCACGGTCGTCACCGATCAGCGGCTCGAGAACGTGTTGGCGATCGGTTACAACGGCAATGCGCGCGGATTGCCGAACAAGTGCGACTCGACCGTCCCCGGCAACTGCGGCTGCATTCACTCGGAAATGAACGCGCTCGTGAAAGCGCCGGGGAACGTCCGCGACAAGGTTGTGTTCGTGAGCGCGTCGCCCTGCGTCATGTGCGCCAAGTTGATCATCAATTCCGGCGTGACGCATGTCTTCTATCGCAAAGCCTACCGCGACCCGTCGGGCGTGGAAGTGCTCCAACAGGGTGGCGTGGTTCCGGTGCTGTACGACCGCTGGATAGCGGCATGGAGAAACGGCTCATAGGGTGAACGAGATCCCATTGAATGTTTCACACCCTGAAGGGTGCCTTTAGCCTGTGAAATGAGATGGACGAACTCGATCGGTTATTCGGTCTGCTGGTCGTCGCCCTCGCGCGCGAAACCCGCATTGCCGTTCCGTTCCCCGCCGCCGAGGTCTATGAGCGGCTCGTTCCGTATCGCTCGAATCGCGCGCGGCTGAACGTCGCCACGCATCAGGATTACGAGATGGCCGTGCTGCGTCTGCTCGCGGGCGAGCGCGGCTATCTACAGCTCGAGCCCGAGCGCGTGCGCGAGGCGATGCAGCGCGAGATCGCGACGATCAATCCGGACGCCGCCTACTTTCGCAGCTTTCCCGATGCCCAGGTCATGGTGAATGGACGCGCCGCCGAGCGTGCGCTCAAGGCGGACCGAGCCTACGCGCCGCCGATCGACGCGGATGAAGAAGACCTGCTCGACACGACAGGGGAGAATCCGATACCCGCCCCCGCCTCGCAGGCTCGGTTTCGCGTCGCCCGCCCGCCCGATCCCCTATCCGAGAATCAGTGTGAGTTTTGCGGGGGCGTGCTACCGTTGAACCGCGACGTGCGCTTCTGCCCGCACTGCGGTCAGCCACGGGAAGGCGATCTCAAATGTCCGGCGTGCGGTAGCGCGGTGGATGTTGGCTGGGCGTACTGCCTGTCCTGCGGCAAGCCCACCGGGTTTGAATGACGGTCGATAGTCACCGCATCGCGGTAATTGCCGGCGACGGCATCGGCCCCGAGGTGATCGATGCGGCAATCCCGATTCTCGATGCCGCAGCCACAAAGCACCGATTCAGACTCTCGTGGGAACGCCTTCCGTATTCCGCAGATCACTATCTCAAAACGAAAGAAACCCTCCCCGAGGGAGCGTTCCAGCACGTGCGCGACGACGTGGACGCAATCTTTCTCGGAGCGCTAGGAGATCCCCGCGTCCCGGGGAACGAGCACGCTCGCGACATTCTGCTGGGCCTCCGCTTTCGATTGGATCTGTACGTCAATTTCCGGCCGGTCACACTCCTTCACCCTGACCTGAGCGTTCTCAAGAACTCCCGAGCAATCGACTTTGTGATTTTTCGCGAAAACACCGAAGGCCAGTATCTCGGCCGCGGCCGCACGAGCGGCGACGAGTACATCGCGGAAGAGGTCAACACCGGCACGGGCGTGGCGCGAATCATCCGGGCTGCGTTCGAGTGGGCGCGAGCGCACAGCAAGACGCGCGTCACCATGAGCGATAAGTCCAATGCGATTCCCACGCACCGCGTCTGGCAGGAAACGTTCAAGGCAATCGCCGGCGAATATCGCGGCATCGAAGCGGAGCATCGCTACGTCGACGCGCTGGCGCTGGAATTGGTGCGGTCACCGGAGCGCTTTCAGGTGATCGTGACCAATAACCTCTATGGCGACATCCTGTCTGATCTTGGCGCCGGACTGGTCGGGGGCCTGGGACTCGCGCCCAGCGCCAATCTCCATCCTGGTCGCCGGGGGGGGCGGGGGGGGCTATTCGAGCCCGTGCACGGCTCCGCGCCGGCGCTCGTGGGCAAGGGGATCGCGAATCCGATGGCGGCCGTGCTCACGGGCGCCCTCATGTTCGAGCAGCTCGGCCACTCGAGTGCAGCGCGTGAGGTGGAGAGCGCGGTTCGAGCGACCCTCCAGGCGGGGGTGCGGACGCAGGATCTGGGCGGCAAGGCGACAACGGCGGAGGTCGCGGCGAAACTGATGACCCTTTTGGGGTAGTAGAAAGGCGCTCAGATTCAGTATGGAACACCGGGAGGGTCCGCGATGCCGCCGCTTCCACTGGCGACAATACTGAGTACGGCGCTGCCGCCCTTGCCTCGCGAGGCACGCGCGGTGGTGGACCTGCTAGCCTGCACCAACGGTCTGCTGCCGTCCGGCAGCAAAGTCGTGACCTTCCTCGGCCTTCGCACCCGCCATCAGGTTGCCCGCCTGTTGCGTCGCTCTGGTCTGCCGCCCCTCGAAGAGCTCGCAGGCTGGACGCGAGTGCTGCACTGGCTGAACGAAACCGAGCGAACCGGCAACTCCCTCCTGCAGCTCGCGCGCGAATCGCGGCTCGAACCTGCCACCTGTTATCGCCTCGTGCGCCGCCTCACAGGCCAGCCGTGGTCGCGCGTACGGCGCGGTGGCGTGGCGGGAGCCGTTACCCGATTTCGCACGACCTTCAACGGTTCGCCGAACCGTGTTTTCGGATCGAACTTGCTCTCCGCTCCACCGCCACGTCCGATCCTGTCCCCCGCTGTCACGCCAAGACCGCCAGCGGCTCTGCCGCCATTCAAAACGTCGCCGGCGTGCGTGCACCAACATCCGCAGGGCTTCCTGGCGGACCGCTTAGCGATGCCTGGCTATCCATTCGATATTGCGATCGCGCGGGACGGGACCGCGTGGCTCACTCGCGGGCACGCAGCCGTATTGGAGCACCTGACGCTCGAACCGTTTGCCTCCCTGGGGTTCATCCCGGTCGGTATCGCTCCGACGCGTGTCGTGCTCGCGCCGTCGGGGGAGCGGGCCTGGGTCACGAACCAATTCACCAAGGACGTTGCCGTCGTCGACCTCGTGCGACAATTCCGCGTCGGCGCCATATCGATGGAGGGAGACCCGCTCGGAGCCGTAGTTTCGCCCGATGGACGAACGCTGTACGTGACGACGAATCTCGACCGGCTGTTCGTCATCGCTGTCGCGGGTGAGTGCGGTCGCGTCATCCGCTCCGTGAGCCTGCCTCACGCATGCACGGAGATTGCGATTCATCCGGGCGGGCAGCGGATCTACGCGCCGGCATGGCGAGCCGGGGTCCTCGTCGAGCTCGATGCGCGAACGCTGACGTTCGTGCGCCGCTGGGAGCTTGGCGGCGTCCCGTTTGGCAGTGTGGTAACGGCCGACGGCCTGCGTCTCTATTGCGGGAATGAGAAAGGCTGGCTCGATGTCGTGCATCTGACGACGGGCAAGACGACGCGCCGCCACTTCGGTACGCCGCTCGAGGAGATCGCGCTCACGCCGGATCAAGCCTTCCTCTATTTGAGCCTGCGCACGGCCGGCCGTGTGGAGATCGTGGACGCGGACAGCCTCGAAACGGTGAGCACCCTCGAGACCGGCGGTATGCCTAGACACATCGCGTTCGATAGTATCGGTCGCCTGGCGGTGATCGCGAACGAGACGGGATGGGTCGACCTCGTGCGGTAGAGAGATTATGTCGTTTGGCGCGCTGGCCCTTCTCATGCAGCTCTGAAACTGAGCATCATCCGGCAATGAACGCGTGCGATTAAGCCTGATTCGCCGGAAGGAGTGTCCCCATGTTGGTGCGTCGTTGGACTCGAGCGTGGATTCCTGGCCTGGTTCTCGTTCTTCTCCCGGTCGCATGTAAACAGGAACCGACCGATCCATTTGGTTCATCCCGGACCAAAGACCCGGCTGGACATCCCGTGCTCGGGGTCGAGTCGGTGCCGCTAAACGCGTCCGCGTTCGCGGTCGCTATCAACCGAGACGGCGTCTACTACGTTACCACGGTCTTCGGTCCAGTGGTGCGTGGCGTGCTCCCCAGCACGGACCTCTCCCACCAGCTGCAGTCCGGCATCCTCGACTCGCAGGTTCGCATCAGTCCGGACGGGAGGACCGCCTACGTAAACAACCAGGACGCCGGCACGATCGAGGTTATCGACGTGCGGACGAATGTGATCACGGACACCATCCACGCCATCCGCAGCATCCTCACGACGGGAATCTCGAACGACGGCCAGACGCTCTACTCGCTGACCGATTACCACGGCATCGACATCATCAGCACCAGCACGTTGCAAATCACAGAGAATATTCCCGCCAGTAGCGTCGGGAGCCTCCTAACGGGAATCGCGTTCCATCCGACGCAGCCGTTGATGTATGTCGCGGCTCGAGACGCGGGCGTGGTCACCGTCGTGCAGATTCCGGCAAACACTGTCGTCACGACACTCGCGGTTCCCGGTGGCCGCATTCAGAACGTCGCGGTTTCGCGCGACGGCAAGCAGTTGTTCGCGACCGATATTCAGCGCAGCAAACTGATCGTGTGGGATCTCAGCAACGAGAACGCGCCCTTCCAGGAAGTGGCAATCGGCTCCGGGTCAGTGAGAAACGCCTTCGACGTCGCCGAGACGCCCGATGGCGTAGAGCTGTACGTTAGCGCGCTCGCCGACGGCAATGTCTACGTCCTCGACCGCGCGTCGCTTCATGAAGTACCGCCGCCGCCCCCTTCGGCCTGCAACACGCCGCAGACCGGACCCGCCCCGACGGACAAGACGCACCCGTCGCTGGAGAGCAAGGACAGCCAACCACTCAGCGCGCAGCCCTTCGCCGTAGCAATATCGCGCAACAACGTGGTGTACATCACGCAGGGGTGGAATGCGTCGGCAGTGCGTGCCGACTTGCCGAGCACGGCGCTTTCGGCGCCGTTCCCGGTGGGTGCCTTGCCCTCGCAGGTGCGGATCAGCCCTGACGGGTCTACGGCGTACGTCGAAGATCAGGATTCCCACACCATCACATACATCGACGTTGCGACCAATCACATCATCGGCCAAGCGACAGTCCCCGCGGGCAGCATCCTCAACATGGGTTTATCGCGGGATGGCACGCGGCTGTACGCGCTGACCGACTATGACGGCGTATACGTGATTGACGTGAATTCCCGCGCGGTGATCGCCCAGATTCCAGCGGCCAAGACTGGTCTGTTGCTCACGGGGGTCGCCTTCCATCCATTTGCCGCATGCATGTACATCTCGGCGCGTGATCAAGCCATCGTCAGCACGATCGACCTCACGACGAACGCGGTCGTGGGACAACGTCTCGTGAGTGGCGGCAGAATCCAAACTGTCGCTGTCTCACTCGACGGCAGCACCCTATATGGCGCGGACATCGGGCGCAGCAAGATCGTCGCATGGGACCTGCCCTCAAACGCCTCGTCCTTCAGCGAGACGAACGTTGGGACGCAGATCAATCGCAACGCGTTCGATATCGAAGTGACGCCCGACAACGCCCAGCTGTGGGTGAGCACACTCTACGATGGCAAGGTGTATGTGTTCGATCGCGTCACCCGAACGGCGGTTGGTCAGGTCACTACCGGAGGCAGCGCGCGTTATATCGGGTTCACGACTCTCGGTGACGAAGCAGTGATCGCTAACGAATCGGGTTGGGTGAACTTCGTGCGTTAACGATCTGACTCACCGAGGCACGGAGCGGCGGGTGGGCTAAATCCCATCCGCCGCTTCTGCTTTGGCTTATCGGCCTACCGTCGCATCGTCTCTGCGCTCATATTCCGCCCACTCACGATGGAGTGGGATTCATGAAAACTCAGGGCGCAAGCTCGGACGTCGTCTTCCTGTCCGGTGTGCGGACAGGATTTGGCTCGTTCGGCGGCTCTTTGAAGGATTTGTCGGCCATAGACTTGGGCGCAGTTGCTTCTAGATACGCCATCCAGCGATCCGGCGTGCCCGCGAGCGATTTCGGCCACGTTGTCTTCGGAAACGCTCTTCAGACATCCGCCGATGCCATATACATGGCCCGCCACGTCGGCCTGAAGGCCGGCCTGCCGATCGAAACGCCGGCGGTCACGGTGAATCGCCTCTGCGGGTCCGGTTTCGAAGCGATTACCCAAGGCGCGCAACTGATTCTGCTCGGCGAGGCGGACGTGGTACTCGCCGGCGGCGCGGAATCGATGAGCCAGGCGCCGCACGTGGTGCGTGGCGCGCGTTGGGGTCTCCGGCTCGGTCCCGCCCCGCTCGAGGATCTGTTGTGGGAGGCGCTCAAGGATCCGCAATGTGGCCTCTCGATGGCCGAGACTGCCGAGAGCCTCGCGGAGACGTACAAGCTGACGCGCAAGGAGGTGGATGAAGTCGCCGTCGCGTCGCAGAAGCGGGCCAAACAAGCGTGGGATGCCTGCGCGTTCCAGGATGAGGTCATCCCGGTGACCGTCAAAGTGAAGGGCAAGGAAGTCGAGTTCCGCGCCGACGAGCACATGCGGCCCGACACAACCCTCGAGATTTTGAGCGCGCTGAAACCGTACTTCAAGAAGGACGGTCTCGTGACCGCGGGGAACGCGTCCGGCATCTCCGATGGCGGCGCCGCAACGGTGATCGCGAGCGAGGCGTACGCAAAGACGCACGGCCTGAAGCCGCTGGGGCGGCTCGTTGCATGGGCCGTTGCCGGCGTCGAGCCGAGGTATATGGGCATCGGTCCCGTCCCGGCCGCTCGCAAGGCCCTCGACAGGGCGAAGATGACACTCGGGCAGATGGACCTCGTCGAGGTGAACGAGGCGTTTGCGCCGCAGTATCTCTCCGTGGAGCGCGAGCTGGGACTCGATCGCAGCCGCACCAATGCGTGTGGCGGAGCGATCGCCATCGGCCATCCGCTGGCGGCGACCGGCACGCGGATCACGATCCACCTGCTGCATTCGCTCAGACGCGAGAAGAAGCGGTTCGGGCTCGGATCGGCATGCATCGGCGGAGGACAGGGAGCGGCGGTCATCGTCGAAGCGTTATGAGCGACATACTCCTCACGGCAATCGGAGCGATCGCCCTCTATCTCTTTGCGGGGCTCCGCGTGCTGCGCGAGTACGAACGCGGCGTCTACTTCCTGCTCGGCCATTTACGACCCACCAAAGGTCCGGGACTGATCTTTCTGCCCCCGCTGCTCGCCAAGATGCAGAAGGTGTCGCTGCGCGTCATGGCGATCGATATCCCGCCGCAGGACGTGATCACGCGCGACAACATCTCGATCAAAGTGAACGCGGTGCTGTACATGCGCGTGAGGACACCCGACAAGGCGGTCGTCGGCGTGGAGAACTACCTCTACGCGACCAGCCAGCTCGCGCAGACGACGCTGCGATCGGTGCTCGGCGAAACGGAGATGGACGAGCTGCTCGCCAATCGCGACAAGATCAACGCCATTCTGCGGCAGATCATCGACAAGCGCAGTGAAGACTGGGGCATCGAGGTGTCGGCCGTCGAGGTGAAGGACGTAGACCTGCCGCCCGAGATGAAGCGCGCGATGGCGCGCCAGGCGGAGGCGGAGCGCGAACGCCGCGCCAAGGTCATCAACGCCGAAGGCGAGCTGCAGGCCGCTGAGAAGCTGGCGCAGGCCGCGCATATCATCGGCAGCGAGCCGGCGGCGATCCAGCTCCGCTATCTCCAGACGGTCAACGAAATCGCCTCGGAGAATAATTCGACCACGATTTTCCCCATCCCGATCGATCTGTTCCGGGGCTTCATCGAGAAGATCGCCACCGCTGATTCCGGAAATCGCAGCTTGCCGGAGCGGACGTCCGGCGAGCGCTTGCCGGCGCCGCGCAACAAGGGGAAAGCGAAAGCTTGATGGGGAAGGACCTCATCAGCCGCGAAGCGCTGGAGCGCATCATTCAGCGCGCCGCCGAGCTGCAGGCCAGCGAGCACGACATCGGCGAGGGACTCACCAAGGACGAAGTCCTGGCGCTCGGCAAAGACGTCGGCATTCCCAATCGCTATCTCCAGCAGGCGTTGCTCGAAGAACAGACCCGCACGCTCGTCGAAACGGGCACGGGTTTCTGGGCGTGGCTGACGGGCCCCCGCTCCCTCGCCGCCCAACGGGTCGTGCCGGGCGATCGGGCCACGGTCGAACGTGCCCTCGCGCGGTGGATGGAAGAGGAAGAGTCGCTACAGGTGAAGCGTCGCTATCCCGACCACACGACCTGGGAGCCGAAAGCGGGTGCGGTCGCGAGCATTCAGCGCGCGCTCGGCTCACGTGGGCGCCGCTACGCCCTCGCTTCGGCGGCCGAAATCACGGGACAGGTCACGCAGCTCGAGCCGGGATTCTGCCATGTTGGCCTCAGCGCCGACGTACGGCCGCGTCGCGACAAGCGGATGCTGGGTGGCGGGGTGGTTTTCGCGATGGGATCGTTGGCGATCGCCGCTGCCGCGGTCCTGTTCGGACCCATCGGGCTGCTGCCCGGCGTTGGACTGGTTCCGCTGGTTGGCGGGATCGCGCGTCATCATCGAGCTGATAACGAGCGGATCCACATCTCACTGGAACAGGTGCTCGATCGCCTCGAGCGCGCGGAGATTCGCGATACGGCGTCGTTACCGGGCGTGCATCCGCTCGTGAGGATCGCCGAAGAAGTCCGCAAAGCGTTGGAGAACCCGCGGCCGCGGCCGCGGGGAGGACGCTGACGATCGTGACCGACATCAAGCGCGTGGGCGTCCTGGGCTGTGGACTCATGGGCAGCGGCATCGCCCAGGTCGCGGCGACCGCGGGCTACGACACCATTGTGCGCGACGTCTCCAAGGAGCTCCTGGACCGTGGGCGTGCGGGAATCGAGAAATCGCTCGCCAAATTCGTCGAGAGGGGGAAGCTGCAAGCCACGGATCGCGACGCCACGACGACCGTCGCGGACCTGAAACCGGTCGATATCGTGATCGAGGCCGTCACCGAGGACCTCGCCCTGAAGAACGCGCTGTTCAAGGAGCTGGATGCCTTGTGCGGCGCGGGGACGATCTTCGCTTCCAACACGTCCAGCCTCACGATTGCCGAGATGGCCGCCGCCACCAAGCGCGCGGACCGGTTCGTCGGTCTTCACTTCTTCAATCCGGTTCCGTTGATGGCGCTGGTCGAAGTCGTGCGGACGGTGACGACCTCCGAGCAAACGTTCAAACAAGCCTTTGCATTCGCGGCCTCACTGCGCAAGGAGCCCGTCGCCGCGAAGGACAACTCGGGGTTCATCGTCAACCTGCTCCTCGTTCCGTACCTGCTGGATGCCATTCGCGCGGTGGAGCGCGGCGTGGCTAACGTGACCGACATCGACAAGGCAATGCAGCTCGGATGCGGCTACCCGATGGGTCCGCTGACGCTGCTCGACTTGGTGGGCCTCGATACGACGCATCACATCGCTGAGATCATGTTCAAGGAATACCGCGAGGGGCGCTACGCACCGCCGCCGCTGCTCAAACGGATGGTGCTCGCGGGCATGTATGGGAAGAAGAGCGGCAAGGGCTTCTACGACTATTCGGCGACACCACCCATCGTCAACAACCTGGGACTGTAACCATGCTCGGCTACGACGCTGCCCGCTGGCACGCAGTGCTCAACGATTTGCCCGCTGCGTTGCTGGTCGTCGCGGTGTTGTTCGATCTCGCGGCTGCCGCGCTCAAGCGCGAGTCGCTCATGTGGGCCGGCATCTGGACGCTGTGGGCCGGCGTGATCGGCGGGTGGGCGGCGGTGATCGCCGGCGAGCTCGCGTCCGACGCGATCGATCACGGCGAAGGGATTCACGAGATCATGGAGAAGCACGAGACAATGGCGCTCTTGACGATGAGCGTCTTTACGGTCGTGCTGATTTGGAAAATGGTCCGGCGCTTCGGCCTGCCGCCCCAGGAGCAGTTGATCACCCGGGCGCTGAGCATCGTGGGACTCGTGGGACTCGTCTGGACCGGCATCCTCGGCGGCAGGATGATGTTCGAACATGCGGCGGGTGTTCCGACCAAGACCCTGCAAGCCGAGATTCTCGATCGAGCCGCTGGTCATGACCACGAGGAAGGTGAGGAGCACCAGCACGCAGATACCACAAAAACCGTCCCGCCGCGCACGCATTGATGCGAACACCGGTCGTCTGCGCGCTGCTCGTCGCTGCGTGCACGCCGGCCACCACGCGCCCATCCTTCACTCCCGTCCCTGAGGCGCTGCACGCCGTCATCAACGCACTGCCCAACCGGGTGACCCTCGAAGCGGGGGACATCCTCAAGGCGGACACCATTCCCGTGCACTTCTCGAGCCTGCAGGATGCGTGGCTCGAGACGGCGCCGTTCGCGGGATCGTACCGGCTGCGCCTGTGGGCCGACCCCGATGTGCCGGGCAAGTCGCGCGTCACGATCGAGGCCGTCTATCGCCCGATCGAAGATCCTTCGCGCACGGCGCGGGATCTCGAGCGGGCGGCTCCGCCCGGCTCACCTGGTCAGCTGCGAGCGGCGCAATTGCTGGCGGCGTTGGAGCAAAAACTCGGCACCACGAAGTACTAAGTGACGAGCCTCCGCCGATCCCTCGGCGCTCTCGAGTACTTCACCTTCGGCTTTGGCAGTATGGTGGGCGTCGGCTGGGTCGTCGTCATGGACGACTGGCTGGGGCGTGGCGGGCCGGGCGGCGCTGTGCTCGGCTTTCTGGGCGGCGCGCTGCTGCTGCTGCCGATCGCGCTCACGTATGGCCGGCTGGTCCAGAAGATCCCCGATGCGGGCGCCGAAATCGCCTATACCGAACGGGTCTTCCCGCGCAGCGTGAGCTTCGCGGCCGGATGGATGATGGTGCTGGCCTATGCCATCGTCTGTCCGTGGGAAGCGGTCGCCATCGGCAACGTGCTGGCGCGCTTGTTCCCGGCGATGAATGCGGTCGTGCTGTACACCGTCGCAGGCAAGGCCATCACCCTGCCGAGATTGCTGGCCGGCCTCGGGCTCACGGCGGGCATTGGTCTCGTGAACTATCGAGGGATTCGTTTGAGTGGCCGCTTCCAGGATCTCACGACGCTGGGGCTGCTTGCCTGTTTCGCGCTGTTCGTCGTGCTCGGATTCGCGCGAGGAAGCCCAGCGAACACTCAGCCGCTGTTCGCTCCGCCGGGCGCATTCGTCTCAGTGCTTCTGGTCGCGCAGATCGTTCCTTACTTCATGACCGGATTCGAATCGATTCCCAAAGCCTCAGAGGAAGCGCGGTCGGATCTCGCTCCGCGCACGCTGAGCCGTACGATCACACTCGCGGTCCTCGCTGGAGGATTGTTCTACGTGTTGGTGGTGGCCGTCGTGGCGTGGGTGTATCCCTGGAAGGAGCTCGTCACTCAGCACCTCGGGACAGACGCGGCATTCGCGCGCGCGTTCGGCACGCCGTGGATCGGGCGGCTCATTCTCGCCGCTGCGTTGCTCTCGCTCTTCAAAGTCTTCAATGGAAACTTCGTCGCCGCGACGCGGCTCTTGTACGCGCTGGGACGGCGACAACTGGTGCATCCGGCGCTGGCCACCATCGACACGCGGTTCGGCACGCCCACCGTCGCGATCGCACTCGTCACGGGACTCGCGGCAGGCGCGGCATTTCTTGGCGACGCGCTGCTTGTGCCGATCACCGAGGTTGGCTCCGCGGTCGCGGGAATCGGCTGGTGCGCCGCGTGCCTGGCGTTCATCGCACTGGCCCGTCGTAGCGGCGAACGCAGCGGCGTCGTCATGGCAGCCGGCGGCGCCGTTGTGAGCGTCGCCATCATTTTCATGAAGCTGATTCCGGCAGTTCCGGGGAGTTTCGGGTGGCTCGAATGGGCCGCGCTAGGAGCGTGGTGCGTGCTCGGGCTCGCCATCCGCCACTAAGCCCTGCACCCATTTCTCCATCTGCTCGAGGTCGATTGTCGCATCGCGGCAGGGACCGTTGGGCAGCTGCATCGTCAGACCCAATACCGGCAGCTTGCCCGCGACATCCCGCAGCCCGGTCATCATGTCTCGCTCGCAGGCGACCGCCACGACGGCGCGCGGGCGGCGCTCGCGGATCACACGGCGGGCGAGCTGGCCGCGCGTCGCCACGAACACCGGTACTTCGTAGCGCCCCGCGATCTCCAGCACACCGTCGAGCGCCTGCTTTGAAAGACAGCGCGGAATCAGCACGAGCAGCTCACCTTTGCCGACGGTGCGGCCGCGCCGGACGGCGAGTGTGTTGTAGACGTCGATCGCCGCGTGCTCGACCCAGTCGCGCTTGCCGAACGCGCGTGCGGTGCGGGACGTGAAGTTCATGAGCTGGAGGTACGGCCCTCGCTCGAGCAGGCGCTCCGGCAGGAGATTGCGACGGCTGAAGTACGAGGCCGCAACCAGCCCGAGATAGAGGACCTCAAGGCCCGCGAGTGAAGCGAGTATGATCCAGAGAATCCTCGGGAGCGGCGCCCAGAAGGCACCGAGCCGCGGACCGACCAGATAAAGAACCAGAGCGACCGCGGCCGTCGCCGCGACGATCGTCAACGCCGCGAACTTGAAAAACAGACCGGGCTCGGCCGAGAAGTCGCCGCCGCGGGGCAGCGGGCGTCCGTTCCACTCGTCCCACTCGTGACCGAGTCGCCGATCCACTTCGATGTGAATCAGCTGAGCGCGCGGAGCGGTGGTCTGGGGCGCGGCCATGGAGGAAACGAAGCTTCACGATACGCCCCACCGGTGTCAAGTTTCGAGCGTGTTGACCACCGACCCTCGCATCCGCGCCGCGTATGCCGAAGGCGCGGGCATCTACCGCATTGTTCCCTCAGCTGTTGCCATCCCGTCGGACGTAGCCGACGTCGTCAGGCTGATTCACCATGCAAAGGGATCGCGAACCGCGCTGATTCCACGCGGCGCCGGCAGCGGCATGCCGGGCGGGAACGTCGGCTCCGGCATCATCGTCGACCTGAGCACGGGAGAGGGCTTCTCCGAGCTGGCGGTCGATCCTCACACACAGATCGCCCGTGCCGGCGCCTCCGTGACATGTGCGGAAGTGAACGCTGCGGCGAGAGCCTACGGGCTGCGGCTGCCTCCGGATCCCTCGTCCGGCGCCTTCGCGACGTCCGGTGGAATGGTCGCGACGAACGCGGCCGGACCCCGCACGGTGCGGTACGGCAGCGTGCGGAATTGGGTGGAGGCGGTCGAAATCGTGGGAGCGGATGGCGAGCCACGGACGGTAAAAAGGGGAATGGGGAATGGGGACAGGTTCGATCTGAGCGCGGATAGCCGACGGCTCATCGCCGACCGCTTCCCCAAGACCCGCAAGAACTCCTCCGGCTACGCGCTCGACCGGTTCGCCGAATCGGGTGACGAACTCGACCTGCTCGTCGGGTCTGAAGGGACGTTGGCGATCGTGACGGCTGTGCATTGGCGCCTGGACCCCATTCCTCCCGACACCGCCGGAGCGGCACTCGGCTTTGCCGATCTGGAGGCGATGGCAGAAGCGGTGCCGTACCTCGTGTCGCTGAATCCGTCGGCGCTGGAGCTGCTGGACGATACTCTGCTGCGCTTCGTACCGGACGCGCCCCGCGTCGCCTGTTTGCTCCTGGTCGAGTTCGAGCGGGAGACTGCCGCCGCGGCGCGAGGCGCGGTCGGCGACGCGGTCCGTCGGCTGAAGCATGTGGTCACCCACGTCGGAACGGCGATCGATCGCGCGGGACTCGAGCAGTTGTGGAGCGTGCGGCGCCTCGCGTCTCCCGCCCTCGCGCGGCTGCCGCTCACGCAGCGGTCGCTCCAGATCATCGAGGACGGCTGCGTGCCGCCCACCCAGCTCGCTGAGTACGTGCGCGGGCTGCGCGCAGCCGCGGCACGCCATCGCGTGCCCGTCGCGATATTCGGACACGCGGGCGATGCCCACGTCCATGTGAACGCGCTTCCGGACGTCACACGCCCGCAGTGGCGAGAGGACATCCGGGCGCTGTTCGACGAGGTCACCGATCTCCTCGTGCGGTTGGGCGGAGTCCCATCCGGAGAGCATGGCATCGGGCGTCTGCGGGCCGGCGTGCTGGAACGATTCTATGGAAAGGGAGTGATGGCGCTTTTCCGCGACGTGAAACGCGCGTATGACCCGCTGTGTATTCTAAATCCCGGAGTTATCATTCCCACGACCGACTGGTCCCCTGTGGCCGCGTTGAAGGTCGGTGACGGGACCGCGGTCATCCCCGAAGACATCGCGACGAGATTACGCGAAGTGGAGCGCAGCGCCGCATGGGCTATACCGAAGCTCGAGTTGGCACAGTAGCTCCGATGGAAATCTTTCGTGCGCCTCGCGTCTCGCTGATCGCCCGCCCCCAGTTCGTCGAACCCGAGCATCTCCCCGTTCATTGGCGCGGTGAAGCGAGCGATGGGGAGCGCCTGGCTGAGTATGCCGGCCGGCTCTGCTATATGAGCCAGCACAATCCGGTGAACCGCACCACCGCCGAATACCTCGAGAACATCAAGAAGCAGGGCCACGGGTCGGTGCTCGAGCACGCCGTGTACGTGCTCCTCATCGAGGGAATTTCGCGGTCCTGCTCGCACGAGCTGGTGCGCCACCGCGCGGGCTTCGGCTACTCGCAGATCTCGCAGCGCTACGTCGACGAGTCGCATGCGGCGTTCGTTCTGCCGCCCGCCGTCGCCGGCGATGCCAAGCTCGAGGAGGAGTGGCAGCGGCAGGTCGCCGAGGCGCAGGCGGCGTACGTCCGCTCAGTCGAAGGATTGATGCAGCGCTACGAGTGGGTGACCGACAAGGTTCACCGGCGCAAGCTGGCGCGCGAGGCGGCGCGCAGCGTGCTCCCCAATGCGACCGAGGTGAAGATCGTCGTGTCGGGCAACGCGCGCGCGTGGCGCACGATGCTCGAGCTGCGTTGCGGCGAGGGCGCGGAGTTGGAGATCCGGCGCATGGCGATCGCGGTGTTGCGCGTGCTCCAGCGAGAAGCGGGCGCGCTGTTTTCCGATTTTGAGACTTACGTCCCCGACGACAAACAGGAAGCCGCGCGCGTCACCTACCACAAAGTCTGACGCAAAAATTTTTCTCGACGCCCGAAGAGTCTTGCGTATCCAATAATCATTTCGTATTCTGGTTTCACATGCGAATAGGTCTCGCATACAACGAGAAACCCGACGCGAGCCCCGCGTCCGACGCCTACGCCGAATGGGATGACCCATCCACCATCGATGCGGTCGACCAGGCTCTGAGTCTCTTCGGTAACGTCGTTCGTCTCGAAGCCGACGCATTCTTCCCGGAAAAACTCGCGCTCGCGCATCCGGACATCGTCTTCAACATGGCGGAGGGGCTGCACGGGCCCTGCCGCGAGTCCCACGTCCCCGCGCTGTGCGAGTACTTGCAGATCCCGTACACCGGATCGGATCCGCTCACACTGGCGCTGACGCTGCACAAGGGCCGCACGAAAGAGATCCTGGCGTATCGCGGGGTTCCGACGGCGCCCTTCCGTGTCATCGAAGCGCTCCCCGACCTCGAGCGGCTGCCGCTTCCGTATCCGCTGTTCGTGAAGCCCGTCGCGGAAGGATCGGGGAAAGGGATCTTCGTCAACAACGTCTGCGAGTCGCCGGCCCAGTTGGCGGAGCGCGTGCCTTTCCTCTTGGAGCGCTACGCTCAACCCGTGTTGGTCGAGACGTATCTCCCCGGGCCGGAGTTCACGGTCGCGATCCTGGGCAATAACGGCGACGTGCGCTGCCTGCCGATCGTCGGATTCGATTTCGCCACACTGCCGGCCGGCGCGCCGCCCGTATACGGGTACGAGGCGAAATGGATCTGGGACACACGCGAGCATCCGCTCGAGATTTTCCAGTGTCCGCCGACCGGCGTTGCCGAATCGCTGTGCCGTGAGACGGAGCGCGTCGCCCTGGACGCCTACCGTGCCTTGGGGTGCCGGGATTGGTGCCGCATCGACGTGCGCGTGGATCGCTTCGGAGTTCCCAACGTCGTCGAGCTGAACCCGCTGCCCGGGATTCTCCCCGATCCAGCGATGAATTCGTGCTTCCCCAAGGCCGCGCGCGTCGCGGGTTACGGCTACGACGAGCTCATCCAAGAGGTCGTCCGGATCGCCTGGAAACGGATCACCGGCCGTGAAGTAGGGGCGCAGCATGCTGTGCCTATGCCGGCGTCCGGCGCTGCGATGTCCGCGTGAAGGTCGTCATCCTCTATGATCCCGGCGCCGACGACTGGACTGCCGAGGACGTTGCGGCGGTGATGGAGGCAGTCGACGACATCGCCCGCATCTTCAGCGCGCTCAACCATCAGGTTCAACGGGTCCCCGTCCGCCACGACATGCGGTGGTTCAACTATTGCCGCCGCGCCGATCTCGTCTTCAATCTCTGCGAGGGAGTGCGCGGCGTCGCGCAGTGGGAAGATCATGTCGTCGGCACGCTGGAGCTCGCCGGCATCCCCTACACCGGCTCGGGACCGTGGACGACGGGGACCTGTCGCCGCAAAGCGGTCGCCAATACGCTGCTCGAGCGCGCGGGACTGCCCGTGCCGCGCTGGACGCTCGCGCAGGGGAAGATCGACGACGATTTCCCGCTGCCCGCCATCGTGAAGCCCGCCGCGGAAGACGCGAGCGCCGGCCTCGATCGCCAGTCGGTCGTGAGCGATCGCAAAAGCCTCAAGGCCCGCATCGCCGCCATGACGGAGCAATTCGACGAAGTGCTGGTCCAGCAGTACATCGCCGGCCGGGAATTCAACGTCGGCATCGTCGGCGACCGCACACTCCCGATTGCCGAAATCGACTTCACTGCGATGCCCGAGGGCGCGTGGCCGATCCTCACCTACGCCGCCAAATGGCACGTGGGATCGCCCGAGGACCTCGGCAGCCGTCCCGTGTGCCCGGCTCAGGTCCCTCAACGACTCGCCGAGCGGTTGTGTCGTCTCGCCGAAACAGCGTGGCGTACGATGCAAGGCAAGGGGTACGGACGCATCGACATTCGCGTCGACAATGCGGGCCGGCCGTGGATCCTCGAGGTCAATCCCAATCCCGATCTCACCGACGAAGCCGGCCTGTCGCGCATGGCGAAGGCCGCGGGATGGGAGTATCCCGAGCTCGTTCGTCGCATCGCGGAAGGAGCCCTGCGCGAAGCGCAGGGCACCAAGGCCGCGCGTGAGCTGCTCGCTGCGCCACTTACACGCCCTGCGGTCCCTACAGCCCGTCGGGCGCGCGCACCGCGCACGGCTTGAGCAGCTGACGCGGGCGACTGGTCTCTTCCGCGAGGAAGAGGTCGCGACCGCGGTCGAGCTGCTCGACGAGAGCCTGGCGGGCGACGACGACTACCGATTTGTCGGCGCGTTTGACGGCGATCAGTTGATCGGCTACGCCTGCTGGGGCCCGACTCCCGGCACGGAAGCGACGCATGATCTCTACTGGATCGTCGTCGATCGCGAACGTCAGGGCGCCGGCGTCGGATCGCAGCTGCTCGATGAGGTCGAACGACGGCTGACGGCTGATCGCTGCCGGCTCGTCGTGGTCGAGACCAGCTCGCGGGCCGATTACGAGCCGACGCGGCGGTTTTACGAAGCACGCGGCTACACCAGAACCGCGACGATCCCGGCGTACTACGCGCCGGGTGACGATCTGGTGATCTATACCAAGGATCTGACGTGACGGAGACTTGGCAGGAGCTGCTGCGCAAGAAGAGCATCGCCTCCCTCGAAGCCCTTGCCGCTCGCTTCGGGCCGGAGCATGTCGGGGACATCGCTCGGCTGCGACAGGCAGCGGAGAATTTCGAGTTTCGTATTTCGCCCGCTATGGTCGATCTGATCCAGTCGCCCGGCGATCCGATCTGGAAGCAGTACGTCCCCACGGTGCAAGAGTTGGAAGTGCACGACGGCCTCGTGGATTCGCTCGAGGAAGACGCGAACTCCCCCGTTCCCAACATCACGCACCGTTATCCCGATCGCGCGCTGTTTCTCGTGTCGCCGGTGTGCGCGTCGTATTGCCGGTTCTGCACGCGCCGGCGGAAGGTCGGAGATCCGGAAAAGATTCCGATGTCGCAGCTCGAGTCGGCGTTTCGCTATCTCGAGGAACACCACGAGATCCGCGACGTCATCATGTCGGGCGGCGATCCGCTGCTCCTGTCTGACCGCCGGATCGACGACATCTGCAAGCGGCTGCGCGCGATTCCGCATCTCGAGGTGCTGCGCATCGGGAGTCGCATACCCTGCCACCTGCCGGAGCGGATCACGCCGGAGTTGTGCGCGATCCTCAAGCAATACCACCCGCTGTACATCAACACCCATTTCAACCACCCCGACGAGCTGACGCCCGCCGCCGTCACAGCCCTCGGCATGCTGGCCGACGCCGGGATTCCGCTCGGCTGTCAGACTGTGCTGCTCAAGGGGGTCAACGACGACGCCGACGTGATGAAGGAGCTGATGCAGCGGCTGCTCGCCGCCCGGGTGCGGCCGTACTACATCTATATGTGCGACCAGGTCGCCGGAGCCGAGCACTTCCGCACGACCGTGCAGAAGGGATTGGAGATCATCCAGGCGCTGCGGGGTTGGACGTCGGGCCTGGCGGTGCCGCATTTCGTGATCGACGCGCCGGGCGGCGGCGGCAAGATCCCCCTGTTGCCCGAATACGTCGTCAAAGTGACCGACACCGAGATCGTGCTGCGCAACTACGCGGGCAAGGTTTACCACTACAAACAGCCGCTTGACGAAAGTCCCGCGATTGCATATTTATGATGTCCAACGCATAGAAATACACATGACCACTTGTCGACCGCATCTGAACGCCATTCTGAATACGGCCTCCCGAGGGAGCGCCGGGGCGCGATAGCGTGACACGATCCGCAGTCCGATCCCCCGAGCCCGCTCCCTTCTCAGAGCGGGCTCTTCGTTTGTTGGACCCCTGGCGCGAGCGCGATGCCTGCGGGGTCGGATTCGTCGCCCGCGCGAGCGGAGAGCGCAGCGCCGATATCCTCGGCATGGCGCTCACGGCCGTCGCGCGACTCGCGCACCGCGGCGCCGCCTCGAACGACCACTCCGGCGACGGCGCCGGCGTCCTCACACAGATCCCGCACAAACTGCTGGGCGTCGCTCCCAGCGAGCGCGTCGCGCTCGGCATGTTCTTCTTGCCGCCCCCGGGCCCGACCCTCGACAGCGCCGTCGAGCTCATCGAGGAGGCGCTGGTCGGCCTCGGCATGCCGGTGCTCGGCTGGCGCGTCGTGCCGGTCGACTCCGCGGTACTCGGCCCGCTCGCCCGCGCCAGCCAGCCGACCATTCGCCAGCTGTTCGTTGGACCACCGTCAGGCCCGCTCAATGCGGACGCGTGGGAGCGCCGGCTCTACCTCGCGCGCCGCGTGATCGAGCGCCGCGCCGCGCAGAGTGATCTCGCGCCGTTTTTCGTGTGCTCGCTCTCCTGCCGCACGGTCGTCTACAAGGCGCTGCTCGTCGGCACCGAACTGCCGTCGTTCTACGCCGATCTGCGCTCGCCGCTGTTCGAGACCGCGATGACGGTCTTTCACCAGCGCTATTCGACCAACACGCTGCCGAGCTGGCCGCTCGCGCAGCCGTTCCGCTTGCTCGCCCACAACGGCGAGATCAATACGCTGTGGGGCAATCGCAACGCCATGCGTGCGCGCGAGCCCGCGCTTGCCGCTCCGGTGTGGGAGCATGACGTCGAGCTGCTGAAGCCCGTGATCTGGGCAGAAGGCAGCGACTCCGCGAGTCTCGACGACGTCTTCGAGCTGCTCGTGCGCTCAGGCCGGGATCCCGTGCACGCGCTCATGATGCTGATTCCGGAAGCGTGGGAGCGCGTCCCCGACCTGCACCCGGCGCTCCGCAGCTTCTATGAGTACCACGCCGGATTGATGGAACCGTGGGACGGGCCGGCGGCCCTCGCATTCACGGACGGCGTCATTGCGGGCTCGGCGCTGGATCGCAACGGGCTGCGGCCCTGCCGCTACAAGCTGACTCGCGACGGCGTCGTGATCGCCGGCTCAGAGGTCGGCATCGTCGACCTCGACCCCGCGAATGTCGTGGAGTCCGGGCGATTGGGACCGGGTGAGCTGCTCGTCGTCGACACGACCCGCAAGACCGTGCTGCGCAGCGCCGATGCAAAGACCGAGGTGGCGCTGCGTTCTCCGTACGGCCGCTGGTCCGGTCGCATCGTGCGCGAGCTTCCGACAGAGGTCGGCGCACTCGGTCCGGCACTGCCAACCGAGGAGTTGACGGCGCGGCAGCACGCGTTCGGCTACAGCTTCGAGGATCTGCGCCACGTCATGACGCCGATGGCGTCCGCCGGTCAGGATGCCATCTGGAGCATGGGTGACGATACGCCCATTCCGCCGCTGTCTCGTACGTCGCAGAGCCTGTACGCCTATCTGCGGCAACGCTTCGCCCAGGTCACGAACCCCGCGATCGACCCGCTGCGCGAGCAGCGCGTGATGTCGCTCGTCATGTATCTGGGACGCCGGGGTTCACTGCTCGCGCAGCGTCCCGGGCGGCGCAGTTTGCTCCGCGTCGAACACCCGGTTCTGCTGGCCGAGGAGATGGCCGCCGTGCGGCGCGCCGCCGGTTCGGAGCTCGCGACGGTGAGCGCGGTGTGGGAGGCAGCGGCCGGTCCGGAAGGTTTGGCCCGCGCGCTCGACAGGCTGAGCCGTGACGCCGTGGCCGCGGTGCGGCGTGGCGCGACGATTCTCGTGGTGAGCGACCGAGACGCCGATCGCGCGCGCGCGCCGATCCCGATGCCGCTCGCGATTGGCGCCGTGCATCAGCGTCTCGTGCACGCACGCCAGCGCGTGCGCGTGGGACTCGTCGCCGAGGCGGGCGATGCATGGGACGTGCATCACCTGGCCGCACTCTTCGGGTATGGCGCGGAAGCCGTGCATCCGTGGCTCGCGCTGCAATCCCTGCGATCGATCAAGAGCGAACCGGACGAGGAGCCGTCTGCCGAGAAATTCCGTGGCGCGGCGGAGAAGGGCCTGCTGAAGATTCTCTCCAAAATGGGAATCTCGACGCTCCAGTCCTACGCCGGCGCGCAGATCTTCGAGGCGCTCGGGCTCGGCGTCGAGGTAATCGAAAAGTGTTTCACCGGCACCGCATCCGTGATCGGGGGAATTGGCTTCACCGAGATCGCGGAAGATGTGCTGGCACGGCATCGGGCGGCCTACGGCGAGGGATCGTCACCGGGTGTCTTGCCGGATCACGGCAGGGTTCGCTATCGCCGCGACGGCGAGGACCACGGCTGGTCGCCCCCTATCGTTCGCGCGCTGCAGGACGGTCAGTTCGAGGGATTCGCCGACCGCGTACGCGCTCGCGCTCCGGCCGGCCCTCGCGACCTGCTCCAGTTCCGCGAGCAGACACCGGTTCCCGTCGAGCAAGTCGAGCCGGCCGAAGACATTCGCCGCCGCTTCATCTCGAGCGCCATGTCGCTCGGCGCGCTGTCTCCTGAGGCGCATGCGACGCTCGCGATCGCCATGAATCGCATGAATGCGCGCTCGAATTCCGGAGAAGGCGGCGAAGATCCGGAGACATACGCGTCCCGGTCCGATGGAGATCGCGCCGACAACCGCATCAAGCAGGTCGCGTCCGGACGGTTCGGCGTGACTACGGCATATCTCGTCCGCGCCGACGAGCTCGAGATCAAGATCGCCCAGGGTTCCAAGCCGGGCGAGGGCGGACAGCTCCCCGGCCACAAAGTCACCGACTTGATCGCGCGGTTGCGACATGCCGTGGTCGGCATTCCGCTGATCTCGCCGCCGCCGCATCACGACATCTACTCGATCGAGGATCTCGCACAGCTCATCCACGATCTCAAGCAGGTGAATCCGGCGGCACGCGTCGGCGTGAAGCTCGTCGCGGAGGCCGGCGTCGGCACGGTCGCCGCCGGCGTCGCCAAGGCATACGCCGATTACGTCTTGATCTCAGGCCACAACGGCGGCACGGGCGCTTCGCCGCTCTCGTCGATCAAGCACGCCGGCTCGCCGTGGGAGTTGGGCCTGGCCGAGACCCAGGCGATTCTCATGCGGAACGGTCTGCGCGAGCGGATCGAAGTGCGCGTGGATGGCGGCCTCCGCACCGGCCGCGATGTCGTGATCGCCGCGTTGCTGGGCGCCGAGGCATTCGGCTTCGGAACGGCGACCGTGGTGGCGCTTGGTTGCGCCATGGCGCGGCAGTGTCACCTGAACACCTGCCCGACGGGCATCGCGACTCAGCGGCCCGATTTGCGCAAGAAGTTCAAGGGTACACCGGAGCAAGTGATCGCGTACTTCACGTTTATCGCCGAGCAAGTGCGGGCGATCCTGGCGTCGCTCGGTGTGCGCAGGCTCGATGAGCTGATCGGCCGCGTCGAACTACTGCAGCGGGTCGAGCGCCCCGAAACGGCGCGCGCGCAGTCGCTCGATCTGTCTTCGGTACTCGCGCCGCCGGCCGAAGCGCTGGCGCCGCGCCGGCGTACGGTCGACCGCAATCATCGCCCGGGCCTGGTATCGCTCGATGCGGAGATCCTCGAGCGCGGTGAAGGGTTCGACGGCACGTACAAGATCGGGAATCATCATCTCACCGTGGGCGCGCGGATCGCGGGGCAAATCGCCCGCGTTCGCGGCAACGCGGGACCAGCCAAACTGATGCGGCTGCGGTTCAGCGGCAGCGCGGGCCAGAGCTTCGGCGCCTTTACGCTGCCGAACATGCAGCTCCATCTCGAAGGGGAAGCGAACGATCACGTCGGTAAGGGACTCTGCGGCGGCGAAATCGTGATTCGGCCCTTCCGCGACGCAGCCTATGCCGCGGACGGAACGCCACACGTCCTGCTCGGCAATACCGCCCTCTACGGCGCGACTGCCGGCTCGCTGTTCGCCGCGGGAACCGCCGGGGATCGGTTCGCGGTGCGCAATTCAGGCGCGCTGGCCGTGGTCGAAGGCGCGGGCGATCACTGCTGCGAGTACATGACCGGCGGCGTGGTGGTCGTGCTCGGTCCCGTGGGCCGGAACTTCGGCGCAGGGATGTCGAACGGCGTCGCGTACGTGCTCGACGAGCGGGGCCTTCTGGAATCGCGCTGCAATCTGGAGATGATCGCCATCACGGAGCTCAAGTCCGTGGACGATGGGCGGCTGCGCAAGCTGCTGCATGAGCATTTCCAGAAGACCGGTAGCCCACGCGCGCGCGCGATCCTCGCGCAATGGGGCTCGTACCGCCTGCTGTTCCGGAAGGTCGCGCCACCGGTCGTCACGCCGGCCGAAGTTGCGACGGAGAGACCAATCAGTGTAGTCTAGGCGTCATGACGACGCCCCTGCCGACGAAGTTCAAGATTGGTCTCGTGCAGATGAGCATGAGTGCCGATCCAGAGGCGAATCTCACCAAAGCGGTGGCGCGCATCAAAGAAGCCGTGCGGCAAGGCGCTGCGCTCGTCTGCCTACCGGAGCTCTTCCGCACCCTCTACATCGGCCAGCGCGAAGACCACGCGCTGTTCGATCTCGCCGAAGCCGTTCCCGGGCCGAGCACCGAGAAGCTCGGCAGTGTCGCGCGAGACGCCGGCGTCGTGGTCATCGCATCACTGTTCGAGCGCCGCGCGCCCGGCTTGTACCACAACACCGCGGCCGTCATCGATGCCGATGGGAAGGTCAAAGGCATTTATCGGAAGATGCACATCCCGGATGATCCCGCCTACTACGAGAAGTTTTATTTCACCCCCGGCGATCTCGGCTTTCGCGCGTTCGACACGAAGGTCGGTCCGATTGGCACGCTCGTGTGCTGGGACCAGTGGTATCCGGAAGGCGCCCGGCTCACGGCACTGCAAGGCGCAAACATCCTCCTCTATCCCACCGCGATCGGCTGGCATCCCGCCGAGAAGGAGCAGTACGGACCGCAGCAGCTCGATGCCTGGAAAACGATCCAGCGCAGCCACGCGATCGCCAACGGCTGCTGGGTCGCCGCGGTGAATCGCGTTGGCTTCGAGCGGCTGGATGGCCAGGGGGCAGGCATCGAGTTCTGGGGACACTCTTTCGTCTGCGATCCCTTCGGTGTGATGGTCGCGGAGGCCGGTGAGACAGAACAACTCGTCATCGCCGAGGTCGACCTCGCCCGCATCGAGGAAGTGCGCCGCAACTGGCCGTTCCTGCGCGACCGCCGCACCGACGCGTACGACGGCATTCAGCACCGGTTCCTCACTGACTAATTCGCCGCTCTATCGCATGCCGGCCGAGTGGGAGCGGCATGCAGCGACCTGGCTTGCCTGGCCGCATAACGCGAGCGACTGGCCGGGCAAGTTTCCGCCGATCCCCTGGGTGTACGGCGAGATCGTCCGGCATCTCGCCCCCGGTGAGACTGTTCGTATCCTCGTCAACTCCGCGAGCCACCAAACACAGGCCGGCAGAATTCTCAAGAAGGTCGGCGTGGATCTCGCGCGCGTCGACTTTCTGCGCTTCCCGACGAACCGCGGCTGGACACGGGATTCCGGGCCGATCTTCGTTCGCACCGGCGGCGCGAAGTCGCTGCTCGCCATCGCCCGCTTTCACTTCAACGCGTGGGCGAAGTACAAGGATTGGAAAAAGGACGACAAGATCCCTGAGCTGGCGGCGAAGCGGTTCAAGCTGCCGCTGATCAACGCCAAGATGGTTCTCGAAGGCGGGAGCATCGACGTCAACGGCCGCGGGTCTCTGCTCACGACCGAAGAATGCCTGCTCGATGCGAAGGTGCAGGTGCGAAACCCCGGGTTCGCTCGGCAGGACATCGAGGCGGTGCTGCGCGACACCCTTGGGATCTCGAACACGATCTGGCTGGGCAAAGGTATCGCCGGCGACGACACGCACGGGCACGTCGATGACATCTGTCGCTTTGTGAGTGCGGGAACGGTCGTGCTTTGCCGCGAAGACAATCCGAAGGACATCAACTACAAACCGCTGGCGGAAAACCGCGAACGGCTTCAAGGCAGGGGTATCCAGGTGATCGATCTGCCGATGCCCAGGCCGCTCTACTTTGACGGCGTGCGACTGCCCGCCAGTTATGCAAACTGCTACATCGCGAATGCCGCCGTTCTGGTTCCGACCTTCAACGATCCCAACGATCGAACCGCGCTCGGAATTCTCGGCGAGTGCTTCTCAGATCGGCCCGTGGTGGGGATTCACGCGGTGGATCTCGTCTGGGGGCTCGGGACGATACACTGCCTGACGCAGCAGGAGCCGGCCCTCACCCCCTGACCACGCTTTTACAACTGCCAAATCTCGACACGATTGCCCGTCAGAATTGGAATCAGCACGCGATTGCGCTTCGCGTCGTAGCCGATGTCTGCCGGGCTCGGCACGCCGGTGATTACCTTCACTTCCTGGCCCGTCTCGTACGCGGACACGGTCGAATCGGTCCAGCTCGACACCAGGATCCGTGTGCCGGTTACCACAACGCCGTCGAAGCCGCCGGCGCCCTTGGCGATGACGCGCGGCGCGCGGTCCCCCGGCTTCCACGCGAGCACCGATTTTGTCGGCCCGAACGAGACGATGATGAACCGTTTGCCCACGGGGTCAACGGTAATCCCGTTCGGCCAGCCGAGGCTGTCGCCCCGCGCGGCGACTGTCACCTTGCGGTCGGGACCGATGCGGAATACGCGGTCGGGTCCGGGATGCAGCACGTTGCCCACGTCGTCGAACCGGATGCCGGTATCGGTGACGTAGATCGCGCCGGTCGAGGCGACGGTCACGTCGTTCAAGAAGACTGCGCCCGCGGTGTCGAGCCTGACGCTGTCCACGGGCGCACCGGTCCGCGCATTGAACGCGCGGATCCTGTCGATGTCCGTCACCCACAGTGTGTCGCCCAGCAGCGCCAGACCCTTCGGCGCGTTGAGGGTCACGCCCGCGCGGCCACCCTCAATGAACTTGAGGTTCTCGATCGCCCCGTCGGGCCGCACGCGGCTGATGAAGCCGTTGTTGTCCTTCGCCGTCGGGCTGCCGTTGATGTTGGACACGAAATAGATGTCCTGCGTCGAGTCGTGTAGCACCGACTCCGGCGAGGAGAAGCCGGCCACCGTCAGCATCCGGGTGGCGCCGGGCGCGGCGGGAGGTGGCGGCACGACGCGCCCGGTATCGACCGCCGCGGCGGTGTCGGCAACCTTGGAGGCGCGCTTCCGATCGACGGGCTGGCACGCTGCTGCGACGGCAAGGGTCGTACAGAGGACGGTTGCTCTCATCGGGGCTCTTCCTCCTCAGCCAAGGCTGCGATGTGTCGCAAGACGCGCTCGTGAATCGCCGCCACGACGCGGCCTGCGGGCAACGTCCAATAACGCTGTGGGAACATATCCACGAGGTAGGCCGTGCGCCCCTCGAGGCGTGTGCGGCCGCCTGGCAGCCGCGTGAGCCGGAACTCGCCGTGGGTCGCACGGAAGTACCCGTCCAGGTGCGGTGGGTTCACATCGCGGTATGGGCTCCATTCGGTCATGGGCGGCGCCTGCGCAACGATGTCGAACGCCAGTAACCGGCTCTCCTCCCACGCGGTAATCGGCTCGACGAAGCTCCCGGTTGTGAAGTCGCAGTAGCGAATTGCTCCGATACCGCGTCCGTTGATGCGCGCGCGCATCGGTGCTGCGACGCCCGCGCGGAACAGCGCTTCGGTGGGTGGCGGCAGGTCGGGGAATGAGACGACGTACCGCCAGACGACTTCCGGAGGCGCCGCGATTTCGACGACCGTCACGACCTCGTGGACGGGCGGCTCGACGCGTGGCTCGACGCCGATGAAGAGCGGAACGATGAGCGCCACTCCCGCTCCCGCGCCGCCGTGCACACCCCGCCGGGCGACGATCCGTCCCAGGACAGCACCCGGGAACGCGATAGCCAGCGCGATGGGCAGTGCCATCGTCACGCAGACGACGCCTTCCAGGGCGAAGACGACGAGAGCGCCCGCCGCGATGGTGACGCTGGCGACGGCAATCATGATCGACTGCCCGGCAGGGCGCGGATAGTTGTAGTTGTAGATGTACGAGCTGATGTACCCGATCGTGAAGGGCACGCCGAGGAACAGTCCCGTCGAATAGCTACGGCGCAGGTAGATCCCGACGCCCACGGTCACGAGCGTGATTCCCAGCGAGGCGGCCACGCCCAACATCGCGCTCTTGAGCCGGTCGTCGACGGCCGGGGGCGGCGGCTCAACCGGCCACTCGACGCGGGAGGCCGACGGCACGAGGGACAACACAGCCATCAGGACGAAGTTCAACAGCGGCACGAAGAAGATCAGCGCGGTCCACGGACTCGCACCGGCATCGACCGCCCGGCGCATCGTCATGCTGACGCCGATCCATACGAAGGGAAGCGCGATCGCCACCATCAGTGGCGCCAGCCACGGTGGAGCGCCGCGCAGCAGCTCGTAGCGGGCACTCCACAACGGATTCGCGTAATCGAGTGGAGTCCAGAATCTGCCGGCGAACGTCCACACCAGCAGAGCATCGACGCCGTACTTGAATGCCATCAGGCCCGCGCCGTGCCGGAAATACGTCCCGCGATTGACGGGATCGCGGAATCCAAACCAGAGGCGCAGCCAGCGCGAGAGCATTTAGGCTCTGGTTTCCTCGAGCTCCTTCTTCCGGGCTTCCGTAATCTTCGCCGAGATCTCCGGCGGCGCATCCTGATAGACGTGGAACTTCATCTTGTACGTGCCGCGGCCGTGTGTGATCGAATGCAGCGTCGTGGCGTAGCGATCGAGCTCCGCCTCGGGGACGAGCGCTCTCACCTTGGTCAGCCGGCCATCCTTCTCCGTGCCCATGATCTGCCCGCGCCGGGACGAGATGTCGCCCATGACGGAGCCCTGGTACTCGTCGGGGGTCCAGACTTCGACCTCCATGATCGGCTCGAGCAGCACGGGTCGCGCTGCCGGGCTCACGTTTCGAAAGGCCAGGATGCCGGCCATCTTGAACGACATTTCATTGGAGTCGACGTCGTGGTAGGAGCCGTCGTACAGCTCCACCTTGAAGTCCACGACGGGATAGCCGGCAACAGGGCCCTTGTGGGCCGCCTCGACTACGCCGCGCTCGACGGCCGGGATGTACTGCCGCGGGATGACACCGCCGACGATTTCGTCCACGAATTGCATGCCCGACCCGCGCGGCAGCGGGGCGATCCGAATCCAGCAGTCGCCGTATTGACCGCGGCCACCCGTCTGTTTCTTGTGTTTCCCTTGTCCCTCTGATTTGCCGCGGAACGTCTCACGGTAGGCGACCTTGGGCTTCGCGGTCTGCGCGTGCACGCCGAACTTGCGCGCCAGACGCCCCACCACGATCTCGAGATGCCGCTCGCCGAGACCACGGATCAGGGTCTGCGCCAGCTCGCCGTTGTACTCGTGATGGAACGTCGGGTCCTCTTCGTGCAGCTTGTGCAGACCCGTCGAGAGCTTGTCCTCTTCTCCCCGCTGTTTCACTTCCACCGCGACCGTAATCACCGGCTCCGGGAACGGAATCTTCGGCAGGACGAGACCTTTGTCCTTGCTCGACAGTGTGTCGTTGGTATGCGTATCGCGCAGCTTCGCGACGACGCCGATGTCGCCGGAATGCAGCTCCGGAACCTCGATGCGCTCCTTGCCGATCGCGACGCAGAGGTGGTTCAGTTTCTCCGCGACCTCCCGCGGTGCATTCCAGATGTCCTGTCCGTTCTTGACCGCGCCTGAGTAAATGCGGAACAGCGTGACGTCACCGACGTGCGGCTCAGAGACCGTCTTGAAGACCTGCGCCGCCAGCGGACCGGCGTCGTCTGCCTTCAGCGTCAGGCGTTCCGCGCTGCCCCATTTCTGCGCCTCGACCGGCGGCCGCTCAGTCGGCGCAGGACACAGCTCGACGATCTTCGTGAGCAGCGCGCGGGTGCCATAGGTGAGCTCGGCGGCGCCGCAGAACAACGGGAAGAGCTCGCCGCGCGCCATGCCGGACTTCATGGCGGCGATCGCTTCGTCGCGTCCGATCTCTTCGCCGCCGAGGTAACGCTCGAGCAGCGTGTCGTCGGTTGCGGCGATGCTCTCGATCAGCTCCTGCGAGTACTTCTCGAAACGATCCTGGTACTCGTCCGGGACGTCGACTTCGTCGTATTCGCCGGCCTTCGTGCCCTTCTTATAGAGGTGCGCCCTCTTCGAGAAGAGATTGATGATCCCATGAAATTCGAGGCCTTCGCCGACGGGGATCTCCACCGGGATCACTTTGGGGGTGAGCTGCTCTTTGATCTGCGTGAAGACGCGCTCGAAGTTGGCGTGCTCCTTGTCCATCAGGGAGACGAAGAACAACCGGGGCAGCGAGCGGCGCTCGCAATAGTCCCAGACTTTCTCGGTCCCCACTTCGACGCCGGCGGTCGCGGACAGCACCACCACCGCGGAGTCCGCGGCGTAGACGCCTGCGAGCGCGTCGCCGGTGAAGTCGAGATATCCGGGGGTGTCGATCAGGTTGACCTTCGTGTCCATCCACTCGGCGACCGCGATGGCGAGATTGATGGAGTATTTGCGTTCGATTTCGTCTGCGGTGTAATCGGTGAGGGCCGTGCCGTCCTTTACGGATCCATGTCGTTTGCTCGTTCCGGCCACGAACGCCAGGGCATCGACCAGGGAGGTCTTGCCGCTCGCGCCGTGGCCCACGACGGCCACATTGCGGATCTCCGGAGTCCTATACACACGCATCTATCACCTCCTGCGGGGGGACCCGGAATATGACAAGCGGTGAAATTCGTGGCTAGGACATGCAACGACTAGATGCACAGACGCGCCGCGGTGAAACAGGAAACGGGGATCAGGACAGTTTGTCCCGACCCCCGTTACCCAAGAACCCGCGGTGCGTCTGTAGCCTAGCCGTTGCAGGTCCTACGGTTCTGCGTCTTCCATTTCATGATCAGCCACATCGTCATGATCGCGATGCTCTTCCCTCACGTGCTCCACCAGCCTGTGCAAGATCTGAATACTTCGCAGATTCAGCGCGAGGGCCGTGACACTGTCTCCCGAGGCGAGCGCGGCATTCGCCTGCGTCCTCAAGTCTTTCACGTGTGCCAGCAGGGATCTGATCCGTGGCGCATCCTTGTCGCCCAGGAATCTCTCGATGCGCGCGATCGCGGTATCGGCCGCGGCACCGGTCCGCGCGGGCGCATCCGGGAACAGCACGATCACGGCCGCGAGCACCGACCGGAATGCGAGCTGGCGATAACTGCGGGCCTTCGCCGTGTCGCCTGCTTCCCGCGCCATGAACGCCGAATCACGATAGGCGCGAGCCTTGGCAAGGTCGGCAAGGGCGGTGGCATTGTTGGTGGTACGCAGCGTGTCGAGCAGTCGTCTGAACAAGCCTTCGCACGACATGCCGTTGTTCTCGGACGCCGGCGACGCCACGACGTTGTCGGTGATGACCTGCGCGTTCTGCGCGAGCGCCAGCTCGTTCGCGGTGGTGCTCGTGGGATCCTGATTGCACGCCGCCACGAAAAGGAGTGCGGCGACGGCGACGGTTAGACGTTTGTACATCAGCGTGCTCCGGAGAAGAAGTCTGGCCGTGTGACGCTGAAGTCTAGACCGCGTTAAGGTTCGGGCGGAAGAGGAGTTGACGGCGTGGGAGGACCCGTCGGAGCGTGACGCGGCTCACCGTGAGCGACGGGCGCGAGTCGGAGCGCAGCGAGACCGGCGAGCACCATTACCACGCCTGCAAGCGCGAACGACGTGTTTCCGTTCACAACGTCATACACCGTTCCGATGACGGGCGGACCCGCCGTTCGGCCCAGCGCCCCGATCGCCTGTGCCGCTCCGAGTACCGTGCCCTGCTCATTGCGCTCCGCGTACACAGACACTAGGCCCGTCGCCGCGGGGGAGAATACGCTGTTCGACAGCGCCAGCACGAACGTCCACGCGTAGAGGAGCGCGGATGTCGGCAGCAGCGGAACGACGGCGATCGACAGCGCCATCCCGAAGGTTCCGGTAATGACGAGTGCGCGCTCGCCGGACCAGCGCACGATTTTTCCAAAGAAGTAGCCCTGCACAGCCGCCGCTGTGACTCCGATGATTGTGAAGAGGATCGCGAGCTCTCGCTCCCGCCAACCCAGCACCCGGCTCGCGTGCAGCGGCAGCACAACCGTGTACCCGGCGAACGCGAACGGCACCAGTGCCCAAACCGCCAGCAGCGGGCGAAGTCGAGGGCGGGAGATCGCCTCGCCAATGTGGCCGAGATCAAAGAGCGAGCGCCGCACCCGATGCTCGTGCGCCAACGATTCCGGCAGGATGAAATACGCCGACACGAAATTCGCGAGCGAGAGGCCGACCGCGACCAGCCCCGGCGCCATGGGGCCGAGGTAGTGGGCCGAGAATCCGCCGATCGCCGGGCCGATGCTGAATCCGATTCCGAACGCCGCACCGACGATGCCCATGCCGCGGGACCGTTCTGCCGGCGACGTGATGTCCGCGATGTACGCCTGGGCCGCGGAGATGTTGCCGCCGGCAAATCCCGACACCACGCGCGAGAGGAACAGCACCCAGTACGATCCCGCGAACGCGAAGAGCGTGTAACCGACCGCGTTGACGAGCATCGTGGTCAGCAGCACCGGCCTCCGGCCGATGCGGTCGGAGAGTTTGCCGAGCAATGCCGTCGCGACGAACTGCATCAGCGAGAAGATTCCGATTATGGCGCCGTAGCCCAGGCCGGCCGCGCCGAAGCGTTGCGCGTAATAGGGGAGGATCGGCAAAACAATTCCGAATCCGATGAGGTCGATCAGGACCGTAAAGAAGATGACGCCGATACGGGCACGGGATGCGGGACTGGATGTCTGCTCAGGCATGCGCGCTCGATTCAATCTGCCGCGGGAAACGTGCGTCGACGACGGTGCGAATAGCGGTGGCCCCCAGAATCAACGCTCCGCCGATCAGCGTGGCCGGACCTGGCCGTTCTCCGTGAACGAGCCACGCCCAGATGGGATTCAGCACCGGCTCAATTAAGAGGAAGAGCGCGACTTCGAGCGCGCGCAATCGTGGCACCGCGCTCGAGAGGAACAGATACGGAATGCCCAGCTGAAAGATCCCGAGAAACGCGACGACGGCCCAATCAACCGGGCGGCCCGCGACCAGCGGCTGCGCCATGACGAGAGCGAACAGACTGGCCATCAGGTTGCCACATGCCACCGCGCCGGCCACCGAGGCGCCCCGTGCCGCGAGCCAGCGATACCCGATCACGGTCAACGCCCACGTCACCGCGCAGATCGCGGCCAGTGTGTTTCCCAGCGCCGGATTGGGCGCGGTCGTCGACGGGCGGTCGGAGCCGAGAAAAAACAGGCCCAGCCCAGCGGCCATCGCCGCCATCTGGACGATGTCGCGCCGCGTGGCGTGTTCGCCGAGGAGCACCGGCGCGAGCAGCAGAATGAAGAGCGGGCTCGTCGACTGCAAAAAGATCGCGCTCGCGGCGGTCGTGTGTTTGTTCGCCTGCACGTAGAGCAGCGTCGTCGCGGCATAAGCGAACCCGACGATGACGGTACGCCACGTCCAGGCGCGGCGCGCGTCGGGCAGCAGGGTGAGGATAGCGATCAGCGCGAACGCGGCCCGAAATGCGGCCAGCTGCCACGCGGCGAAGCCGCACCACTTGATGGCCGCGCCGCCCGTCGAGAACAGGACGGCGGCCGCCACAACTTTGGCTCTGGGTGTCATGGGAGCGGGGAATATATTACCGCTCCGATGGAGGTTCAGGTGTTTGGCGTCCGAAAGAGCGCGGACACGCGCGCCGCGTTGCGGTTCTTCGCGGAACGGCGCATCAAGGTGCACTTTGTAGACCTGAATGAGCGCGCCGCCGCAGTCGGGGAATTGCGCCGCTTCGCACAGAAATTCGGCGTGGCCGCGCTGATCGATCGTGATTCGCGCCGCTTCGGCGAGCTCGGCCTCCGCTCGGCGACACTCAGCGAGGAGCGCTGGCTCGAGAAGCTCAGCCTGGAGCCGTTGCTGTTGCGCATGCCGCTCGTCCGCAACCAGAACCAGCTCACCATCGGCGCCGCACAGGAGACCTGGAACGCCTGGTACGCATCCACGAAGTCTTGACGCTCGCGTTATGCGCGAGCTGCGCTACCGCAGGCGCCAGGCGCGTGGCTAACATCGACCCGCGCGCCGTCGATTCTCTGTTCCGTGCCTACACCGGCAACGTGCCGGGCGCGGGCGTCATCGTCATCATGGACGACCAGGTAGCTCTGCGCCGTGCCTACGGCCTCGCCGACCTGGAGCATCGCACACCGGCCGCGCCCACGACCGACTTCCGACTCGCATCGCTCTCGAAGCAGTTCACGGCCATGGCCATCATGCTGCTGGTCAGGGACGGCAAGCTTCGCTACGACCAGCCGGTGTCGGAGATTTTTCCGGAGCTGCCGCCTGCCACGCGCGCCATCACCACCCGTCACTTCCTGAACCACACATCGGGAATCTGGGATTACGAAGACCTCATTCTTCCGACGCGCACCGCGCAGCTCGATGATCGCGACGTGCTGGGGCTCGTCGCGGCGAAGGACTCTCTCTATTTCCCGCCGGGCAGCGCCTATCGTTACAGCAACTCCGGCTACGTGCTGCTCGGAATGATCGTCGCGCGCGTTTCGGGAATGCCGTACCCCGAATTCGTGCGAAGGCGAATCTTCGAGCCGTTGGGAATGAACGCGACGGTGGCGCACGTCGAGGGCAAGGACACGGTCCCTCAACGCGCGTACGGGTATTCGCCCAGCGGCGGCACGTTCACACAAACGGATCAGAGCGTCACCAGCGCGACATTGGGCGACGGCGGCATCTACACGAATGTCGACGACATGGCACGATGGGATCACGCGCTATCGACGGCAGGCCTCGTCGACTCAACGACGCTCGCGCTCGCCACCACGCCGCCGGTGCTGCCCGCCGGCGCGACGACTGAATACGGATTCGGGTGGTTTGTCGATAGCTATCGTGGCGAGAAGCGGTGGCGCCATACGGGTGAGACCAGCGGCTTCCGAAACGCGATCCAGCGCTATCCGAACCGGCGTCTGACGATCGTGATCCTCACCAATCGCTCCAGCGGTGAGCCCGAGGCAATCGCCGAGCGGATCGCCGATCAGTTGCTCTTCCGCTAGCGCTCAATGCGATAGCCGAATGTCCGCACCGTGACGATATGGCGCGGGTGGGCGGGGTCCGACTCCAGCTTGCGCCGCAACATCGCGACGTGGGTGTCGACGGTGCGGCTCATGACGTCTTCGGCATAGCCCCACACTTCTCGTAACAGCTCGAGCCGGCTGGCGACGCGTCCGCCGCGCTTGAGTAGCGCGACAAGCAGCGCGTATTCCTTGGGCCGCAGCTCCGCGGGTCGCCCGCCCCGCCGGACGAGGTGCTTCGCGAAGTCCACGGTCACGTCGCCGAAACCCTGAAACGCCGCGTCGCTGCCTCCTTCACGCCGGATCCACTCCAGAAATTCGGCGGCCCGGTTGACGGTCGCGATCACGCGCTCGTCATCGAACGGCTTCAGGAGATAGTCGAAGGCCTGGATTTCGAAGGCGTGGACCGCGTGCTCGTCGTACGCCGTGACGAACACGATTGCCGGCGGCCGTTCCTCACTGGCCGCGGCGGCGACGGCAAACCCGTCGAGGTCGGGCATCTGGATGTCCAGAAATACCAGATCGGGGGCGCCGCGCTTGAGCAGCAGCGCGGCGTCGTGGCCATTGGCGCACTCGTCGATGCGTGTGACGGCCGGGATTTGCTGCAGCACGCCGCGCAACCGCCGTCTCGCCGGCGCTTCGTCGTCAACAATGATCGCGCGCATGATCGGTAAACGGAATCTCGATGGTTGCCACCGCGCCGCGACCGGGTGACGGTGCGTTCGTCAAATCGAACCGATGACTCGCACCGTACAGCTCGACCAGCCGGGCGCGCGTGTTCGTCAGTCCCAGACCGCTCCGGCCGTTGGAGGCGACGATCCCTGGTCCGTTGTCGCGAACCTCGAGATGCACGCTCTCGCCGACGCGCGTGGCGGCAATCTCCACTTCGGCCACGCCGCCGTTGGGGACCGCGCCGTGCCGGATCGCGTTCTCGACCAGCGGCTGGAGCAGGAGCGTCGGCACCATGGCCGCCGATGCGCGCGGATCGACGCGGAACGTCACACGCAACCGGTCGCCGAAGCGCGCTTCCTGAATCGCGACGTAATGGTCGAGCAGCTCGAGCTCCTCTTCGAGTGTGACGAGCGGTCCGCGTTCGGTATTGAACGATTGACGCAGCAGCTCCGAGAGCCGCGCGATCATGCGGTTCGCCTGCTTGGGATCCTCGAGCACGAACGCCGAAATCGTGTGCAGCGTATTGAAGAGGAAGTGCGGCTGGAGCTGGCCGACGAGCGCGTCGAGCCGCGCCTGTACGAGCTGCATCTCGAGCCGCTCGGCGCGCCAGGCGTGATACAGTCCCGCCACCATCGCGTACACGAGCAGGTTGAACGTCCAGTACATCGCCACCGCGTCACCCATGCCGCTGAGGAGCGTGTGCGGCGTGCGATACAGGCCGAGTGCCCATTTCGCTCCGCCTTCTAATGCCGCGCACAACACCGCAGTCGCGATCGCCATGGGCAAATGCGCGGCGAGCAACTGCGCTGGGCGCCGAATCCGCACAGCCCAGGCCGAGAATGCCCAGACGGGTGCGGTAAAAACGGCCCAGCTCCACCATCCGGTGAGCTGCCAAGCGAGGACCCAGCTCCATGTCCGCGGCTCGCTGCTGCTGCTCGTCTGGTAGTGCATCTGGATGGAGAAGAGCAGCGCAACGGCCGTCCAGGCGGCGAAAATCATGAGGCCGCGCTTCATGAGGTTCATTGTAGCATCCTACCGGAACCGCAGCGGCGGACCGGTCAGAAGTGTGTGAAATTCACCTGGCGATGACACGGTCCCCCTAGGACAGGCATCGGTTTCCGCGAGATTGTGTGCTGGAGGCTCCTATGCGCTATGTGATTGTGCTCTTCTTGTTGGCGGCAACCGCGGACCGAACATCCGATCGCAACGCGTTGCTCGCCGCCGATCGCGCGCTCGCGATTATCTCCGCCGCCTTCACCGACAGCGCCGCGTACCTGCATCCTGGCGCGCCGCTGATGCGCGGCGCGAGGAACATCAGCGCCTTCCTTGCCGGCGACACGTCCATGCGGAACGTCGTACGGACACCGGCATACGCCGACGTGTCGAGTGACGGCACGTTGGGCTATACCTACGGTTGGACGCGCTCAACCGGTTGGACGCGCTCAACCGGTGAGCGCGGCAAGTACCTCGCCTGCTGGCGGAAGCTTTCGGAAGGCTGGCGAATCTCGGCCTACGTTCGAAGCAAGCCTGTCCCCATGCCCGATTCCGTTCCCTTACCGGTGCCACGTAGAGCGGCGCACGACGAAACGTTTGGCGGGCGCGCCGACCCCGCCGAGCTATTGCTGGCAGACTCAGCGTTCGCGGCAATGTCGGTGTCGCAAGGAGGGAAGGCCGCGTTCCTCGCCTTCGCAAGCGCTGATGCCGTGGCATTTGGCGGGGGGGCGCAAATGAGCGAAGGCCGGGATGCGATCGCCGCGGGATTTGACGGCTTTCCGGCAGGCGCCGTGCTGGAATGGTGGCCAGTAGCGGCGGAGATCGCGCGGTCAGGAGATCTCGGCTGTACGGTGGGGGAAGCGCGCATCGCCAGCGTCAAGCACTACAGCAAGTACCTGACGATCTGGAAGCGACAATCAGATGGGAGCTGGAAATTCGTGGCCGACGGCGGCAATGCGCGGCCGGCGCCCTAGAAGCGCACGCTGAAGCCGCTGTATATCTGACTGGTTCGTTCGGTGGTGCTGCGCTCCGCACTCGCTGAAACCAGGAGATACCAGGCGCGTGCCAGATTCACATCGAGATCCGTTGCTGCCCAGAGGATTGACAAGCTTGCCGGAGCCAACGGATCCTGTTCCACGCGCGCGCCACCGGATAGCTCCAGGCGCAACCGCTCGCCCGGTTCGAACGACAGCGCGCATGAGTGCAGCCATCCGCTGAGCTGCTGAGTGTTGTAGTACGTGCTTCGCGCACGCACGCCCATGCCCAGCGGCGTGACTCGATCGGCGCCGGCCGACAGGGTGTAGGAATTCGCCCGGCCGGCGAGACCGCCGCTGCTCTGCCGGACGTCGAAACCGAGGGAATAACGGTGTGCGAGCCGCAGTCCGACTCCCGCCCACGTCCCCTGCCGGAAGGCATCGTCGAACGTCGTGAGCGGATTCACGAAATCGCGATATAGCAGGACGTTGCGCCGGTTGTCGAACCCGACATGGAGATCCACCGCCTCGCTCGCGCGAATTCGCAGCGTCGCGAAGGTGCTGGTCGGCGAGATCGCCGGTC
>WNFG01000107.1_pt1 | contig 65859 bp, 65 predicted proteins | sample 5400431 | NCBI WGS metagenome assembly WNFG01 (sample SAMN13153346, study PRJNA577476) | soil metagenome | isolation source: 120 cm saprolite under Douglas fir tree site 2 hole 3 replicate 2 | place: USA:California | collected 2015-04-18
ATCGACCGGGTGAACGTCGGCACGGCCGCGAGCAGCATCCAGAAGGAGTTCGGCCTCTCCAACACGCAGCTCGGGCTCGTCTTCTCGGGCTTTGCTTATCCCTATGCGCTGTTCCAGGTGATCGGCGGATGGATCGGCGATCGGCTCGGCCCGCGCAAGACGCTGCTCATCTGCGGCGCCATCTGGGCCGTCGCCACCGCCCTGACCGGGCTCGCGACCGGTCTCGCCTCGCTGATGTTCTTCCGCGTCGCGCTCGGCTTCGGCGAGGGCGCGACCTTCCCCACGGCGACCCGGGCCATGCAGAGCTGGACGCCCACGGGCAAGCGCGGATTCGCCCAGGGCGTGACGCATTCCTTCGCGCGGCTGGGCAACGCCGTGACGCCGCCCATCGTGGTGGCCCTGATGATCTGGCTGAGCTGGCGCGGCGCTTTCGTGGTGCTGGGCGTGGTGAGCCTCGTCTGGGTCGTCGTCTGGTGGCTGTACTACCGCGACGATCCGCGCGAGCACCGGGGCATCACTGCCGAGGACCTCGCGCGCCTCCCTCCGCCCAGCGCGCCGAAGACCGCGGCCAAGCACGTGCCCTGGGGGCGCCTCATCCTGCGCATCCTGCCGGTGACGTTCACCTACTTCTGTTACGGCTGGTCGCTGTGGTTGTTCCTCAACTGGCTGCCGTCGTTCTTCCTCAAGGGCTACCACCTCGACATCAAGAAGTCGGCGCTCTTCTCGAGCGGCGTGTTCTTCGCAGGAGTGGTGGGCGACGCGCTCGGCGGCATCGCCAGCGACTACCTCTTTCACAAGACCGGCAACGTCAAGTTCGCGCGCCTGACGGTGATCCTCACCGGCATGCTGGGCGCCGCCGCCTGCCTCATCCCGGTCATCTACTCGCGCGACCTCAACACGCTGGCGCTCTGCCTCGCCGGCGGCTTCTTCTTCCTCGAGGTGGTCATCGGGCCCATCTGGTCGGTGCCGATGGACATCGCGCCGCAATACTCCGGGACGGCGAGCGGCCTGATGAACACCGGCTCGGCGGTGGCGGCCATCGTCTCGCCGCTCGCCTTCGGCTACATCGTCGACGTCACCGGCAACTGGCAACTGCCCTTCTACGGATCGGTGGGGCTGCTGTTGCTCGGGGCGGTACTCGCCTTCACCATGCACCCGGAGCGCAAGTTCGTCGACACGCCCGCGGCAGCGGCAGTCCCGGAGAAGCTGAGACCGGCGGGGTAGGGCGCCGCCCACCTGGCGGCCTGACCAAGGGGAGCAAATGACCGCACTACGAAACAGGATCGGTGACCCTGCGCTGGCCCAGCGCCTCCGCCAGGTCATGCGTGGCGACGTGCTCTTCGACGCGTTCACCCGCGGCCGCTATTCGACCGATGCCTCGATCTATCAAATCGAACCCATCGGCGTGGCCCTTCCCAGGGGGACCGAGGACGTCGAGGCGGCCATCGCCCTCGCGCGCGAAGAGGGATTCCCCGTCATCCCCCGGGGCGGCGGCAGCTCGCAGAACGGCCAGCCGCTCGGTGAAGCCGTGGTCATGGACACCAGCCGGCACATGAACCGCGTCCTGGAAGTCGACACGGCGGCCGGCACGGCGGTGGTGCAGCCCGGCATCGTCCTCGACGAGCTCAATCGGCAGCTCAAAGAGAGCGGCTGGCATTTTCCCGTCGACGTCTCCACTTCGGCCCACGCCACCATCGGTGGAATGACCGGAAACAACTCGGCGGGCACGCGGTCGATCAAGTACGGCATCATGGTGCACAACGTGCTCGAGGTGGAGGCCGTGCTGGCCGACGGCTCGCGCATCGTGTTCGGCGAGGTGCCGGCCGATCTGGGCAGCTCGCCGCGGCGCCTGGCAGAGCTGGCGCAGGCGATGCGCGCGCTCTACGCCAACAATGCCGAGGAGATTGCGCTGCGAGTGCCGAAGGTGTTGCGCAAGGTGGGCGGCTACAACATCGACACGCTCGGCGAGCCGCGACAGAACCTGGCCAAGCTGATGGTCGGCTCGGAAGGAACGCTCGGCTTCTTCACGCGGATCAAGCTCAAGCTGAGCCGCATTCCTCGCCACAAGCTCGGCGCCATCTGCCATTTCAGTCGCTTCTACGATTCGATGGACATCACGCGCTTCATCGTCGAGTTGGTGCCGACGGCGGTGGAAGTGGTGGACCGCACCATGATGGACCTCGCGCGACGCCTGCCCACTTTTCGCGCGACGCTCGAGCGCTACGTCAAAGGCGCGCCCGACGCCATCTTGCTGGTCGAATTCGCGGGAGACGAGCAGGCGCCGCTCCTGGAATCATTGAAACGCCTCGAGCAGCTGCTCGCCGATCACGGCCATCCCGATTCGGTGGTGCGGATGATGGACGCGAAATCGCAGGCGGACATGACCGCGGTCCGCAAGGCGGGCTTGAACATCATGATGTCGATGAAGGGCGACGGAAAGCCCGTCTCCTTCATCGAGGACTGCGCCGTGCCGCTCAACGACCTGGCGGAGTTCACCGACAGGCTGACGAAGGTCTTTCACAAGCACGGGACCGAAGGGACCTGGTACGCGCACGCGTCGGTCGGCTGCCTGCACGTCCGGCCCATCCTGAACATGAAAGACGAATCGGGCGCCCGAAAGATGCGCGCCATCGCGGAAGAAGCATTCTCCATCGTCAAGGAATACAAGGGTTCGCATTCCGGAGAGCACGGCGACGGGCTCAGCCGCTCCGAATTCCACCAGATGATGTTCGGCGACCGCATGGTGCGCGCGTTCGAGGCGGTGAAGGACGCCTTCGACCCGAACAGGCTCCTCAATCCGGGAAAGATCGTGCGCGCTCCGAAGATGGATGACCGCAGTCTGTTCCGATACAAGCCGGGTTATTCGGGGTTGAAGATTCAAACGGCGCTCGACTGGTCGGGTTCGGGCGGCTTCCTCGCCGCCACCGAGATGTGCAACAACAACGGGAGCTGCCGGAAGTTCGACGCCGTCATGTGCCCCAGCTATCAGGCGACGGGCGACGAGAAGGACGTCACCCGCGGGCGCGCCAACAGCTTGCGGCTTGCCTTGACCGGACAGCTCGGGCCGGACGCGCTGGTCGCCGAGGAAATGAAGGAGACGATGGACCTGTGCGTCGGCTGCAAGGCGTGCCGCCGCGAGTGTCCGACGGGCGTGGACATGGCGCGCATGAAGATCGAGTTCCTCCACCACTGGCACGCGAAGCACGGAGTCTCGACGCAGACCAGGCTCACCGCCTATCTCCCTCGCTACGCGGCGTTCGCCCGGCGGCTCGCGCCCTTGATCAATTTGCGCAACCGCGTGCCCGGCCTGGCGGTCCTGGCCGAAAAGCTCACCGGCATGAGCAGAAGGCGCAAGCTGCCGGCGTGGCGCAGCGATATCTACAGGACGCCGCCGCCCAAGCAGGCGGGCAAAGAAGTTCTGCTGTTCGTCGATTGCTTCTCGCGATACTTCGAGCCGGAAAACGCGCGCGCCAGCCGTCGGGTTTTGGAGGCGGCTGGCACTACGGTCCTCGAAGACACCTCCTCCCGCCCGCTCTGCTGCGGGCGCACCTTCCTCAGCGCGGGACTGGTGGACGAGGCGCGCGTCGAGTTGCAGCGGCTGGTGGCGGCGTTGGGTCCCCACGCGCAGCGCGGCGTGCCCATCGTCGGCATCGAGCCTTCGTGCCTGTTGACCCTGCGCGACGAGCTGCCAGTGGTGGTGCAGGGCGAGGCGGTCTCAGCCGTCACCAAGCAGTCGCTCCTGCTCGAGGAGTTCCTCGCCGGCGAGTCGCGCCGCGGAAGTCTCAAGCTCCCCTTCCGCGAGAACGGCAAGCGAGAGGCGTTTCTCCACGGCCATTGCCATCAGAAGGCGCTGGGGACCATGCCGGACGTGGTCGCCGCGCTGCAGCTCGTGCCCGGGCTGTCGGTCAAGGCGATCGAATCGAGCTGCTGCGGCATGGCGGGCGCCTTCGGATACGAGAAGAATCATTACGACGTCTCCATGCGCATGGCGGATCGCAACCTGCTTCCGGCCGTGCGCAACGCACCGCCCGACGCGTTGATCGTCGCCGACGGCACGAGCTGCCGGCACCAGATCGAGGACGGCGCCGGCCGTCCCGCGGTCCACGTCGCGCGCGTGTTGGAATCCGCCCTTTAATGGTCGCGCTGGAGCGCGGTCATCTCGGCGGGCGCGCCAACATGTGCGGGTGGGGCCTGGCTCGTGACGGGCAGGTCCGGGAAGAGGAGGCTCGTCGCCGCGGCTGCCACCGCGATTCCCGCGATGACCCAGAACACCACCCCGAGTCCCGACTGCAGCGAGGCCGTAAGCGCGCGCAGCAGCGCCGGGTCGAGGCCCGCGCCGTGCGCGGGGCCGAGAAGCTGATCGGCCGCCTCGATCGGGACCGACCCGTTGCGCAGTAGCGTGGCGGTGAGAATGCCGCCCATCGCGCCGACGGCCAGCGTACCGCCGATGGTGCGCGCGAACATGGTGCTGGCGGTGGCCACGCCGCGCTGCCGCCACTCGACGCTGGTCTGCACGGCGATGAGCAGCGCGGTGTTGGCGAAGCCGAGCCCCACGCCGAAGAGCGCGCTTGCCGCCTGCGGCACGTGCACGCTCGCGCCGGGATGGAGGAAGAGCGCCAGCGCCACGGCGGCCACCGCCGAGACGGCGAGCCCCCCGCGCACCAGCGGCCGGAAGCCGACGCGCGGCAGCACCCGGCCGCCGATGGCGCTGGCGAAGGGCCAGCCGATGACCATGGGCGTGATGGCGCTCCCTGCCTCCGTGGGCGTGCCGCGCAGCACGCCCTGCACGTACAGCGGCACATAGGTGACCATGGCGATCATCCCCGCGCCGACGAGCGCGCCCGCCAGCGTCGAGACGGCCATCACTGGCTGGCGAAAGAGATCGATGGGCACCACGGGCTCCGCGGCCCGGCGCTCCACCGCGAAGAAGAGCGCGAGGAAGATCGCCGCCAGCGGCAGCCCGATGGCGCTCGCGACGCCGCCGTGCGTTCCGACCAGCAGCGCAACGAGACCGAACATGAGCAGCCCCGCGCCGGCCCAGTCGAGCGAGTGCCGGCGGTGCTCGACGTGCTCGTGGAGCGCCACCATGAGCAACGCCGCCGCGGCGATTCCCGCCGGCACGTTGATGAAGAAAACCCAGCGCCAGGAAAGGTAGTGGACGATGACTCCGCCGAGGAGCGGGCCGATGAGCCCCGCGACGCCCCACACCGCCCCGAAGACGCCCTGCATGCGCGACCGCTCCTCGAGGTTGTAGATGTCGCCGACGATGGTGAGCGTGGTCGGCTGCATGGCTCCAGCACCCAGCCCCTGCAGCGCGCGAAAGGCGATGAGCGCGCCGATGCTGCTCGCCAGCCCGCTCGCCATCGAACCGACGAGGAAGACGGCGATGCCGGCGAGCAGCACCGGCTTGCGCCCGTACAGATCGGCCAGCTTGCCGTAGAGCGGCACCGTCACCGTCGAGGTCAAGAGATACGCGGTGAAGACCCAGGAGTAGAGGTGGATGCCGCCCAGGTCGCCGACCACGGTGGGCATGGCGGTGGAGACGACGGTCATTTCCATGGCCGCCATCGACAAGCTGAGCAGCAGGGCAACGACGGTGAGCGGCCGGTTGGTCTTCATCGCGGTGTGTACGATGCTCTTACGAGCCGGGCGCCTCGTCGTCCAGTGGCAACTTGGTGGCAACGCCGCAGCGCCGCCTTGCCGCACGCGCTCTGCGAGCGTCTCATCTGTCATGGCGTGTGGCCTGCCTCCGCCCTTCGGGGGAGCGCGGCGTCGATTCCCCGCTCCGCGGCGCTTGCGCGCCGATCGAGCGGAGCGAGGGAGAGAGCGTCGCCAACTCCGACAGCGTGAACGCCGTCGCGGAGATCCACAGGGCAGCGAAGATTGCAGGAGCGGTCCACAACTTGAGTGTCTTCATGACGACCATCCTTCCGTTTCGGACGGAGGAGTAGTTCTACGCGCCGACGCGCGCGCGCAATGCGAAGCGCACCGCATGGAACGCTTGAGATCCGCTGCGGATCGGAAGATCCTGTGCGGATCATGAAGCATTCAGAGCTCGGACGGCTCAGTTCCCTCGAACGGACCGCGAAGCTGATCGCCGCGCTGCTCTCGGGCCGCGATCTGACGCGCGCCGAAGTCACCGCGCTGCTCGGCGTGCGCGTCGCCGCCGCCGACCGCCAGCTGGAAGCGATCGGGCGACACGTTCCCCTCGTCCGTGAAAAGCGGCGCGGGCGCCTTCACATCCGCGTCGACCGCTCGAAGATCGCCGGCGGCGCCGAGCGGATCCCCATCGCGACGATGATCGCCGCCTGCGTGGGGGCGAGCCTGTCGAAGCTTTTCGGGGGGACGAGCTACGAAACAGGAATGCGCGACCTGGTGCAGTACGTCAGCCGGCAAGCGGTCCATCCTGAGCGCTTCCAGGATTTCCGCCGCCAGTTCGTCTTCCTCGTCCGCGGCGGTGAAAAGGCGCTTCCGGAAAAGGAGGAGCTGCTCGAAGAAGTGGTCGACGCGCTCCAGCGCTGCCGCGGCCTGCAGATCCGCTATCGGGACTTCGACGGCGCGCGCCACTCCGTCCGCATCGAACCGCTCTCACTGGCCGTCTACGACCACCAGCTCTACGTCATCGGACGCGCTCGCGGCAGCCCGCCCCATCCCTACCGGTTTTCGCGCATCGAGGCGGCCGAAACCGTGGGCGGCCCGTTCAAATACCCGGACAAGGACAGCTACGATCCGGAGCGCGTCTTCGCCGACAGCTTCGGGATCTTCGTCCAGGAGAGATATCCGGTACAGAAGGTCGAGGTCAGCCTGGCGCCGCGCTGGGCGACCTTCGTGCGCAGCCATCGCTGGCATCGTTCGCAAGAATCGTTTCTGCGCGCGGGCCGGGTCCACGTGTGCCTCAGGGTCAGACTCTGCCCCGAGGTCGTCGCCTGGATCCTCTCCTTTGGCCCCGACGCGCGCGTCATTGGTCCACCTGTGCTGGGGCGGCGCATCGCCCGGCTTGCGCGACAGATGGCCAAGGCGCATCGCGAACAGCCGCAGCCGGAGAACAGTTGAAGTCGGCCCGGTCAGTGCCCCGTGAGGACGCAGGCCCCCGCCTTGTTGGACCACTGCTTTTGCACCGTCCACACAGAGCCGCCCGCGCGCAGCGTGCCGTCGTGGCCGGCGCAGATGTCGCCGATCTCGCCGTTGTTCCGGTCGTACCAGGCGAGCGGCGCGGCGAGGCGCTTGGCGAGGCCGACGTCGGGATCGGTGGTGGCCTCGACGAGCTCGTGCGACGCCACCGAGGTGACCGCCGCGAACGGCGCGCCGCCGCCGCAGCCGATGTCGCAGCCGCTGCCCGCGCTCATGTCGGGCAGCACCGCGTAGCGCAGGTGCCTGGCGCCGGAGCGGAACGTGCTGTGATAGCCGCAGAACCCGCCCGCCTGGCAAGACGCCGACCCGCCCATGGTGATGCGCACGCCGGGCGGGAAATGGATCAGGTAGATGGTATTCGCGTCGGCGGCCGGCAGCGCGCGCTTGCGGATCTGCGCGGCCAGCTCCTTTTCGATCTGCGCATCGGTGAGCGCGCGCCCTTTTTTCGACGGAGCGATGGTGAACACGCCCGCGAGCGAGCCGCGCCCGATGTGCTGTCTGGCTGAATCGTATTCGCTGAGCCAGCTGAAGTACGAGCTGCTCACCACCGCCTTGTAGAAGTCGCCGATGCGCGCCGCGACCTCCGCATCGACCGACGGACCCCACAGCACCGCGACGACGCTGGCCTTCTCCAGCACCGGCCCGCCGTAGTAGACGAGCTTCGGCGATGCCGCCGGCGCGGCCGACTCGCCGCGCGCAAATGGCAGCGCGTGCGGAACGCCCGACTCGATCGTCTCGTCCGCCGCGTCGCTCGACACGTCCTCCACTCCGCCACACGCTACCGCGCAAAGCGCGACCGCCCCGACCCACCGCATTGCCGCCTCCTCGAGATCGGCCCGCCGCGGGCCGCGCACGAGGCGATTGCAGGGGCGGTGCCAGCGCGCTTCCCTCTGCGCGCGTGCTGCGGGGGGTCTCATTTCGAGTCATCGCCGACCAGAATCGGACCGATGAAGCGCACGATGGCAGCAGCGACCGCCTGGGGAGACTCTCGCTGGGGAAAATGGCCCACGCCGTCGAGCACGATGCGCTGGTAGCGCGAGGCGAAGAGGTGCTCCCTGTTCTCGGACGTCGAAGGGTCGTTGCACGGATCGCCGCCGCCGTGGAGCACCAGCGTGGGCACGCGGATGGTCGGATCGGCGGCGAGCCGCGCCTCGACGGCAGCGTACTCGGCGTAGGTCGGCGCCAGCCCCCAGCGCACCCGGTACGAATGAAGCACCACCTCCGCCCAGTCGGGATTGTCGAACGACGATGCGGTGGCAGCGAACTCCTCGTCGGAGATGCGCCAGCGCGGGTTCCAGATGTTCCAGATGTAGCGCGTGAAGTTGCGTCGATCCTCGCGGACCAGCGCGGCGCCGCGGTCCAGCGCCATGCACCAGTGGTACCAATAGTTCTGCACCTGCTTCAGAGAGAGACGCTGGTTCGGATGGTTGGTTCCCCAGGCGACCGAGAGCGCCACGCAATGCGTGATGCGATCGGGCCGCAGCGCCGAGGCGATGTACGCGGCGCGCGCGCCCCAGTCGTGGCCGACGACGGCGAAGCTCTCCAGGCCCATCGCGTCGGCCAGATCGAGCACGTCCTGCCCCAGCGCCGCGAGCTGTCCCGAGCGCGCCGTCTGCGTCGAATGGAATCGGGTCGGGCCGCAGCCGCGCAAGAACGGCGCGATGGTCCGATGACCCGCCTCGTGCAGCGCGGGAAGCACTCGCTGCCAGGTCCGCGCGTCGTCGGGCCAGCCGTGAAGCAGGACGACAGGTCTCCCATCAGCCGGGCCGGAAAGTTCGCAGGCGATCGAGAGCGTGGGCGTGTTGAAGGTCTTCTGGATAGGATCCTTCGGCGACATAGACTGCGATGTAGTTTAAACCTGCGGCCTGGCGGTTGTCGCGCCGCCCGGCGGCTCAGATGGCGGACGAATCGCGAATCCCCGTCTCGAGCCGGCCATCTCTTCCCCATGTCCAAATTGCTCGACACAGCGAAGGCGATGGCGCGCGGGGAGCCGCCTGTCCTCCAGACCGTCGGTTTCAGCATGGTCTCCATCGAGCCCGGCCGCGCTGTCTACGAGATGGAGGCGGGCCGCAAGCACCATAACCCGATGGGCACCGTGCACGGCGGCATCCTCTGCGACATTGCCGACGCGGCCATGGGCATGGCGTATGCGGCGCGGCTCGAGGAGGGCGAGTCGTTCACCACGCTGGAGCTGAAGATCAGCTTCTTGAAGCCGGTGCGAAGCGGGAAGCTGCGCGCCGAAGGCCGGGTGGTGAAGGCGGGCCGCACCATCGGGCTGGTCGAGTGCGACGTGGTCGACGCCGCCGGCTCGCTGGTGGCCCGCGCATCGTCCACTTGCATGACGCTGCGCGGAGAGATGGCGAAGGACCGCTGAACCCGAAGCGAAGCTCGCGCATCGGGTGACTCATGATCGCTGCCTGGTACGAGAAGAAGGGTCCCGCGTGCGAAGTGCTGCAGGTGGGAGAGCTTCCCGACCCCGAGCCGGGGCCGGGTGAAGTGCGCGTGCGCGTCGCGGCGTCGGCAGTGAACCCGACCGATACCAAGGCCCGCGGCGCTTTCAGAGGCGGCAGCGCGATGCCCTTTCCGCGCGTCGTGCCGCACCAGGACGGCGCGGGTGTGATCGATCGCGTGGGGCCCGGCGTGCCGGCTAGCCGCGTTGGTGAGCGCGTCTGGGTCTACGAAGCGCAGTGGCAGCGGCCGTTCGGCACCGCCGCGCAGCTGACCACGGTGCCGCAGGAACAGGCGGTGCCGCTTCCGCATCGCGTCTCCTTCGAGGAGGGCGCCTGTCTGGGGATTCCCGCCATCACCGCCCATGCCTGCCTGTTCGCGGACGGCGACATCGCGGGGAAGACGGTGCTGGTGCCGGGAGGCGCGGGTGCGGTGGGCTTCTATGCGCTCCAGCTCGCGCGGCTGGCCGGAGCGCGGGTGATAACGACGGTCGGCTCGCCCGAGCAGGAGCGGCTGGTTCGCGAGACCGGGGTCGAGCAGGTGCTCGACCGGCGCGCGCCGGAGCTGGACCGCCGCATCGTCGATCTGACGGAGGGACGCGGCGTGGATCGAATCGTCGAGGTGGCGTTCGGCGCCAACTTGCCGGTCGACGCGCAGGTGCTGTCGCGGGGCGGCGTCATCTCCGCTTTTGGCTCAGATGCGGAACGGGAGCCGCGTCTGCCCTTCTACCCGCTGCTGTTCAAGAATGCGACCGTGCGATTCGTCCTTGTGTACCTCGTGTCCGCGGAGGCGCACCGGGCGGCCGTGCTCGATCTGAGCGCACATCTGGCGGCGGGAAGTTTGCGCCATTCCATCGCGCGCCGCTTTCCGCTCTCGCGCATCGCCGAGGCGCACGAGGCTATGGAAGCGGGCCACCTCAACGGCAAGGTCATCGTCGAGCTGTAGCGGCGTTCATCAAAGGCTGTCGTGCAGGACCCTCTTTGCCTCGGCGATGCGCTTCTCGTCGCGGCGGTAGAAGGTCCACTGCTTGATGCGCTTCGGCCGGAGCAGGCCGAGATTCGAAAGAGTGCGCAGGTGATCGCTGACGCTGGCCTGCGTCATGCCCAGCTTGCGCGCGATGAAGAGGCCGCAGACGCCATCTTCCACCAGATCGCCGTCGACCTGGGGCGGGAAATTCCTTCTCGGGCGCTTGAGCCACTCGAGGATCTGCAGTCGGCTCGAGCTGGCCAGCGCGGCCGCGATCTGCTCGGCGCGCAGCCGCGCATCGCTGAGACGGGGCACTAGATCCTTTCCAGCACCGGCACTGTCCGCTCGTTGACCACGTTGCCGGTGTTGAGCGTGCTGCGCGGCTCGAAGAGCAAGACGTGCACTTCAGCCTCGGCGACGGGCATGTGCTCCACCCCGCGCGGCACGATGACGAACTCGCCGGGGCCGACCCACAGGTCGCGATCGCGCAGCCGCATGCGCAGACGCCCCTTGAGGACGAGGAACATCTCGTCTTCATGGTCGTGGTGGTGCCAGACGAACTCGCCGCGGAACTTGACCAGCTTCACGTACGCGTCGTTGACCTCGCCGACGATCTTCGGGCTCCAGTGTTCGCTGAACTGCGAGAGCTTCTCTTCGAGGTTGATGGTCTCCATCGGGCTCCTCTCGTAGCATTAAGGCATTAAGCTAACTGCCTAATCACATGGGAGTCAATCAAAAACCATAACGACCAACGAGAACGAGCAACGAGAACGAGAACGGTTGTCGTTTTCGTTTGAGGTTTTCGTTTTGGGTTTTCGTTTTGGTTTCTAACGTCCGCGGGGGTGGGCCGCCAGCGCAGCCGATCCATCTCCGACGCGCTATGGTGCGCGGATGAGATCCGCCCTCGCGGTCCCGCTGCTCTGCGCCTGTGCGGCGCGTCCAGTCCGTCTTCCCACCGGCGCGCTGCTCTCTCCTCTCGGCACGGTGGAGTCACTCGATCCCGGACTGAAGGAGTTTCCGCACTTCCGCGCCGGACAACCGGCAGCGCTCGCCGTCAGCCCCGACGGCACCATGCTCCTGACGCTGACCAGCGGCTTCAACCGCATCGACGGCAAGGACGGGCAGCGGCGCATGGATTTGTCCAGCGAGTGGATCTTCGTGCACGCCCTCGGCGACGGCCCGCCGCGCAAGCTGCAGGCGATCCCCATCGCCAACGCGTTTCTCGGCCTGGCCTGGGCGAGCGACTCGCGCCGCTTCTGGACGAGCGGCGGCGTGGACGACGTGGTCCACGAATTCGCCTCGAGCGGAGGCGAGTTCAGCGAGGTGCTGCCGCCCATTCCGCTCGGGCACGCCAAGGGGCTCGGAATCGACATGAAGCCCATGGCTGCAGGGCTGGCAGTGTCCGGCGGGCGGCTGGTGGTGGCCAACTGGGAAAACGACTCCATCACGGTGGTCGATCTCGCGCGTCGCTCAGTCGTGGCTGAGCTCGATCTCCGCCCGGGAAAGCTGGACCCGGCGCTGCGCGGACGGGCCGGCGGAGAGTTTCCCGTGGCGGTCGCTTTCTCCGGGACGCGCGCGTTCGTCTCCTGCGTGCGCGACGACGAGGTGGTGGAGATCGATGTTGCCGGAGAGCCGAAGGTCGTGCGCCGGGTCCGCGCGGGCGAGCGGCCCGTCGCGGTGGTGGCCGACGGCGCGCGCGTCTATGTGGTCGATTCGGGGAGCGACGAAGTCGTGGCGCTCGAGGACGGAGCGGTGGTCGCGCGCTGGCCAGTGCTCGATCCGTCGCTCTCACGCGGAATGCGCGGCGCAAATCCCTCCGCTCTCGCCATCCACAAAGGCGTGCTCTACGTGGCGCTCGGCGCGATCAACGCCATCTCCGCCATTCCGCTCGACGGGGGAGAGCGTGCTCTCTTCCCCACCGGTTGGTATCCCGCCGCGGTGGCGACCGACGGGCGGCGGCTCTTCGTCGCCAACGCGCGGAGCGTGGCCGGGCCCAACCCGGGCGCGTGCCGCGACCGTGAGCAGGTCGCGGGTGCGGGAAAGGCATCGCTCGCTCCGGGCCTTTGCCGGGCCGCGAATCAATACGTCTGGCAGTTGGTCAAAGGCTCGTTGCAGAGCTTCCCCATTCCCTCCGCCAGCGAGGCGCGCTCGCTCACCGCGCAGGCCGCCGCAAATGTGAAAGCGGCGTCCGCGGACGAGCTGTTCGGCTTTTTGCGGACCCGCATCCGGCACGTCATCTACGTCATCAAGGAGAACCGCACCTACGACCAGGTGCTGGGCGATCTGGCGGGCGCCGACGGCGACCCCAAGCTGGCGATCTTCCCCGAAGCGCTCACACCCAATCACCACGCGCTGGCGCGCGAGTTCGTCACGTTCGATCGCTTCTTCGTCAGCGGGCAGGTGAGCGGCGACGGCTGGAACTGGTCGACCGCCGCGCGCACGTCGCACGTCACCGAGATGGAGATCCCGCTGCAATACGCGAGGCGCGGCCTCTCCTACGACTACGAGGGACAGAACCGGAACGTGAACGTCTCGCTGCCGCAGCGCGAGCGGCGCGCGCGCAACCCGGAAGTGCCCGACGACGACGATCTGCTCCCCGGCCCGGCGGACGTGGCCAGCCCGGGGACGGGGTATCTGTGGAGCGGCGCGCTGCGAGCCGGTCTCACGCTGCGCAACTACGGCTTCTTCGGCGATGACCGCGTTCACGAGCCGAACTCGCCCGGCTATCTGCCGCCCAGCCGCAGCGCCTTCGCGGAGCGCGCGCTGCAGTTCATCGCCAACGAGGAGGAGTTGCGCGAGCGCTCCGATCCGTATTTCCGCACTTTCGACATGCGCTTCCCCGACTACTGGAACCTGCGCGAGTGGGAGCGCGAGTTCGACGGCTACGCCGCGCGGGGCGATCTGCCGGCGCTCTCGCTGGTCCGCCTGGCGCACGATCATTTCGGCAACTTCGGGGCGGGGCTCGACGGTGTGGACACGCCGGACACGCAGATGGCCGACAACGATTACTCGCTCGGGCTCCTGGTGGAGAAGGTCGCTTCCAGCCGCTACGCCGGCGATACGGTCATCCTCGCGCTCGAAGACGACGCGCAGGACGGCCCCGATCACGTCGACGCGCATCGCAGCCTGCTCTTCGCGGCCGGCGCGCACGTGCGGCGGGGCGCGGTGATCTCCGCTCCGCACACGACGGTGGAAGTGCTGCGCACCATCGAGGAGTTGCTCGGGATCGCGCCGCTCTCGCTGCTCGACGCGGGCGCGCCGCCCATCTTCGATCTGTTCGAGCGCGAGGAGCGGCCGTGGACCTTTCGCGCGCGCATCCCCGCGGTGCTCCGCTCGACGAAGCTGCCGCTGCCGCCGGGACCCGTCGAGGCGCCGCGCGGCACGGCGGCGCAGTGGCAGCGCGCGACCGAAGGGTTCGATTTCTCCACGGCCGACGCGCTGGACGCGCCGGCGTTCAACCAGGTCCTCGTCGATCTGCTGGGAACCGCACCATGAAGAAGCCGGAGGCGAGCGAAGCCGAGTTCGCGCGCATCGCCAAGGCGCTGTCGAAGGATCCGCGCGTGGACGACCCGAGCGTTGCGCGCGGCAAGGGCTTCGGTTCCAAGGGCCTCAAGGTGGCGCGAAAGTTGTTCGCCTTCAACTCCTCGAAGGGGCGGCTGGTGGTCAAGCTCCCCGCGGAGCGCGTCGACGCGCTCGTCTCGTCGGGGAAAGGAAAGTACTTCGATCCGGGCCACGGCCGGCTGATGAAGGAGTGGCTCGCGGTGGACCATCGAAACAAGGCCCTCTGGCTACGTCTTGCGAGAGAAGCGCTGGAGTTCTCGGCCGCGCGGGCCACGAGACCCGCGCGCTGACGCAGGTCCGACCACCGCCTACGCGAAAAGATCGCCGGGCATGGCGCGCTCAGCTTCTTCCTCGAGGCGCCGCCGATCGCGGCGCACCCGGATGATGACGAGGATGAGCACCGCTACTGTCACCACGCCCAGCACCCACGCCGCCGGTCCGGCGAGACGGTCGAAAGCGTCTCCGAGCGCGAACGCCCCGAAGCCATACACAGCCGCCCAGACGATCCCGCCCGCAGCGTTGAAGAGCAGGAAGCGGCCCCAGGGCATCTGGCTCACCCCGGCGAGAAAGGCGGCAAACATGCGCAGCACCGCGACGAACCGTCCGAAGAAGACGACTTTCGCGCCGTGCTTCATGAACAGGTAGCGCGCGAGCTTGAGCGCGCGCTGATCGATGTGGACGCGTTTCGCCAGCCAGCGCAGCGCGCGCCATCCGCCCTCGCGTCCAAGGTAATATCCGAGGTTGTCGCCCATGATCGCGCCGGCGGATGCCGCCGCGACCAATCCGACGATGTCCAGCCGGCCCGTCCGCTGCGCGACAAGCGCCGCGGCGATCAGGGCCGTCTCGCCCGGGAGCGGCAGGCCCGTGCTCTCCAGCCCGACCATGACGAAGACGAACCAGTATCCGTGCGTGCCGAGAAGCTCCGCGAACGAGGCGGCGATCACGGTCGATGGCTTATCCCATCTCGTCAAAGAGCGCCCGCACCCTCTGGAGGGGACAACAGGTGATCTCCTGAATCGCGCTGTGGTAGCGTTTCAGCTTGCCGATCTTTGTCTCCATACTGCGAGGGATCAATGTCGGCGGGCGCAACATGATCGGCATGGCCGCGCTGGCCGACGTGTATGCGGGGGTCGGGCTGACCAGCGTCCGGACACTCTTGCAGAGCGGGAACGTGGTCTTTCGCAGCGGCCCCGTCTCCCGGGCGCGGCTCGTCACCCGGCTGCAGGACACCATCGAGAAGCGCTTTGGCATCCGGCCGGAGATCATCCTGCGCTCGCCCGAGGAGCTGAGGGCCGCCGTCGCGGCCAACCCGTTCCCCGAGGTGGCGCGCGACGATCCTTCCCACCTCTTGATCATGTTCTTGGACCGACAGCCCGCCGCCGAAGGCATGGCGACACTGGACGCGTTCAAGTGGCCGGAACGCGTCAAGCTGGTGGGCAAGGATCTCTACGCGCACTATCCTGAGGGCATTGCACGTTCCAAGCTCACCAACGCGCTCATTGAGAAGACATTGAAAGCGCGCGGCACCGCCCGCAACTGGAACACGCTCAACAAGCTGCTGCAGGCATGCAGCGCGCTCGACTGACTACAGCACTTCGTCCAGCGTGCGGCGCGCCTCCTCGGTGAACCCGAGCGTCAGCGCGCCGCCCGCCTCGACGATGGGCCGGCGCACGCGGCCGCCGTCCTCGGCCAGCCAGGCGATGAGCTTGTCGCCCGAGAGCCCCTCGGCCTCGGCGCGCCGCTTGGGCGCGACGAGCTGTTCCGGCCCGCCCGCCCTCTTCGCCAGCGCGCGCAGCTCGGCGGCCGAGAGCGGCTCCTTGATCAGGTTCCTCTCCACCACCTCCTGCTTCTTCCGCGCGAGAAACTCCCGCGCCTTCTTGCACCCGACTCAGCCGGGCTTGCCGTAGAAGCGGACCATGCGCCGATGATACCGCCTGGCGCCGCACCGCGCGCTCCAGATCGCGCAGGGACAGCCCAACCATCGAATTCTCTGTGCGCGCCCAGCGGCGGTGCGGGTCCCTATCGCGCTCTCGCGTCACCGGTCCTGGCCGGACCGCGACGGCGCCTTCGGCTCACTCGAGCAAAGGGGGGATTTGGAGGCTCATGCCCGCGCGCCCACAACCCCGAGGGGGATCATGGAGAGTCGCAGCCGTGGCCGCCCTGATGATCGGGGCAGCTTTGTGCACCGCCCCGTTGGCGGGACACTCCGACGAGGTCGACCCGCACTTCTATACCGTGCTCGCGCGACACATGGCCGAAGGCGGGAGCTGGCTTGAACCCAGCTACCTGCCGTCGATCTATCAACGCTTTCGCGACCATCTGCCATTCGGCCTCTGGCCCTGGGCGCTGGCGCTGGGTCTAGTCGGGGAGCGCGCGCTGGCTCCGCTCGCGCTCGTCTGTTCGCTGGGCACCGTCTCGCTGGTGCTTCTGGCCGGCGCGCGGGTCTTCGGGCGCGCCGCCGCTCTGGTCGGCGCTCTGGTATTGGTCTCGACGGAGAGCTACTTCCGCTACGCAGCGCAACCCCACCTCGATCGGCTGCTTCTCCTGCTGGTCACCGCGGCGACGCTGCCGCTCTGGCGGCCTGTACCCGTGCCGCGGTCGTGCTGGGCATGGTCGACAGGGCTGACCGTGCTGGCGGTGCTGGTCAAGGGGCCCTTTGGACTCCTGCCGCTGGTCGCGACTACATTCGCCCGCGCGGCCGCCCTCCGCAGCGCTCGGGAATTCTTGTCAGGGTGTGTGGCAGCCGCCGTCGCGACGTTGCCCGCTGCGGCCTTCCTCGCGCACGACGCCTGGCTTGGCGACGGCAGCTGGTGGCGCGGTTACGTTCTCGACCAACTCTACGCCTCCTTCCTGGGGCTTCGCTCCGATGGCGAGCAGGGCCTTGTGCCGCTGAGCAGCCTGGTCGGGCGTTTCTGGCCCGGACTGCCGCTCTCGCTTTGGGGGATGGCCATCGGCCTGCGCGATCTGTTGCGGCGGCGACTGACCCCCGGGTCGGTCGTGGCGGTGCATGCTCTGGCGACCGTCGCATTACTCTGCCTGCCGTCTCGCAGGATCTGGCACCATGCTCTCATCGTTTATCCGGCGCTGGCGTTGCTCGCGGGGATCGCCGCCGCGCCGGCGGTCGAGCGTCTCGTTGCCTCGGCTCGTTTTGCGCGCGCCGCGCTGCTCGCGCTGGTTGCATCGGCGTCCGCAGCGACGGTGGCTTCCGCCACCGGCGCAGGGGCCTGGCTCACGCCACGGATCTGCCTCGTGCCTACGCGGCTGGTGGCATCACTGCCCGCCGGCACCGACGTACTCGTCGTCGCCCCAGCCGCGGACTGGAGGGCGATGGCGGTGCTCGCGGCCGAATATCGCCTGATCGCCTGGTCGACGGTGTCCTTCAGCGGGGACGTCCCGCTCGAGACGTGGCCCGGGGTATCCGGGTTGGTGAGCCACGGCCGCCGCGCTTTGGCGGCTCTCGTACGCGCCGACGTCCCGCCCGGTCCTCATGCCGGCTGGGGAGCGCGCATGCAAGAGGGGAACTGGACGCTCTGGACACGCGACCCCGCCCCGCCCTGGGGTCACGATCAGCAAAAATCGGCCTGCAGCCTGCCTGCACACCGGTGCGCGCGCCAGGTTACCAATGAAGATCGTGCTCCATCGAGTCGACGAGATCGAGCACCGCCTGGGCCCGCTTCTCGAGCTCGGCGAAATCCTGCGAGCCAATGGCTTTGCGCGCGGCGGCCAGAGCGTCGTCGAGGTTGGTCGCTTGCGTGCTGCCGCCCGCCTTGACCACTTTGGGGCGAAGGCCGGCCCACTCTGCCTCGAGCGCCTTGAGATGGCTCGCCGCGGGTTGGAGCGCGGACTCCTTGCAGTCGAGCACGATCTCCCGCCCGAGGAAATCGAGCGAGATGAGCGTGGGCGGGACCTTCGGGTGATAGAGCTCGAAGACATCGTCCATGGGGTCGCTGATGGCGTTCGCCGCCCGCGCGAGTTGGACGCGGTCGGTGCTGGTGGCCGACAGCGATGAGAACCGCGCCACCGCTTTGTCGAGGGCGCGAATGGTGGCGCTGCTCAATCGGTCGCGTTGCACGATCTTCCGCAGCTTCTTCCAGAGGTCCCCGAGCGACGCGGCGGCGGCCCGCACCCCGGCGATGTCTCCCTTGAGCGCCGTGTCGTAGGCGTCTTCAGCCTTGGCCTCGAAGTCGAGCGCCGCCTTTGGAACCGCTCGCGCCGCTGTGGCGTTCTGCAGCGTGTCGCTGTCCGGTTCGGCTCCCTGGCCGCACGCCACCGCGCCGATGGACAGCAGGCCCGCCGCAAGGATGTTGAACATGATCCCGCCTTTGCGCATTGTCCCCCCTGCCGCCCGCCATGGGCCGCAGCCGCGCAGCAAATGCACGCACGGTGCCAAGCGCGTTCCCTCCTGAGAGTACTTCCGGGGGTCCCATTCTGAAACCCGGGCGTCTCAAAACAGGACCGGCAAAAAAAATAATTATTTTTTTTTCGACTCCGGGCGTGAAGCGACGCGGTAGAGATGCCCCATGGCCTTGCAGGTTCGCGTGTGCATCGACGTGGACGACCTCGAGAAAGCGATCGCCTTCTATCGGGACGCGCTGGGACTCACGCTGGGCCGGCGGCTCGGGTCACACTGGGCTGAAATGCTGGGCGCGACATCGGCGGTCGATCTGCTGGCCGAGCCGGCGGGGACAGCGCCCGTCCCCGGCTCCGCCGCGGTGCGCGACAACCGGCGGCACTGGACGCCGGTGCATATCGACTGGATGGTTCCCGACGTCGACGCGGCGGTGCGGCGCGCGCGGGCGGCGGGCGCGACGCTCGAACGAGAGATCCAGTCGAAGAAATGGGGCCGCCTGGCCAACCTGACGGACCCCTTCGGCAACGGCCTTTGCCTGCTGGAGCTGGTCGGAAGAGGGTACGACGAGCTCGTCGGTTGACGCTCAGGAGATGACGCGCCGGAGCTGGGCCGGCACGGAGGTCAGAGTCGAAGGGTCGCATTGACCGCCATGCGATCGTCGCTCTTGCGCAGGTCGGGGGTGAACGACGACGCGGGGCCCGCGGGCGCCACGCCGCCCGGCCCGGTGATCCCGCCGGGGCCGCTGAAGTACGGGATGTTCGCCCAGCGGTGCATGTACTCGAGGCGCAGCAGCAACCAGGGGCTGGGCGAGAGATCGAGCGTCGCCGTCATGCCTCCGCCGAGGAAACTGCCCCGGTCGGGAAGCTGGTAGATCGAGCCGAGCGGCAGCTGCGTCACCAGCGCCTGCGTCTGGTCGTAGAACACGTCGGCGCGCAGGCAGAATGCCCAGCGATCGTCCAGCTCGGTGCGGCTGGAGAGGGAGCCGCCGGCCATGAGCCCGCTCTCCCGCAACGAGCGGTGCTCCCAGCCTAGGTCGCCCACCAGCGCCAGCGCGGAGCTCTTCACGCGCCCGCCCTTGAGCCACTGCCACTGCACGAAGTTGTCGGTATAGAAGCGGACCGCGTGCGGATCGCTCTGCTCGTCCTTCCCCAGATAGGTGGAGTGATTGAGGGAGAGGCGCTCGCTCGGGCGGACGTTGAGCTGGTATCCGCCGGCGCGCGTCTCGTGCCACTGCCCGAAAGTCTGCCAGCCGTTGACCACCCACAGCTCGAGCTTCGTGTCCTGCAAGAGGAACCATTGATTGCGGATCCCGGCGAAATAGTAGGGCGTGAAGTCGGACACGAAGGGGTGCATATAGTTCCAGTTCTCCTGCGGGAAATAACTCTCCAATGCGAAGTACGAGGGAAAGATGCCGCCCTCGACGTTCACGCCGTGCAGCGCGTGGAAATGCCAGCCCACCCCCGCCTGCTGCACGGGCGCGAGGGTCCGCAGCGTGAGGAACTGGCCGCGCTGCGTGGTCGCGTCCTGTCCCCAGATGGTCTCCTCGTTGGATCCGGCCTGTAGATAAAGACGGCCGATCGGGCCGCCCAGGTCGGCCACCTCGACACCCAGCGCGACCAGGTTGAGCGCCATCTCGTTGTGCCGCGGCGCCGCCGTGGTGGGGAAGATGGTGTGGTCCTGCGGCCGCGAGAACTGGAACGCGTAATAGGCGTCGATGAAGATCGAGCCGGTGAGGGGGCCCCATTTGAGCAGCGAGCTGGGCTGGCGGTTCGAGCCGTTGAGCCAGCTCCAGTCGCCGTCGGCAAAGGGCGGTTCGCGCTCGTCGAGCGGCTTCTCCTCGGCGGCGCCCGCCTCGGGGGCAAGAGTGCAGACGACGACGAGCGCCGCGAGCCTGGGCAGTGGATGGGTCATGCTCCACCAATAGGACGAGCGACGTGGCGGCGTCCGACGTTGGTCGCAACGTGTCAGGCTCGCCGCTCGACGTCTCGACTCGCCGCGTGTTGCGGTCCCAAATATCATGAGGTACTCGGCCCGCGCAGGTGACGAGAGGAGGCCAACATGACGCGCAGGGAATTCCTCGATGCCGCACTGGCCATGGTCGCCGCGCCGGCCGCGGTTTCCGCCGCCGGTCCGCGCGCCGCGAGCGAAGTGGCGCGCCGGAAGTTGGGCAGCACCGGCGTCGAGGTGTCGTGCATCGGGCTGGGCGGGTACCACATCGGCATGCAGCGCCTCGACGCGGCCGAGAGCGTCCGCATCATCCGGCGCGCCGTCGATTCCGGCCTCACCTTCCTCGACAACTGCTGGGACTACAACGGCGGCGAGAGCGAGGTCCGCATGGGTCGGGCGCTGCGCGACGGATATCGCGCCAAGGCCTTCGTCATGACGAAGATCGACGGACGCGACGCCAAGACCGCCGCGGCGCAGATCGACGAGTCGCTCGAGCGGCTGCAGACCGACCACCTCGACCTGCTCCAGCTCCACGAGGTGATCCGCGAGGACGATCCCGCTCGCGCGTTCGCGCCCGGCGGGGCGATCGAAGCGATGGCCGCGGCGAAGAAAGCCGGCAAGGCGCGCTTCCTCGGCTTCACCGGCCACAAGTCGCCGGCCATCCATCTCAGCATGCTCGAGGCGGCCAAGGCGCACGGCTTCCACTTCGACACGGTGCAGATGCCGCTCAACGTGATGGACGCGCACTTCGACAGCTTCGAGAAGAACGTGCTGCCGCGGCTGGTGCGGGAGAAGATCGGCGCGCTGGCGATGAAGCCGATGGGCGACCCGTACATCCTCGAGACGAAGACGGTTTCGGCGGTCGAGTGCTTGCGCTACAGCCTGTCGCTGCCGGTCAGCGTGGTGATCACCGGGATCGATTCACCCGAGCGGCTCGACCAGGCGCTTTCCGTCGCGCGCGGGTACCAGGTGCCGGCCGAGAAGGACGTGCAGGCGCTGTTGGCCCGCACGGCCGCCGCCGCGAAGGGCGGCTCGTTCGAGAAGTACAAGACGACGCACCACTTCGACGGCACCGTGCAAAACCCTGAATGGCTCGGCCCTCGCGCCGGCTGAGGTGGTGCGGCACGACGGCAAGGGGACACCGTCGTGCCAGGTGCCGGGCCCGCCTACTGCGAGTGCGCCACCGTGAACTGGTTGCAGCCCGACCAGGTCAGCTTCACGCCGAGGTCGGCGAGCTGCGCTCCGGTCGCGCCGCTCGGCTTCTGCGTCCAGACGCGCTTGACCTCGATGGTGCCGGCCGTCACGCAGTAGGTCGGCGTCGTCTGGTAGGTGAGGTCGATCACCGCCGCGGTGGCGAAGCCGAAGCTCACGTTCTGGCCCTGGCCGGAGAACGTTCCGCTGATCTCGGAGGTCGCGTTGCCGGTGACCTTGGTGCTGGTGACGGTGATGTTGCCCGCCTCGTGCAGGTTGATGTTGTAGGTGTAGCCGCTGGTGGCGTTCGAGCCGGAGACATTGCCGGAGATGTTCCAGGTGATTGCGCCGGCGGCGCTGACCGAGATGCTGCCGTTCAAGGTGCCGGTGATGCCGGCTTCGATGAAGGTGCAGTTGGCGAAGGTGACTGTGTTGCCAACCACGGTGGTGCAGGAACTGGCGGTCGCGGCGAGCGAGAGAGCCGTGCCGGCGCCGGTGTACTGGGGTTGCATTGCGATGACGCCGTTACTGCCCAGCGCAGCGCCGATCACCTCGGAGAGGCCGATGATCGCCTGACCCTTGGTGCCGTCGGGCGCGCTGCTGAATGAGGCCGTCTGCGAGAGGCTGGTCTGCGCCGACGACGCCGCGGACTGCTCCGACGTGCTGGGCGCCTGCGACGTGCCGTAGTTGAAGGACCTGGAAAGGGCCGCGTTGCCGCTGCTGCCGCCGCAGGCGGCGAGGACAGCGAGCGAGCACACTGATACGACGTTTAGAATGCGGTGCATGTGGGTTTTCTCCCTCTATGTTCTTTGATTGATCATAGAACGAGATCCCCACCTGCACGAAGCGAAGAGGGGAAGACATGAAGCGCGGGTTGCTCGCGGCGTACGGGTTGTCGGCGTACGCGATCTTCCTCGGGGCGTTCGCCGTCTTCATCGGCTTCATCGAGAACCTCGGCCTGCCGCGCTCGATCGACGTCGGTCCCGACACGCCACCGCTCGCCGCCGCGGCCCTCGACGTCGGCCTGGTCGCGCTTTTCGGCGTGCAGCACAGTGTGATGGCGCGCGCGGGGTTCAAGCGCGCCTTCGCTCGCCTCGTCCCGGAGGCGGCCCAGCGCAGCACGTTCGTGCTCGTCTCTTCCCTCTTGCTCCTGCTCATCGCCGCGGCGTGGCGGCCGATTCCGGCGGTGCTCGCCGCCGCGCCCGGCCCTGCCTGGCGCGCGGCGCTGATGGCTTTCTCGCTCTTCGGGGTCGCGCTCGTGCTGGCGGCGTCGTTCCTCATCGATCACTGGGAGTTCGCCGGCCTGCGGCAGTCGCTCGGCCTCGCTCCTCGCCCCGACGAATTCCGCGCCTCGTCGATCTACCGCTGGGTGCGCCACCCGCTCTACCTCGGGCTCTTGATCGCGTTCTGGTCGGCACCAGTCTACACGGTGGGCCGCGTGCTCTTCGCCGGCTCGATGACCGTGTACATCCTCGCCGGCGCGACGCTGGAGGAGCGCGATCTCCTGCGCCACTTCGGCGAAACGTACGCCATTTATCGCAAGCGCGTGGCCATGCTGATCCCTTTCTTGCGCTGAGTCGGGTTGACAACCTCGCGTCCCCGAGCCGTCATGCTTGGGGAATGGATCTCGAGCTTCGAGGGAAGAGGGCGCTCGTCACCGGCTCGACCGCAGGCATCGGCTTCGCCATCGCCCAGGCGCTGGCGGGCGAAGGCGCGCAGGTGATCGTCAACGGCCGCACCCGCGAGCGCGTCGACGAGGCCGTCCGGCGTATCGGACACTCGGCGCGCGGCATCGCAGCCGACCTGGGCACCGCGGCGGGCGCCGCGCGCATCGCGCAGGAGGTGGCCGACCTGGACATCCTGGTGAACAACGTCGGCATCTTCGAGGCGAAACCCTTCACCGACATCCCCGACGAGGATTGGCTGCGCATCTTCGAGGTCAACGTGCTCTCGGGCGTGCGCCTCTCGCGCCACTACCTGCCGCGCATGGTGCGCGCGGGTTGGGGCCGCATCATCTTCATCTCCAGCGAGTCGGCGCTGCAAATCCCGGCGGAAATGATCCACTACGGCGTCACCAAGACGGCGCAGCTCGCTCTCGCGCGCGGGATGGCCGAGAGCGTGGCCGGCTCGGGCGTGACGGTGAACGCCGTTCTCCCCGGGCCGACGCGGTCGGAGGGAGTGGGCCAGTTCGTCGAAGGCCTGGCGCGCGCCAAGGGCGTCTCGGCGGAAGAAGTGGAGCGCCAGTTCTTCCGCGACATGCGGCCCACCTCGCTCTTGCGCCGGTTCGAGACGCCGGAGGAGGTCGCGCCGCTGGTGGCTTTCCTCGCCAGCCCGCTCGCCTCGGCCACCACGGGCTCGGCCCTGCGCGTCGATGGCGGGGTGGTGCGCGCGATCGTGTAGCGCGTCAGGTCAGTTCGATCCCTTCTTCTGCGTCGTGACCATGGTAATCTCCCTGCGCAACGCAACCACGCACCGCGCCGATGGAACGCCGATTGCATAAGAATGGTGCCGATGGCCAGTGTCGATCGACTGCTTCTGGGTTTCCTCACCGCCGTGGCCGCGCTGGCGGTGATCGCCGTTCCCGACCCGTGGCAGCTCCTCTTCGGGGCGGGCGCGCTGGCGGCCTGTATCGTGGCGGCGGCGCGCCTGCGGGGACGATCGCCCCTGTGGGAGACGGTGCACGCATTCATGCCCGTGCCGGTGCTGGGTCTGCTCATCAACCTGGTCGGGCCGGTGATCGCGCGCGCCAACCCCGCGCGATGGGACGCGCTGCTGGCGCGCCTCGACGTGCGGCTTCTCGGTCCGCTCGTCGCGGCTTGGATGGGGGCGGGCGGCCGGCCGGCTTGGCTCACTGACGCCGCGTCGATCGCTTACGGGTTGTATTACCTGATGCCCGTCGCGGCGGGAGTCGCGCTCTGGGCGGCGGGGCGCAAGACGGAGTTCGATCGGCTCGTCTTCTCCATGACGGTGGTGCTGCTCGCCTCGTACACGGGCTACTTCCTTGCGCCCGCCTCCGGCCCGCGCATCCCCGACGAGCTGGCCGTGACGGTGCTGGGCGGCGGGCGCATCAGCGCCGGGCTGCGCGCGTTTCTCCGCACCTGCGAGCGCAACGAGCTGGACGCATTTCCCAGCGGCCACACCGCCGCATCGCTGGTCTTTCTCGCCGAGGCGTGGCGCTCCTTCCCGCGATTGCGCGCGGCGGCAGCGTTGGCGGTGGGCGCGATCATCTTCTCCACCGTCTATCTCTCGCTCCACTACGCCCTCGACACCCTGGCCGGCGCTGCGTTGGCGGCGCTAGTGCTTCTGGCGTTGCCGCGGCTGCGCGTCCTCTGCGGCATCGAGGCGGCATCGCCGGCGGCTTCTCGCCCCCGGCCTGCGCTGGAGCGCCCGACGTTGACCTGACCCGTGGTCGAGGGCGAGGGCCAGCGTAGCTTCAGGCCTGCTGCGGCGCGAGCGTGAAGCGCAGCTCGCCCAGCTTCTCGATGGTGCTGACCACCTCGTCGCCCGGCTTGAGCCACACCTGCTTCTCGGGCGGCATGCCCAGGATCACGCCCTGCGGGGTGCCGGTGAAGAAGATGTCGCCCGGCTTGAGCGTCCAGATCTGCGAGACGTAGCTGATGATCGTCTTGACGCTGAAGATCATGTCGTCGGTGTTGGACGACTGCCGCACCTCGCCGTTGACGCGGCACTCGATCTTGAGCTTCTGCGGATCGCCGACCTGGTCGGCCGTCACCAGCCACGGCCCCATGGGCCCGAACCCGTCGCTGGTCTTTCCCAGCATGAGCTGGGTGGTCTTGAACTGCAGGTCGCGCGCGCTGAAGTCGTTTCCCACGCAGTAGCCGAAGACGTATGAGAGCGCGTCGGCTTCGCTGACGTTGCGCGCCGTCTTGCCGATGACGACGACCAGCTCGACCTCGTAGTCGAACTGCTTGGCCACGTTCTGCGGCAGGTTGATGACGCCGCCGTGGTGGTTGAGGGCGTTGTTGAACTTGTTGAAGAGCACGGGCGAGGTGGGCATCGGCTTCTTCACTTCCTCGACGTGCTTCTTGTAGTTGTACCCGAGCATCATGATCTTCTCGGGGTTCGTCACGCACGGCCCGAACTGCGCCTTGTCCTCGGCGACGAACGCTGCCTTGGCGGCGCCGTTGGTGAGCGCCGCCTCGACCACCGCTTTGACCGCCGTGCCGTCGCCGCTGCGCAAGAGCTCGTCGATGGTGGCGGGCGCCTTCTTCCGCAGGGCGCGCGCGGCCTTGTCGACGTCGAGGATCCCCTTGGGCGTGCGCACGCCAAGAGTGAAGCCACCCTCGCGGCGCAGCGTGCAGAACGTCATTCCGCGCGGCAGGTCGGACCCGCGCGCGGTGGTGTCGGACTGTGCGGCCGCCGCGGCGCGAGGTGCGGCGGCGGCGAGGCCGGCCGCTCCTGCCAGCTGGAGAAAGTCCCTGCGGGTGTGTTTCATCGTGTCCTCCTGGTGGAGAGGGCGCGATGCTAGCGCACCGACCGCGCCAAAAAAAGCAGGCCCAGCGAGTCGCCCAACGCGTGCAGCACGATGGGCCCGAGCAGGTTCCCCCGCCACAGGTAGAGCCACCCCACCGCGAGGCCCACCGGGAAGTAGACGGCGATCATCCCCCACGTCGCGGGGTGCGACCACTTGAAGCGGTTGGGAAGAAAATGCAGCACGGCGAAGAGCGCGCTGGTGACGAACAGGCCGGCGATGGGCTGCAGCCAGCCGCGGAAGATGATCTCTTCGCCGACGCCGGCGATGGCCGCCATGAGGAACATGGTCCAAAGCGGCAGGTTGCCGAAGATCGTCTGGTTGCGGCGGCCGAGCCAGCCGATGATGGAGGTGCGCCGCAGCAGGAGGGAGATGGCCGCGTTGTACGCTGCGTAGGCGACGACGCCGGCGAAGCCCAGCCCCAGGTCGGCGAGCGAGAGCTCGAAACCGATCGGTGGCAGCGAGCCGCGCACCGCATAAGCGAGCGCCGCCACCGCCGCGCCCAACACGGCGTAGCTGATGAGCTGGCGCGCGAGCGCGCCCACCGGCGAGAGCGTGGGCAGCTCGATGAAAGGAGAAGCGGGACCATAGAGCGCGGCATCGGTGTCCATGCGACATATTAGGATGCGCCTCTCCCCGACAACACCGCCGGCACCGTCTGTAGAATGAGGCTGAGGTCCTCGGTCAGGCTCCAGTGATCGATGTACCGCATGTCGAGATACATCCACTCCTCGAACGAGATCTGGTTCCGTCCCGACACCTGCCAGATGCACGTCAGCCCGGGCCGCACCGACAGGCGACGGCGCTGCCAGCCCTCGTACTGCGCCACTTCCTTCGGCACGGGCGGCCGCGGGCCCACTACGCTCATGTCGCCACGGACGACGTTGATGAGCTGGGGCAGCTCGTCGATGCTGTACTTGCGCAAGAAGCGCCCGAGCGGGGTGATGCGCGGATCGTCCTTCACCTTGAACACGGGCCCCGTCTGCTCGTTGCGCGAGAGCAGTTGTCCCTGGAGCGCCTCGGCGTTGGGCACCATGGTGCGGAACTTGAACATGTGGAACGGCCGCCCGCGCAGTCCGACCCGCTCCTGCTTGAAGAAGATGGGCCCCTTCGAGGTGAGCTTGACCAGGACTGCGACCAGCGCCAGCAGCGGCGCGAGGAACAACAGCGCCACCACCGAGGCAAAGATGTCGAAGAGCCGCTTCAGCGACCGCTGGTACGGCCGCGGCGCGTGCGTCAGGTAGTGCAGGTAACCGTCGGAGACCGCCGAAGGGATCGCCGGCCGCGCCCGCTCGAGCCGGAAGCTGTATGCCGGCAGCGCGAACGGCACGCCGAATCGCTCGCAGGTGCGGATGGCCGCCTGCATCGCGGTCGCGTGCTTCATGGCGTTGCCGGCGATGTACAGCTCTTCGACGGCGTAGGCGCGCAGGCAGCGCTCGAGATCCTCGGTCGTCCCCAGGACCGGCGTCTCGCGCACGCTCGCCACCTCGCTCTCGCCGGGAAAGCGCAGGTAGCCGATCACCTTGCGGCGCGCCCGCCCGACGTCCTCGAGATGCGCGCGTCAAGCTGATCGAGTTCCCCAACCAGGACGCCGCCTCGAGCTTCGGGTGCAAGTCGCACCCGAGCGCCGCGACGCAGCGGCAGATGGCCGAGCAGCTGACCGGTTTCCTGCGCCACGAGCTGGGCTGGTGAAGTCCGTCTCTGACGGAAAAGTTCAAAAAAGTGCCCACCGTCGACCGTCGGGCGGGCAACTTTGGGGGCGCAAAGGCACTCGCCGGAGCGGCCCGACGTCCGTATGATCGTAATTGGCGGCTCTAGCCGGCCAAGGGAGCGTTCGATGGCGACAGGGATCGTGAAGTGGTTCAATGACGCGAAGGGCTTTGGTTTCATCACGCCGGACGGGGGTGGCAAGGACGTCTTCGTCCATCACACGGCAATCCAGGCGGAGGGCTTTCGCAGCCTCGCCGAAGGCGAGAAGGTAGAGTTCGAGGTCCAGCAAGGACCCAAAGGCCCGCAAGCCGCGAACGTCCGCAAGACCGGGTGACACGCGCTGGCCCGGGCGGCCACGCCGCCTGGGGGGTGCCTCATGACGTCGGCGCGCTACTTGGCTGAGGCGCGCCTGCAGGTGGACACGCCGCCGGGCTGGAAGTCCGGGGCGCTGCCCATCTTCATTTCCGTGGTCCAGGTGAATTCGCCGGCGCCCGTCGATGCGATGGTGTCGCGCGAAGCGGCCTTCTGTCCCATCATCACGCCCTCGCCGGTAAAAACGAACTGATCGCCGTCCCAGCCGGTGCCCGTCTCGGTCATCCAACCGCCCAGGTTGTCCGCGCCGATCATGATGAACTTCTTGTTGAGCGTGTCGTAGCCCATGGTGCCGTGGGCCTTGATGGCGATGGGATGCGTCTTGCTCTTCCGCTCGGCGTAATCCATCACGTACCAGAAGCCGTCGAGGCCCTTTTTCATGCTCATTTTCGCGTTGAAGGTCTGCGCCGGCGAGCCGGGGCCCATCGCGCCGGCGGGCAGGCTGCCGTGGCAGTTCCAGGTCCCTTCCAGCGGCTTGAGCTGATCGAGCTCGGGCGGCGGCTTGGGCACCTCCATGGCCGGCGCCGCGGGCGCGGCCGCCTTGGGATCCTTGCTGGCCTCGGGCTGGACCGCCTGCGCCGCGACCATCAAAGTCGCTGCCAGCAAACGACTATTCGCCATTTGGGTTTCCCCTTCCGGCGCGAACCTTACGCGATGGATCGGGATGCGCAAGCCGCGGTGAGCCGGGGGGCCCCCCCCCCGGGTCCGTGCTAGAAGAGCACCGATGATCCGCATCACGCACCTCTCCGGAAGCCTGAAGGGGAGGGTGTCCAGCTCGGGCAAGGCGGTGGTGCGCATCGGGCGTGCCTCCGACTGCGACGTCCGCTTCGACGCGGCCAGGGACCCCAAGGTCTCCAACCACCACGCCGAGTTCCTCTATCAGGATGGCCGCTGGTTCGTGGTCGACACCGCCAGCACCAACGGGACCATCATCGAGGGCAAGCGCGTCGGCAAGGCGCCGCTGCGCCAGGGTGAGGAAGTGCAGATCGGCGCGGGCGGCCCGCTGGTGCGCGTCGAATTCGACGCGCAGGAGGGCATGGGCGGCGCGATGAAGACCGAGGCCGTCTCGTTGCAGGACCTGTCGAAGTACTTGAAGTCGAAGCCGCTGCCGCGCATCGACGAGACCTCCGAGCTGTCGGCCATCTCCAGCGGTCTTAGAGAAAGCGCCGACACGCATACCGCCAAGCTGGCCGAGCTGGCGGCGAAGCGCGTCGCCGAGGAGCGCGCCAAGAAGGGCGGCCAGCCGTCGGGCCAGACACTGAAGATCATGGCCAGCACCTTGCGACAGGTGCAGCACAGGACCAAGGCGAGCACGCGCAAGAACTGGGTCAAGGTCGTGCTGGCCGTCGCCGGCGTGGCGGCGGTGGTGGTGGCGGTGATGTCGGTGGTCATCGTCCGCCAGCGGCGGCAGATCGAGCAGCTGGTCAAGCAGAAGGAGCGCATCGACAGGGAGATCACCGCCGTCCAGGAGGAGATGGACAACGAGTCGGACCCCGACCGTCTCGCCGCGCTGGAAGAGAAGTACAACGCGCTGAGCGGAAACGCCCAACAGACGCTGGAGACGCTGGGCAAGTCGGACAAGAAGAAGGCAGCCGAGGAAGCGAACAAGGGCGACGAGCTCGACCGGCAGATCCGCGACATCCTCACCAAGTTCGACGCCGCCACCTACGCGGTGCCGCCGGTCTTCAAGGACCGGCTCAAGTATCATATCGACGTCCTGAAGAGCTCTTCCAACTTGAAATACATCTACAAGCGCAAGCAAAAGTATTGGCCGACCATATTGAAGGAGTTCGGCGCGCTGGGTCTGCCAGAGGAGATGGCTTACATCGCCTGGGCGGAGACGCAGTTCGACCCCAAGGCGAAGAGCCCCGTGGGCGCGGCCGGCATGTGGCAGATGACGAAGGACAAGGCGAGGGACTTCCACCTCCGCGTCGACGGCGATGTCGACGAGCGCTACGACCCCGTCAAAGAGACGCACGCCGCCGCGCAGCTGCTGGCGAATCTCCTCGCCGAGTACGGGAGCGACTCGTTCATGCTCGCCATGGCCAGCTACAACCGCGGCGAGTCGGGGGTGCGGCGCGTGCTCCACCAGGTGGCGCAGGAGCCGGGCGGGTTCCGCAAGGAGAAGCGCGATTTCTGGCACCTCTATCGCCTGAAGAAGCTGCCGGAAGAGACGCGCGAGTACGTGCCCAAGGTGCTGGCGGCGGCCATCGTCTCCAGCGATGCGAAGAAGATCGGGCTGGAACAGGGCGCGCAGGACGACGAGCAGGACTGACCCGCTTGACATGCGCGCGGCGGGCGTGATCGATGCACGCCCCATGACGACACTTTCCCGACGCGATGTCCTGCTCGGCGCCGCGGCCGGCGCCGCGTCCCTGGCCCTTCCCTCCCTCGGCGCGCAGAGCGATCTCGAGCCGATCTACGCCGAGATCAAGAAGCGGCACGCCGAGGCCGTCGAGCGGCTGCAGAAATGGATCTACCTGCCCTCCATCGCGGCGGAGAACCTGAACAGCGAGGAAGGCGTGCAACTCGCCATCCAGCTTTTCCGCGACGCGGGCTTCCAGCGCGCCGAGCGCGTCCCCACCGACGGCAAGCCGGGCATCTTCGCCACGCTCGACGCCGGCGCGCCCAAGACGGTGGGTCTCTACTTCATGTACGACGTGAAGCAGTTCGACCCGAAGGAATGGACCTCCCCGCCGCTCGAGGCGCGGCTGGTCGACAAGCCCGGCCTGGGCAAGTGCATCGTCGGCCGCGGCGCGGTGAACCAGAAGGGGCCGGAGGCGGCGTTCCTGGCGGCGCTGCACGCCATCCTCGGCGCGGGCCGCAAGCCGCCGGTCAACTTCATCCTCGTCGCCGAGGGCGAGGAAGAGATCGGCTCGCCGCACTTCCCGCAGGTCGTCCGCAAGCCCGAGATCTCCGCAGCGTTCTCCAAGTGCTCCGGCGTCTTCATGCCGCACGCTTCGCAAGGCATCGACGGAGAAGTGACCATCAACCTTGGGGCCAAGGGCGTCATCGAATGCGAGCTCGTCTCCAGCGGCGAGAAGTGGGGACGCGGGCCGACGCACGACATCCACTCCTCGCAGCGCGCGTCGGTCGACAGCCCCTCCTTCCATCTCGTGCAGGCGCTCAACTCGCTGGTCTCGGCCGACGGCGTCGATCCGGCCATCGACGGATTCACCGGGAAGGTGCGCCCGCTCACGCCCTTCGAGCTGGGGCTGGTCGAGGCCGCGTCGAAGCGCCAGAGCGAGGAGCAGGTGAAGAAGCTGCTGGGCGTGTCGCGCTGGGTGCGCGATGTGCCGTGGCGCGAAGCGCTCACGCGGCTGGCGAGCCGGCCCACGGTGAACATCGAGGGCCTCGTCGGCGGCTACACCGGCCCGGGCGGCAAGACGGTGCTGCCGCACCGCGCGGTCGCCAAGCTCGACCTGCGGCTCGTGCCCGACATGACGGCGGAGGACTCGCTGGCGAAGCTCAAGGCGCACCTCGCCAAGCGCGGATTCGGCGACATCGAGGTGAACATGAGCGGTGGCTACGATCCGAACACCACCTCGGCGGACTCGGCGCTCATCCGCGCGGAGCAGGCCACCTACAAGCGCTACGGGATCGACGCGCTGCTCTGGCCGCGGCTGGGCGGGTCGTGGCCGGGGTACGTGTTCACCAACCCGCCGCTCGCGCTGGCCGCGGGGCATTTCGGTCTCTGCCACGGCAGCGGGGCGCACGCGCCCGACGAATATCTCCTCATCGAGAGCGCGAACCCGAAGCTCGCCGGGTTCGACACGGCGGTGCGGTCGTTCGTCGACTACCTGCACGAGCTGGCGGCGTCGTAGGGGGTCAGCCGAAAACCGCCGAGCGCATCGACAGCGATCCCTCGAAGCCCGTGATGGGGAAACGCACCGCGTCGCTCTCGTCCGCCGCGCCGGCCGCGTAGACGAGCGGCAGGTAGTGATCGATGGTCGGGTGCGATTTGCGCCCGATATCGGTCTCGACCGCGCGCGCGAGGAAGTCTCCGTCGTGCTGTTCGACGGCCCTGGCCACGTCGGCGTCGAAGCGGCGCGCCCAGTCCGGCGTGCCCATCTCGCCCCGCTGCATGTCGGTGAAGAACTGGCGCAAGTTGTGCGTCACGTTGCCGCTGCCCATGATGAGCACGCCCTCGTCGCGCAACGGGCCGAGCGCGCCGGCAAGGGCGAGATGGTCGGCGGGCGGGCGCCGGACGTCCATGCTCAGTTGCACCACGGGCAGATCGGCCTTCGGCCGCATGTGATGCAGGACGCTCCAGGTGCCGTGATCGAGGCCCCAGTCAGTGCGCAGCGACGCTTCCGGCAGCAGCTTGGTCACGCGTCTGGCCAGCTCGACATCGCCCGGCGCCGGGTATTGCGCCTCGTACAGTTCGCGCGGAAACCCGCCGAAATCGTGGATGGTGCGCGGGCGATCGTCACCGGTGAGGAACGTGCCGGGCACGAACCAATGGGCCGAGATGGAAAGGATCGCCTTGGGCTGAGGCAGTATCTCGCCCAGCGCGCGCCATCCCCGGGTCCAGGCGTTCTCGGAGATGGCGTTCATCGGAGAACCGTGGCCGACGAACAGAACAGGCATACGAGTCCTCACGATGGATAGATGCTCGGCGCGCTGCGTCGATGCCGTGCCGAAAACCGCGGTTGACTCGACCTGGCTAAACGGCTAAACCCCTCCGACTGCTCGTCAGCAGGCGTACGGCACAACAGCCGTTCGAACACGAAAGAAGTGCAACGAAAATGGCAACTGGTACCGTGAAATGGTTCAATGACGCGAAGGGGTTCGGGTTCATCGTGCAGGACAACGGGGGCCCCGACGTTTTCTGTCATCACACCGCCATCCAGGCGGACGGCTTCCGCACGCTGGCCGAAGGCCAGAAGGTGGAGTTCGACGTCAACAAGGGGCCCAAGGGCCTGCAGGCGGCGAACGTCCGCCCGATCGCGTAGTCGGTCGCGTGGATGGAACTGGGGCCCGGCCTGTTGCAGGCCGGGCCTTCTTTTTTTAGAAAGAAAGCCGGGGAGGGAGGAGGCGCTCCATGCAGCCGAGATCCAGCAAGAGGCAGAAGGAGCTCGCGCGCGAGGAGCGAAAGCGCGAGAAAGAAGCGCGCCGGGAGATCCGCAAGAAGGAGAAGGCCGAGCGTCCCCCTGCCGACAGCGGCGAGGACCCGGACATCGCGGGCATCGTGCCGGGGCCGCAGCCCATCCCCGAGGAGTCGCTCTAAGCGCGCCCGGCTGTGCGGACGGGCGCGCCGCAGTGATACAGTCGCGGCATGAACATCGCCAAGATCGTCGTCGGGGGAATCGTCGCCGGCATCATCTGCTTCGTCGGCGACGGCGTGGTGCACGGCGTGCTCTTGCAGCCGATATGGCTCGATATCGCGGGAACGCTCAACTTACCGCCGGGCGATCCGGCCGCGTCGTTCGCGTACTACGCGCTCTACGATCTGGCCAAGGGCTTCGCCTCGGTGGCGATGTACGCCGCCATCCGGCCGCGCTTCGGCCCCGGCCCGCGCACGGCGATCATCGCGGGGCTCGCCACCTGGGCGCTGTGCATCCCCATCCCACTCTTCGGGCTCCTGCCGACGCATTTCTTCGGGCGCAAGTTCGCGCTGCTCTGGTCGATCTACGGCGCGTTCCCGGTGCTGATCGGGGCAGTCGCGGGGGCGGCGCTGTACAAGGAAGAGCCCGCGACGTAGTGGCGGCGCGCGTCTTCCTTCTCTCGCCCGCCAGGGCTTCGGGCGAGCGTATGGGCTTTCTGCTGCGGCCGGGCGCAGCATTTGCGTTGGCGCGCGAGTTCCAGGAGAGCGGCGCGGGGCTGGGCGAGGTGTTCCAGTTCGCCAGCGGTCTGTACTTCCGCGGCAAGCTGGCCTATGCGCGCGCGTTCGCGCGGGCGCCGCACGGGCACCCCGGCGCCCTGGCCATCGTGCCGGGGCGCGGCCTGATGGACGTCGAGGCGACCATCACCGCCGACGAGCTGCGCGTCCTCGCCCAGGTGCCCGTCGATCTGCGCGACGCGCGCTACCGCGAGCCGCTGGAGCGCGACGTCCGCGACCTGGCGAGCAAGGTGGGCAAGTCCGGCGAGGTGGTGCTCCTCGGCAGCATCGCCACGGGAAAGTACGCCGACGTGCTGCTCGACATCCTCGGCGACCGGCTGCTCTTTCCGCCGTCGTTCGTCGGCCGGGGCGACATGAGCCGCGGCGGCCTTCTCTTGCGCTGCGTCCGCTCCGGAACGGAGTTGCCATATGCGCCGTTGCGAGGCGCGGTCCGGCACGGCCCGCGGCCGCCAAAGTTGCCGCGCTTGTAAAGCCCGAAGCATTTCAGAACTTGCCATGCCGGCCTGCACCCTTTGCGAATCGCTGCACTCCCTCGGCGGCGTTCTCGAGCGCGCGAAGCCCATGCCGGAACTCATTGTGCAAGGCTTCGTCGAGAGGCAGGTCGAACTGCTCATATGCGGAGCGTCGATCGCCGCGCATGCACACTTGCGGGAACGCCGCGATCTCCCGCGCCAGCTCCTCGGCTGCCGCGCGCGCCTGGCCGCGCGGCACCACGCGGTTGGCCAGCCCCATCTGCAGCGCTTCGTCGGCCTTCACCGGCCTGCCGGTGAGGATGAGGTCGAGAGCGCGCGAAAGCCCGATGAGCCGCGGCAGCCGCACCGTGCCGCCATCGATCAGCGGCACACCCCAGCGGCGGCAGAACACGCCGAGCACCGCGTCCTCTTCGACAACGCGCAGGTCGCACCACAGCGCCAGCTCCAGCCCGCCCGCCACCGCGTAGCCCGAGACGGCGGCGATGACCGGCTTGTCGAGCAGCATGCGCGAGGGGCCCATCGGCCCGTCCCCGTCGGGAGCGATGCGGTTGGCGCGCTCGCCGGCGAGCGCTTTCAGGTCCGCGCCGGCGCAGAACGTGCCGCCCTCGCCGAAGAGCACCGCCGCGCGCGCCTCATTGTCGAGCTCGAACCCGGCGAAGGCGGCGGAGAGAGCCTCGGCCGTCTCGCGATCGACGGCGTTGCGCGCTTCGGGACGGTGCAGCACCACGGTGGTCACCGGGCCCTGCTTCTCGATCCTGACCATCAGTAGTCTCGCTGTGCGTCGGAGATGGCCGCGACCAGGTACGCCCGGGCCGCCGCGAGATCGCGATTCTGCAGCGCCTGCCGCGCGGCCGCTATGTCGCGCTGCGCCTGTCCCGAGAAGGCGGCCTGCGCCTGGTCCAGCGCCGCGCCGATCTCGTAGTCCCCCGAGGCGAGCCGCTGCTGCGCGAGGTAGAGCGTGTTGATGGTGTCCTGCACCTGGGCGTAGCGCGCCGCCTTCTGCTCCTGCTGCGCCTGCTTCTGCGCTTCGGCGGCGGAGAGCTGCGAGCGCAACTCGCGCAACTCGCGCACGACTTGCTCGAGCTGCTGCGACTGGCCCAGCGCCAGCGCGCGCTCGCGCTCCAGCGCGTCGACGCGGCCACGGAGCGTCTGAAGCTCGCGGTGCACCTCGTCGGGACCGGCGTCCTGCTGCGCCACTCCGCCGTCGATCGGCGGCGCGGGCCGCAGCCTGCCCGGCGGATCAGTCCCCAGCAGCATCGGCCCCGCGTCCGCCCGCGAGCGCACCCTGCGGCGAGGAGCGCTGCTGCCGGCCTGTGCGAGCGCGAGCGCGACCAGCATCCCCGCGCAAATGGAAGCGATCCTTCTCACGCCCTTGAGCATACCGCGCTGCCAAAGAGTCCGCTGTTCGACATCGGGGAAGGCCGCTCCGGTGAATTCGGTAAAAAGGAAAGGAAGGGGCAAAAATTTTCACGAAGTTGTTTCCTGGCGTACGAGATCACGTCAACGACGGCCTGTAAACGCGAGTGCGACACGCACGCAGGGTGAAAGGCGGGGTCGCGCTGAAAAAGAGTGTCCAGAGGGAAAAGTTGCGGACCGTGCTGGCCCGCGCTTTGCTGTACGGCAGGGCGTGCGCCTCTTCACCCGCCTACTCCGTCATCCATTCGACACCTGTGGACAGCTGCCTTTGCTGGAGGCGCCGCTACCGCGATCCGCGCATCGGCGCGTCGAGGGCCTGTGAGCCGCCCCAGCACGCAGTGGGCCCATTGCGGCGGCGGGCTCAACATCCGCGTGCGCGACGCCGCACTGGAAAAGCTCAACGGCCTGCCGCTCGACGTGCAGCACCGGTTGCGGCAGATGCTGTGCGAGATCGCCGAAATGTCGGCCGCTGCGCCGCGGAGCTGGCAGGGCAAAACCATGTTGCGGCTCGATGCGGGGAAGGCGGTGCTCTTCTACTCGCTCGAAAGCGGCAACACCGACCTGGTCGTCGAGCACGTGCTGGTGACGTCCGGGGAGCGGACCGGCTGACGACTGGCGGGCGCCGCTGCTGACCGGATAGGCTGCCCTCTCCTGGCAGAAGGGAGCGGCCATGACGGGTGCGATTCCATTTTCCCGGCGTACATTCGGCAGGCTGGTTGGCGCGGGAGTGGCGGGTGCGGCCCTTCGGCCCATCCCCGCCGGCGCGCTGTCGCCGGACGAGGGCGGCGTCCGGCTCAGCGCCAACGAGAATCCGTACGGGCCGGCGCCCGGGGCGCTGCAGGCGATGCGCGAAGCCTTCCGGGTCGCATGGCGCTACCCCGACGAGGAGGCCGGTGAGCTGATCGCCGATCTTTCCCGGCTCCATGGCGTGGCCAGCGACTCGATCCTGCTCGGCGCCGGCTCGAGCGAGATCCTCAATCTCGCCGCCGCGGCCTTCACCGGTCCCGGCCGCAAGCTGGTCATGGGCGACCCGGCCTTCGAGCCCATCGGCGCGCACGCGCGCGTGCGCGGAGCCGAGGTGATCGCGGTGCCGCTCGACGGCGCCTATGCGCACGACCTCGGCAAGATGGCGGTGGCCGGATCGGGGCTCGTCTACATCTGCAACCCCAACAACCCGACCGGCAGCATCACGCCCAGGGGGAAGGTCCGCGCGTTCCTCGACGCGCTGCCCGCCTCGAGCATGGCTCTGGTGGACGAGGCGTACCATCACTACGTCGACAGCCCCGACTACGAGAGCGTCATCCCGCTGGTGAAGACGCATCCCGGCCTGATCGTCGCGCGGACCTTCTCGAAGATCTATGGGATGGCGGGCCTGCGGCTGGGTTATGCCGTGGCGCAGCCGGCGGTGATCAAAAAGCTTTCCGCCCAAGGCGCCTTCGACTCCGTCAACGTCATCGCGCTGGCCGCGGCGCGCGCCAGCCTGGCGGACGCGGGCCACGTCGCGGAAGGAGTCAAGCGCAATGCCGCCACCAAGACGCAAGTCCTCGCGGAGCTCCGGCGCCTCGGGTACCAGGCGTTGCCTTCGCAGACGAACTTCGTCATGATCGACACGCGCAAGCAGGTGCTCCCGACCATCAAGGCCCTGCGCGACCGCGGCGTCCAGGTGGGACGGCTGTTCCCGGCGCTGCCGCAACACCTGCGCGTGACGCTGGGCAGACCGGAGCAGATGAAGCGCTTCCTCGAAGCCTTCGCCGCCGTGATGGTGTAGTGCCCGCCGGAACGAAAAACGAGAACGAGAACGAAAACGAGAACGAGAACGCGCTACGCCCAGCGGGTCGGTCTTTCCCGGAGTTCCGGCGCCGCGGTGCGGACGCAGAATTCGTCGAACAGGGCGCGCGGCACGCCGCGGAAGCGCAGATCCTCGAGTGACTCGCGCAGCGGCACGTCTGTCACCAGCGTGGCCAGCCGGCGATAGAGAAGCGCATCGGCAAGACGGTCGCGCAGCGTCGCCGCCAGCTTGTCCGCGCCGCGGACGCCGTCGGGCCAGGCGCGCGCGTCGAGCGGCACGTAGGGCAGGTGGATGAAGCGCGCCAGGAGCGCCGCGGCGGTGCGCTCGCCGAAGCCCGGCAGCCCCGGGATGCCGTCGGCCTCGTCGCCGGTGAGCGCGAGGAAATCCGGTACCGACTCGGGCCGCACCCCGCGACGCTGCAGCAAGGTGTTCTCGTCGAGGACGCGCTTGCGGATCACGTCGACCTGCACCACGCGCTCGCCCTCGAGACACTGGCCCAGGTCCTTGTCGGGCGTGAGGATGCGCACCTGATCGACCTGCCCGCGAAAGCGCGCCGCCCCCGTCGCCAGCGCGTCGTCCGCCTCCCATTCCTTCATCGACCAGACCACCGCGCCGACGGCCCGCGTCGCCTCCTCGGCGAGGTCGAACTGCTCGCGCAGCTCGGGCGGCACGTCCTCGTCGGTCTTGTAGCCGGCGAAGAGATCGTTGCGGAAGGAGCGGATGGGGTTGTCGAACGCCACCGCCAGGTGCGTGACGTCCTCGGCGGGATTGTGCAAGAGCTGCAGGAGCTGCGCGGCCAACCCGACGGCGGCCTTGAGCGGCCGGGCGGGGCGCTTCGAGTAGTGGGCGCGGAACAGCTCGAAGGTGCCATCGACCAGGTGCAGGCGCATCGCAGAAGTGTCGCACGGGGTGCTTTCTAGTTCCCATCGCGCCGAAGTACACTCCGGTGATGGATGATCTCGACCAGGCCCGGCGCGTCGTCGAGCTGATGGTCCTCACTGCCTGGGCCGACGGCCACGTCGAGGGCAGCGAGGCGCTCACCATCCACCGGCTGGTCACCACCATCCCACAGCTCCGGCCAGTCGGAGCGACGGGCGAGATCAGCCGTCTCACCAAGGCCAAGCTCGAAGAGCGCGGTCTCGAGGCGTGCGTGCGCGAGGCCGCGGCGGTCATCGCGGATCCCAAGTTCCGCGAGCTGGCCTTCCAGTGCTGCGCGAAAGTCAGCGGCGCCGACGGCGACTTCGTTCCCGAGGAAGCCGCGGTGCTCGCGCAGCTCCAGTCGCTCTTCGGCTACAGCGCGGAGGACGTGAAGCGCCTCCTCGTTCTAGCGACCAAGTGAGGGAGACGATGCCCGGCGTCGAACAGGCGAAGCGCATCTACCAGCTGATGGTCCTCACCGCCTGGGTCGACGGCAGTGTGGATGCGAGCGAGGCGCTGGCGGTGCACGAGATCGTCGCGGCGCTGCCGGCCTTCAAGGACATCGGCAGCAAGACCGAGCTCTCCAAGGCGGTGAAGGCGCGCATCGACGAAAAGGGCGCCGACGCGGCGCTGCGCGAGACGGCCGTGCTGCTGACGGACCGCGCCGACAGGGAGCTCGCCTTCCGCTGTTGCGCCAAGGTTCTCGACTCCGACGGCGAGATGGGCATGGAGGAGGCGGAGGCGCTCGCCACGCTGCAGGAGTTGTTCGGCTTCTCCGGCGAAGACGTGACCAGGCTGATGCACAACCTCTAGCTCGGCCGGCCGTCCCACGAGCCTGCACGAATTCCGCGCCGGCCCGCCCTCCACCCGCTACACCGTTCGCCCCGGATGGAATGTCAAGGGGTCTGCGCTTTCTTTCAGTGGCAGTGTTATTTGATGTTCGCTGCTGCACAGGAGCCTGGGTCCCGATTTTCACGCGGAGCAAAACGGGCGACACTCCGCGATCTCTGCAAGGAGTCCCACCGTGGGCGAGATGCACGATCCGACGAGTGAAGCCGGACGGAAGCGCAAGAAGGCGGGTGGCGGCGGACCGGGCGGCGGCAACGGAAATGGAGGCGGCGGCCACCCGGCCGGCGACGAGCAGCGCCTCAAGCAGCTGCTCGATGCGCTGGTCGCCGCGCAGCACGGCGAGTTCGCGGTGCGGCTGCCCTTCACCCGGGGCAGCGGCTTGATGGCGGACATCGCGCGCGCCTTCAACCAGGTGGTGTCGCGCAACGAGTCGTTCACCAACGAGGTCGTCCGTCTCGAGCGCGTCGTGGGCCGAGAGGGCCGCATGACCGAGCGCGCCTCGCTGGGCGAGGTGAGCGGCGGCTGGAAGACGAGCGTCGCCTCCATCAACGCGCTCATCGCCGACCTGGTCCAACCCACCACCGAGGTGGCGCGCGTGCTGGTCGCCGTCGCCGAGGGCGATCTGACGCAAAAGATGGCCCTGGAGATCGAGGGCCAGCCCGTCAAGGGCGAGTTCCTCCGCATCGGCACCACCGTGAACGCGATGGTCGATCAGCTCTCCAGCTTCGCCGCGGAAGTGACCCGCGTGGCAAAAGAGGTCGGCACCGACGGGAAGCTGGGCGGGCAGGCCGAGGTGCCGGAGGCGAGCGGCATCTGGCGCGACCTGACCGACAACGTGAATCTATTGGCGTCGAACCTCACCAGCCAGGTGCGCAACATCGCGGAAGTCACCACCGCCGTCGCGCGCGGAGATCTGTCGAAGAAGATCACCGTCGACGTGAAGGGCGAAATCCTCGAGCTGAAGAACACCGTCAACATCATGGTCGATCAGCTCAACAGCTTCGCCGCGGAAGTGACCCGCGTGGCGAAGGAAGTGGGGACAGAGGGGAAGCTGGGCGGCCAGGCCGAGGTGCGGGGCGTGTCGGGCGTGTGGAAGGACCTGACCGACAACGTCAATTTCATGGCCTCGAACCTGACCACGCAGGTGCGCGGCATCGTCAAGGTGGTGACCGCGGTCGCCAACGGCGACCTGACCGAGAAACTTCAGGTCAACGCCAAGGGCGAGGTGGCCGCGCTGGGCCAGACGCTCAACGCCATGACCAAGACGCTGGGCGTCTTCGCGCAGCAGGTCATCAACGTGGCGCGCACCGTCGGCGTGGAGGGGAAGCTGGGCGCGCAGGCCGAGGTGCCGGGGGTCGCGGGCACCTGGAAGGACCTGACCGACAACGTCAACCTGCTCGCCAACAACCTGACCGCGCAGGTGCGCAACATCGCCGAGGTGACCACGGCGGTGGCGAAGGGCGACCTGTCGAGGAAGATCACCGTCGACGCCCAGGGCGAAGTCCTCGAGCTGAAGAACACCATCAACACCATGGTCGATCAGCTCAATGCCTTCGGCGCCGAGGTGACGCGCGTCGCGAAGGAAGTCGGCACCGAGGGCAAGCTGGGCGGGCAGGCCGAGGTGAAGGGCGTGTCGGGCGTGTGGAAGGACCTCACCGACAACGTGAACTTCATGGCCTCGAACCTGACCACGCAGGTGCGTAACATCGCCAAGGTCACCACCGCCGTCGCCAACGGCGACCTGAGCCAGAAGATCACCGTCGACGTGAAGGGCGAGATCCTCGAGCTGAAGAGCACCATCAACACCATGGTCGATCAGCTCAACGCCTTCGCCGCCGAGGTGACCCGCGTCGCCCGCGAAGTGGGCACCGAGGGCAAGCTGGGCGGCCAGGCCGAGGTGAAGGGCGTCGCCGGCGTGTGGAAGGACCTGACCGACAACGTCAACTTCATGGCCTCGAACCTCACCACGCAGGTGCGCGGCATCGCGCGCGTGGTGACGGCGGTGGCCAACGGCGATCTGACCCAGCAGCTGAAGGTCGAGGCCAAGGGCGAGATCGCCGCGCTGGCCGAGACCATCAACAACATGACGCACACGCTGGGCGTCTTCGCCGAGCAGGTGACCGACGTGGCGCGCACCGTCGGCGTCGAGGGCAAGCTGGGCGCGCAGGCCGAAGTGCCGGGAGTCGCCGGCACGTGGAAGGACTTGACCGACAACGTCAATCTATTGGCGTCGAACCTCACCTCGCAGGTGCGCAACATCGCGGAGGTGACGACCGCCGTCGCGCGCGGAGATCTGTCCAAGAAGATCACCGTCGACGTGAAGGGCGAGGTGCTGGCGCTCAAGGACACCATCAACAACATGGTGGACCAGCTGCGCAGCTTTGCCGGCGAGGTGACGCGCGTCGCCAAGGAAGTCGGCACCGACGGAAAGCTGGGCGGGCAGGCCGAGGTGCAGGGCGTCGCCGGCGTGTGGAAGGACCTGACCGACAACGTCAACATCCTCGCCGGCAACCTCACCGACCAGGTGCGCAACATCGCCAAGGTGACGACCGCCGTCGCCAACGGCGACCTGTCGCAGAAGATCACCGTCGACGTGAAGGGCGAGGTGCTCGCGCTCAAGAACACCATCAACACCATGGTCGATCAGCTCAGGTCTTTCGCCTCGGAAGTGACCCGCGTCGCCAAGGAAGTCGGGACCGAAGGGAAGCTGGGCGCGCAGGCCGTGGTGCCGGGAGTCGCCGGCGTGTGGGAGGACCTGACCGACAACGTCAACGTGCTCGCCGGCAACCTGACCGGCCAGGTGCGCAACATCGCAAAAGTCACCACCGCGGTCGCCAACGGAGACCTGAGCCAGAAGATCTCCGTCGAGGCGCGGGGCGAGATCCTCGCCCTCAAGGACACCATCAACACCATGGTCGATCAGCTGCGCAGCTTCGCCGCCGAGGTGACGCGCGTCGGCCGCGAGGTCGGCACCGAGGGCAAGCTGGGCGGGCAGGCCGACGTGCGCGGCGTGTCGGGCGTGTGGAAGGACCTGACCGACAACGTGAACTTCATGGCCGCGAATCTCACCTCGCAGGTGCGCAACATCGCCAAGGTCACCACGGCCGTCGCCAATGGAGATCTGAGCCAGAAGATCACCGTCGACGTGAAGGGCGAGATCCTCGAGTTGAAGAACACCATCAACACCATGGTCGATCAGCTCAACAGCTTCGCCTCGGAAGTGACCCGCGTGGCGCGAGAGGTGGGCACCGAGGGCAAGCTGGGCGGCCAGGCCGAGGTGGCGGGAATCGCCGGCGTCTGGAAGAACCTCACCGACAACGTGAACTTCATGGCCCGCAACCTGACCGCGCAGGTGCGCGGCATCGGCAAGGTGGTGACCGCGGTCGCCAACGGCGACCTCTCCCAGAAGCTCACCGTCGACGCCAAGGGCGAGGTGGCGGCGCTGGCCGACACCATCAACGCCATGACCGACACGCTCAGCACCTTCGCCGAGCAGGTCTCCGGCGTCGCCCGCGAGGTGGGCATCGAGGGCAAGCTGGGCGGCCAGGCCAAGGTGCCCAACGCCACCGGCACCTGGCGGCAGCTGACCGACAACGTCAACCAGCTGGCCGCCTCGCTGACTACGCAGATCCGCGCCATCAGCGAAGTGGCCACCGCGGTGACCAAGGGCGATCTGACCCGCGCCATCGCCGTCGAGGCGGAGGGCGAGGTCGCCCAGCTGAAGGACAACATCAACCAGATGATCGTCAACCTGCGGGAGACCACGCAGAAGAACCAGGAGCAGGACTGGCTCAAGACCAACGTGGCGAAGTTCTCCTCGATGATGCAGGGGCAGAAGACTCTCGACACCGTGTCGCGGCTGATCATGTCCCACCTCACCCCGCTGGTGAGCGCGCACCACGGCGCCTTCTTCATGATGGACCACGACGGCGCCGCGCCAGTGCTCAAGCTGGTGGCCACCTACGCGTACAAGGAGCGCAAGAGCGTCGCCAACCGCTTCCGCCCGGGCGAAGGCCTGGTGGGGCAGTGCGCGCTGGAGAAGAAGTCGATCCTGCTCGGCAAGGTGCCGCCCGACTACATCCAGATCAACTCGGGCCTGGGCGAGGCGCCGCCCCTCAACATCATCGTGCTGCCGGTGCTCTTCGAGGGCGAGGTGAAGGCGGTCATCGAGCTGGCCTCGTTCAACGCCTTCAGCGCCATCCACCAGATCTTCCTCGACCAGCTCACCGAGTCGATCGGCGTGGTGCTGAACATGATCGGCGCCAACATGCGCACCGAGATCCTCCTGCAGCAGTCGCAGAGCCTCACCCAGGAGCTGCAGACCCAGTCGAAGGAGCTGACGCAGCAGCAGGAGGAGCTGAAGAAGTCCAACGCCGCGCTGGAGAAGCAGGCGGTGGAATTGGAGGAGAAGGCCAAGCAGCTGGAGGAGCAGAACAAGAGCATCGAGGTGAAGAACCGCGAGGTGGAGCTGGCCCGCGCCTCGTTGGAAGAGAAGGCCGAGCAGCTCAGCCTCATCTCCAAGTACAAGAGCGAGTTCCTCGCCAACATGAGCCACGAGCTGCGCACGCCGCTCAACTCGCTGCTCATCCTCGCCAAGCTTCTCTCCGACAACAAGGACGCGAACCTCACCGACAAGCAGATCGAGTACGCCAAGACCATCTACGCCTCGGGCGGAGATCTGCTCTCCTTGATCAACGAGATCCTCGACCTCTCCCGGGTCGAAGCGGGCAAGATGCAGATCGAGCCGCGCGACATCGCGCTCGTCGATTTGCAGGACTTCTTCGACCGCAACTTCCGGCCGGTGGCGGAGCAGAAGGGGCTGGGGTTCGAGATCGAGCTGTCGCCGCGCGTGCCCTCGCACCTCCGCACCGACCCGCAGCGGCTGCAGCAGGTCCTCAAGAACCTGCTCGCCAACGCCTTCAAGTTCACCGAGAGAGGCAGCGTCCGGCTGGGCATGGACATCGAGACGGAGCGGACGCGGCTCGATGGCGAGGCGCTGCACCGCGCCAAGCAGGTGCTGGCCTTCTCGGTCACCGACACCGGCATCGGCATCCCGCGCAACAAGCAGAAGATCATCTTCGAGGCGTTCCAGCAGGCCGACGGCACCACCAGCCGCAAGTACGGCGGCACGGGGCTCGGGCTCTCCATCAGCAGGGAGATCACGCGCCTGTTGGGCGGCGAGATCCACGTGCACAGCGAGCCGGGCAAGGGCTCGACCTTCACGCTCTACCTGCCCGACCGCTACGTCGGGCCCGAGAACGAGGAGGAGGACGAGGAGGGCGCCCAGCAGCGCGAGCGGGCCGTCATCGAAGCGCGGGCGGCGCGCCGCGCCGAGGCGCCGCGGCAGCCCGAGGAGCCGGACGAGTCGGCCAACATGCTCACCGACTTGCCGCCGCTCCCCAGCGACGAGGTGGTGTTGCGGCCCGTCGAGGACGACCGCGAGCACCTGCGCGAGGGCGACCGGGTGCTGCTCATCATCGAGGACGATCTCAAGTTCGCCCGCATCATGGTGGCCATGGCGCGCGAGAAGGGCTTCAAGGCAGTGGTGGCGACGCGCGGCGACGTCGGGCTGGCCCTGGCCAACGAGCTGCAGCCCGCGGCCATCACGCTCGACATCCAGCTCCCGGTGATGGACGGCTGGACGATCCTCGACCGCCTGAAGCGCAACCCGCGCACGCGCCACATCCCGGTGCACGTCATCAGCGTCATGGAGAGGAGCAAGAAGGGCACCACCCTGGGCGCCTTCTCCTACCTGGAGAAACCCGTCAGCAAGGAAGCGCTGGAGGGCGCGTTCACGCACATCTCCCAGTTCATCGACAAGAAGGTGAAGAACCTGCTGCTGGTCGAGGACGACAAGACCCAGCAGGAGAGCATCGTAGATCTGGTGGCGGGCGAAGACGTGCAGGTGGTGGTTGTGCCCTCGGTGAAGGAGGCGATGGCGGCGCTCGACAAAGGCGACTTCGACTCGGTGGTCCTGGATCTGGTCCTGGAAGACGGCGACGGCGCCACGCTGCTGGAGGAGATCAAGACGCAGCCGCGCTTCCGCGACCTGCCGGTGATCGTCTACACCGTCAAGGAACTGAGCAAGAAAGAGGAGCAGCGGCTCAAGAGGTACGCCGAGTCGGTGATCGTCAAGAACGGCACCTCCTCGCCGGAGAAGCTGCTCTCCGACACGGCGCTCTTCCTCCACCGCATCGAGGAGAAGCTCCCCCCGCGCGCGCGCGACCTGCTCAAGACGCAGCGTGAGGAGAGCGACAAGATCAGCGGGCGGAAAGTGCTCATCGTCGACGACGACGTGCGCAACATCTTCGCCCTCACCAGCGTGCTGGAGAGTCACGGGCTCGACGTCATCTACGCCGAGAATGGCAAGGACGGCATCGACGCGCTCGAGCGCAACCCCGACGTCGACGTGGTGCTGATGGACGTGATGATGCCCGAGATGGATGGCTACGAGACCATGCGGGCCATCCGCGGCGACCCGGCGCACAAGTCGCTGCCCATCATCGCCATCACCGCCAAGGCGCTCAAGGACGACCGCGAGAGATGCATCCAGGCGGGCGCTTCGGACTACCTGCCCAAACCGGTCGACGCGGACAAGCTGCTCGAGCTGATCCGTCTCTGGGCGCGCGCGTGAACGCGGAGCGGGCCAGCACGCCACCCGTCGTGATCGGTGGCTCCGCTCCCGTGCAGGTGGATGCGCCGCCGGCGCGCATCCTCATGGTGGACGACCATCCGCCCAACCTCATCGCGCTCGACGCCATCCTCGATCCGCTCGGGCAGGAGCTGGTCCACGCCAACTCCGGCGAGGATGCGCTCCGCCACCTCCTGGAAGGCGACTTCGCCCTCATCCTCATGGACGTGCAGATGCCGGGCATCGACGGCCTGCAGACGGCGAAGCTGATCAAGGAGCGGCCGCGCAACAAGCACATCCCCATCATCTTCCTCACCGCCATCCACAAGGATCCGGCGTACATCTTCCGCGGCTACAAGGAAGGCGCGGTCGACTACCTGCTCAAGCCGTTCGACCCGGAGATCCTGCGCGCCAAGGTATCGGTCTTCGTCGACCTGTGGCGCAAGGGCGAGCTCTTGCGTCGCCAGCAGGCGCTCCTGCGCGCGCGCGAAGTGATCGAGTTGGAGAAGCGCGGCGAGATGCGTTTCCGCGCGCTCACCGACTCGATGCCCCAGTGCGTGTGGGCGGCCAAGGCCGACGGGGAGATCTACTTCTGCAACCGCGTCTGGCGCGAGTACGCCGGGCCCGAGGGAGGATTGACCTTCTTCGAGGCCGTCCCGAGGGAGGAACTGGACGAGGTGCGGCGCGGCTGGAACGAGGCTCTCCGCACCACGCGCTCCTGGGAGCGGCAGCAGCGGCTGCGCCGACACGACGGGCAGTGGCGCTGGCACCTGTGCCGCATGGTGCCGGAGCGCGACCCGAACGGGCAGCAGGTCGGCTGGATAGCCACCGCCACGGACATAGACGAGCACAAGCAGATCGAGGAGGCCAACCAGCGGCTGCTCGCCTCCGAACAGGAAGCGCGCGCGCAGGCCGAGATCGCCAACCGCACCAAGGACGAGTTCCTCGCCACCGTCTCCCACGAGCTGCGCACGCCGCTCAACGCCATCCTCGGCTGGACGCGCATGCTGCGCACCGGCGCGGTCGAGCCCAAGCAGCTCGCCCGCGTGCTCGAGACCATCGAGCGCAACGCCCGCGCCCAGACCCAGCTCATCGAGGACATTCTCGACGTCTCGCGCATCATCGCCGGCAAGCTGCGCCTCAACATCCAGAAGACCGACCTGCACGCGGTGACGCGCCAGGCCATGGACGCGGTGCGACCAGCGGCGGAGGCCAAGGGCGTGCGGCTCGACTGCGATCTGAAGCCGGGGTCGGGCGAGTTCGCCGGCGATCCCGATCGCCTGCAGCAGATCATCTGGAACCTGCTCGCCAACGCCATCAAGTTCACCCCGCGCGAGGGGCGTGTCGAGGTGCGTGTGGAGCGCGTCTCGTCGGTGACGCACATTACCGTGACCGACACGGGCCTGGGCATCTCGCCCAGCTTCCTGCCGCATGTGTTCGATCGGTTCCGGCAGGCCGACAGCTCCATCACCCGCACGCAGGGCGGCCTCGGACTCGGCCTCGCCATCGTGCGCCACCTCGTCGAGGTGCACGGCGGCACCGTGCAGGCCGAGAGCGAGGGGGAAGGAAAGGGCTCCCGCTTCACCGTGCAGATGCCGCTGCGCGCGGTGGTTCCCGCGCCGGCGCCGCCTTCCCAGGGCAACGGCCACCCCGAGGCGCCGGCGGGCGAGCCATCGGCGGCGCCGCCCACGGTCCTCTCGGGGCTCGACGTGCTGGTGGTGGAGGACGAGCCGGACGCGCGCGAGCTGGTCAGCGCGGTCCTGGCCAACTACGGCGCGCAGGTGCGCAGCGTTTCCTCGGTGGACGAGGCGCTGGCGCAGTTTCGCGACCGGCCCCCCGACGTGTTGCTCTCGGACATCGGGCTGCCCAACGCCGACGGCTACGCGCTCATCCGGCGCGTGCGCGAACTGGACCAGGCGTCGCGCGGCAAGATTCCTGCGGCGGCGCTGACGGCCTACGCCAGCCCCGACGACCACCGCCGCGCGCTGGAGGCCGGGTTCGACGCGCACGTCAGCAAGCCCATCGAGCCGGCCGACCTGGCGCTTCTGGTCGCGTCGCTGGCGGGACGCGCGCCCGAGCAGCCGCGCCACGCTTCCACCTCTGTGGAAGCGCCGGCCACGTCCGTGTAGAAGGCGGGCCATGAAGCTGCGCTCGATCGAGCTGGCGCCGCGCGAGCCAGGGCTCTCACGCACGCTGATCCTCTTGCACGGCTATGGCGCCGACGAGAACGATCTGCTTCCCATCGCGCACGAACTGGACCCGCGGCTGCGCGCCGTGTCGCTCCAGGCGCCGCTCTCGATGGGGGGGTCGATGCGCGCCTGGTTCAACCTGGCGCAGGACGCGCGCGGCATCTCCTTCGATCCCAAGGAAGCGCGCCAGGGGCTGCGCGCGGCGACCGAGGCGGTCGAGGAGATCGCGGCCGGCTCGCCCCGCCCGTTCCTGCTCGGCTTCAGCCAGGGCGCGGCCATGGCGCTGGGCGTGATGCTGATGCGGCCGGAGCTCGCCGCCGGCGTGCTCTCGCTCTCGGGCGTGCCGCCGGTGATGGAGCCGCGGGACCTGGCCCCGCCGGAAAAGCTGCGCGGGCTGCCGGTCTTCGCCGCGCACGGGCTGCACGATACGCTTTTGCCCATCGAGCTGGGCCGCACCGTGCGCGACGAGCTGAAGCGGCTCGGCCTCGACGTCGAGTGGCACGAATACCCCATGGGCCACATGGTCATTCCGCAGGAGATCGACGACGCCAGGCGCTGGCTGGCAGCGAGGTTGTAGGCGGCCGGCAACGTATGTCTTGCCACGTCGAAGGCCGCAGAGTAGGAGGCGGGCATGTCCATCCTCATCGCCGCACTGGCGCTGGTCGCCGCCGCGGACCCCGAGATCAAGTTCGAGAAGTACACACTGGGAAACGGCCTGACCGTCATCCTCAGCGAGGACCACCGGCTGCCGCAGGTGGCCGTCGACATCTGGTACCACGTCGGCGCGGCGAACCAGACGCCGGGGCGCAGCGGGTTCGCGCACCTCTTCGAGCACATGATGTTCTCCGGCTCGAAGCACGTCCAGCCTTCTCCCTTCAAGGTCCTGGAGGGCGTAGGCGCGCGCGGTGGCGCGCAGATCAACGGGACGACCAACTTCGATCGCACCAATTACTTCGAGGTGGTCCCCAGTTCGGAATTGCCCACCGCGCTCTGGGTCGAGTCGGACCGCATGGGTTACCTGCTCGACACGCTCGACGAGCACAAGCTCAAGATCCAGCGTGACGTCGTCTCCAACGAGAAGCGCCAGAACACCGAGAACCGCCCCTACGGCATGGCGCAGCAGCGGCTCTGCGACCTGCTCTTTCCCAAGCCGCACCCGTATTACGAATGCGTCATCGGTGACATCGCCGACGTCCAGGCCGCGACCGTGGACGACCTGCGCGCCTTCTTCCGGCAGTTCTACGGGCCGGACAACGCTTCGCTCGCCATCGTGGGCGACTTCGATTCGAAGATGGCGCACGGCCTGGTGGAGAAGTACTTCGGGTCCATCCCGCGTGGCCCCGAGGTGAAGCTGCCCGACATTCCGCAGCCCGACATCAAAGAGGTGGTGAAGGAGCGCCAGGAGGACAAGCTGGCGGAGCTGCCCCGCCTCATCCTCGCCTGGAAAGGCGTGCGCATGTTCACCGACGAAGAGCCGGCGGGGGACATCCTCACCGACGTGCTCGCGACGGGAAAGACGTCCCGGCTCTACAAGGCGCTGGTCTTCGACAAGCAGCTCGCCAGCAGCGTCTCCGCCTCCGACGTGGCGCTGGGCCTGGGCGGTTGGGTGCAGATCACCGTCACGCTGGCGCGCGGGCACACCATCGCCGAGGTGGCGCCGGTGGTGCAGCAGATCATCGAGGAGGTGCGCAAGAACGGCGTCACCGCCGAGGAGGTGGAGCGCGCCCGCCGCAACATCATCGCCGACCGGCTGCGCACGCTGGAGCGCATCGGCGGATTCGGCGGGCGGTCCGACGTGCTCAACTCCTACCAGACTTTCCTCGGCGATCCGGGGTACCTGCCGCGCGACCTGGCCCGCTACCGGGCCGTCACGCCCGAGACGGTGAAGGCCTTCGCCAACAAGTTCCTGGTCGACGGCGAGCGCATCGAGCTGGACGTCGAGCCCATCGCCAAGACCGCGAGGGCGCCATGAAGATCCTTTCGCTCCTTTCGCTGGCTGCGCTCCTGGCTTGCGCGGGACACAAGCAGGACGTCAAGCCCATCGCCGAAAAGCCGCAGGCCCCCGCCTCCGTCGCGCCGCGACCGCAAGCCCCCCCGACGCCCCTTGCCACCGCCGCCCAGGCCACGCAGGGCGTGACGGCCGCGACCGCCGCGCCGGCGCTCATGCCCGACGAGCAGTTCCGCCAGAAGAAGCCCGATCCGCTCCCGGTCCAGCCGCATTTCGACCCGCCGGTGCCGGTGGAGAAGAAGCTCAAGAACGGCGCGCGCGTCCTCATCGTCGAGAACCACCAGATCCCGCTCGTCACCGTGGAGGTGGTTCTCCTGCACGGCGTCGACGCCGACCCGCAGGGCAAGCCTGGCCTGGCCGAGTTCGTCGCCGACACGGTCGACGAGGGCACGAAGAGCCGCTCCGCTACCAGGCTGGCCGAGGAGATCGAGGACCTGGCCGCGCACCTCGGCGCGGGCGCGTCGCTGCAGTCCTCGAGCGCGTCGCTCAATTGTCTGACCGAGACCCTGCCCAAGGCGCTCGATCTCCTCGCTGACGTGGTGCAGAACCCGGCCTTCCGCAACGAGGACGTCGAGCGCGTGCGCGTGATCAAGCTGACGCAGCTCGAGCAGAAGAAGGCCAGCATAGGCGCGCTGGCGGGTGACGAGGCCAACCGCGTTCTCTTCGGCCCGAACCACCCGTGGGGACAGCCGTCGGGTGGAACGCCGGAGTCGGTCGCGGCCGCCACGCCGGACGATCTGGCGACGTTCCACGCGGCTTGGTGGGTGCCGAACAATGCGGTCATCTCGGTAGCGGGGGACGTGAAGCCCGCCGAGGTGGTCAAGCTGCTCGAGGAGAAGTTCGCCGCCTGGAAGGCGCGCTCGCTCCCCAAGCTCGTGCTCCCGCCGCTTCCGGCGCTGGCGGAGCGGCGCATCGACGCGCTCGACAAGCCGACCGCGACGCAGTCGCAGGTATGGGTGGTGGGCCGGCTTTTCCCGGCGCGCGACCCCGACGCGGTCCCGCTGCGTGTCGCGAATCTCACTTTGGGCGGGCTCTTCGGCAGCCGCCTCAACCTCAACTTGCGCGAGAAGCACGGCTACAGCTACGGGGTCCGCTCGGGCCTTTCGCTCCTGCGCGACACGGGGACGTTCATCGCCTCGGGAGGCATCGTGGCGAAGAACACCGTCGAGGCGGTGGTCGAATACGAGAACGAGTTGAAGAGGTTCGCCGGCGGCGACGTGACCGACGAGGAGCTGGTGGTAGCCAAGGCGGCGTTCATCCGCGGCATCCCGGCCTCGCTGGAGACGAACGACGCGGTCGCGCGCGAGATGGCCAACCTCGTCTCCCTCGGGCTGCCGCTGGACTACTACCAACACTTGCCCGGACGCGTGGACAAGCTGCAGACGAAGGACGTGGCGCGCGTGGCAAGGAAGTGGATCAAACCCGACAAGTGGCCGGTCATCATCGTGGGACCGGTGGGGCCGGCCAAGGAATCCCTGGAGAAACTCGGCCTCGGTCCAGTCGAGTTGAAGCCGGCCCCCGGCTCAGGGTCCGCCCCGTCCGCAGAAAAAAAATAATTATTTTTTTTTACAGGGCGCGCCGGACTGAGTAAGCGGCGATCTCGCGCAGCGCCTGTGCCACCGGGCCCGGTAGAGCGGGCGCGTCGAGCGCGCTCACCGCCTCGTCGCAGAGCCGCTGCGCCTCGGCGCGCGCCGCATCGGCGGCCCCCGTGCGGAGCAGGATGTTCCGCAGCGCCTCGATCTCCGCGTCGGAGAGGTCCGCCTTGCCCAGCCCTGCGCGAAGGCGCGCGGCCTCTTTGGGCGTCGCCGCCGCGAGTGCGTGCGCGATGAGCAGCGTGCGCTTGCCTTCGCGGAGATCGCTGGCGTTGGGCTTGCCCGTCAGCTCCGGCGCCCCGAACGAGCCGAGCAGGTCGTCGGCGATCTGGAAGGCTTGTCCGAGCGGCCGCGCATAGGCGCTCAGGGCGTCGAGCAGCGCGCGACTTCCCCCAGCCAGCACGGCGCCGAGACGCAGGGGCAGCTCGAAGCTGTAGCTGCCCGTCTTGAGGCGCTGCACCTCGAGCACGCCCTCGCGCGACAGTTCCGGGCCGCCCGGCGCGAGCACGTCGAGCGCCTGTCCGACGGTCACGTCCTGCAGCGCCTCGGTCAGCAGCCGCGCCGCCTCGAGCGGGCGCCCGGGCGCGGCCAGCACCAGCTGGTAGGCCCACGCCTGGCAGAGCGAGCCGAGCAGGATGGCCACGCTCCCGGCGACGTGCTCACCGACCCGCTTTGCCAGCGCCGCATGGACGGTGGGTCCGCCGCGGCGCACCTCGTCGCGGTCCATGAAATCGTCGTGGATGAGCAGGTAGCCGTGCAGAAGCTCCATGCCAACGCTGGCATCGAGGACCGCATCGTCCTTGCCGCCCGCGGCCTCGTGTCCGAGCACGACCAGCGCGCCGCGGATGCGCTTCCCGCCCCGCAGGAGATAGTCGCGCAGGTGCGCGAACGCCGGGCGGAGATCGACGGGCAGCGACTCGATCTGCGCCGCTTTTTCCTCGAGAAATGCCGCCAGCCGCGGCTCACACCGGCGCGCGTAGTCGAGGAGGAAGGCGGGCGGGCTCGAGGTGCTCAGGTCACTTCCGCCGACGCGCCGCGCGACGCGACCAGCTTGGCGAGGATCTCCTGCGCCCGGTGCAGCTTGATCTCGCCCGCCGCGATGAGCGCGTGCGCCACTTCCTCGACGGCCGATCCCTTGGCCCCCGCGCTCACCGCCAGGTTGCGCGCGTGCAACCCCATGTGGCCCTTCTGGATCCCGACCGTCCCGAGCGCCCGCAGCGCCGCCATGTTCTGCGCCAGCCCGACCGCCGCCATGATACCCGCCAGCTTGCGCGCGCCGGGGTTTCCCATCATGCGCAGGAGCACGGGGATGAGCGGGTTCGCCTTCACCGCGCCGCCCACCGTCCCGACCTGGATGGGCAGCTCGGCGCTGCCGTGCATGTGGCCGTCGACCACCCACCACTTCGTCAGCGGCTGGTACTTTCCGTTGCGCGCGCACCAGGCGTGCGCGCCAGCTTCGATGGCGCGCCAGTCGTTGCCCGTCGCGAGCGCGACCGCGTCGACGCCGTTCATCACGCCCTTGTTGTGCGTGCAGGCGCGGTAGGGATCGGCGTCGGCGAAGCGCGACGCCTGGGCGATGCCGTGCGCCACCTCGGCGCCGGCAAAGCCGAAGTCCGCCAGCGCCTCGAAGGGAATGCGGCACGCCGCGCGCGCCAGTCGCAGGTCCGCCAGGTTGGAGAGGATGCGCAGCCCCACGCGCCCGCCGGTGATGCGCTCGATGAGCGGCGCCACGCCCTCGCACATGGTGTTGATGAGGTTCGCGCCCATCGCTTCCTGCGTGTCGACGACGAGGTGCACGATGGCTTGCGTCTCCTCGCCGACCTTCACCAGCCGGACCTGCACGTCCTTCGCCCCTCCGCCGCGCGACTTCATCGCGGGGTGGAGCGCGTTGGCGGAAGCGAGGATGGCTTCCTTTTCGCGCAGGATCGCCTTGCGCGCCGCCTCGGGATTGGCCAGCTCGGTGACCTGCACCTGGCCGATCATGCGCGGCTCGTCGGCCCCGGCGGTGAACCCGCCGCCTTCGCGGGCGATCTTCGCCGCCAGCGAGACGGCAGCGATGACCGATGGCTCTTCCACCGCCATGGGCACCAGCACGTCCTCGCCGTTGATGAGGAAGTTGAGCCCCACGCCCACCGGCATCCCCAGCACGCCGACCGCGTTCTCGATCATCGCGTCGGCGTTCGCGAGGGGCAGGGTGGCGCTCTCGCCCAAGCCGTCCAGGTCGTCGCTGTCGAGCTCGAGCTGCTCGGCTAGCCGGCGAAGCCGCTCGGCCATCTTCATTTTGTAGAAGCCCGGCAGCCTGCTGGAACCCATGTGCGATGACCTCCGTCGGTCGGCTGCAGGAAGGTGTAACGAGAGTCTTTTGTCGGCTTGTGAAAGCCGCATATGCCCAATGTGAAGATTTCGAGAAGAGCTGCAGCCTGCCGGCTGTCTAGCGGGCAGAGTCGCCCACGCTGTGGGCGGTCTGGGGAGCGACCTCCCGCCGCACCCCGAAGTACAGGGCCCGACCCCCCCGGCGCACATACAGCCGCGACACTCCGCCGCGGTTCAGCGGCGCCACCGCCTTGCGGTATTCCGGCCGGTCCAGCACCGGCTTTCCGTCGACCTCGAGGACGAGATCTCCCTCGCGCAACCCCGCGCGATACGCCGGGCTGCGCAAGTCGATGGAACCGATGCGCACCCCCTTGCCGCGGTCGGCGTCGTCGCCCCGCTCGTCGATGGCGAACCCGAAGGGCTCCTGCTCGCGCCGGATGGGCGGCGGGAGCGAGGCCGGCTGCCATGACGGGCCCGGCTTTGCCTCGAGCGCGATGGCGACCTGCACCGCCTTCTCGCCGCGCCAGACGCCCAGCTTCACCTTCGTGCCCGGCGCGCTGTTGGCGGTCAGCCAGCGGAGGCGATAGCTCTCGACCACCGGCTCGCTCTCATAGCTCAGGACCACGTCGCCTGGCTTGAGGCCGGCGCGCGCCGCGGGACCGTCGTCGATCACCTCGGTGACGACCACGCCTTTGCCGCCCGGCACGCCGAACGACTCGGCCAGCTCCGCCGACATGGAGTCCTGGATGTTCACTCCCATGTATCCGCGCACGACGCGCCCGCTGGCGGCGAGCTGCGGGCCGATGTCCTTGAGCTGGCCGACGGGGATGGCGAACCCGATCCCTTGCCCCGACGGGTTCACCGCGGCGTTGATGCCCACCACCGCGCCGCGCGCGTCGAGCAGCGGTCCTCCCGAGTTGCCGGGGTTGATGGCCGCGTCGGTCTGGATGAAGTCGTAGTAGCCGGGCCGGCCCGAGGGGTTCACGTCGCGCCGGCCTTTGAACGAGACGATGCCGGTGGTGACCGAGCGCGAGAGCCCGAATGGATTTCCGATCGCGATCACCCACTCGCCCACCTCGAGGTGGTCGCTGTCGCCGAGTTGCAGCACGGGGAAAGGCTGGTCGCCCTCGATCTTGAGCAGCGCCATGTCGGTCGCGTCGTCCTTGCCGACCAGCGCGCCGCGGTAGACGCGCTCGTCCTCGCCCACCTGCACGGTGATGTCCGTCGCGCCCTCGACGACGTGGCCGTTGGTGGCGATGAGTCCGTCGCTGCGGATGAAGAAGCCCGTGCCGATGCCGCGCACCGGCGCCTCCCGCGGGTCGGCGCCCGAGCCGTACATCCTCTCGAGAAAGTCGCGGAACGGATCGCCGTCGCTCCCGCCTCGCGCGGTCGTTGCAACGATGCCCACCACCGCGGGCATGGCCGTCTTGACCAGGGCGGAGATCGCCGCGGGAGGCGCGGAGGGGCGCTCTTTCACCGGCGGCGCGTCGGTCCACAGCCTTGCTGCGGCGAGCAGAAGAACGGCGATGTGCATTGGCGCACCCGGGGGTTGTCCGCGAGGACAGTAGTGGCGCGCGGCGCGCGCCGCAATGCGCGCGGTTTACTTTCGGACCATCTGCGCGACGAACTGCTCGGCGGCGGGGTTGGCCGGGCGAGGCGGGCGCTTTCCGTCGAGCAGCACGCGGAACTCGTACTCGACCTCTGGTTTTCCCGGCGTCGAGCATCGGACATCGACGTCGCCGAGGAGCTGGCTCACCACCTTGCCGTCGCAGCGCGGGTCGCCTTCGCCTCGCGCCGCCAGCGCGTTGAACACCGTCGCCCCCCCGGCCGGCTTCCAGGCCACGGCCGCCGCGATGCCCTTCTTCACGTCGCTGGAATCGAAGCGGCCCTGCAGCCACACCAGCGTGAAGGCGAGCAGCGCCACCATCGCGACGGCGATGGGAAGCCGCTGCCTGGGGATGCCGAGGAAGTCACCCATGCCGCGCTTCTAGCACGCCACTCTGTACAGACTGTACAGAATGGAAGGTCTGCGCACTCTGTCAGCGGGAGCCGGCGACGAGGTGATTGAGCGCGGTGCGGTCCGAAGGCTGCAGGTGTTCCTTGGGCGGCTGCGGGACGATCCGGTGCTGCGCCTGAGGGTTGCGCGAGGCCTGCTTGGGGGAGTGCGCCGGCGGCCCGCGCGTTGCCGTGGTCTGGTGGCCGATCCGCTCGATGAAGTCCCAGGTGGCGCGCAGCCCCCGCGCCGTAAGGAGGGCGGCGTCGCGGGGAAGGCCGCGGTCCTTGGCGCGGACCCAGAGCGTGCTGCCGCCGACGGGAACGAAGGCGGCCACCGCGAAAAGCCCGAGCAACACCAGCACGGCTTTCATGACGCCCGACGCTGCCACGCCCGGGCGCGCCCGGCCAGTTTCTGTCCGGCCTTGACGCGACCCCAACGCGCCCGCATGGTACGCCGCTCGGAGGAAGCCGTTTGAAGCAGCGCACCGACGCGTTGATCTGGGTCCTGGTGGCCGCGGCCACGGCCAGCGTGGTGGCCCTGGCGGTTTTCCAGGGGCGGCGGGCCGAAGCGCGTTTCGCTGGGCTGTCCGCCCCGGACCTTTCGCTCCCCCGCCTCGACGGACAAGGCAAGTCGCCGCTGCCGCAGGGCAAGGTCACGGTGGTCGACTTCTGGGCGACGTGGTGCGCGCCCTGCCGGGCGTCGATGCCGCGCGTGCAGAGGCTGTGGCAGGAGTACCGGCCGAGCGGGCTCGAAATATATTCAGTGGATACAGACGACCCCGGGCCGGGCCGCGAGACGGCCGTGCGCAATTTTCTCATCGAGAACGGCCTCACCTTCCCGGTGGTCCTCGACGACCAGAGCGCGGCGAAGGCTTTCGCCGTCGCCAGCCTGCCCACCATGCTGCTGCTCGACCAGCAGGGAAAAGTCGTCTGGAGCCGCGTCGGCTCGCTCACCATGAAGGACGAGAGCGACCTGCGGCGGTCCATCGATCGTGCGCTAGGTCGCTGAGGGCACCGTCCGCCCCATCGTGTGGTAACCCTTGTCGACGTAGAGGGTCGTGCCGGTGATGCCGCTAGCCAGCGGGCTGCAGAGGAAGGCGGCGGCGTTGCCCACTTCGCTCGCCTGCAGCTCCTGGGGGAGCGGGGCGTTCTGCGCATAGTACTTGACCATCTGGTCGATCATCCCGATGGCGCTCGCCGCCCGCGACGCGAACGGCCCGGCGGAAATGGTGTTGACGCGCACGCCCCACTTGCGGCCCGCCTCGAAAGCGAGGACGCGCGTGTCGCTCTCCAGCGCCGCCTTGGCCGACGACATGCCGCCGCCGTAGCCGGGGATGACGCGCTCGCCGGCGAGGTACGTCAGCGAGACGGCCGCGCCCCCCGGCCGCATCAATGGCCCCAGCCGCTGCAGCATGGCGACGAGCGAGTACGCGCTCACGCCGATGGCCGCCAGGTACCCCGCGCGCGACGTCTCGAGCAGCGGCTTTTTCACTTCGGGCCCGTTGGCGAGCGAGTGGACCACCACGTCGATCGACTTTTCGCCGAAGTCCTTGCGGAGCGCGTCGGTCATCCCCTGGACGGAAAAGTCGCCGCGGTCGGCGTAGCGCTTGTTGGTCTTCACCGCCTCCGGCACGTCGGCCATGGTGTCGAAGGCGGCGTCGAGCGGGTAGACCTTCTCGAACTCGAGCTTGCGGCCGTCGCTCATCTTGCACGACTCGTCCATCTTCCCGCGCCGCAAGAGCGTCTCGAAGATGTTCAGCGCGGGCGGCCAGGTGCCGAGGCAGATGCTGGCCCCCGCCTCGGCGAGCGCCTTGGCGATGGCGAAGCCAAACCCGCCGTCATCGGCCACGCCGGCGACGAGAGCGCGCTTTCCCTTCAGATCGATGGGGAGCATGGGCGCGTGGTATCGCGCCCTTTAGCGGAAGTCGTCAAGGGACTGCTACGCTGCGCGGATGAGGCGCGCATTGTTCCTGGCGCTGTTCGCGTGCGCGCATGCGGGGCCGCGCGCGCCGCCGGGGTATGGGCTCGCCCGGGCGGAGGCGATCGAGGTGTGTCTGCCGCCCGGGGAGCTGGCCTACTTGAAGGCGCTGCGCTGTCCGGGCGGGCAGCGAGCCGAGGCGAAGCGCCTGGGGAGCGTGGGGGCGCGCTCGCAGCTCGCCGACCCGGACGACCCACGCGCTCTATTGCAGATGGATCCGGCGCGGCCGCTCCAGCCGGGCGAGCCCGACCTGCACATCGTCGACGCTTTCGAAGTCCACTGTCCGGAGAAGAGCGTGACGCTCTTCCTCGACATGTACCATTGCCCCGCCAGGCCGCCCTCCGCGCCGCAAGGCTTCACACTCGAAGAATGAGCGTCACTCCGTGCGCCATTGCCCCATCGGGGCGGGCGGCGGGGGGATGTCCTCGTCGCGGGTGCGGCCGAGGTTGAGGCTTTCCGCCGCGATGCCGATGAGGCGGACCAGCTCGTGGTCGCGCCAGCCCTTGTTCGCCTCGCCGTGCAGGAACTCCACCGCGTTGGCCCGCGTCCTTGCGCGGTGGTACGGCCGATCGGTGGTGATGGCGTCGTAGATGTCCGCCAGCTGGAGGATCTGCGCCGGCACGGGAAACGCGCTGCCCTTGAGGCCGTCGGGATATCCCGTACCGTCGAGCCTCTCGTGGTGCCAGCGGATGATGGGCAACAGATGGCGCAGGCTTTTCAAAGGCTCGCAGATGCGCTCGCCGATCATGGGGTGCTTGTTCATCACGATGCGTTCCTTGTCGGTGAGCCGGCCGGCCTTGTTGATGATCTCGTTGGGGATCCCGATCTTGCCGATGTCGTGCAGCACGCCGCCCTGGCGGAGCGCCTCCTGCGTGTCGTCGTCGAGTCCGGCGAGCCGACCCGCCTCGACCGCCAGCGCGCCCACGCGCTCGGTGTGCCCCTCGGTGTACGCGTCCTTGGCCTCGACGGCGTTGGCCAGCGCGAAGATGACTTGCGAGCTGTCCTCCAGGCGCTCGGTCGCCACGCGCGTGCGCAGCGCGGCCCGCACCCGCGCCTTCAGCTCGGCAGCAGGGGGCGGAAATCCAATGACGTGGTCGGCGCCCGAGTCGAGCGCTGCCACCGTCGCGTCCAGGCCGGCATCGGCGCACGCCACCACCGGCAACAGGCGTGTCGAGGCGGCGCCTCTGATGCGCCGGCAGATGGCCACGCCGACCGGGCTCCCGCCGCGCATGTCGACGAAGGCGACGTAGGCCCGCGAGGCGAGCAGCGCATCGGCGGCGGCGAGGACCGAGTCCACCTCGACGAGTCCGTAATCGCCCCCCAGCGCCTCGGCCAGTGCGGCGCGGAATTCCCGATCGCCGGCCAGCAGGACGGAGATGGACATTGCCATGCCAGCCTAGCACGAGCCCGATTACGAGCCGAGGCCCACCCAACTCGAGCCGTCGGGGTAGATCTCTCGCTTCCAGATGGGCGCGTCTCTCTTGAGCGATTCGATGGCGTGACGGCAGGCTTCGAACGCGTCGGCCCGGTGGGGCGCGGCCGCCGCGATGACCACCGACAGTTCGCCCGGATCGAGCGCCCCGACGCGGTGATGGATGCAGAGGTGCGCTCCCCAGCGCTCGCGCGTCTCGGCGGCGATGTGCTCGAACACGCGCAGGGCCATCGGCCGGTACGCCTCGTACTCGAGCCGCACCACGGCCTTGCCGTGGGTGCTCGAGCGCACCGTGCCGACGAACGTGACCACCGCGCCGCAGTCGGTCCCCGCCACGGCCCGCACGGGCGCGTCGGCCGAGAGCGGGTCGCCGGTCACGGCGTGTGCGCCGGTTCCGCCCGAGACGGGAGGGATGAGCGCCACCTGCGCCCCCTCGCGCAATTTGCGGTCGGGCGCGCAGAAATCCTCGTCGACCGCGATGCGCAGCCGCTCCGCCAGGGGCACCAGCGCGGGGTGCTTTTCGCACGCCAGCTCGAGCGCATGCGCGGCCGTCGCTCCCTCGGGTAGATCGAGCGGCTCGCTGGAGATGCCCGCCCGCTCCCGCGCCGCCGCAAAGTAGAGGACCGTCACGCGCATGGAAGGCACATGCTAGCAGCGTTGACGCCTCCAGGGGACGCCCCCTAGAGTGCGCAGCCCCCATGTCCGGTCCGCACAACCTTTCCGTCGACGAGCTGCTGGCGCTTTTGCGCGATCCGTCGCTCAAGCCGGACAGCATCGCCGAGGAGATGGAATGCGCCGGCGTCCCCCGCCCGCAACCCAAGGACGTCGAGCGCGCGCGCGATCTCCTTGGCAAGCTGCCGGCCGAAGGGTTGGATGCGAAGGCCGTCGCCTCCGAGATCGCCTCGCTCCCCGAGATGATTGCGCTCGCGCTGGTCCATGCCGCCGGCCGCGCCTCCCGCCAGGAGGTCCTGCGCGAATTGGCCGTCGCGCCGCAGAAGAACCTCGCCAAGGAGTCGAAGCGCGAGCTGCAACGCCTCAAGCAGAAGGGCGTGCAGGTGGAGGCGATCCGGCCGCAGGGCGAGGCGGTGCTCAGGCCCCTGCCCGAGGCGGAAGCGCCCTCGAGCTACGCCAGCTCGATCGACGCATACGGAGAGCGCGCGGTCTGGTGGGCCCGGCCAGCGCGGCAAGGCGTGGAGGTGGTGCAGGTGGTGGCGTCGGACCTGAAGGGCATCATCGCCGCCGATGCGCTCGCGCTCTCGCGCCGATCGTACCGCGAGTTCGTCAAGCGGCTCCCTCGACAGAACGTCGTCACCACGGCGGAAATCCCGCGCGACCACGCGCGCCAGCTCATCGCCGAGGCCGAGGCGGAAGGCACGCGCAACGGCTTCTCGCCGCCCTCGGCCTACGCCCAGGCGCTGCGCATCCTGGGTCCCGCGCCGGCCCCGCCGCCGCCGCGGCCCGGCGACGGCGTCGATCTGGGGCCCGACGGGGAGTTGCCCCACCAGCTCGCCGGCGCGGCGCTCTTCGAGGACCCGCTCTTCATGTCCTGGATCCCCGAGGAGGACGCGCTGCGGTCGTTCGCTTTGAAGGTGGACGAGATCGCCGTGAGCCAGCTCTTCATCGACGAGGCCCAGCGGCGGCAAGCCTTCGAGCGAGCGGCTGAAGAGGCGGCGCTGGCGTACTTCACCCCGCGGCGGCGCGCGATCTACTCGCGGCGGCTCAACGAGATGGCGCACGTGCTTGCCTCGGCAGGGCGCATCGACGCGGCGCGGACGGCGCTGGCGGTGTCGCGCGCGCTGGAGAAGGACGCGATGAATCCGTTCTGCCGCGCACTCTTCACGCACGCGCTCGCGGAGCGCCTGGAGCAACCCGCCGCGAAGTCGCCCGCGCCGGCGGCGGGGACGCTGATCACGCCATGAGCCCCGAGCGGCGCAATCCCTTCCCCACCACCGACGCGATCATCGCCGGTCCCGACGGGCGGATCGTCCTCATCCTGCGCAAGAACGAGCCTCACGGCTGGGCGCTGCCCGGCGGGTTCGTCGACTACGGCGAAGAGCTGGGGGTCGCCTGCCGGCGCGAGGCGCGCGAGGAGACGGGCCTCGAAGTGGAGCTGGTCGCGCAGTTCTTCACCTACTCGGACCCGAAGCGCGACGCGCGCAAACACACCATCTCGACGGTCTATGCCTGCAGGGTGGGGGCGGGCGCGCAACCCAAGGCCGACGACGACGCCAAGGACGCGCGCTGGTTTGCCGAGAGCGAGATTCCCTGGAGGGAGCTCTGCTTCGACCACGGCGAGATCCTGCGCGACTACTTCCGGTGGATCCACACCGGAGAGCGGCGCAGGATCTGACCTCAGGCCTACTTCGTCGGCTCGCCCGACGTGGGCGGCGGGACCGGCAGGTTTTCCGGCCGCGCCAACATGCGGACGCGCGCGTCCACCTGCTGCCAGCGGTTGTAGAGATCGACGGCCTTGGTGCGCAGATCGGCCGCCTCGCGGTTGGCACTCGCCTCGGCGCCCTGCGCGTCGGCGAACCGCTTGTCGATGGCGCCCGCGTTTGCCTCGTTCGCCTGGGGCGCGTTGGCGCGCCGCATCGCCGACAGCTTGACCTGCTCGGTGCGCGCCTTGGCCGTGTCGAGGTGCGCCTCGGCGGCCTTCCGCTCGGCCTGCGCCACGCCGATCATCGTGTTGAGGTACTGCAGCTTGAGATCGATCGCCTTGAGCTGCTCCTGCGCGGCGGCGATGTCGTTCTCGGTTCGCGCGATGGTGTCGCGTTCCGCGTATTGCTTCTTGAGCATGTCGCGCTCCGCGACGCCGCGCTTGAGCTGCGCCTCCGCCACCTCGCGCTCGCTCTTCGCCACTTCGGCCCGCGCGCGCGCTTCCGCCTCGTTGGCGCGCGCCTTGGCCACGGCGTCGTTGGCCCGGCCCTCTTCGATGCGCGCTTCGTCGACCGGCTCCATCTGCGTCTCGTTGAGCCGCGACAGGCCCGAGTCGTCCACTTTGGCCACCGCCTCCTGGTGGTGCGCGCACCCGATGGCCAGAACTGCACCCGTCCCCAGCAGTAGCAGAGTCTTCATAGTTGCCTTCCCTTCGCTCAGTGAACAAACGTAGTGACGATCGGACGCATCGGCTATGCTGCGCCGCTCATGGACATCGCCGTCGCTATCGTGGGGCTCGGGCTCCTCATCGCCGCCCACGAGGCTGGCCACCTGGTGCTCGCCCGGCTGATGGGCATGCGGGTAGAGATTTTTTCCATCGGGTTCGGCCCCCGCATCGCCGGCTTCAAGTGGGGCGACACCGAGTACCGGTTGAGCGCTCTTCCGCTCGGCGGCTATTGCAAGATCGCCGGCTTCACGCCCGACGACCCGGCGGCGCTCGACCCGAACGATACCGGCTCGTACATGAACAAGCCGGCGTGGAGGCGCTTCCTCGTCATCGCTGCGGGGCCGGCCATCAACTATCTGGTCGCGTTCCTCATCATCGTCGGCCTGTACGTGACGCACGGGTTCCCCAATCTCACCACCACCCAGGTGGCCGTCGTGCCCGACGGCCCGGCGGCCGCCGCAGGGATGCAGACGGGCGACCGGGTGGTCGCGGTCGACGGCGTTTCTGTCTCGTCGATCAACGAGCTTCGCCGCGAGCTGCAGAAGTCGGACGCGCCCCCGGAGCGACGCATCGAGGTCGTGCGCGGCGGCGAGCGCAAGACGCTCTTCGTGCGGCCCGACCGCGGGACCATCTCCGTGACGCCTGACCAGGTGCTGGTGCGGCTGTCGGCCATCCAGGCGATCCCCAGCGCTGCGCGCGACGTTTGGGCGCTCAGCGCCGCCGACCTGAGGGCGCTCTTCGACGTCGTGCGAGGCAAGGGCACCGCATCGCTGGCAGGCCCGGTGGCCATCGTCAGGCAGGCCTCGGCCGAAGTGAGGCGCGGCCTGGCCGACTTCGCCGGCATTCTCGCCAACATCTCGGTGGGGTTGGCGTTGTTCAATTTCCTGCCCGTGCCGGCGCTCGACGGCGGCAGGCTGGTCTTCCTCGGCTACGAGCTCGTCACCCGACGACGAGTGAACCATCGGATCGAGTCGGTGGTGCACGTGGTGGGGCTCTTGCTGCTGCTCGGCCTGCTGGTGTCGGTGGTGGTGTTCGGCGATCTGCAGCTCGGGAAGCGACTCTTTTCACATTCGGGCTGAGATGCTGCGGCTCGTGGTATGGCAGCGCCATGGCGAAGAAATCTCCTCTGGGAAAGACGCGCAAGGCGCCCGCCCGCGCTTCGAAGAAGCTGGAGCTGACCGACGCCGACCGCGATCTGGTGCGGCGCCTGGCCGAGCGCACCAGCCTCTTGCCGCGCGAGGTCGTCGAACGCGCCCTGGCGGGGTACGCCGCGGCCGTCGCGCCGGGCATGCCGCTCCACCCAGCGCCGCCCCAGGCGGGGAAGAAGGGGCAGCCCCCGCCGCAGAAGCTCTTTCTCTCCGTCGACGGCAAGCCGGAGGTCGAAGTCGACAAGTCGGAATTCGTGCTCGGCTCGGGGCCGGACGTCGATCTGCGACTCGATCTGCCGCTCATCTCGCCCCGGCATGCACGCCTCCTCTGGCGGGAAGGTCGCCATGTTTTCGAGGACTTACGCTCGGCGCGCGGGTCGTTCCGGCTGGGTCAGCCTGTCGACGTGAGATTCATCGAGACGGGCGACGAGATCGATTTGGGCGGCTTTTTGCCGGTGCGGTTCCGGCTCGGCTGAACCCCCTGTAACCTTTGCCTACCCGGCGGTGTCTGAACTGTGGAGGCACTTCCAGATGGCGACCGCGCGGCAGATCGCTGACATGACCGACGAGGAGCTCCTCGCCTCGGCCCGCTCCGTCATTTCCCCGCTTCCGTCTGTGGAGCCGCGCGCAGGGTTTGCGGCCATGGTGGCACTCACGGCGCGCGATCGGCGCGGCTCCGCCTTCTCGGCGTGGCTGCGCTGGGCGCTGGGGGGGCTGGCCGTCGCGGGGGCCGCCGCGCTCGTCGCGGTGATCGCCTCGCCTGGCCCGCGGCACCGTGCCGACGAGCTGATGTTCGCCCAACGACTCGAGCTCTACGAGGACATGAGCGTGATGCAGAACCAGGAGGCGCTCGAGGATCTCGACGTCGTCGAGGTGCTGCACAAGCTCCAGCCCGAGGGGCAGCCTTGAAGCGCGCGCTGCTCCTCGCCGCCGCTCTCTTCTGCGCCGCGCCGGCGCGCGCCCAGCAGTCGGCGGAGGAGCGGTTCCGCAGCCTGCCGCCTGAGAAGCAGCAGGAGCTGCGCGAGAAGTTCCGCGAGCTGAAGCAGCTCCCGCCCGAGGAGCGCGCCGAGCTGCGCCGCAACCTCGAGCGGCTCGAGTCGATGCCGCCGGCCGAGCGCGAGGTCGCCGAGGAGAATTTCCGCCGCTTCCAGAAGATGAACCACGCGGAGCGTCAGGCGGTGCTGCAGCGCTGGCGGGAGTTTCGCAAGCTGCCCCTCGAGAAACGCGCCGAGCTGCGCTCGCAGTTGCGGCGGGTGATGCAGGCCGACCCGGCCGAGCGCCAGCAGCTCCTGGAAAACATGCGCCGCTGGCAGCACATGTCGCCGCAGGAGCGCGAGCGGGTGCGGCAGAGGTTCCACGAGCAGCGGAGGGAACGGCGGCTAGAGAAACGAGACCAGCGGCGCGAGGACCGCCGGCACAACTAGCGGATGCGCGCCTGGCTCCTCATCGCGGCGCTCCTGTGCGCCCTCGCAGCGAGCATCCACGACGGCGGCGTGCCCGCGCCTCTCTCCGAGGAAGATGCGGAGCTGGTCAAGGAGCTGGCCCTGGTGGAGAAGCTCGACCTGGTGAAGAACCTCGAGCTTTTCGAGGAAGACAAGGAACCCTAGGCGACGCGGGCGCGGCCGAGGACTTTCCCCAGGTACTGGCCGGTGTAGCTGGCCTTCGACTGCGCGACCTGCTCGGGCGTGCCGACCGCGATGATGCGGCCGCCCTTGTCGCCGCCCTCGGGGCCGATGTCGATGATGTGGTCGGCGCACTTGATGACGTCGAGGTTGTGCTCGATGACCACCACCGTGTTGCCCGCGTCGACCAAGCGGTTCAAGACCGCGAGGAGCCGCTTGATGTCCTCGAAGTGCAGGCCGGTCGTGGGCTCGTCGAGGACGTACAAGGTGCGGCCGGTGTCGGTGCGGGCCAGCTCTCGGGAAAGCTTGATGCGTTGCGCTTCGCCGCCGCTCAGCGTGGGCGAGGGCTGGCCGAGCTTGATGTAGCCCAGGCCGACGTCGTCCAGCGTTTT
>WNFG01000108.1_pt1 | contig 65662 bp, 55 predicted proteins | sample 5400431 | NCBI WGS metagenome assembly WNFG01 (sample SAMN13153346, study PRJNA577476) | soil metagenome | isolation source: 120 cm saprolite under Douglas fir tree site 2 hole 3 replicate 2 | place: USA:California | collected 2015-04-18
CTGTACCAACTGATTGTGTACTGATATGGCGCGATGGATCAGCATATTTCCACTTCACGGTACGGGGCGATTTGTTGTACTGACGGATGTATCGCAAGAGCTTTCTGTTCAGATCAGAAACGGAAGTGAATACGCCTCGCGCGATGACGTCGCGCTCGATTTTGCCGAACCACAGCGCGACTTGATTCAGCCACGAAGAGTAGGTCGGAGTGAAGTGCAAATGAACTTGGGGATGCACTGCCAGGAAGTCCGTGACCGGCCTGCTCTTGTGAGCAGAGAGGTTGTCGGCGATCACATGGATCTCTTTGCCGCGGGGCTGATCGATCACAATGTCTGTGAGGAACGCAGCGAACTCGGCCGCGGTGTGCCGCGCCGCCGTTTTGCCGAGCACCTCCCCGGTCTTGGTGTTGAAGGCGGCATACAGCGACAAGGTGCCATGACGAAAGTACTCAAAGCCGTGCCGTTCGGCGCGTCCCGGGGACAGCGGCAGAACCGGGTCCTTGCGATCCAGGGCCTGGATGGCGGTCTTTTCATCCACCGAGAACACCGCGGCATGCGCCGGCGGGTTCAAATACAACCCAATAATGTCGGCGGCCTTCTTCTCAAAATCCGGATCGTTCGAGGCCATGTAGCGCTCGATGCGATGCGGCTGGAGTCCGTGCTTACGCCACACCCGTGCCACCATCATGTGGCTGACGTCCAGTTGCGCTCCGAGTTTGCGCGTGCTCCAGTGGGTTGCTCCACCGGTCGGCGCACGCCGGGTCGCCTCGAGAATCCGTGCTTCCAGTTCCGGCGTGAGCACGGTGGCGGCTTGTCCCAGATGCCGGCTGTAGAGTCCCGCGATGCGCTGCTCGGTAAATCGTTTGCTCCAGCTCGCCACAAAACCCCGGCTGCAGTCGATGCGCTCGGACACTTCATCCCAGGTATGGCCCTCGGCCAGCAGCAAGATCAGCCGCGCCCGTCGGGCATCCTCCGCCCGATCCGTCCGGCTATTGGCTCGTCGCGTCAGTTCCATAAACTCCGAATTCGTCAACGTGACCGAGTCTCTCATGGACACGATTATAGTCTATAAATGACTGTTACAGTCCACTAGGACACAGAACAAGGTCAAGCGAACCAACAAGATGGATTTTGTTGTTACGCTTTGATCCTAGCCCCCGCGAAATAAACTTTCCATTCACGTACACTATGATGGAATCGCCGCGGAGAAGCGTTTGTCTCCATTCGAATCAAGTTCGTTCCAGAACGAGTGGCCGGTCCTGCTCGAATGCGCCTCGCCACAGCCCGATGCGCAGAGACTCTCCGCACTCCTCCCCGGGGCAAATGGACCGCCGCTGCTCGAGCTTGCGGCAGAGCACGGCGTTCTGGGACACCTCGCGGCGCGACTGCGCGAGATGGACGGGGATTCTCTCCCGCAGGAAACAAAGCAGGCGCTCCTCGATGGTCGACGCGCGCAAAACTTCGTCAGCCTGCGCATGACGGCGGAACTATTCCGCATTTTGGATCAGCTTGCTTCGACGGGAATTGAAGCGCTTGTCGTGAAGGGCCCGGTTCTCTCGGTTCGGGCCTATGGTGACCCCGCGGTGCGCAGCTACGGCGACCTCGATCTGCTCGTTCGCCAGCGAGACATTCGTCTCGCCACCGAACTCATGGTGGCAGCGGGATATATCGCGGCGGTTCCCCTTGCCGCAATCGACGCTGGAAAGATTCCCGGCCAGTATCTTTTCTCCAAGCCGGACTCGAAATTGCTCATCGAACTGCACAACGATTTTACGCTCCGCTATTTTCCCCGCCGGCTTCCACTCGAAACGTGGTTCGAACGGCAGGCCTATGTGCGGCTCGATTCCCGCGAAGTGCCCGCCTTATCCGTCGAGGATGAGTTGGTATTAATCTGCGTCCACGGTGCCAAGCATCTCTGGGAGCGCCTGATGTGGATCGCGGACGTGGCGGCCTTGGTCTCTCGGCAAGCGAAGCTCGATTGGGGCCGTACCGCTTCTTCCGCGAAGGAAGTCGGAGCAGAGCGCATGTTGCACACCGGGCTGAGCCTCGCTGCGGACCTGCTGAGGTTGCGGTTGCCCGGCGACGTTCTCGCAAGCGTCAGATTGGACAGAGTGGCCGCACATCTCACCGGCCAAATTCTCAATTGGCTTCCCGCCGCGGGTTACGCGCCGCCTGGTCTAATCGAACGCGCCGCGTTTCGTCTGCGAATGCACGGAGGCCTGGTCTCCGCCCCTGCCTACTTTATAAGGCTCATGCTCTCGCCCACTGAAGAAGATTGGGGAGCCGGCGCGGAGAAAACCCAGCGCGGCTTTCTGGAGGTGCTCCGCCGGCCTTTTCGCTTGGCGCGAAAGTATGGCCGCGGCGGCAAAACCTGAGCATCTAGATTCAGTCTGCGTTGCAAACTGTCTGTGACTCAGACTGAATTTGCCGGTACTCGGTCAATCCGCAAACTACATCTATAAAGCCAAAAACCGCGCATGCCGGGACTCGGCACGCGCGGTTTTTGGTCTTAAATCTTCTATTTAGTTGACTACCAGCGTAACTGTCTGTGAATGAGTCAAGGCTCCCGCTGTACCGGTTATCGTCAAAGTGTAGGAACCCTTCTCTGTATGAGGATGTCCTTTTCCCGAGCAGCCTGCCAAAACGGCGAAGAAAATCATCGCTGTCGCCATTGCCAGCCGCATCCGCAGACGTCGCGTCCTCGGCAGCAGGCCCAGCAGCATCAGCGCCACAAGCAGGGGAACGATCTGGCGTATGGAGATGGGCGGAGTGCGCAGCGATGGCGGCGGCACCATAAAAGCCGTCGTCGTCACCGTCACCGTCGATGTCTGTGGTGCTGTAATTGAGGCTGGCACCGGCGTGCACGTCGAAAGCGTGAGCGTAGAGGGCTCCGCGCAAGTGAGCGCCACGGCCGAGCTAAACCCGCCGATTGGTGTGACGGTTACTGTATATGTGGCAGGGGAGCCATTCGTCACCGTTGCTGTCGCAGGAGCTACACCTAGTGTGAAATCCGGCGGTGTGTTCGAGCCTGCGCCCGTCAGGGAAATTGTTTGCGGGCTGGTGCTGTCGCCGTCCGTCAGGACGAGGTTCGCCGTTTCCGCGCCTACGACGGTGGGCTTGAACGTCACACTCACAGTGCAGGTATTGGTAGCACCAGCGGGGATGCTGCCGCCGCACGTGTTGGCCGAAACAGCATAGTCCGTATTGGCTGCCGCCGGACTCCCGCCGGAGATGGCGGCGCTGGTGAAAGCGATCGCCGCATTCGTATTATTGGTCAGCGTCACCGACTGCGCGGGACTCGTGGCCGGAATGAGGATCGTTCCAAAATTCAGGCTCGTCGGTGCCACCGTCAGAGTCGGTATCAATGTGAGTTTTGCAACGTAGGCGTCCGAAATCCCATTCAGGGCCGTCTGAAACGCGGCAGGGCTGGCAGGGGGCTTAGGAAAAACAGGGAGATTTGCCGAGTAGGTTTGGCCGGTTATGTAGGCATTGGGTGGGGTCGAGGAGTCGAGCGCAATCGCGAAACCTTGATCGGCGTGCGTGCCGTCACTGCTTCCTCCAAAATATGTCGAATAGAGCAGGTCTTTCTTCCCGTTAGCTCCTGGATTCAACTTCGCAATGAATGCGTTGCCAATCGTATTGGAAAGGCTCGACTGAAAGGCACCTAGCGTCTTAGTGCCGGGAAAGTCGGTCGTACCGGTCGTTCCTGCTACATAGGCGTTACCGGGAGCGTCTACCTTGATTCCGAAGCCGGTCGTAGAACCGGCTGCTATTCCTCCCAGATACGTCGAGTACGGGAGGGAGGCTGCCGAGGATTTCGTGGTGTCCACCAAACTTATGAACGCTTTGCCGGAGGCTGCTCCGCTGGTATCGAACGCTCCGAGTACCCCAGGTCCGGGCAATGGCAAAACAGGGAAATCATTCGAAGCCGTATTTCCCGTCACGTACACCACATTGTTGGGGCCCAACGCGACAGCAATTCCATTGTCTTGCTTGGAGCCTGCCAAATAGGTTGAATAAACCAACGACGGGGATCCCGTTTTTGTTGTGTCGATCTTGGAGACAAAAACGGCGTCAATGGTGTTGCCTGCGGGGAGAGCTGTCTGATAAGCGGTTGAAGTGGTTGGAAAATTCGTTGAAGCAGTTGTGCCGGCCACATAGGCGACACTTGAGGAATCTACTGCAACTCCTAACGCCAGGTCTCCAGGGAAGAGCCCGCCGGTATGGATGCCATTTCCACTAAGATACGTGGAATAGATTAGGGAATTAGACCCCGATTGCGTGGTGTCAATTCTTGTAAGAAAAGCTGATCCAGAGGTGTTGCCCGTGGCCGGAGCACTCTGATAGGGATTCTTCGTGGGGAAATCGATTGAGGTCGTATTTCCTGCGACATAAGCGTTGACCCCCGATGCGTCGGCGGCGACGGCGTTGCCAGAATCGCTTCCCGCTCCACTCCCACCCAGATAGGTGGAGTACACGAGCGAGGCTGTGCCGCTCTTCGTGGGATCGAGTTTCGTTAGAAATGCGGTCCCGTTGAGATTAGTTGCGAGCGGGCCTGGCTTGAGAGAGCCGGGCGTCGTCGGGAAGTTAGTTGCGAACGTGACTCCCGTCACGTAGACCTTCCCCGAGGAATCTAGCGCAACCCCAAACGCGCCTTCGAACTGATTCGTGGTACTGCCGCGCAGGTAGGTAGAGTAGAGCAGTTGAGTTCCAGCAGGGTTCAGCTCGGCGACGTACACGGCTCCGGAATTGGGATTTGGGGGAGTAACTACGGCTCCGTTTGTACCCACCGGAAAGTCTACTGAAGTCGTTTGACCTGCGACAAAAGCGTCTCCCGAACTGTCCACCGCGATCGCATAGCCAATGTCGTTGCCACTGCCGCCGAGGTAGGTCGAATAGTTTAACACGGGGTCGAGAATTAGAGGTTCGCTGCGGTCATAGGAACCGACCGCGAACGAAACGCGATGATTCCCTGCCATGGCATACCTGCCAGCGATCTCGCGTCGTTCTCCTTTTATATTTTGATATACGACCGGTTTCTGAAGCTCCACTTCACCACCAGATACGCCCAGCACCAGATCGCCGTGCGAGTTGATGCGCATCTTGCGCGCGCCGTCCACCTTTAGAGCGATCGCTTTGGGGTCGGCCCCGGCCGAGACTACGAAGTCATATTCGAGACGGCGTTGGTTGCCGTAGAAGACCAGATCCACTCCGGGATAAACTCCGGCATACTTCACTCGGGCATAAGAAGGCAAGTCCGTGTGCCAATTCTTGGGATCTTTGCCAATGAAATAATTTACCTTCGTGGCCAATCGATCGGTCCCGATCATCTGCGGCTCAGGATTCGCTCCGTCAAGATGCATGCGAATCACAGTCATCTGGCCGGTCGGGCGCGCCTCACGGATTGCTCGGATATGAGCTGCACGATGAAGTGGTGATGGATCATAGGCCATACTCGTACGCAACGCGAGAACAGCCTCCTGAGGCGTCAAAAACAGCTCGTACCCTTTGCCATGAGAGACAAACCGGACTTCGCCGGCCGTTTGTCCCACGTTTTCTTCGAAGCCCAGAGGCAGCTTGCCGTAGGCTTCGAGCCACTTGGAGTCCGGATATCTTCTAGCGGAACTTGATGCTTCGCGCGTAGAACTCACAGACACTTCTGCTTTTGCGGCATGCTTTCTGGAGCTCCGAAAAGTGGCCAGGAGACAGAGACCCGAAATCAATATACCTGCGATTGCAATCGTTAGAGACTTTACCCAAGAACTCCGCGTCTTCATTGTGGCCATCCTCCTAGGGATTTGTTCCTCTGCTTCTCTTCACCCCGCAACAATCCGGAACACACGCAGACCGTTGACCTGTCCTCCGCCCAATCTCAATTTGTAAGAAAGCATGACTCTTCCGGTCGAGTTTGGCTGGGGAATTATTCGAGAAGGAAACAGCATTGCGTGCCGCAAACATATTGCCCCAAATCGAGAGGTTCCGTCCCACAGCCGAACCCGTCACTGTATCGTATCAGACAACCTTAACGGTGCTACCGGGGAATTGGACGGAAACAGAGCTATCAACTAAGGACGCGTAAATCTCGCAGGGTCCAATGAGCTCAGATCCTCTCGGATTACCTGGCACAGATTCTCGAGGCGGCTCGCGTCCTCATGAGGACAGACCCTGCGGACTGGAACAGTTGTTACTAGCCGGCCAAGCAATACAAACTCACGCGCACGAAGGCCGCGATCCAGGATTTTGTTGGCGAAGGTGTCGGCCACAAGCGAGAGAAGAGCCTTTTGATGCTGCATCACCTCGACATAGGGCGCTGGATCGGGGCGGCGGTCACCCAGGATATAGATGGCAGCTAGCGGAAGCAGACGGTTCTCGAAACGTGTCCCCTGATCCCCCAAAGCAAGACGGCGCTTCTCCGAACCAGGGGTGAGCCGCGGGAGCGCCTCCGAAGAACCATAGAGCTTCTCCACCGAATCGGGCCAGAGGCATACGTGGGGATAGGCCGGCATGACCTGGAAGCCACTCTCGCTTTCTACGAGCGCGGCCACGTCATCAGAAATGACGCCGTAGCCTTGTCGTACGAACGCGGCTGCCGTTGTCGACTTTCCTGCCCCTTCCGAACCAACGAAAACTACACTGCGATCCTCCAGGGCTACTGCGCTCGCGTGAAGACATGTCACGCCTCGCAAGCGCAATAAAAGTCCCAGGACAGGTCCAAGGACATAGGAAGCTGCATCTTCTAGACTTGATGTTTCGGGCCAAACTGCCCAAAGGGACTTTCCCTCCCGATCCAGCCAAAATTGAATGCCATCGTAATACGCGAGGTGGAAAAAGGCGCCGTCTTCGGTTTTCCAGATTCGCAGGGCCGGATTGCCGGTTTCATCCGCGTATGAGCTGACATATATAAGATCTTCGGAACTGGTCGGAATCGCGCGCTCGGTGTAGGGCGAAAGCCCCAGATGAATTCCAACATCAAATGTATCGGAAAAAGTTCCCAACGGGGCTAGCCCAGGGATGGGGAGATTGGATCGGATGTTCAGACCGAAAACAATGTATGAGGAAACCACTTCATCCAAACTATCTGTCTGCAAGAGGTTCAGCGCTCTATCTTAAATCTTGCGTGTATTGTTTTTTTCTCTTCCTTCACGCGCCGCTGCTTTCGCCTTGAGGCCAGAAACCAGACGCGTTCCGGTGCGCTCGCAACTTCGTCTCTCAATTACCTTTGAGTTTCAGCTATACAGCCGTCCGCGGCGTGAATCTCCCTCCGCCATCGGTATTGCCATGACCTCCAACTGACTTGGTGAGTTCCCTCACTGTCCCGTAAACGGTCAAGGTGGGTTTCGAATACGGCTTTTTTAGTTCCGGCTTCACAGGCTTATCCATTACCACTCTCCGCATATACCTTGTATCGTAATCTTCGCGCCGATTGCAACCAATTGTTGAGGCTGTATGGCCTGGAAGTCAACCTAGCCTGTTCAGGACTCATCTTACCATGAGGTTGCACTAGCGCAGTGCGATCAATATAGCTATCCAACTCCTTGCTCCAGCTCAACGATTTCAACCGCTCGGCACCCGCCCTCTTAAGCTGCTCCGACAGGGGATCCCCTTGAAGGGGCGTCTTCGGCCGCACTCGCACGCGTTCCGGTAACCGTCCTGCCATCGCTTCTCGCAAGAGCAACTTTCCGAAAAACCACGGAAACGGCGGAAGCGCGAGGAGATAGTTCACAACCCTCAAATCCAGGAAGGGATAGCGAGTCTCAATCGGGTGACCCGTCGCGCCCGCATTTTCCTGTTCGAACATATGCGTCCACTGGGGCAGGGCGAGAGACGCATGGCCTCTTGGATGGATTGGATGCTTTATCCACGATTTCGGTATTCCAGTGTGTTCCTTCCATCTTGCCTCAAGATTTGCCCGTCGGCTGAATTCCGGCGCCAGCCACTGCGGAAACCACGGCCGGTCCGGATCTTTCCCCGCCAACCGCAGAGCCCGCGCGCGAATCCCGCGCCAGGGAAACGGCCGGACCCAAATATAGTTGGCCAAATCTGTCAACAGCTGGCGCCACTCTCCCCGTTGCCGCATGTCCTCCACATACGGCCACATCTGAAAATACATCAGATTGTCACTGCCCTCGCCTGACAATAGGACGCGGCATTCCCCCGATATGTTGCGGTAGCAGTCAAGATTCTTGGCGAAAAATGGATCGTCGATGGGTTCGGGCCAGCGGAACTGGGGATCCTCCCAGCGCTCGAAAAACTGCTCTTCATCCATCGCGATAAATTTTACCGGCACGCGCAGAAAATCTCCCACCTCTCGTGCGTATTCGCCTTCGCGATCCGGAATCAGTGACTCATAGACGAACGAGTAGCCGCGGATATCGGTTGCTAGGGAACTCTTCGCCGAGACCTCCTTGGCTACCGCGGCCACCGAAGACGAATCCAGTCCACCGCTCAGGAGAATTCCGACTCGATCCGTTCGCAAACGGTCCGCAACCGCGTCTTGCAGCAGCGCCTGAAAGTGTTCGATGTACTCCCCGTCTTTCGCATAACGGATTCGGCCGTCGGTCGGCGGCGCCCAGTACCGTTTCATATTCAAGCCGCTTGAAGAAAAAGTGAGGCAGTGCGCGGGCGGCAGGCGTTGCACGTCACGAAAGCTCGTCGTCGCGTTGTCGTAATTCAGCCCAAAGAGCAAAAAATCGCCGATCGCCGCGTCGTTGAGCTCGTCGGACACTTTCGGATGCATTCGAACGCAATTCAGCGTATTGCTGAAGAGAAACAATTCGCCGAGCTGTGCGTAGTAGAAAGGCCGGATGCCGAAGTGATCTCGCGCGCAAAAAAGGTTTTTCGTTCTCGCATTCCAAATCGCAAACGAAAAATCGCCGCGCAGATGCTGGACGCAGGCTGTTCCCCAAGCCGCATACGCGTGCAGAATCAGTTCCGAGTCTGAAAGAGAGCGACTCGTTTTCCGCTCGGCGCGCTCCACTTCGGCAATCAGTTCCGCCCGGCCATCGAGCCGCGCATCTGCCGTAATCCAATACTGGCCATCGAAGCTCGCGGGTTGCTGTTCGTTGGCCGCTTCGCGGGTCGTCCGCAGCATCGCGTGCGCCAAACCCACCGGCCCATCCAGCCAAATCGCGCGCGCATCCGGAGCACGAAAGGAAAGGAAATCAGCAAGTCTTTGCAAGAGTGCCCGCTCGACGGGTTGACCGTCCCGATGAAAGATGCCGGCGATGCCGCTCAATCCTTACGCCTTTCCATGTGAGTGAGACTGCTTGAAGGGTGAAAATCAGATGCTATATACCACGTCCTGGTGGACACCAGCTTCGCGCAGTTCCGCCGGGTACGCTCCTTGAGGCGGAATCCTCCACGGCGAAACAAATGCATGCCTTATCCCGGCGAGGCTGAAACTCCATTGTACTGGCTCGGTTTGCCCGCGGCAATCACCGCTGTTGTCCGAGAGAACTGCCCGGGCAAGAAGCGTCCGTGAGCAATTCGAACGGCTCGTCCACCCTAGAGGAACGGAGCTGCCATTGAAATTGTCTTGCAACTCCGAAGTGCTCTAGGCAGAGTACCGTGGAATGATTCTGCGGTTCTCCAGCTCGACTCAACGCGGGGCACTAGTTCTTGCGGCCTTCCTGGTGGCCGCGCTGCTCTCCTATTTTAGCGTTCGCAATGCGCGCGCTGATCATTTCGCCGGCATGCCAACCCGTCAGGGACTTGAACACGCCACGCAGCTCGAGCCCGGAGATGCCCGCAATTGGTACCTTCTGGGCCGCTACTGGCAGTTCAATCTTGAAGATTTGGACGCGCAAAAAGCAGCCCTCGCTTACAAAACTGCCGTCTCCGTCGATCCCCACTCCACGGTGTCCTGGCTCGGTCTCGGCTCCGCCTACGAGTCCACGGGCGATCTTGCGCACGCCCGGGAGGCTTTTCTCCAAGCCAAAAAAACTCATCCGCTCTCCGCGGAAGCCGCTTGGCAGTACGGAAACTTTCTCCTGCGGCAGGTCGAGCTGGAATCCGCTTTCGCCGAAATGCGTCGTGCCGTGGAATCTGATCCGAAGCGTGGCGCGGAAGCCTTCTCACGCGCCTTACGCGTCGAGCCCAATGTCGATCGCATTCTGGATCGCGCTGTGCCCTCCATTCGCGACGTTTATGTCGACATTATCTGGGATCAAATTGCCGACGGCCATACCGACCTCGCCCTCCAGGTGTGGGACCGGCTCGAAGCAATTCATCCCCGGTTGCCGCTGCGGGAAGTTTTCCCCCTCATGGGTGCGCTGCGCAATAGCAAACGAATCGCAGATGCCCGCAGGGTCTGGGACCAAGCCGTGGTTGTTGCCGGCATGGCGGATCTCCAAGGCACCCCGGGATCGGTCTTGTGGGATGGCGGCTTCGAGTCAGGAGTCGCTGGAGGGGGATATTCCTGGCTGTTTCCGGAGAGCGTCCAAAATGTGCAAATCAGTATCGATGCCCAGGAAAAGCACTCCGGAAATCATTCCTTGCGGCTGACGTTTGACGGAAAGTCCATCGTCACTTCCACTGACATCTGCCATTACGTTCCGGTGCAGCCGTTGACCTCCTACCGTTTTTCGGCGTGGGTGAAGACTAGGGCAGTCACTACGGATCAAGGCATCCGATTCCAGTTGCGCTCTCTCGGAACGCAGGACATTTCTGTGGCCGTGACACCCGAGCTTCATGGTAGCGAGCCTTGGACCCACATCGAAATACCTTGGTCCTCGGGAAAAGATGTACAGGAAGTGCAGGTATGTTTGGTCCGCCTCCTCAGCGACCAGCTCGAGAATAAAATTAAGGGAACAACCTGGGTGGACGATGTCGCGCTGGTGCCGGAATCGGCGGAGCACCCCAAGCCATGAAGTTCTTGCGAGTCGGTATCTGCGCGCTGGTTGTGTTTGCAGTGGCCGCGCATGGGGGGGTCGAGGATTGGGCGAGGGCTGTATTCGAAACAGGTGCGGGATTGCTATTCCTGGCCTGGTCACTGTGGCTCTATTTCAACCGCGAAGAACAGCCTGTTTTGTCACCCCTCTTGCCGCCGCTTGCGGCGCTAACGCTCATCGTTTTAGGGCAGTTGTTTTTCCGTTGGACTGCCTCTCCTTACAACACGCGAATGGAGCTGCTATTGCTCCTGGCCGACCTGATCCTCCTTTTTCTCGCGGTTCAAGCTTTCCGGACTCTGGAAGATTGGCGGGGTTTCGTGTGGTTCGGGATGGGTTTCGGTTTCTTGGTCAGCCTCTTCGCCATTCTTCAACACCTGACATCTAACGGAAAGCTCTATTGGTTTCGCGAGATACGCTCCGGAGGGCTCCCTTTTGGGCCGTACGTGAATCGAAATCACTTTGCCGGATTTGCAGAGTTGGTTCTGCCGCTTGCTCTCGTTCCCCTCGTCTTGGGCCGGGTCCGGCGGGAGCGCTGGCCAGTTGTAGGACTATTTGCGGTTCTTCCCATCGGGGCCCTCTTCCTCTCTGCGTCGCGGGGAGGCATCGTGAGTTTCGCAGCTGAGCTAGGCGTCCTAACGCTGGTTATGATTCAAAGGCGCACGATGGGGAAACAATTGCTTGCGGGAGTCGCCGTCTTACTCGTTGCATTGCTGCTGGTCTCCTGGCTAGGCGTCGGGCAGATCCTTGAACGCTTGTCATCCGTACAATTACTCGAAGTGACAGCGGGAAAGCGTGCCTCCATGCGGGGGGATACTTGGCGGATCTTTCTGGACCACCCGTTCGTCGGCACGGGATTAGGCACGCTGCAAATCGTCTACCCGCCCTATGAAACTCTATACGATGGAAAGATCGTCAATCACACCCACAACGACTACCTGGAGGCTCTTGCGGAGACGGGCATTGCCGGTGGCCTTTGCTGCGCCTGGTTCATCGGCGTCTTACTGGCCGAGTCACTGAAGCGTTTGCGCCAGCTCAACAATTCTTTTGCTGGGGCTCTGCAACTCTCCGGTTGGGTAGCCTGCAGCGGCTTTCTCGTGCATAGCTTTGTCGATTTCAACCTGCACATTCCAGCGAATGTCCTGTTGTTTTTTCTCATGGCTCACTTGGCTACCGCAGAGATTCAGCAGCCTCCGCAACTCATATCGTCCTCTCGGAAGCGACATAGCAGTTCTCGAAATCCTTCGTAGACTTTGGCCTTCCCGCTGTATAATCCACGTGGGGGTTTACTATTCTCATTCAGCCAGCCAAACTGGGGGCACAGATGTGGTGTCTCTTTACGAATATGCTGATAGTGATGCTGGTGTTGGTGCCGCCCAGCCGCGCGCAGGCCGTTCTCGAAACGCCGCAACAGACAAACGATCGCATCCGCGCGCTTTCCTCGACGGCGCGGCTGTCCCCGCATGATTACGTCATCGGCAAGGGTGACGTGATCGCCGTGGACGTCTTTGATGTAAAAGAGCTTAGCCGTGAAGTTCGCGTCAGCCAGACGGGCGCCATCGGCCTTCCGCTCGTGCCGGTGCGCTTGCACGTCGCCGGACTAACCGAAGTTCAGGCCGAGCAAAAGATAGCGGAAGTGTTGGAAGCCAACGGTTTGGTCTCTCATCCACAAGTAAGCGTTAGCGTTAAAGAGAGAAAAAGTAAGCCGATCACTGTGGTCGGTGCAGTACAACACGCAACGGTGTACCAGGCGGATCGGCCCGTTACCATCCTGGAAGCCCTTGCAGAAGCGGGCGGAATCGCCAATGACGCTGGCGACACGGTGATTGTAACGCGCCCATCGCAAGAGCCTTCGGCTGATTCTTCAGAGCTTCCGGCGATTGGTCCGGAAGACCACGCTCCAACAACGACACCAAAAGAATCGACCGAGAGAGGCTTCGCGCCAGAGTCTTCATCCAGCATGGGCTCCGCGTCAAACAGCTCCGCCGCACCCAAAACTGTCTTTCCGGCTCCCGATGCGGCCGAGTCGCCAAACGCTGCCGCCACTTCTCCTGCGCCGAATGAGCCACCCCGCATCGGCAATACGATTACCATCAACCTCAACGAACTGGTGGAATCCGGGAATGCCGCGAACAACATTATTCTCCAGGCCGGCGATATCGTTACCGTCCCTCACGCGGGAATTGCCTACGTACTTGGAGCAGTGAACAGGCCCGGTGGATATGTCATGGCGAATGATCGCTCACAGATGAGCACCTTGAAGTTACTTGCTCTCTCCGGTGGCTTGAGCCGTACAGCGAAGAAAGATCGAGCTGTCATCATCCGCAAGGACAATCAAGGCCAGCAGCATGAAGTGGCCGTCGATCTTAAGAAAGTGCTGGAGCGTGCGGCTGAAGATGTGCCACTCCAGCCCAGCGACATATTGTATGTGCCAGACAGTGCATCGAAACAAGCAATGTACAGGGCTCTGGAATTCGGCCTCGCGCTGGGAGCCGGAGTGGCACTCTACAGGATTGCGTATCACTAGAAAATGGTTGAAGAAAACAAACTCGTGGCGAGCGAAAATGGTTCGAATGGCACTATCGAACTATTGCCTGTCCCGGCGAGATTACCAGCCTGGGACCTCTCTCCGCGGGAACCTCACCTCTACGACTATCTACTGATTCTGCGCAAGCACCAGTGGTTGATCCTTTCTTTCTTGTTGGCGGTGGTGACCATCGTTGCGATCGCCACCTTTCGCATGCGGCCGGTCTATGTCGCAACCACGCGCATCGAATTAGACCGTGAAAATGCGAACTTTCAGCCGTTCCCGGGAACGGATTCCTACGACTTTGTCATGGATCTCGATAACTATATCGAAACACAATCCAAGATTCTAACCAGCGAAACACTTGCGTTGGAAACGATTCGCAAAAACGGCCTTTCGGCTCGCCCGGAATTCTCTTCCCCGAACGGCCCGTCGGAAGCAGTTGCCATTGGCAGTTTGGCAAACCAGAAGCGTCCGCCCGAACTCGGTGAATTCTTGGGTAGTCTCACTGTGAAGCGTGTCCCGAATAGCCACTTGATGGATGTCAGTTTCGAATCGACGGATCCTCAGCTCGCCGCGCGGGTCGTCAACGCGCACATCGTCGTGTATATCGATCAGAACTTTCGCAGCAAGTATGAGGCTACGACGCGGGCCTCCACGTGGCTAACAGATCAGCTCACGGAGCTAAAGATCAAAGTGCAAAGGGCCGAAGACGCGCGCATCGCCTACGAACGCCAGAACCAGATCTGGACACTCGACGACAAGCAGAACATCACCTCCCAGCGGCTCTCAGACATTAACAAGCAATTGACCGACGCGCAAAGCGAGCGCATGAAAAAGGAATCGCTCTATCAGTTTGCCAAGTCCGGGAATCTCGATGCCGTACCCCAGGTCCAGAGCAATGCTGCACTAGCGGATTTGATGAAAAAGCGCAGCGATGCTTCGTCACAATACGCGGATGCATTGAGCCAGTATGGACCTAATTTCCCGAAGGTGCAGCGTCTCCAAGCGCAGCTCAAAGAATTCGATCTGAGCATCGAAAAAGAAAAGAAGAACATTTTAGATGTCCTTGAGAGCGATTATCGAGAAGCACGGCAGCGTGAAACTCTGTTGACCCAAGCGCTCGACCAGCAGAAAGCCGAAACCAACCAGATGGCCGGAAAGCTTGTGGAATACAACATCCTCAAGCGCGAGGCAGAGGCGAACAAGACTCTCTACGAAGGCCTGATGACGAAGTTGAAGGAAACTGCAATCTCCACAGGTTTGCGCTCTTCAAACATTCGCGTCGTCGATCCTGCCATGATCCCATCTACGCCGGCCCGCCCCGCGAAGGCTCGCAACTTGGCGCTGGGGTTTCTCGTTGGTCTAGTTGGCGGCATCGGTCTGGCCCTCTTGCGCGAGTACCTGGACAACACTGTGAAGACGCCGGGCGACATCGAAACGCTCGCGCGGCTGCCTTCGCTCGCGGTCGTGCCGCAATTTGCCGGTTCAAACGGGTATGACAAGAAGCACAGGCTTCTGCAGGGCTTCGCTGCAAACGGCCATGAAAAGCGGATCGAGCTAGTCGCTCAGCATCTTCCTAAATCTCAGATGTCGGAAGCGTTCCGTGCCTTGCGAACGTCCATCCTCCTCTCCCAGGCCGATCATCCTCCGCAAGTCATTCTGGTTACCAGTGCCTTGCCGCGCGAAGGCAAGACCACGGCGGCAGCGAATCTTGCCGTTACGCTGGCACAGCTTGGCGATCGCACCGTGCTTATCGACGCCGACCTTCGTAAACCAGGCATCGGACGTCTCCTCAATCTTGGCAGTGGGAAGTACGCCGGCTTGAGTTCGTATCTGGCGGGCGTTTCGAGCCTTGATCTAGTGACTGTTCCGCACCCCGCAATTCCCAATCTCGCGGCTATTCCCACGGGCCCTCTGCCGCCGAATCCTGCCGATTTGTTGTCGTCACACAGGTTCGCCGATGCCATCACCGAGCTGCGCACAAAATACAAGTTTATCGTTATCGATTCGCCGCCGGTCATGGCCGCTACGGATGCCGTGATTCTTTCCGTACAGACGGACGGCGTCTTGCTCGTCGTTCGCAGCGGGGCAACACCCAAGGAAGCATTCACCCGCACGCGCGATCTTCTGAGTAGCGTGAAGTGTCGTATCCTCGGCGTCGTTCTCAATGCCGTCGATTCGAGCGCACCGTCCTACTACTATTCGTATCGGTACTACCCCTATTCGTATGGCTACGACCCAAAGGAAGCGGCTGAGGCCTCGCAAGAGGAGAATTCCGAAACCGTTACCCATCTCGCTTCCCGCGAACGTGACGACGATTCAGAGGCCCTTTAAGGAGGCCCATTGCGGTATCTGATTACTGGCGGCGCCGGCTTCATCGGTTCTCATCTGGCAGAGAGGCTGCTTGATCGTGGTGATCGCGTGGTCCTGCTCGACAATCTTTCGACGGGCAGTATGGACAACATCCGCCATCTGAAATCTTCCGAACGCATGGAATATCACCTCGACAATATCGAGAATCGCCAGTTGGTCGCGGAACTCGTCGACGATGCTGATATCGTCGTCCATCTGGCTGCTGCTGTCGGTGTCAAGCTCATTGTCGAAAGCCCCGTCAAGACCATCGAAACTAATGTCAACGGCACGCAATTGATCCTGGAAGCGGCTTGCAAAAAACGGAAGCTCGTTCTCACTGCCTCTACCTCCGAGGTCTACGGAAAAAACACCAACGTTCCATTCCACGAGGACGCTGATCTCGTCCTCGGCCCCACGACCAAGGGCCGCTGGAGCTACGCCGCCTCCAAAGCCCTCGATGAGTTTCTTGCCCTCTCCTATTGGAAAGAGAAGAAGCTCCCCGTCATTGTGGCCCGTTTGTTCAATACCGTGGGCCCTCGCCAAAGCGGACGGTATGGAATGGTTCTGCCCAATTTCGTCAAGTCCGCGCTGGACAACACCACGATCAGTGTCTACGGCAATGGCAAGCAGTCTCGCTGCTTCTGCGACGTGCGTGACACCGTGGAAGGTCTCATCCGCCTTATGGACACCGATCGCTCCATCGGCGAAGTCATCAACGTCGGCAACACCGAGGAAATCACGATCGAAGGTCTCGCGCAAAGAGTGAAAGAACGCACCGGCAGCTCATCATCCATCGAGTACGTTCCCTACGACAAGGCCTATGAACCCGGCTTCGAGGACATGATGCGTCGCGTGCCCTCCGTGGAAAAGCTTCATGCCCTGACAGGCTTCCGTCCCCGCACCTCCCTGAACGAGATCATCGACCGCGTCGTTTCTTTCTTTCAGCCAACGGCCGAAGGAGTGGACTTTCACAGGGTAGCCTCGACTAGCGCTGACTGACGTTCTATAGAGCAACCCCGTTTCAACTCGCGGAAATCTAACTCAGAAATAACATCATGGGGTACAATATCGCCACGGTTATTTGCAGTTACCAGGTCCCTTCCTCGGTTTTGGGAGATTGGCTCCACATCGTGATTCTGCGCTGTGATGGTGGCAGCCGGGGATAGGAGAAGCATTCGACGGATACTTCGTTCGTGGACCAGCAACACGACAGCCCCCCTCTTGCCACGCGCGCTCGCAATTCCGAGCGTCTGCTTCTTCTTCTTTTCCTTCTCTCTCTGCCTTTCCTAAATCCCTGGGTACGTGGTGATGGCGTCGGATATTACGCCTATGCCCGTGCTCTGCTGATTGAGCACAATCTCGATTTCACGGAAGATTACCGGCACGCCAACGAAAGCTTCCGCGGCCCGCGCCTCGACGAAAATAACCAGCCCAAGTCCGACTTTCGCATGCCCACTGGCCACCTCGACAATCACTTTACCGTCGGCCCGGCCATCCTATGGAGCCCCTTTCTCATTGTCACCCACGTTGGCGTTCTTCTCGCGCGCGCCCTGGGTTCCTCAGTTGCTGCCGACGGTTTTTCCACCCCTTATCGCATCGTCATGGCCCTCGCCACTGCCTTCTATGGATTTCTTGGGTTGCTTCTGGCCTTCCGTCTGGCGCGTCAATATGCAGAAGAGCGCTGGGCGCTCCTCGCGACACTCGCCATCTGGTGGGCCAGCTCGCTACCCGTCTACATGTATTTTAATCCCTCGTGGTCCCACGCGCATTCCTCTTTCGCCGTCGCTCTCTTCCTCTGGTATTGGCATGAGACGCGTTCCTCGCGTTCGCTCTCGCAGTGGCTGCTGCTTGCCCTCATCACCGGCCTCATGCTCAACGTCTATTACCCCAACGCCATGATCGTCGCCGTTCTCGTCGTCGAAGCCCTCCGCCAGTATTACGTCGCATTGCAGTCTGACGCTTCCCCGGCACCCAATTCCACTCCCCGCATCCCTGAACTTCTCCTCCGCCATTTCCTATTTGCTTCCGTCCTGTTGATCAGCCTGCTGCCCACTTTCATCACGCGCTATACCATTTACGGCGGCGCTTTCAAATCAGGCTACGTGCCGCTTCGGGACTGGCTGTGGTCCTCTCCCGTTTTCTTCAGCGTGCTCTTCTCTTCCAATCACGGCCTCCTCGCGTGGACGCCCATTCTTATTTTCTCCATCATCGGGCTTTTTATTTTCTGGCGAAGGGAACGCCGCGTTGGCACTCCATTTCTCGCCGCCTTTTTCGCTTTTTATTTTTTCATCTCCTGTTACCCCGATTGGGCCGGCATCTCTTCTTACGGCAACCGGTTTTTCGTTTCTCTCACCCCGCTCTTTGTTCTCGGCTTCGCCGTTTTTCTCGACCGCGCCGCGCAACTCTTCCATTCGCGCCCCGCCGCTCTCGCCGCCGCTTGGGCTCTTCTTGCCGTCTTCACTCTCTGGAACGCCGGCCTCATGTTCCAGTGGGGTACACACCTGGTTCCCGCCCGCGGACCCATCTCTTTTTCGGAAATGATCTACAATCAATTCTTCGTCGTGCCCCGCCAGGTCGCTGCCGATCTCGGCACCTATCTCTTCAAGCGCAAAGCCCTCATGCAGCAGATCGAAGACCGCGATCTCCGCCAGCTCGAGCAAAATCCCCCGCCTCCCTGATTGCCCTCCGCTCCATCTCTGATACTCTTATCAAGCGTTTTTCCATCTCACTCGGAGCTTTTGCTCGATGCGCATGGCCTCGAACGTAAACCAACGTAGAGTCAAAGAATTGCAAGTCCCTGCTGCGTTGGCATCTCACTGCCACCACATCTCTGGTACTCTATTCAAGGGTCAATCCAACACTCTCGGACTTCTTGTTTAATACGCATGGCCTCGGTCACGCATTCCAACGCCGATCCCCCGCTCCATTCAGGTGCCCCATCCACGGTGCACATCGAGCCTCCGCGCAACTGGTTCAAGCTGCGCCCCAACGAAATTTGGCAATACCGCGAGCTCCTGTGAACAAATACTTACCTAGAGAATTCTGGACACGACTGGCGAAAGATTTTGGTGAAAGTGACTTAACGGGTTTTGCCCCTGTGTTGCACCCCGGAACTCCTAGGTGGTTCAATAAAGTGATTGATCGATTGCAGAGCAGAACATGGAGTCAGACGCTGAATTACTGTTCTCTCTCGCAGGGCGCACATGTACTTGACGTGGGCTGCGGCACCGGGAGGTGGGTTCGTCGTCTGGAGGAACACGGGCTGTCCGTCGCAGGAATAGACCAATCATCCGAAATGCTATCGCTCGCGCGAAAAAGAGGAACGCTCTCACCCATGGTTTCCTGCGAAGTACAAAATCTGCCTTTTCGCGACAAATCCTTTGACTGTGTGTCTGCAGTTACCGTTATTCAGCACATTCCGCCCCAAGAGCAGGTCCGTGCGCTTTCGGAGATGGTTAGAGTTCTACGGCCAGGGGGATATTTGTTTCTTATCGAACTAATTCGCGGGCATGGGTTGCACGTGTTTTCACGACTCCCGGACGACTGGATAGGGCAAGTATCCACCCTCGGAGTCAGCCTGGTTTCTTGGCGCGGTCACGAGTACTTTCTTTTTGATAGAAGTTTCGTGTACTTGGTGCAAAAGCTTCGTGCTCTTGCCGGGTGCCCCATCTCGGAAGACTCGTCACCCCACTCCGGTCCCTCTGGAGGAGATCACGAATTGCCTAATTTGGCCCGACGCTTGTACTGGATGGTTCGAAGAATCGCTGTGGGTTTGTCGGTTTGGGCAGAACCCCTTTTCGAGAAAATCTGCCCTGGTAAACTAGCAACCCATGGGGTCTTTCTCTTTCGGAAGCAACAAACTCTTGATTAAGATCCCGTCGGAAGCCGTTGTCCGACCACCCCTGAACTACCTGGTACATCATTCCGCAACGATTTCGGGAGCAGTAGGAAACTTAGCCTCGACTGAAAAGGTGCGTAGCAGTATTTCTTCATCTCATGCGAGAATGACGCGCTTGTGCAAGGAGCTGTTCCGATCCGCAGTCAGCGCTACAGTTAGGTCCTGATTTTGCGCTCTCTCGCTCTTGTTTTGGTCGCCTGAGAATGAGTCGGCCGTTTCCGAAAAATTCGTTTGCACGGAGGCAACCAGGTCTGTTACCGGCTAGACAAAGGAGACCTGCACAGCATTCGTGACATATGGTTTGATGAAGCCTACCGCTTACGCTTCGACGATCCGTCCGGAACACTTCTCGATCTGGGAACAAATATCGGCGTCACAAGCGTATAGCTGGTTGTGTCGAACGCAGGAGAAGCGTATGACCCGGGAGCCAGAGGTCCAAATCGGAAATTCTGGATTACGATGTTCCGTTAAGCAACCTCAAAGCAACGGTGTCCGCAATTTCTGTGATACGATGCGGCCCGGACCAAGTGCAAAGGCCCGATAAGGATGCTGTTTAACAGTCTTCAGTTTCTCTATGTCTTCCTTCCTGTCACCTATTTCGTTTTCTTGAAGCTCATATCGAAGAAACAGCGCTACGTTTGGCTGACGGTGAGTGGATACGTCTTTTACTCGTTCTGGAATTACAAGTTTTGCTTGTTGATGGCGGTGTCCACCACGGTGAGCTATTTTGCGGGCCTAGGTTTCCTGCGTTGGAAAACTCCGCGAGCACGTCGGCTCTGCCTAGTATTGCCGGTGGCGATCGATTTGAGCCTGTTGGGTGTCTTCAAGTATGCCAACTTTGCAATGTCCTCGGTGAGCGGCGTTGTCAGTGCACTGGGATTCCATGCAATAACGCCTCACCTTGACATTATCCTGCCGGTCGGTATTTCGTTTTATACGTTTCATACGATCACCTATATCGTGGACAGCTATCGAGGCACAATTGTGCCAACCCGCAATTTCTTTGAGTTTGCGTGTTACGTTTCGTTCTTTCCACAATTAGTGGCCGGACCAATTGTTAGATTTCGGCAGGTCGAGGGGGATCTCGAAAGAATCGATCACCCCGATCTTCCGGATGCACTCGAAAGAGGAATGTCTTTTTTCACATTAGGAATGATCAAGAAGGTCCTAATTGCAGATTCAATCGCTGGCATAATCAATCCAGCGCTTACACAATGGAGTTATCTTTCGACCGCCAGTGCTTGGCTTTGTGCACTCGGCTATACTTATCAACTCTACTTTGATTTCTCAGGGTACAGCGATATGGCAGTCGGCCTTGCACTGTTTTTCGGCGTCAGGCTTCCACAGAATTTCAATTCTCCCTACAAAGCTTTGGATCCCTCTGATTTTTGGCGGCGCTGGCATATTTCGCTCTCGACCATTCTGCGCGACTATTTATACATTCCACTGGGAGGCGGGCGGGGCGGAGAGTGGCTGACCTGCCGGAACTTGATGATTACGATGTTACTAGGGGGCTTGTGGCATGGGGCGAACTGGACGTTTGTAGTATGGGGCGCGTTCCACGGACTGCTTCTCATCGCGTCGCGTTACGGTTCTCGTGGGGTCGTCTGGATGTCAGAATGGCTCCGCAGAGCGGTCACGTTCGTCCTGGTCGTGGTCGGCTGGGTCTTATTCCGCGCGACAAGCTTCGGAATGGCGGTGGGATGGTTGAAGAAAATGTTCGTATGGGAGACAGCAACGAACGTTAAAGGAACAGGGATTTTAGTGTTGTTGATTCTAATCGCGGGTGGCTTGGCGCATTTCTGTCCGAATTCATTTGAGCTTTCTCACCGTTGGGGTTGGGCATCGGCGCTCGCTTTGGCGGCGCTATTCGCAGCATGTATATGCATGATGTATGGGAGCAAACCTACCCCGTTTCTGTACTTCCAATTTTGAAGCAATGGAAACTTCTCGCCAACACGATCGCGGCCACCCACGTAACTGGCTGGGACTTCGATTCTTGATTCCCTCGCTCCTTCTTGCAACGCTGATCGTGGATGTGGCACTGCGATTTGTTTCCCCTCAGCGTATCGCCTTTCGTGCGTGGGAGCCCGCAGGCCTATTTGCGACCGCGGAAGGCTGGTTTGCACCGAATTTCCGCTATGAGAATGATCGTTCCTACGGTGACCTCCCGAATCTTGGGAATCTGCCGCGCTTCCGCCAATACCGACGGGAAGTTTTCACCACGGACGAATTCGGTTATCGAAATCCGCCGAGCGGAGGAAGCAACGACATGCCTGCCGCAATCGTGGTTGGTGATTCGTTTGCCGTGGGAGCTGGCGTCTCGGACTGGGATACTCTCAGCGGGCAGTTGATGAGCCATCTCTCGGGTAGGCGGGTATACAACGGCGCGGGTGGCGGCGCCCAATGGAAAATGACCAACGAGTTGATCCAACGCCTGCACATGCGGGATGGTCTGGTCATTTGGGAAGTGTCCGAGCGATCGCAGTTGGCGGAATCTGTGCAGGCAGAAACGTTAGACTCTTCCAGAGTGATTGACAGGATCGTATCGCCGAACAGCGAAACGTATCGCACTCTTCGAGCCTTGAAACACTGGACGCAGAGCTACCTAGCGTACTCGCCATTGAGTATTTTTATCACTCGTGGTTTTGAAAATGTGGAGAACGGCGTTTGGCTACCTAATCCATTGGAGAAAGTCGTCCTTGTCGCCCAGTTGGGCAATGGGGATAGCATGCTCTTTCTCGATTTCGACGTGCAATGTTTCTATCGACCTCTTCACGACGGCGGGACCTACCTCTCGGAGATTAGCGCTCTCGTTCACGCTACGGGCAATGAACTCCTTGTCTTACTAATACCCGAAAAATATAATGTCTACTATCCGTTGCTCAGCGAGAAAGGCGAATCCCCCCCTGAAGGTGAGTCCCGTCTAGATCATCTCGAAATGGACCTGCATCGCTCGGGCATCCCCGTGCTAAATCTCACGTCTCCACTGAGGTCCCAGGCAGCAGAAGGGTTACCGAGAAGAGAGTTTAACTACTGGATTGACGACACCCATTGGAATCGCCTCGGAATCGAGACTGCGACGACCGCGATTCTTCGAGCCTGGAGCGATCGCCCAGGATCCATAAGTAATGCTTCCATTCGTCGCAATGCTTCTTTTGCCCCTCGATAATACTTCCAGGTTGATTTGCAGTACGTCGCAAACGGCTTCCAACCCACGTGGCTAAGGCCGTGTCAGCGCAGGAGATGATCGTGATCGCAGAGCACGCCATTTAGTTGGCAAACGTGTCAGCGATCCCCGCCAGCGCGGGCCTAAACAAAGTTGTTGCACGTCCCTCGCTTTGGAGCTTGCGACCGATCACATACGCATCGATAATCCTTGCGTGTCGGAAATAAACATCTTACTTTGATTTGAAGCAGGGAGAGAGGGACATATATGAAAGGTGTAGTGCTTGCCGGCGGAACGGGGAGCCGTCTAAATCCACTCACGCGGGTGACAAACAAGCACCTGCTACCCGTCTATGACAGGCCCATGGTGTACTATCCAATTCAAACCCTCGTCAACGCCGGGATCGAAGAGATTCTTCTCGTCACCGGAGGAAAGAACTCCGGTGATTTCCTGCGACTCCTAGGGAACGGCCGCAGCTTCGGTTTGAAACATTTGAATTATACCTACCAAGAAGGGGAAGGCGGAATCGCCGATGCGCTTTGCTTAGCAGAGTATTTTGCATCCGGCGAACCAATCTGCGTGGTTCTGGGCGATAACATCATCGAAAGTAATATTTGCGACGCCGTGGAGAAGTATAAAAAACAAAAGCACGGAGCGAAAATTCTGCTAAAAGAAGTTTCTGACGCTCAACGATTTGGCGTGGCAGAGATTCATGACGACCGCGTTGTTGGTATCGAGGAAAAACCCACTGTTCCTAAGTCCAATTATGCTGTCATCGGTATTTATCTCTATGACGCGACGGTGTTTCAAAAAATTCGTCGTCTGAAGCCTTCCGGGCGAGGTGAACTCGAGATTACTGACGTTAACAACTTCTATATTGAAGAAGCAGCAATGACATTTGAGATTCTAGAAGGCTGGTGGACCGATGCAGGTACATTCGAATCACTGCTGCGCGCCAACAATCTTGTGGCGAAAACTGGCGCAAACAAGATGAGAATTGAAAAAAATAACGCCAAAGTTATGGCTCGGCATGGAGTGCGCGGATGAAGCTTTTTGTTACCGGTGGCGCTGGCTTCATCGGCTCCAATTTCATTCGCCTCGCTCTTGAGTCAAGTAGGAACTACTCGGTCATCAATTACGACAAGCTGACCTACGCTGCAAATCTGGCTAACCTGAGAAGTATTGCCGAGGATCCCCGATACCGGTTCGTTAAGGGAGACATCTGCGATGCCGGCGCAGTCGAAGCCGCCATGCGAGGCTGTGATGCGATTGTTCATTTTGCGGCGGAATCCCATGTGGATCGCAGCATTTACGAGCCGACGCCAGTCATTGAAACGAATGTCACCGGCACCTTCGTTCTTCTCCAAATAGCGCGGCGAATCGGCATCAAACGATTTGTCCATATCTCCTCTGATGAAGTATATGGTGACTTATCTGCGGGGACGTTCGCGAACGAAAAATCGCCGCTGCAGCCGAGTAGCCCGTATTCGGCCTCAAAGGCAGCTGCAGACCTTCTGGTCCTCTCCTTTGTCCGTACGTATGGTGTCCCAGCGCTGGTTACGCGTTCGTCCAACAACTATGGCCCGCGTCAATTCCCTGAGAAATTCTTACCCCTGATGATCACTAGCGCGCTTGTTGGCAAACCTCTTCCCATCTACGGTGATGGTATGCAACAACGCGACTGGCTTCACGTTGAAGACAATTGCAGTGGAATCTTGGCGGCACTCGAGCGCGGCAGCATCGGCGAGGTCTACAACATCGGTGGTATTGACGTTGAAGAGAATCTAACGATGGCGAAGCGTGTTCTCGGGGCAATGGGCAAACCGGAAACACTCCTTGCCTTCGTGAAAGACCGTCCCGGGCACGACCGCCGCTACGCTCTCGATTGCAGCAAGGCGGAGGAGGAGCTCGGCTGGAAACGAATGATTTCCTTGGATGAAGGTTTGCGGCAAACTATCGAGTGGTATGAGTCCAATCCCGAATGGCTGGCCAGTGTGAATGCGGCAGAATATCGCTCATATTACGAAAAGTACTATAACAATCGCGATTCTACTCTCCGTGCCATTGCTCCTGCGGAGCCGAAACCTTTACACTAATTCAGGCGATCACAACGTGCTGCGGGGTTCGGCTAGAATTCCATAGTTGTTTTATTCATAGGGCCGCCTTCGAAATCAAATAAGGACCTGATTCCCTTGCAGCGAATCGAATCTTCGCTACCAGGCGTGTTGGAACTACACCCGAAAGTCTTTCGCGACGGGCGAGGTTTTTTCCTGGAAACATTTCATCTCGCAAAATTCCGCGAGTTAGGAATCGCCGAGACTTTCGTCCAGGACAATCATTCGTCTTCACTGAAAGGCACGCTGCGGGGGCTTCATTACCAATTGCACCATCCGCAAGCGAAGTTGTGCCGCGTTGCGGAAGGGCGAGCTCTTGACGTGGTACTGGATGTACGCGAGGGTTCTCCGCACTTCGGCAAGTGGACTAGCGTCCTCCTAAGCGCGGAACGCCAGAACCAGATCTATATTCCGGCCGGATTTGCGCACGGTTTTCTCGCGCTGACCGATACCGTGAATTTTCTATACAAATGCAGCGACTACTACCATCCCGAGGACGAGCGCGGTGTGTTGTGGAGTGATCCCGGACTCAAAATCTCCTGGGGTATTGAGAGCCCGATTGTCTCGGAAAGAGATGGGCATCTTCCAAACCTAGCGGCGATTCCCAGAGAATTTCTGCCCCGATACACGGGAGCATGAGATTGAGAATTCTGCTGACTGGAAAGAGGGGGCAAATTGGTACGAAGCTTGCGGTGCTTCTCCCGCGCCTGGGAGACGTTGCGGCCTTTGATCGGCATGAGTTAGATCTTTTGAACCCCGCTCATGTCCGCCGGGCAATCCGCGACGCCCAACCGAACATGATCGTCAATGCCGCTGCGTACACTTCGGTGGACCAGGCCGAAAGAGAAGAGAAGCAGGCCCGTATCATCAATGTGGATGCGCCCGCTTTGATGGCGGAAGAGGCGAAAAGGATCGGCGCATCGCTGGTGCACTATTCCACGGACTACGTTTTCGATGGTTCGAGCAGCTTCCCTTACACTGAGACTGATCAGCCTAACCCAATCAACGTTTACGGCAAGACAAAGCTCGCCGGCGAAGAGGCCATCCGGGCCGTTGGGGCTCAGCACCTGATCTTTAGAACGGCCTGGGTGTACGGCACGACGGGGCGAAACTTCCTGCTCACGATCCTGCGACTCGCGACCGAGCGCGAGGAATTGAAGGTTGTGCACGACCAGTTCGGCGCACCCACTTGGAGCCAAGAAATCGCTGCGGGTACTGAGAGAATCTTGCGGCAACTCTCCCAGCAAGGCGGGGATTCAATTTCCAAATTTGGCGGCACCTATCACATGACAGCAGCAAGCAAAACGAGCTGGTTTGAATTTGCAAAGATGATTCTCGAAGAAGCTTCTCGAATGCCGCGGGGCATTCCCTGGTTTGAGATAGCTACTAAAGGGCAACCGTTGGTCACGCGTTGCGTCACCGCAATAACAACTGAAGAGTACCCTACGCCAGCCCGTCGTCCTTCCTATTCTGTTCTCTCGAACTCCCGGCTGAAACAAGACTTTGGCTTTGAATTGCCCCCCTGGGCCTTGCAACTACGTGCGGTGTTTGCTGAAGGCCGGCCCAACGGCTGACTTGTCCAGCGCGCAGTGTCGCGGGGCTTTTCCGGGTATCAGGACCTCAGGGGATTCGGTTGGACCACTCGGCTGCTTAAGTCTCCCTCGGGGACGCTCCGCGACATGCCCTGTCTTGAAGTGCAAAGCACGACCCTTTCACGTCCTTTTCTTCCCACAACATAGCTGTCGTAATGTAACTCCGACAGCGCTTGGAGTACCTTTTTACTTTCGTCGGTTCCCCAGCCATGGATTTCGACTAAGAGAATGGGCCTGACCGCCGCGAGTGTACGACGAGCACCTTCAAGTACAGCCAATTCTGCGCCCTCTACGTCGATTTTGATGAAGTCAGGCGCTCTTCCCAACCCTGCAACGTAGTCATCTAGCCGACGGGTCGGCACCTTGATAGACACTCGGTTCCCTTCCACCGCATAGCCGCCAACGGATGGTGTCGCACTGAACTGCTCCTCTACCGCGTATATCAACTGGAGCGCCCCTTTGCAGTCCGAGAGCGCCGAAGGTTCCAGTATCACGTTTTGAAGCCGGTTCAGATGAACGTTCTTCTCCAGAATCGCAAAGTTCCCTGGAAAGGGCTCGAATGCCACAACGAGCCCGCTGGGGCCAACCCAGTTTGCCAGAGAGATTGTGTAATAGCCGAGGTTGGCTCCTACATCTATACAGCAATCACCAGCATTCACCAGCCGACGGATGCTCTGCATAGCTTCAGGTTCGTAAAGGCCCAGAGCATAGGCGAGACTGCCCTGCCAATGTAGCCACATCCGGAATCGGTGTGGCGGAAGACCGGCAGGAGAAAGCGTGATTGCCTCTGAATTTAGGCTGAATAGCAGCTTGAGCAGTGGCCGCTGAAAGTGAGACATGAGCCACCGCCTTACGGAGAGAGGCTGAAGCGCAAAGGCCTGCAACACGAAATCGCGGACCTCCGTTTGCAATAACTTGCTCATGGACAGGATGGCTCTCTTTGCATCATCGTTTCGACAAGACGTTTCGCCGCCATCCTAGCCGATGACGAATCGGTCGAGTAACGAGGATGAAAAAACTGTCAGCATCTGCTACGTCTTCGCCGCAAATGTTGCAGGCTCATTTGCCGCCGTGAAATTCTTGGCTCCTACAGCAACTTGAGCGGCCAAGTGGAAAACGGCCGAAACGTCCCGCATCGCCTCGCGCAAGGTTTCGAAATCGCGAACGTCGCCTTCGACAAACTGAAAATGGCTCCCACGCATTGATCGAAGCCAACGGAGATTTTGACGGACGCCCTCCCGGCGAACGCTATCGAGGGCGATCACATCGTGGCCGCCAGAAAGCAGTCGCCTTTATAGATTACTGCTGATGAAGCCGATTCCACCCGTAACAAGAGCTCTCAATGCGCGCCTCCCTTAGCGCAGACTGCGCAGGATTCCATGCCGAAGAGCTTTTAAGACCATTAGCGTACCTCTTAGGGCGGCGCTCCGGTTGGTCTTTCTCAGTTTGGAGAATTCTTGGAACAATGCGGAAAAGATTTGGTATCGGTAGTAATACTCCAGATATGCCAGCTGAACCTCCTCCAGGGGCCATCGCCTTGCTGGGGCAAAGAATTGACCACCTTGCTTCAGCAAGTTCGACCGTAGCATTTCCTTTCGGCACTCGAAGGTATGCTCTCTTAGAACGAGATCCTGGCCGGTCCGCGCGATCTCTCGCCTCTTTACCTCGTCAGAAAGATAGCCTTGCACTAAGTCCCCAATTTCGGTCTCATCATGCCACCCGATGAAATGTTCTCCAACCCGAAACCCGAGCTCGGTGAGCTCGGTTGGCATCGGCGTGATAAGCAGGGCACCACCCGCCATAGCCTCGTAGCAGCGCATATTGGCTTCCGGCGGAAATTCATCGCGCGTCACATTGACCACAATTTTCGATTGCTGATAAACCTTGGCTGTCTCCTCCTTGCTGTACCTTCTGCGAAAATCGTTCATCCGAAAGCGAGCGGCCAAGTTCGGTACGATGCGATTTCTTCGGGCGTACCAGGGCGGGCCAATGTGGCCCACCCATCCCAGATCGAAGCAGCGGTCCGTTTCCATTCCATCGAAGAGCCGACCCTCAACCGCGTGCGGTAATAGGAAGACGCTGGGGTGTCCTGCTTTCTGAAACGTTGAGACGAACCGGGGTTGCCAGACGAAAACATGGTCGAACAACATCGCCCATCGGAGGCGGGAAGGCATCCAGCTAAAGTTATCGATGTTTAGACACACCGTTGGCAAGGGCGAATGGTGCAAATCATGGGGCAAGCCGGGCGCACCAATGCATTGTACCAGGTACGAAATTGTCTCGCCGTGAGTGGTCGCGAACCTCACGAGGTCGCCTACACTCACATCCGGCCGAAACAAGTTCAAATCAAATTCGGCGATCTCGCCGGGCTCAAACGCCTCGACCAGGTATCTCTCGGAGACGTGGCGCTCAATTGAACCATAAATGAACCCGATCCTGGTCGTTCCTGGCAGCGTATCGGATTCGCCTAATCGGGAAATAGCGCGCCCACTTTCGGACTCTGGAATGTTGACGTCTCGCTCATTTTTTCGACCACGCCGAGTCACCAAGGTGCTCCTGCGCCGTGTGACCCTTCCACAGTTCGCAGCAGTCAATACCGGGGCGCGTCGGCTTCTCTCGCACGACTGGTATGCTCCAAAACTCCTGATCGCGCGCTGCAAAAACGTTCATGTCGGCATCATTCCGAACGGCCTCAAAGCCTTGTGACCAGGTTGCCCTCATCTCTCACACTTGGTTGCATCGGCCAGCCCGGACATCACCGTCCGTCAATCGAAGCATATAGTCAACCTGTTCCTCTGGCGAACTACTCGCATCCCTGAACAGCGCTCTTTTTTCTCGCAGCAATTGCGCAAGAAGGCCAGCCATGTGAAACAGCACCCCGATCCGGTCCGTCGCAAAGTTCCACCTCAGTTTGCTTATATCCTTCGCCAACCCTGCCGTCGAGACCAACCAAGTGCGAAATGCATATCGCGCGGGAAGCAGTTTTGTCGCAAGCAACAGTCGCCCCTTCAGTACCCCGCGAAAACTGAAGCGCGCTCCTTCCAGCGATCGCACCGAACTGCCTACACGATGCCAGCAAATCGCATTTGGAACGTACACCGTCTTCCACCGGTGCACCCACGCTCGCCAGCAAATCTCGACGTCTTCGTACCCAAGCGGTAGCCGGTCGTCAAATCCACCCAGCTTCTCGAAGAGCGTCCTGCGCACCATCATGCATGCGGCCGAGGCCATGAATACCCGTGACTTCTCAGTCTTTTCCTGCTGATAAAAGTATAACCCAGGCACTAATTCCGCAGAAGAATCTAGCCTGGGTGGGACATTCGTCAGGCGCGCCGCCAGATGTTCGCAAACAGTCCCGTCCCAGTTGAACTGCATCCCGTCGGTAGCAAAGATCTCCTCGTCCCTCTCTAGTGGTTCCATCAACGCAGCCACAAATCCAGGGTCGAATCGCATATCATTGTTCACGAAAAGCAGCAGATCACCCCTGGCAATCGTGGCGCCTCGGTTCAGCGCCGGTGCGAGGCCAAGATTTTTTTCGAGAGGAAGCCACCGGACTCTAAGCCCTCTCGCCACCTCAGCGGAGTCGTCCGACGATCGATTATCAACAACGATGATTTCCAGCGACTCAAACGACTGCGACGCAAGACTAGGCAAGCAAACGCGAAGATGCTCTGCCCCATTCCAATTGACAATGATCACGGACACCCTAGGTTTCTCAGCCATGTCTAAGCACGTTGCGCATCTGAAGTTCTAACACGTTGATACCGATCAGTGATAAAACGCAGTCTTCTCCGGCGTTCGTGCGATCGGTTGAGTCGTCATCCACAAACAGGGTTTCCGCATTCAACGTGGACATGTCCTGTTCGAGCATGACCAGCCCGAGTTTTTGTATCAATTTCACTGAGAGAGTCTACATCACAGCCATAGGCTGTGAAATTGGATTTGGCGGCCCAACGACGAGTGTGGCCGCGCGTGTTGTACACCACTCGCCACGCCTCGATCATGATCTGTGCCTCCTTCAACGAGTAAAAGATCTCTCCCTTCAAGCACTCATCTCGGAGCTTCCCGTTGAATTTACTAAATTGCGGAATGCAAGTCCAAGGGCTTACTATAGGGGACTCCCGATGGTGCTCAAGACAATCCGCCATGTTCTAGGTCGTAGCTTGTTCTGAGGCCAAAATGAGCGTCAGTTTGGGGTTAGGGGGACTTTCATGCGCGCCTTAGTAACGGGTGGAATCGGATTCATTGGGACAAATCTCTCCCATCGGCTGTTGTCCGATGGCAATGAAGTTATTCTTTTTGACAATCTTAGCCGCACGGGTGTTCAACATAATCTCGATTGGCTTAAAGCGACCCATGGCAAAAAGTTGCAGTTCGTTCAAGGTGACATACGTGATTTCGATGCTGTTCTGGCCGCGATGCAAAATGTAGATGCAGTATTCCATCTCGCGGCACAGGTGGCGGTGACCACGTCGGTCTCGAATCCGAGAGAGGATTTTTCGATAAATGCACAAGGAACTTTGAACGTCTTGGAAGCGGCCCGGCGTCAAGAACCAATGCCTGTCGTGCTTTATACATCGACGAATAAAGTATACGGCGGTCTCGAACATTTGCGCGTTGTTGAGCGTTCTTCCCGATACGAGTTCGAGAATCTTCCCGAAGGTGTGTCGGAGGCTTGCCCACTCGATTTCCACTCGCCCTACGGGTGTTCGAAGGGCGCAGCGGATCAATACGTACGCGATTATCACCGCATTTATGGTTTGCCCAGTATTGTGTTTCGTATGTCCTGCATCTACGGGCCACACCAGTTTGGTAATGAAGACCAAGGCTGGGTAGCGCATTTCTGTATTACTGGAATTCGCGGTGGGCGCTTAACAATTTATGGCGACGGAAGACAAGTGCGCGATTTACTTTACGTAGACGAGCTTGTGGAACTTATGCTTCGCGCGTGTAACGATATCAATCGGATAGCGGGTCAAGTATTTAATGTCGGCGGGGGACCCAGTAATACGATTTCCATTTGGACCGAGTTTCGGGATGTTTTGCGACCACTCATCGGCGAGCTGCCTTCGATGAATTTCGCCGATTTTCGTCCAGGAGATCAGAAAATTTATGTAAGCGATATCCGGAAGGCGCAAAAATTGTTGGGTTGGGCCCCGAGTGTGAAGATCGCGGAAGGCTTAGAGATGCTGATCAATAATTGGAAATTGGTAATGACGGCCAAGGTTGGATAGCAGATCCTGCCTCCGAGGATTTTCACATCCAGTTATCTTTGCCTTGTTAGAATTGAGCAGGATCAATAAACTGGTATTACGTAAACGTAGGCCTGCTTCTTGAACCGTTGTCTGGATTCTTCGTCTTGGTGATCGACAAGGTTGGATACTCTACTTGCTGGTCGGAGGGCGCCAACGTCTTTTTCCCTGGCGTGAATGATCAGCACCTGCCACAACCAAGCGACCCCTGTGCAGGCACAAGCTTCGCCCATTTTGCAGAACTATTTGACGGGATGGAAACGAATAGCGGATCATATCAAACAGGAAGACATAAAAGAAAAAATGATGTCGACAGATAAGCGTAAGACACTCTTGGACGCGAAGCCTAGATGATTGCTGAATCCGATAATCCACTGTTGCCGGAAATTCCTATCCTCAGAATTGCGCCGCCAAGTGGCTGGTTTGATCTCAACCTCGGCGGACTGTGGCAATACCGCGAATTGCTGTACTTTTTTGTTTGGCGGGACATCAAAATTCGCTATAAGCAAACAGCCGTTGGTGCAGCCTGGGCGGTCTTCCAGCCGTTGATGACCATGGCGGTTTTCAGCCTCTTCTTTGGCAAGTTGGCAAAGATACCGTCGAATGGGTTACCCTACCCGGTTTTTTACTTTAGCGCACTGCTACCTTGGACGTATTTTTCTGGCGCACTTCAGAATGCAACGAGCGTCGTTGTTGAGCAACAACGCGTAATTACCAAAGTTTATTTTCCTCGGCTGGTGTTACCGCTATCGGCCATAGTCGCCGGTTTAGTTGACTTTTCCATTGGATTCGTCATTTTCCTGGTCATGATGGCCTATTATCGCATCGCGCCCATCCTGGCGATATTTTTCTTCCCTCTCTTTTTGCTTATGGCCGTCCTTACAGCACTTGGCGTCGGGCTATTTCTATCCGCCTTGAATGCCGTTTATCGCGATGTGCGATACGTGCTCCCCTTCCTCGTTCAGTTCTGGATGTTCGTCTCCCCCGTGGCCTACCCGAGTAGCCTTGTCCCGCAACGTTGGCGTTGGCTGTATGAACTCAATCCGATGGCTGGAGTTATTGAAGGTTTTCGTTGGTCACTTACTGGAAAAGGGCAACCCCCTGGAATTTTGCTCGCGATTTCTGCATCCATGGTGGTGCTACTAGTTGTGGCAGGAACCGTTTATTTTCAGAAGATGGAAGGAACAATTGCGGACGTGGTTTAAGAGATGAGTAATATCGTCATTCGCGCGAAGAACCTAAGCAAACGATATCGCATTAAGGAACAGGAGCGCTACTTAGCATTGCGCGATGTCCTAACGCGCGCCTTTTCCATTCCATCACGACTACTTAGATCGCGAACACCTTCTTCCCCTAATGGGAATCACTCGCACATCTGGGCGTTGAAGGACGTTTCATTCGAGATTTCCGAAGGTGAAGTTGTGGGAATGATCGGCCGTAATGGCGCGGGAAAGAGCACATTGTTGAAGATTCTCGCCCGCGTAACCAAACCCACAGGAGGCTACGCCGAAATCCGGGGGCGCATGGGAACCCTACTAGAGGTAGGAACTGGCTTTCACCCTGAACTCAGTGGGAGAGAAAATACATTTTTGAGTGGCGCCATTCTTGGCATGAGTAAGAGTGAGATTCGCCGGAAGTTCGATGAAATCGTAGCTTTCGCAGAAGTCGAGAAATTTATTGACACCCCTCTAAAACATTACAGCAGTGGTATGCAAATGCGGCTTGCGTTTGCGGTTGCGGCACACGTGGAGCCAGAAATCCTTCTCATCGACGAAGTATTATCGGTTGGAGACCTCGAGTTCCAGAAGAAGTGCCTCGGCAAAATGAGTGAGGTCGCCAAGGGTGGCCGCACCATTATCTTTGTCAGCCACCAGATGAATCAGATTCGGCGGCTGTGTGAAAGAGTGCTGTGGATTGATGCGGGTCAACTTCGTTGTCAGGGTCTGACAAGCGAGATAACGGCTCAGTACGAAGCGGCGAGCTCCGGACGACTTAGTTTGCAGGAAGGACGGAACAATTCCGCTGTGAAAGCTTATCATGAGAATTGGGAAATCTTGGAATCTCCAGGAGGATCACCGAATATTTTTGATTCTTTTGGGCCAATAGCCGTCGGATTCACCGTCAATGTCATGCAGCCCCTTCGGAACGTGCAGCACGGGCTGTTCCTCTATACCGCAGATCGACAATTAATTTGGGGTACTGAGATCAATGGATTGCAACTCGCAGCGGGTAGGCAGGTGTTCGTACACAGACTCCCGACGCTGCCTTTGCGCCCTGGCTTCTATACTTGGCGCGTGAATCTATACGATGATGACGGACTAATTGACGATTGGGAATGCCTTCCTGAGTTCGTAGTGGCAACGAAACCTGTAACCCACTCCAAAGACGAGTGGGCTGGTATCTTGAATATGGCGACTTCCTTCTCGGTGACTCCTCTTGGGGATGGCACGTGAGTGCAAAACTCTAGTAGCCCTCCGGCGAACGAATCGCTGCTTCAGATGTTGCCTACGCCAGGCGCCCATAGGCCGTGATATCCTTTGCATCTGCCACGCGAAACATAACACCAGCCTCACTAAGTACCTTGGCGAGTACTCAACATTTGATGCAACGACCGGGAGACCTCGTGACATGTTTTCTTCAAGGACCAAGCCAAAGACTTCGCCCCCAAGCGATCGCACCACGACAATGATGGCCATTGCAAACGCGGAATCGAGGTCGGCTGTTAGTGATCGGCTCTGGTAAAGATGCGGTGTCGACTAGAGAGTTTCTGGGAATATGCGCGGGGAATTAACGTGAGGGGTCGAGTGCTGCTGGAAGAGATGGCGGAACAAGACTGTCCGTGCCGGAACCGCGGCGCGCAGCACGTCCTGGCGCCCACGCGATGACCGAGCGATGCATTGCGATGTTGGGCCGACGCGATGAACCCACCGACGCGATCGAAGAATATTGTCGGTATCTTGGTAGGGCGCTGCGTGCATATGACGTTGCTCTCGAAATCGAGAGAGTGAATTGGCGCGAGGCGGGGTGGGCTGCCGCGTTGAGCGATTTGCGCACACGAGCGAAGAGCTGGCGAGGCGAGTGGGTACTCGTGCAATATACGGCGCTGGCGTGGTCCTTGCATGGATTTCCGTTCCGTTTTCGAAAGGTGCTCCGCACGCTGCGCAGTTCCGGAGCGCGCACTTGCGTCGTCTTTCATGATGTCGAGCCTTATCCCGGTCGACGGATAATCGATGCATTGCGCCGGACCTTACAAATCGGCGCAATGCGCGGCGCCGTACAAATTGCGGATGCACAAGTTTTTACTGTTCCCTGCGAGAACTTGTCGTGGCTGAGATCCGTCCCTGCCCGCAGTGCATGTATTCCTGTTGGCGCGAACTTGCCTGCAATTGCAGAATCCTCATCACATCATTTGCAGAAGGATATTCTCACGATTGCAGTGTTTGGAATTACCGGGGGTGAAGCGGGCACTCGGGAGACTTCTGAGATCATTGCCGCGGTGCGGTTCGCTGGGCAACGAATGCAAAGGCTTCGTCTCGCCGTCTTTGGGCGCCATGCCGACCTGCGCGAGGCAGCCCTGCGGGCCGGGCTTGCGAATCTACCCGTGGAACTTTCCGTCGAAGGCGTGCTGGACGAGCATCGCGTGGTAGAGGTGTTGCGAAGCTGCGATCTGCTGCTGTTTGTTCGCGGAGCGATTTCCACGCGGCGTGGCAGCGCAATTGCCGGAATCGCCTGCGGATTGCCGGTGATTGCGCAGGCCGGAACGGAAACTGCGGCGTCGATTACAGAAGCTGGTGTGGCGTTCTACGACCCGCAAAAACCAGGGGACCTGGGTGCGGTGCTCCTTCGAGTGTTGCAGGATGAAATGTATCGGCTAGAACTTGCGGAGCGAAGCCGGCTAGCGCAACAGCAATATTTCTCGTGGACTGCAATAGCTGCGCGTTATGCTGAACTGCTGAAGTAAATTTACCGGCAAGGTTCAGTGGGTAAGGAAGTACAGCAGAGCTTGTCCCCTTCTCTACCACGTGCTCAATTAAGGGACTAAATCGGGTCGTGACAGCATCGCAGGCTGATAGAACTCATCGAGAACACCGCGTGAACGCAACACTCGTTCGAGCAGATTCCGAAATCTTGGCACATCGAGGTGTCTCCTATATGAAACAGTCGGGCATTAAATCATTAAATTGATAAAACAATTCTCCGTACTGACAACTTTGTAGCTCAGTACTGATGCGGTTCGCGGCAGCCTTCACTGAAAACCACCGATTGGTCCGGTGCGGGCAGGATTTTCTTCGTAGGATGCAGTCTTGGTCCGGCTGGGAGAATATCACCGGAATTCTGGATACTGCGGAACGAGGCCTTTCGCGAACCAAAGCCAAGAGCGCTGTTCCTTAAGATTCAGGACAGACTTGGTTTTTCAGGGCCCACACATGCTCTCGAATGCTAAGATCAATTCAGCATGGCCAAGAGAGATTCATCTGAGATCACAAAGGTTTCTGCCCTAAAGAGAGTGCGCCACCTTTTCGGTGATCGCACATGAAACTCGGCGCGTTGATAGATTCCTTCGATTTGTTTCACAATAGCAGGCGCAACCTGCTCACCGTGGCACTCATCGCGGTAACAGCCTACGAGTGTGCGGAGCTTATCATCAGAGACGATCCCATTGGGTTGTATTCTGCGGGATTAGTTGTGCTTGGCGCTGTGGCACTCTTCGCAATCCTCAAAAACTGGAGACGAGGGGTGTACTGCTTCGTGGCGTGGATCGTCGTCGAAGACTTGATTCGAAAGTATCTCGGCAATAACATGATCGTATTCTTCGCCAAGGATTTCTTCGCCCTTGCGCTCTATCTCTCTTTCTTCATTTCACGTAAGTCTACTTCCACGAAACTTTACAGACCGCCTTTCCTGATTACACTTTTAGTTTTCTTCTGGTATTGTGTTATTCAGACTTTTAATCCAGCGTCAACTAGCATCTTTTATGGGCTGATGGGCCTGAAGCTCTGCTTCTTGTACGCGCCCCTTCTCCTTGTGAGCCATGCCCTCGTCGATTCCGAAATGGAACTGCGCCGCTTTTTCTTCTTTAACTCGGTCCTCATTCTCGCGGTGGCGGGATTTGGAATCGCGCAGTCCATTTTGGGACATACTTTCCTGAACCCCGAATTGATCCAGGAAGATATCCGCGGCCTAAGCACATTGTATCGCGTCTCGCCGATCACGGGTTTGGTCGCTTACCGGCCCACATCGTTCTTCGTTAGCGCCGGCCGGTTACAGAATTTCCTGATCGTCTCGTGGATTCTAGCTCTTGGTTTTGGCGGGTTTCTCTTGATGCGCAAACAGACTGGTCGCTTGCTCGCGTTCACAACCGTCGGCATTGTCGCTGCAGCTTCTCTGCTGACGGCTTCGCGGGGCGTCATCCTCTGGGTTCTTGCAAGCGCCATGGTCGTTGCTCCAGCAATCATCTGGGGTGCATCTTGGGCCGGAGAGCAGCGAATCCGCGTTATGCGAGCCCTCCAGCGGGCAGCAGTTTTCGTCGCTATAGCCCTAACCATTCTTGCGAGCATATTCCCGCAAGAAGTTGCTAGCAGGCTTGCGATCTACACCGAAACTCTTTCCCCTTCCAGTTCCAAAAGTGAGCTCGGTCATCGATCCTGGGACTATCCACTTAAGAATTTCGTCACAGCGTTTGACTATCCACGTTGGCCGTACGGCTATGGAACTGGAACCGCTTCCTTGGGGGGGCAGTACGTAGCTCGCATTATGCATGCTCCGCCGATGAATGTTGGCGTGGAAAACGGCTATGGCCAGCTGCTGATCGAGCTTGGGATTGTAGGCCTGCTCCTGTGGATTTTACTGGCCTATGCAATCACCCGTTCGGCGTGGAGAGCCGTCAAGAATCTGAAAGGAACGGTGTGGTTTCCAATTGGGTTTGCGATTTTCTTTTATGCCTTTCTGCTGCTCGTCCCATTGAGCTTCTACGGTTTCGTTGCCTACCAGGACTTCGTCATGAACGCCTATTTTTGGCTGATGCTTGGTATTCTGTTCCGAGTTTCGGAATTTCCAAGAAATCTCCCTCTCGCGCAAACAACCGCGCGAAACCGATAAGCAAACGGAGGCCTGCTTGCAGATTGTTGTCGTGTCTCCATTTCTAGATCGTCGCCATGGTACTGAGCTTTGCATCATCGAACAGATCGAAAGACTGTCGTCGAAGTACGGCTGGGGGATCCATTTGTTTTCCCAGCACGTTGAAAACGTAAATGGCCTCCTCACAGAGGACCCGAAAAGTACAACGAGCGGGTTCATCTGCTGGCACACAGTTTCTGACATTCCCGGCCCCCATCTTCTCAAGTTCTTGTGGTGGTTTTTTGCGAATCGATCAGCAAGAAGGAGGACGCTAAAGCGACTTGAAGAGCGTCCCTTGCTTGTTTACTCACCAGGAATCAACTGTCTGGATGCTGATGCCATTACCGTCCACATCGTTTTCCACGAGTTCTATGCACGAGTCCGCGGCGAGCTCAAGCTTCTCAATATACCGGTTAGCAGGTGGCCTGTTATGCTCCACCGGAAAATGTACTACAAACTGATTATGGCTTTGGAACGTCGCATCTACACGGACTCTAAAGTCCGTTTGGCAGCGGTTTCAAAGCTTGTATCCGCACAACTTGAAAAACACTTTGGACGAACCGACTCGGTCGTTATTCCCAACGCCGTCGACACCGTGATGTTTAGCTTGGAGGCTCGCCTTGCCCGCAGGTCAGTTTCTCGCCAAAGCCTAAAGCTAGACGACAGTGACTTTGTCGTTTTGTTGATTGGGAACGACTGGAAGAAAAAGGGACTCGACCAATTGCTCCGGGCTTTGGCCATCATCGAGATTCCAATTCAGCTCTTGGTGGTCGGAAAGGATGATCCGGGACTGTATCGGTCTGCCCTCTGGCAACTACGGCTAGAAGGCCATGTGCGTTTCCTGGCGCCCTCTGCCGACGTGCTTTCGTTCTATGCCGCCGCCGACGCCTATGCTGCGCCGTCTCTCGAAGATGCCTTTGGTCTGCCCATATTGGAAGCCATGGCTTGCGGCTTGCCCGTGATCGCGAGTGTCCAAGCAGGCGCGAGCGAAAACGTCCTTGATGGAGTGACAGGATATCTTTTGCGAGATCCAATGAACCACATCGAACTCGCTGATCTCATTCGGAGAGTTGCCAGCGACAGACCGGCGGCGCAGAAGATCGGTGCCGCCGCTGCGAAGTACGCGCAAGCTTCGGTCAGCTGGGATCGCAACGCTGCAGCGACCCTCGATTTCTTGGAAAACGCGTTGGCTTCGAGGCAGATTTGAAACTCGGCGCCTTGACGCATGCTCTTTTAGCATCTGTGCCGCTCCGAAAGCGCTGAGCGAACGTTCTCGGGCTTTGCCCGCTAACGCTACTATCCGTTCTGGATGAGCAATTACAGCGGGCATGCAACCCCCAGAGCTTCGCCGTTACCTGGAGGCAGATGATCCGACAACTTTACACAGACAACCGATCGCCGAACGTCGAGGAATTGCGATGCGCGCTGCCGGAGTCGTTGCAACCAATGCTGGATCGTCCAGCGCATGACTACCTCACGTTCGCCTAGCTGGCTTAGCCAGGCTCGCCAGCAGCGCCTTGCAGTCGGAACCGCGGCATGAGTACACTCGATTCATAGTCCCAAAAATCTGGCGTTAAATAGCGACAACGGTAAGCTAGTCTTAGTCGCCCTGTAGGTTGGCTGCTTTTTAGGCAGGAAGCCTTGCATTATAGGTCGCGATCACTGCAGTCGAGTGAGGGATTGATGGAAGCAGCCCCGATCATCCGTCCGAAAATGCCGGAGCTTGACACCATTCGCGGCATTGCGATCCTCAGCGTGCTTTTTTATCACGGCTTTTTCTGGTCGAATGGGGTTACGGGATTGCAAGGGGCGGCCCGATTTTTCGTGCAGCTGACGCGATTCGGATGGCTGGGAGTAAATCTTTTTTTTGTGCTGTCTGGGTTCCTGATCACGGGAATTCTGGTCGAATCGAAACAAAGACCTGATTACTACAAAAGGTTTTATATCAGGCGTGCTCTACGTATTCTTCCCGCATTTTACGCGGCGCTGCTTGTACTTACGCTGACGCCTTCCCAGAATGGCAAGTACCTGTTCCTAAGTTTTTTCTATCTGTCGAATCTGGCTCCGCTCTTTGCGATACCCATGACCTACACGATGCTGTGGTCACTTGCGGTAGAAGAGCACTTCTACTTGATATGGCCGTTGGTGGTGCGAAAGCTGTCATTTCGATGGTTGATCGCCTGGGCCGTAGCAGTTGTGGTTGCGGTGCCGGAGATTCGTGCGATGGCGTTCGGGCCGAAGTTGCCAGACGGCTTCGCGTACTACACATGGTTCGTGGCAGATGGCCTGGCCACGGGAGCGATGCTGGCCCTTTTTGTGAGAATACAGGGCTTTACACGGCGAAATCTGGCGCAGCTTTCGGGCGGAGCAATTGCCGTGGCAATAGTATTGCTAGCAGGCGGCGCTCCATGGGGCGTGCTGACGAGGCAGCGAATTTTGGGCGCGATGTTTATGCTGTCAGCATCGCATTTCTTGTTCCTCGGGCTGATCGGGCTGTCGCTGCTGGCCGGGACAAGCCAGTGGAGCTGGATTGTGAATCGCCCCATCATGCAATTCTTCGGCAAGATTAGTTATGGGCTCTACCTAATCCACTGGCTGGTATTTACGTGGTACGACGACGTAGTGAAAAAGTTTTGGCCTGGCGCCTACCCTCCTGGCGGCCAGCTCGGGCTGATTACTTTGCGATTTGTGTGCGTGGGAGGAGTCGCTACAGCGCTCGCTTACCTTTCTCGCCGCTTTTTTGAGGAGCCTTTCTTGCATCTTAAAGACCGATTTGAAGCGCGGGGTTGATTGCGGTCCTCGCAAGTCCGCCCACTAAGCCACCGGCTTCATTTCCTCCCGGGGATGCCCTACTCTCGGTGCATGAGATTGGGGATATTCCGTTCTCCGTCCCCGTTTGGCGGACCCATATGAGCTGTCGGCGGGCGCTTCGCCCGCTGATCCCATTCCTCACAATGCTTCACAATTCCATTCGAATGGTACGAGCATAGCAAGTGGAGCGCCTTGTACTGTGCTTGGTATTTTCTTTTGTGTCTGTCGCTCACAGCACTGGACTTATCAATCGAGTGCCAAGCTCCGCACCAAATCGCCGTGATTTGTGAGTTCACCAGTTCACCTTCGGCGACAACTGACGAAGGCTTTTCAAGTTAAAACAATCCAACATTAGTTTTGCACTGAAACCACAATCGACGATAAAGCTGCGCGTGCGCTGCTATCATTTGACTCCGCTGGTAGTGTTCGAGGATGCGTCTTCGAGCGCGCCCACTGAGTGCAGACGCAAGCCCCGAGTCATCAAGAAGGCGCGCTATCTGGCTGGCAAGATCCTTCGCATCTCCCACGCGAAACGTGAGACCAGCATCACCCAGGACCTCGGCGAAGCATCCAACGTCGGATGCAACAACCGGGATACCTCGCGACATATTTTCAGCGAGAACCAAGCCGAAGACCTCACCCCCTAGTGATGGCACTATGACAATGCTTGCTTTCGCAAGCGTGGACTCGAGATCGGCTGCGGCAATACGTCCTACAAAGCGCACGCACGAAGAGAGCTGCAGTTTCTTGGCGACCTCTTCAATGGCGGATCGTTCTGGACCATCGCCGATCACCATGAGTTCGAATGCATGATTCTCCGACCGAAGAAGGCTCGCGGCTTCAAGAAGCACTGGCAAGCCCTTGGTCGTTACTAAACGTCCGTGAAAGATGATAAGAGGAGGTCCGGGAGAACGCGCGGATTCGGAGGCGCGAATCATCGATTCGATGCCGTGCGGAATCATTAAGGAATTCGGAAGATGAACTAACCCGCTGAGCCATTCCGTGGGCATGATGTTGGTAGCCACACGCGAACACAGGAATCTACGTAGAAAGGTTAGCAACCAAAGCTTCCAAGAATTCAACCAGTTGTTATTTGAACGGCAACGTAAACATGCGAGGTGACGTCCAGCCATAAAATGGCCGGGACAAGGCACGCCGCTTGGTTCAATTAGAAGCTGGCCTGTAGGACAGATCGTTTGAAAACCATGATGCTCAATAACGACAGATCTGCGGGTCAACCACCCGAGCAGTAGAGGGGAGAGGGCTGGACCGGCAACATGGATTATGTCAGTGGAGCGGATCAACTTCAGCAACTGGACAAGGCTGGGTTGGCGGAGAACTCGAAACGGAAGCAGGCGATCATCAAAGTCTTCGGCAAGGGTCTCCGTTACTAGAGTGACGCTAAATTCAGGAAGACCGTCATGAGTACGGACCTCCGCGAGACCGCGGGCGAGTGAGAGCACGATGGTCTCGACTCCCCCGATGCTTGGCGCAAAGTAGTGAGAATAGAAAAGAAGTTTCACGCCAGATTGTTCCTCGATAGACGAAGGCGGTGGTAAATTTGAGCGAGCAGGCCACTGCTGATTGGTATGCATGGTCGCCCAAATAACTCCGACAAATGTCTTTTTATCGTAAGTTGATCTTTGCTGCAGCCATCCAGAACGGACCACTTCATCGTCGGCTCTGTGCTGAAACCCGTGGCTTTCGAGGAGTTTTCCAGCACGGCGGCGGATTTTATAGATGACATCTACTGTACTTTACATCAACTCCCTCCGCGCGTCCGAGTCGCAGGTTCTCCGTTCGCTCTTGCGAGGATTTAATTTTTCACGGATAGCGGCGCGTTTGAGCGATTCCAAACCCCGACACTTCTCAAAAAACTTCCCGCTCCTCATTGCCGCCTGCACGATCTGCCTTTCTCTTTCGCATGCTACAAATCCCTTCACCTATTCTCGTAATCGGTTAAAGCTTCTTCACACTTTTCGATGTATTCCCAGGGCACCCACACATCGCGTCTTCCACGTCAGGACGATCGTCGGATATTCGCCCAAGTCGTGTTCCTGCCACTGAACTTCCAGCCCCATCTCGGGTAGTGGCTCTTCGCAGACGTTCTTCAAATGTTTGACAGCGAGTTGGCACTCCGCGTCGACCCAGTTCCTCGCCAAATCGACAGGGTAACAGTTGCTTCGCTTTGGTTTGCCGAGGAACCCGCAAGCCCGTGCATTGCCAGGTCCACATGCCAGGTGGCACAATGAAACTGGCGAATAAGACAAGAAGGAAGAAGGCTTTGCTCAATCCTGAACTCTTACGGGTCCTCGCTTGCCCCTGGGACCGTACTCCCCTCCACATCTCCGACAGCGGCCTTGTTTGTGAGAACGCACACAACTTTACGCTGGAAGCGGGCACGCCCATTCTCACCGAGAATGTCCGCCGCGAACTAGTTCCCAGGAACATGGAACCTTGCGCGCACTTGGAGGCGAACGGCTCCATAGACCCGTTCGTGAGAGATTGGCTCGTAAATACCAATGGGAACCTCTACTGGCAAGCACGGAGCAGGCTCCAGCGTTATCCCATACCCCACTGGCCTTTCCAAGGCGGTGAGGGAAGGCTGTTGGTTGATGTCGGCTGCGGCTGGGGGCGGTGGACCATTGCTGCAGCTCAGGCTGGCTACACTCCCATTGGAATGGATGTTCACATCGATGCCTTGGAAGCCGCAAGTCGCGTGTCGCGGCAAGTGGGAGTGCGAGCCGACTACGTCTGCGCCGACGTGGAGCACTTGCCGTTCCGGTCGGGCAGTATCGATGTTTTCTTTTCCTACAGCGTTCTGCAACATCTGGAGAGGGCCAAGGTAAAGGGGTTCCTCAAGGAAGTTTCTCGAACCCTTAGTTCACAGGGTGTCTGTCTGCTCCAACTGCCCAACACCCTTGGCCCTTACAACCTCATTCAACAAGCCAGGCGCCGGTTTCGCGATGGAAGACCAGGTACTTTCGAAATGCGGTATTGGTCGAGGCACGCGATTGAGCAGGCTGTGGCGGAAGCGGGCTTGAGAGACCTAACAATACGCGCGGACGGTTTCTTTACCCAGAATCCGCAACTCGCAGATTTGGATCTGCTTTCCCTCGGAGGCAAACTCGTTGTTCTCGGGTCCCACGCTGGACGCCGTGCCGCGGCCGTTTTTCCAGTACTCACGCGTCTTGCGGATAGCCTTTGGATCGAAGCTCGATCATCTGAGGCTTGCAATACATAGTCCGCTTGTGACTGGCTCACGAATCACAAGTCACGAATCGCAAGCGCGAAGCTGAGACATGAAGTGTGTCTCAAATCTCTAAGTTCCTCTTGAAGAAAGAGTTGACCATTACAAGAAGTGCAGCGCGCGCGTCCTCGGGCCTGGTTCCCCAACGCCGCTATCCGTTCTGGATCAGCGAATACCGCGGAGATGCAAGCTGCAGAGGTTTGACCTCACCAGAAGGACAAACGTTTCCGGCGCTCAGGACAACTTCACTCAGACCACCGATCGCCGAGACAATCACGAGCCGACCGCGCATCTATTCAGTCGCAGACAGTCCAGCCGTCTCTTCACACATCCATATTGGTATCGTCTCGCTTCTTCTTGCAACTCGCAGCCAATTCTCCGATCCGGAAATCAACGCACTTAAGAGGTGCCCAACCGCCTGGCAACCAAGCGACAAATGGGCATTCTTAGTATTCGATCACGATCCGCATTGACACCATTGATCGACAATTCCTCGTATTTCATTTCTGCCAAATCGTCCAGTACGCGCGCTGGATCACCGCCGTCAGCGCGTATCATCTCGTTATGGAGTTCAAGAAACAACAACGGGGAAAGATTTGTAATCGTTCTTTTTGCGCCACGGAGGACCGCCGCTTCATATCCCTCCACATCGATCTTAATATGTGTCGGCGCGCCAAATTGTTCGGCTAATCGGTCTATAGTGATAGCCCTCGTCTTCGTCAGCTCTCTACTGGATCTCCCGGAAGTCATTCGAAAGTAGCCATCTGAGAAGACTCCAGAACTCAGCATTTCAACCTCGCCGATCACCTCACCGGCACAGGCCTCCACGACTTGAATGTTCTTCTCAAATCCGTTGAGTTGACATTCCACCCTTATGAATCGAGTAGCGATGAGCGATGGTTCAACGGCAATAGCCGTGCCGCCAAAGTGCGCTGCAACCAAGCTGAACGCGCCATAGCTGGCACCGATGTCGAATAGGCGCATTGAAGGGCCGCAATATCTCACAAAGTTGCGGAATTCTTCGCTCTGTTCGGGATCGGTCAACTGGTTGAACGAGAATACCTTATACACGCGCGGATGGCATATGATGCGCCAATCTGGCAGAAGGGCCAGCTCTTTTGTGGCTCCGACTGAAAAGCTAAGCGAATCCCATAGCCATTCCATTGACTTCCGAGGCGAACGCAGCCAATTGCGCGCGCTCCTCGGCACAATATTTCTCACAATTCCTTTGACTCGCTGTGATAACAAAAGGTCCTCGCAGCACGGCAGTGAAGCGGGATTGCTCAACGACAAATCCCTGCCGAGTCTAACGGCTTCTCGAGCGGGCGTGCAACTGTAGATCTCCGGATACTCAGAACCATGATTCGATCTCGGCAAGCTCCAGTAATGTACGTCGAGTCGTAACCCAAGAGGCTGTGCTGACCATTAGGAGTGCGTATCTACCATCAACTTGCCAGTTGCAGTTAGGTCTTCCAGATCAGCGCCCGTGTATTTCAGAGTGACAAGGATAGCCTTAGGATTGACATGCCCAGACTGTCATCGCTGACCACGGAGGCCACTGGGTCGAATTGTGGCAAGTTGCTCCTTCGAGTGTGCTGCTCTTTGGTACACAAGCTGGACCTTTCGGAGACGCCATCATCCATTCCAGCCTCAATCGTCGCGCGGATCGTGATCTGAACACAGGCAAGTGGATTATTTCCGAGCGGGGACAGCGGGGCGTGGAAGGGACCAACTTTGAGAACCACCCTTACATGAAATGAAACTGGAAGGATGGGGCACCAGGCGAGCGCTGGCATTCGTGACATCCAGCCCGAAGTTAATGCGCTTACGTGCGGTAAATCATTTTGTGGCTGGGCCACAGTGCCCCGATGATTGCGCCACCAATGACGCCCAGAGCTGCGCCGACCCCGGCTCCCTTGGCCCTACTCACAGCAGTAAGGATATTGCCCGGGCGGCCCGTTACCGCCGCGCCGATGCCCGCTCCTGCGCCGGCACCCGCTGCCGCCCCGATGAGGGTGTTGCGCAAACGGTGTGCGTGTTCCATGAGTTTCACGCTGCGAACCTCCTGCTTCTGGATCGTCTGCTCGCCCCCTTTCTCTCGTAGCGAGATGGCCGTACTGGAAACATTCAAGAACGATCCGGAGTGTGACTTCGAGTTCATCTCCACAACTTGAATCTGCTGCCCGGGGTGCAGGGTGCCCAGGTTCTCCCAGGTTGCCTCATTGCCGCGGGCTGAAACGATGGACGGGATTCCCAAAATGCACAATAAAAACCCAAGTTTTCGCATCGTGTGGTACCTCACACTCGATCCTATGCGCCCCGCTTGATATCCGGCAAGCGACAAAGAAGGACGTCCTCCCCAAACAGGCAATTACGCTTCTTGTCTGGTAAGCCTTGAACAGATCCCGATTGGTTGAGTTGAGTCAGTCGTGCAACACGACGCTCAATAGAGAAGTGTTGATCTGAAGACCGCCATGGTATTTGATGAAACCGAGCTTCCTGAATCTGTTCATGAAAAAATTGACTCGTGAGCGCGTCGTGCCGATCATTTCCGCCAGCGTTTCTTGCGATAGATTGGGGATTACTCCGTGGGGCCTATCTTCTTTACCCGGTCCCAGAATGCCGACGACCGCCTCTTTGCCTGCTTCATTAACGATGGAGAGCTTCACACCGCCTTCTTGAAGGTACATTACGCTACTAGCGGCATCGCCTTGAGAGTAAATGACCTCCGCTCTTTTAAACTCTTTGACTTTTCTCGCCACGCCGGCGGAATCGAGAAAAGCTTGGGCATTAAATGCGTCTTTTTTCTCGAAGATACTGTTGGGCTTTTTGTTGCTGGGACTCATAACTCCTTCTATGGCTGCCACTCCTTGAAACAAAACTCAGCAAACCATACAAATCGAAATAAAACATCCCCGCGAACATCGAACGTAGCACCCGTTGTCGTGGCGAATCCATTATCTGTTGGTAAAGGTGCACTTACTTTCGTAAGGAGCGGTGGCACCTAGGACGTGCAGACCCTGCGCGGTCCACCCCAGCTGCACTTAAAGTTTCTCTAGTTCCACGCTTGCCTCGATGGGCTTACCATTCTTGGGGAGATGACGCTTTAGCGTTTCGATCAAATCTGCCTTTCGTATGGGCTTGGATACATAGTCATCCATTCCCGCATCGAGGCATCGTTCCCGGTCGCCTTGCATGGCGTTCGCTGTCATGGCGATGATCGGACGGTGAACGCTTAAGCCCTCGCGCCTGCGAATCTCTTGCGTGGCTTCAAAGCCATCCATTTCCGGCATCTGACAATCCATGAAGATCGCGTCGTAAGGCAGGAGACCGACCATCTCGACCGCCTCCCGGCCATTGGCGGCGACATCCACGCGGCAGCCCAGCTTTTCTAGCATCCGAGCCGCAAGCATCTGATTGACGGCGTTGTCTTCGGCGATCAGAACACGCGCGCAGAAAATCGGCTGGGCGGGCTCGCCCGGGAAGTTCGCCACAAGGCCCTCCGCCATGGGATGACGAGTGACGAGCTGCGCCGACGGGGCGCCCTTCCGGTTGCGCCACACGGTGATAAGAGCGTTCAGAAGCTGGGATGCGCGCACTGGTTTGGTGAGGTAGGCCGAAAAACCGGCCTCCTTCATGCGGGCGGCGTCGCCTCGGACACCGCTGGAGGTAAGCAGCACCAACATGGTGTTCTCGAGCACGGCGTCGGCCTTGATCGTGCGGGCCAGCTCCTCGCCATCCATGGCGGGCATTTGCCGGTCAAGAATTGCGATCTGGCAAGGGTCGCCGGCAGACTGCGCGGCTCGCAATAGGTTCAGAGCATCTTCGGCGGAGCTGCTCGAATCGTTGCGCATGCCCCAGCCATTGAGTTGTTCGCGCAGGACAAAAAGATTCGTCGGGTTATCGTCCACGCTCAGCACGCGGACGCCGGTCATATCCATATCGACTGGCGCCGTGTCCGGCGAGGTGAGATCGACGGGAAGGGACAGAGTGAACCAGAATCGGGAGCCCTCCCCGACTTTGCTCTCGACGCCCATTTTGCCGCCCATGAGCTCGACCAACTGCTTGGATATCGACAGTCCCAGCCCCGTACCACCGTACTTACGCGTCGTGGAAGCGTCGGCCTGCGTAAAGCGTTCGAAGACGTTGCCCAGCTTGCCGGCAGGAATGCCGATGCCGGTGTCCGCGACCGAGAAGCGAAGTCGGGCCAGCTCGCCGGTCCGTTCTTCGCATTCCACACTGAGGTAAACGTGTCCTTTGTTCGTGAACTTGACGGCGTTGCCGGAGAGGTTGATGAGAATTTGCCGGATGCGGCCGGGGTCGCCGATGACACGAGAAGGCGTCTCGGGTGAAAACCGCAGAATGAGGTCGAGCCCCTTCTCCCGCGCCTTCGAGGCCATGAGTTCGGCCATTTCTTCGACGGCCAGCCGGAGGTCGAAGGGGATGGGCTCCACGCTCATTTTACCTGCTTCGATCTTCGAGAAGTCGAGGATGTCGTTGATGATCGAGAGCAACGCCTCGCCGGAATGACGCACGGTCTCGGCGTATTCACGCTGTTCGGTGTTGAGAGCGGTATCGAGAAGAAGTCCGGCCATACCGATTACGCCGTTCATGGGCGTGCGGATCTCGTGGCTCATCACGGCCAGGAACTCACCTTTGGCGGTGTTGGCGGTTTCCGCGGCTTCCTTGGCGTTGTGAAGCTCGTGGCGGGACAGTTCAAGCGCCTCCAACATGCGGTTTATCCCCGCGCCGAGGCCGGCAATTTCGTCGCGCCCTTCGAGGGGGACACGCTCGGAAAGATCGCCGCTGGCGCCAATGGCGGCCACGCTGGCGCTCAGCCGGATGACCCGCGACTGCACCAATGTTTCCATCAGTAGCATGGTCACGAGACCGAACACGAACCCCGCCATGAGCAACGACACCAGGAACTGGAACAGGCTGGCTTTTCCCTGCTGCATTATTTTTCTAGGCATCACTGCCCGCAGAATCAGACCGTCTTTTCCATAGATATCTTTAATCAATCCATATCCGGCGACATCTTTGGAATTGAGCGGGCGCAGCAAGGTAGGTGTGGACGTGGTGAGCGCGGCGCGCGCGGATTGAACGTCGTCTGGCAACCTGGCCGCATCGAGGCGGTGCAAGGTCAAGGAAAGGTGGGAGATGTCGGCGAGGCGCGCAATTTCCGTGGCATCCAGACTGCGTCCCGCTACGAATGTGCCGCGAATCGGGCCCCGGCTTTGGCTGTCGATAATGGGCTGCGAATCAATCAGCACTGCGCCGGAGGTAAGCAGCGCTATTCCCAACACCTTGCTCCCGGGATAGGCGTGGCGCATCAGCAGCGAGCCGGGTGCAAGATGCGCCCGGAGACCTTGCGGAATTTCCCTCTCTTTTCCCGCCACAGGATCATAGGCCTTGGCAAACACCTGGCGGCCATAGGGATCGAAGATCAGAACGAAGTCAATCCGCAAACGCGGAAACCACTGATCGGAGAATTGGCTGGTCGGAAGGTTGGGATTCCTGCCCTCAAGGAATGCGCAGGTATCGTCCCAGGCGGCGTAGTCGCTGGTTGTATGGTCGAGTGTGGAGAGGTCGTCGGCCAAAACAGCAGTGGCGCGTGCGAGGTTTTGGCGCGTGTCATCCGCTTCGAGGGCTGCAAAACTGCGCATCATAGAAATCCGCGCCACCGTGTACAGGATGGCGATCAGGCTCACCAGGGAGAGAGCGACGGAGAGCAGAGTTCTTGTGCGCAACTTCATCGGTCTAATTAGTCCTTAATGCCTTGCTTGCTCCGGCCGTGATGATCAGATCAAGTAAATTCCTCCACGCGACCGGCGATTTTCGCAGCCACAGGCCTGCCTAAGATCGGCTATCGACTCAGGGTAGGAAAGTCCTAGACCAGAGGAGCAATTTTGGAAGGGATTCTATTTTGACTCACCATGCAGTCAAGTCAAGTACGGCGGACAAATTCTCAGCGCACTAGTTAACCAACCGAAATGACTGGGCCAAAGACCTTTGCCTGACCACAGAGTCTGCAAGAACTGGTTTGGGCTGAATGACGTCATCGGAATTCTGTAGTGAGCCGTGACAGTTGGCGTCTTCCGCCCGGTTCTCGCACAGGGCACAAAAAAAGCGGGGCGCTTTCGCGTCCCGCTTTGCCTTGCAGAAGGGTTCAGTCCTATTAGTGGTGACTTCCTCCACCACCACCGTGAAATCCTCCCCCACCATGGAATCCTCCGCCTTCGTGAGAGCCTCCGCCTCCAAAGTGCTGGCCACCTCCGTGGCCCATGTACCCGCGCGTGCCGCGTTCGGCTCCATGATAGTAGCCGCTATGTCCGTAATAGCCGCCAGGGCCACGATAGAAACCGTGATCGTAGTGAGCAAAGTAATGCTCACCGCCGCCCCAGCGATGCCAGTCGGGACCGAAATGATGGTAGTAGTGGCCGTAGAAGGGAATCGGAGCATAGTACACGTTGAAGGGCGAATAGAAACCCCAGCCGAACGAGCTATAGAAGATTCCGTTTCCAGGAATATAGGTGTAACCGCCGAAATAGGGATCCCAAGCCCAAGCGGAGCCGTACCAGCCGCTCATCGTATAGGCTTGTGCCTGATCGACGTTGGCTTCCGCATCATACGATGACCGTAGGCTGCTCCAGCGGTACAGATCGTCCTGGTTTTTTTTGGTGTCGAACTTTTGGGCTTTCAGCAATCCGCTGCCGCCGAGCAAGACCTGATGCTTGCCCTTGACCTCGATATCCCGGTTCATTTCCCGAACGTCCGCCTTGCCCTGGTACACGCGGACTAGACTGTGATCTGCGTCAAACTCGTACAAGCCGGTCTTGAGAAGACGCACAGTGTCGCCGTGTTCCATGATGATCAGATTGTTTTGCTCATGAAGCTCCGTGACTTCGACGGTCGCGAGGCCCTTGTCCAACCGAAGCTCGGTGTCGGTCAAGCTGGGCGAAATCATGGTTACTGAGCTGTTGTCACCGGTTCTCAAAAAGGCACCGGGGGTCAAAAGAATCTCCGCCTTGCCAATCTGAGTATCCAGCGTTTGACCCGGCTGTAATTCGGCCGAACCTATCGCCTTGCTGTCAAGGGTTTGGCCTGCGATGGAGACCTGTCCTTCGACATAATTTATACTTCCTGGGCGTGCCGGGTTTGCGCCAAAAGCGGGCGCAGACAGAGACGCAGCCAGGATGAAGCTGGAAACTGCTATCAACCTTGACTGCCACATATTTTTATCCTCCAAACGATTAGATGCCGAGCCGCGAATGCCCGTTGCTGAGCATCGGGCTCGCCCCTAGCAGCGGCGGGCAACGCCTGGCAAGTTGTGCCACCGGACCGTTTGGCACTCTAATTTGCGGTCATCCCAAAATCCGGGCCGAAAATTCCACCAGCTCTTCGTCCGACACGGTGTAACTGATCTCCATGGGGTTGCAGCACACTTCGCAATCTTCCACGTAAGTTTGCTTGCGCACGGATAGGTCCAGGACCATCGAAATCTCTTCGCCGCAATGCGGACAGGCAAAGGAATGTTCCATAATATGTTGATTTTAGCGTACAAAAACGTCCCAACTTCGAGTTCCCGCCGCAGGTTTCGATCGGGATTGGATAACGAGTTTCATGCGGGGGATTACTACTGATGACCGACTATGCGATCTCTATCCACGCGCCCCGCCAGCTCCACCTTCTGCCCGCCTAGAGCACAGGAAACATCAGAAAGATCACAGTTTTGTTCGATGACCTTCCGTGCTCGTTCATCAGACATGGCCGCGATGTAGACCCATGAATTGCGCTCACTGCGATCCTTCATCTGCCCAGTGATCGCGTGAAAATCGCGTCTCAAAGAACCATTCAGAAAATCGCCTTTGTAAATGCTTCCAAGATGTCGGGGACGTGGTCGACCGGTCGACTCGGTCGACCACCGTAACTTGACACTCCCGCGAAGTCGGCCTACACTACGGAGTTTTTAGATGGCGATAAAAGCACGCTGAGAGGCGGGGCTTGGAGAAACGAGAGATACTGATGTCGGGGACAAGGACCAAGGCAGTCATGGACAAGAAAAGGCTCGAATACTACAAAAAGAAGCTGCTGGCGCGGCGCGAGGAGCTGATGAAGACCATCGCGCGCACGCAGGAAGAGGGCCGCACGGCGGACGAAGATCCCACGGTGGACCTGGCGGACAAGGCGGCGAACTCCTACACCAAAGAATTTCTCTTTGGCATGACCAATACGGACCGCAAGATCCTGAATATGATCGACGCGGCGCTGAAGCGCATCCAGGCGGAGGAATACGGCGTCTGCGCGAATTGCCAGGAAGAGATGCAGCAGAAACGGCTGGAAGCGGTACCGTGGGCGAAGCATTGCATCAGTTGCCAGGAAAAGATGGAACAGGGATTGTTGCAATAATCGGAAATTCCCCCACCCTTACAAACCAAGCGTGGGGCAGCCGCTGGAGAAGCGGCCGCGATTGCCGCACAAAGCTGTCCTGCGGACGCGGCCCGGCGGGAAGCAAATCCTAACATTCGAGGGAAGATGGGAGCCCGTGCGTGGCGCTTTTGCCACACGTCCGGGCAGCCAGGTTGACAACCTCGGCGTCTTACTGTTAGATGATGTATTGAGCACTGGAGTGACACTCGATGCCTGGGCCCGAGCGTTGCTGGAGGCGGGCGCCAAATCGGTAGTGGGGCTGACGGTAGCCCGGGCCGCGAGGAACCCTGCCAAGCTCCAGTGAGTGGTAACCCGAGAAACGCGCAATGGGCGCAAACCGGCAAAAGTCGGTGGATTTCCGGGGGCGCTACATCCCCGAAGCGGTCGGCGCGGCTGTGTCCCGCGCTGAAGATCCCGCGGACAGTAGATCCCACAACTTGCTCTTGAGGCGCCGTGCATCGGTGATGCAGGATCCGGTACTAGTGCTGAACGCGACGTACGAGCCGATTAACGTCACGGCGGTGCGGCGCGCGATGGTGCTGATGCTGAAGGGTGTCGCCCAGGCGGAAGAATTGCACAATTCGGAAGTGCATTCTGCGGCGCATGCGCACAAGGTGCCGTCGGTGATTCGGCTGCTGGCGTACCGGCACATTCCCCAGCAGAGCCGGGCGCTTTCGCGGAAAAATATTTTGCTGCGCGACCGGAATACGTGCCAGTTCTGCGGGGCGGTCTTTCCCAGCTCGGAATTGACGCTAGACCACGTGGTGCCGCGGTCGCGGGGCGGGCGTTCCTCTTGGGAGAATTTGGTAGCCTGCTGCTACCGCTGCAACAACGGGAAGGGCGACCGTACCCCTGAAGAGGCTGGCCTGAAACTGGCGCGGAGGCCCCGGCCGTTTACCTTGCATACCTCCCGGCAGCTCATGCGCTTGATCGGACACCGGGACGAGCGGTGGCGTAAGTATTTGTTTTACTAGGATTTCCGCAGGTAAATCGATTTTTTTAGAAAAATTTAGGTGCAAGGAAACCTTTTTTGTTCCCGTACATCTAAGTTATCAATACCACTTCGAGGACACACCCCGGGAGGCGGTTAGAGCGAAGGCTCTAACCGCTTCTCTCCTTTTGGGCGCAAATTCGGACGTCTAATGGTTTTCTATTATCGCTTCGGGCGATTTTCCCAGAAAGCTTGCTAGCGCCGCTTCCTCGTCGGGAAATTCAGGGAAGACCTGATAGAGGTGCGTGATTTTGAGAACTTCTTCGATTTTGGACGACAAGCCGATTACTTTCATCTGCCCACTTTGTTTGACTACGGAAACGTAGACGCGCGCGAGCTCGCCGATTCCCGAGCTATCCAGATACTGCAAAGCGGTCAAGTTCAGGATGATGTCCTTGCGACCCTGTTTCAAAAGTCCGGAGATGGAATCGCGAAGCGCTCCGGTTTCAAACGAGGTCAGCCAGCCCGAGACGTCCACGAGCGAGACCCTACCTGCCTGACGAATCCGGATTGAGAAATTTGCTGTTGTCACGGTTCATGCTCTATCTGCGGGGGCATCATTCTACCTGCAGAACAAGGAAATGGAAAACTAGCGGCCAAGGAGCAGCCGCTGGATCAGGGGTTCCGGGAGGCGCGCCTGGCGCATGCGTTCCTGAACGGAAGGGATGTCATAGGGCACGCGCCAGAATTCGACGGTTTGGTGGTCGAGGTCCGCGATCGCAAAGGCGGCTCGCGGATCGCCGTCGCGCGGCTGGCCGATCGAGCCGGGATTCAGGAGATAGCGGCGAGGCGCTTCAATGCGCAGTGCCGTAAAGGGTTCGGTCGGGCGCGGATGAATCTGAAGAACTTCAAGCCGCGAGTCCTGATAAGAAAAGCCGCCCTGGTGATGCGTGTGGCCGAAGAAGGTGACTTCGGCGGTGGAATCCAGGAGCCCGTCGAGCGCCTGCGCGGGCGTGAAGACGTATTCATCCTCATCCTGAAACGCGCCGTGAACGAGTACGATGCCGTCCGTGGCGAGCGGGCCCGGCTGAAGCGCCGCGAGCCAGGACAAGTGCTCCGGTGTGAGTTGGGCGCGTGTCCAGTCCACAGCTGCTTTCGCGACCGGATTGAAGTCGTCGGTGGGCATAACGCCGGCTACTGCTTTGTCGTGATTACCGCGGATGGTCTGCGTGCCGAGCTTGCGCAGGCGCGCGGTGACTTCATTGGGATCCGGGCCGTAGCCGACCACATCGCCGAGACATACGGACTGTTCCCAGCGGCCGTGGGCGGCTTCGAGTACTGCGTCTAATGCTGTAACGTTGGCGTGAAGGTCGCTGAGAACGAGAATCCGCATCCCGGGTATCCATAAATTAAAGTTGAGTATCGGTGACAGAGTATAGATGAACAAGCGAGGCGATGCACGGTGCATTACAAGAAGGCCGCGGAACTGCGACGTGGCGGGCGGGAATTGGTCGCCTGGGAAAGCGATTATTTTAGGAGATATTTAGAGGCAGAAGAGGGCCAGGCGGCTGTCGAGAAATATCCGGACGGCGGCAGCTTACGTTGGAGAGGCGGTGGGAAAAATTTGAGGCCGAAGCGACGAAACATTCGTGTTGCGCCACTCGTCTATACAGGTGCAGTCCGTTACGCGGCTGCTCTGGGTGAGATTCAGAAAAACCCCGCGGTGGCAGCCGCGGGGCTATGACACGCAGTCTTTCCGGCCGTTAGTCCAGGAAGAAGAGGTGTCTTCCGGGCGAGACTACTCGCCCGCAACGCGCGTGTCAACTCCATCTAGCCAGGGGCAGCCTGCTGTGCGGCTGACTCGATCCTGACCGAAAGGAAGTTGACACGCATGAAAACCAAATTGTTCGTCTCTAGCATCGCTTTACTTGCCGCTATGGCCTTGACGGTACCGGCATTCGCAAAGCCTTTCGCGAAGACCATCAACATCTCCCAAAACGCAAAGCTCGGCAAGTCCGAGCTGAAAGCCGGTGAATACCGTTTGCAGATCGAAGGCACGAAAGCCACTGTCCAGAAGGGCAAAAACATCGTTGCCGAATCCGAAGGCCGCTGGGAAGATCGCAGCACCAAGTCCTCCTACGACTCCTTGCTGGTTGGCGAAAACGGGCAAGTGAAGGAAGTTCGCTTCGCGGGCCAGACCCGTGTTTTTGTTTTCAGCGAATAGCCAGGGGAGATTTCTGTGACTCCTTTCCTTGGGACGAGAGGGAGGCTGCTTTCACTGGCGGCCTCCCTGCTTGTCACCTCGCGGTAAGCTAGGAAACCTCCCTTTCCATGCCCGAATCAGCGAATCAACATGCAGTCGCCGTAACTGTAAAAGCGGTAGCCGGCCTCAACCGCATGACGGTAGGCGGCAAGAACCTGGTCGCGTCCGGCGAAGGCAGCAACGAGAGCGAGCAATGTCGAACGCGGCAAATGAAAATTTGTGAGCAGGCCTTGGACCACGCGGAACGAAAAACCAGGGACCATGAACAATTCTGCGTCGGCCTTTCCTGCGAGTACAAGACTTGACGAGCCCGCATCGGTAGCGCGACGCGCGGCGTCTTCCAGCGCGCGCACCACGGTCGTGCCAACAGCGAAAATGGGCCTGCCGGCAGCGCGCGCGGACTGGATGCGAGCGGCGGTGTCCGGCGGAATTTCATATGCTTCGGCATGCATCACGTGGCCTTCCAGAGTTTTGCTATGAATGGGTTGAAACGTGCCAAGCCCCACGTGAAGGGTGAGCTCGCAAATCTCCACACCGCGCGCGCGAATGCTCTCTAAAATTTGATTTGAAAAGTGCAAACCGGCGGTGGGTGCGGCAACGGCGCCAGGATTTTTGGCAAACACCGTCTGGTAGCGCTCGCGATCCGAGATTTCGTCGGCACGATCGATATAGGGCGGGAGCGGCACGTGGCCGAGGCGCTCGAGATGTTCGCCGATGGCGTGTTGGTTGTGAGAAACGAATCGCAGCGTGCGCAACCCGAGTTCACCGCGTGCCAGCACCGCGCACTCAAGTTCGCCGTCACCAAATAAAACGCGTTCACCGGTATGCATCTTTCTTCCCGGCCGAACCAGCGCTTCCCAAGTGTCGGAAGCGAGCTGACGGCTCAGAAGCACCTCTACTTTGCCGCTAAGATGTTCGGACCGGGAGGCCCGGGAGGGAGGTTGGAAATGAATCCCGGCGCGCCTCCCGAAGAGCCGGGCAGGGATGACGCGCGCATTGTTGAGGACCAGGAGTTCGTGGCCTTGAAGGAGTTCTGAGAATGCAAGAAAGCGATGATCTTCGAACCGGCCTGTGAGGCGGTCCAGGAGGAGAAGCCGCGAAGCTGCGCGCCCCTCGAGAGGCCGCTGAGCAATCTGTTCTTTGGGCAGGTGATAATCGAGCTCGTCAAGTCGCATAAAGCGTGGAGTCTAGCAGGATTCTGCCTAACGCCAAGAAACGAAAGGGGAAGGGACACTTGGGGACTGCGAGGCCCACGGCAGTGCTAGGATTCGAGAAGAAATGGGGAGCTCAGCAGTGCTGTTAAGATATTGATACTAATAGAGTTATACAAGACCTAAGGCGGTCAGAAATTGCTATTGACAATACAACACTCATATTTTATGATTTCGTTGCAGTCATCACTACGGAGGTGCATTCGAAATGAGAATACTTACTCGGTGGGAACCCCCTCGCGGGCTAACCACACTGCAAGACCAAATCAATCGCCTGTTCAGTGACTCCCTCGACCGAACTGGCGAGGAAGGCAGCCTCACCGCATGGGCTCCGGCGGTAGATATCTACGAGACCGAGCACGAGCTGGTGGTAAAGGCCGATCTTCCGGACCTTGACGCCAAGGACCTGGACATCCGCGTGGAGAACAACATCCTGACCATCCGCGGGGAGCGCAAGTTCGAAAAAAACGTGAACGAGGACAACTACCTGCGCATCGAGCGTGCTTATGGTACGTTCTCCCGGAGTTTCACTCTGGCGAACACTGTGAACGCCGATGCCATCAAAGCGGAATACCAAAACGGCGTGCTGACGCTGACCATCCCGAAGCGTGAGGAAGCCAAACCCAAGCAGATCAAGGTCAACGCGGGAACCCCGGCGATGGCCGCTGCCGCAGGGAAGTAATTGGCAGGAAACTGTGGTAAGAGAAAGGGGCTGGCCATGGCGTCAGCCCTTTTTCTGTAGAATGCGCTGGAAAGGGGGTTGTTATGTTGCGATTTGAAAAAATGACCGTCAAGGCGCAGGAAGCCGTACAGGCTGCGCAGGAAGTTGCTGCGGCGCAGGAAAACCAGCAAATTGAGCCGGTGCACTTGCTCGCGGCGCTGGCCGCGCAAGCCGATGGCGTGGTGCCACCGCTTTTGGCGCGCCTGGGAATTCGCAGCGAAGTGCTGGCGCAGGAAATTGAAAAAGAGATCGCCAAGCTGCCGAAGGTCCAAGGCTTTGCCCAGCAGCACATGGGCAAGGCGTTGAACGAGGTGCTCGAGCGGGCTTTCAAGGAAGCTGACAATTTCAAGGATGAATACGTTTCGACCGAGCATCTGTTTCTGGCCATTGCCAAGCAGGAGCGCGATCCTGCGGGTCAACTTTTGAAACGCCAGGGAGCTTCGCACGAAGCCATACTGCAGGCTCTAACCAGCGTGCGCGGAACGCAGCGCGTGACTTCGCCGAATCCTGAATCCACGTACGCATCGCTGGAGAAATACGCGCGCGACCTGACGGAGCTGGCGCGGCGCCAGAAGCTGGACCCGGTCATCGGGCGCGATGAGGAAATCCGCCGCGTGATGCAGATTCTGGCGCGGCGCACCAAGAACAATCCGGTGCTGATCGGCGAGCCCGGCGTCGGGAAAACGGCCATTGTGGAAGGCCTGGCGCAGCGCATCATTGCGGGCGACGTTCCTGACGTTTTGAAAACCAAGCGGCTCGTGGCGCTGGACTTGGCCGCGCTGGTGGCGGGCGCAAAGTACCGTGGCGAATTTGAAGACCGGCTGAAGGCGGTACTAAAAGAGATTACCGAAGCCGAGGGACAGATCATTCTGTTCATCGACGAACTGCACACGCTGGTGGGCGCGGGGGCGGCGGAAGGCGCGATGGACGCCTCTAACATGCTGAAGCCGGCGCTCGCACGGGGCGAGCTGCGCGCCATCGGCGCGACCACCCTCAACGAATACAAGAAACACATCGAAAAAGATCCCGCGCTGGAGCGCCGCTTCCAGCCGGTGCTCGTCGAGGAGCCCACCGTCGAGGATACCATCGCGATTCTGCGCGGATTGAAAGACCGCTACGAGGTACATCATGGCGTGCGCATCAAGGACGCCGCCATCATCGCGGCGGCAACGCTTTCCGACCGCTACATCTCGGATCGGTTCCTGCCGGACAAGGCCATCGATCTCATCGACGAAGCCGCCGCCAGCCTGCGCATGCAGATTGATTCCCTGCCCGTGGAAATCGATGAAATCGAGCGGCGCATCATGCAACTGGAAATTGAGCGCCAATCGCTGCTAAAGGAGAAGGACGCGCATTCCAAAGAGCGCCGCGCTCAGATTGAAAAAGAACTCGCGGTGCTCAAAGAAGATTCCAGCGCGAGAAAAGCGCGCTGGCAGGCGGAAAAGGAAGCGATCAGCAAGATTCGCAAGTTGAAAGAGCAAATCGATCAACTGAAATCGGAAGAAATGAAGTACGAGCGCGCCGGGGAATTGGCCAAGGTAGCGGAAATCCGCTACGGCAAAATGTCCGCCGCCGAGCGCGAATTGAAACAGGCAGAGGAACGGTTCCTATCGGTGCAGAAGGGCGCTCCGATGCTGAAGGAAGAGGTCGACGAAGAAGACATCGCGAAACTGGTGAGCAAGTGGACGGGAATTCCCACCGGGCGCTTGCTCGAAAGCGAAGTGCAAAAGCTCGTGCACATGGAAGAGCGGCTGCGGCAGCGCGTGGTGGGACAGGACGATGCCCTGGCGCGCGTTTCAAACGCCGTGCGGCGCAGCCGCGCGGGACTCTCCGACACCAAGAGGCCCATCGGCTCGTTTATTTTCCTCGGCCCGACCGGCGTGGGGAAAACCGAGCTGGCGCGCGCGCTGGCGGAATTTCTCTTTGACGACGAAAAGCTCATGATCCGCATTGACATGAGCGAATACATGGAGAAGCACAGCGTCTCGCGGCTCATCGGCGCGCCTCCCGGCTACGTTGGCTATGAGGAAGGAGGCCAGCTGACGGAACAAGTTCGGCGTCATCCGTACTCGGTCCTGCTGTTCGACGAAATCGAAAAGGCGCATCCGGATGTGTTCAACGTGCTGCTGCAAATTCTCGAAGATGGCCGCTTGACGGATGGCAAGGGCCGCACCGTGGATTTTCGTAACACCGTGCTGGTGATGACCAGCAACGTGGGGTCGACGGCCATCTTCGAGTTGGCCAGTAAGGATCCGGAACTCGCGCGGAAAGAAGCAATGGAGGCATTGCGCGCATCGTTCCGGCCGGAGTTTATCAACCGCATCGATGAGATCGTGATCTTCAATCCGCTCGGGAAGGAGCAGTTGAAGAGTATCGTCGGCATGTTGCTGAAGAATGTGGAGAAGCTGCTTGCGGAGCGGAAGATCACCCTGGAGCTGACGCCCGCGGCGCAAGAGTTGTTGCTGAGCGAAGGCTACGATCCGGCATATGGCGCGCGGCCTCTGCGCAGAACCATTCAGCGGTTGATTCAGGATCCTCTGGCGTTGCAGATTCTGGAAGGCAAAATCCTGCCCGGCGATCACGTGCGCGTGGACCGCGACGGGCAGAAGGACAGCATGCGGTTCGAACGCGTGCCGGCGAAACAACCCGCGGCGGCGGCGCGAATCTAATGGCTACAGGGGAGCGCCGCTCGGGCACTCCGGTTTCAAGGATAAAGGTAAGATTTAGGGTTGTTCGGACGTAGTAAAAGATAAGGGGTACAATGAGAGTTATTCGGACTGCTTTTTTGCTGGGGGCACTCACGCTCTTCCTGATGCTCGTGGGCCAGTACGTTGGCGGGCGAAACGGAATGACCCTCGGCTTGGGAATTGCGATCTGCACGAATGCGTTTGCATATTTTTTCTCGGACAAAATTTCCTTGCTCTCCAGTGGCGCGCGGCCTGTTTCGCGGGAAGAATTGCCCCGGCTCTACGCAGTGATGGAGCGCCTCGCGGCCAAAGCAAATATTCCGGTGCCCAAACTCTATGTGATTCCCGAGGCGGCCCCGAACGCTTTCGCCACGGGCAGAAATCCGCGGCATGCTTCGGTAGCCGTGACCGAAGGTCTGTTGCAACTCATGAATGATGATGAGCTCGAAGGGGTAATCGCTCATGAACTTTCGCACGTTCGAAACTACGACATTCTGATCAGCTCCATCGCGGCGACCCTTGCAGGAGCCATCACCTGGATTGCGCACTGGGGTGCGTGGTTTGGGGGCGGGAGCCGCGATGATCGAGATCGTGGCGGCGGCTCCGGCATCCTGGGCCTGTTGCTGTTTTTCTTGGCGCCGTTCGCCGCCTTGCTGCTGCAACTCGGTCTTTCGCGCCAACGAGAGTTCGCTGCCGATGAAACGGGAGCCCGGATGGTGGGACAGCCTTATGGCTTGATGAGTGCGCTAGAAAAGCTGGGGGCTTACAACCGGCGCATTCCAACAACTTCGCTTTCTCCGTCAACCGCGGCGCTCTGCATCGTCAAGCCCTTCTTTGGTGGTGGCATGCTGTCCTCGCTTTTCAGCACCCACCCGCCGCTGGAAGACCGCATCGCCGCGCTACGGGAGATGAGCGTTGCTCCTCTACGATAGCGATTTTGTGAGGAGATTCTGCCCACTTCGGCCCTCAGGAGCGCCATCGTTTCGAAAAATTACACACCGGGAACCCCGGCCCTTCCTTGTCACTCTGCATAAACAATTGATTTAACAGCAGTTAATGCACGCGACCGGTGGGAAGAGATTGGCGCAAGAAGTGCACCACTAGCGGCAGGTCATTTGTCGTTGGTGGGGACCTGAGGGGACGGGGGTTATGAGCTGCAGGGACACTATTCATCTGATTTGTTGGTACTTAGAAGGCCGTCTCTCGCAGTCTGTGGAGACTGAGATTCAGCGTCACCTAGAAACTTGCTCGGACTGTCATCTGGTCCTGGACGCCGCGGTGAACACGCTTGATCGCTATTTCTCTACCGAGCGACCCGCAGCAGTCGAACCAGCCATTCAGGCTGCCTAAACCAGAGCTGCATCTAAATCATTGATGTATAAGAGTTTGCTTCTTCCTTCTCTGCTGCTGCAAGACCTGTCGTCTTGGTCCGGTGTGGCAAAGTTGGCCCAGGCTGTTAGTCGCTCGCCAATTGCAAAATTTACGTTTGCGAGATAGATAGCGTAATCTTTACTGGGTCTAGTACTTATATAACCTGCCTTTGCGGTCTTCCCTGTCTAGCGTAAATATAACATTCTGCATGCTTTAGTGTGTATTTCTGGGGTTTTGGGCCTTTGGTGGCGCGGATGCACAATACCAGGGTACAGGGCGAAAGCCAAAAGGAGACACGAAGTATATGAGCGACTTTCACGATTCGGGCATCGCGCACACAACTGGCACCCCCCGTTGGGTCGGGCTGGCGGTGGCAGTGTTGGGCGGTATCTCGCTACTCAGCCTGGGCCTAGGCTGGAGTGCACTCAATCAAGCCCGAGGCATCGAGCAGAACACACAAACCTCTCTAAAACAGTCCAATGACGCGCTGAGTCAGCGACTGGCGAAGGAAGACGAGATCAACCAGCAACTGCAAAGCGACGTAAAGGTGGTCACGGATAAGTTAAACGTTACGCATGCGGATCTGGTCAAGGCGCGCAAGCAGAACAAAAATGCGACCGTTGCAGTCGATCAGAAAGTCAACAGTCTGGCGACATCGGTGAAGGCGGAACTCGCCACCAAGGCCAACAGCGAAGACGTCAATCGGCTGAACGGCGATGTCACCGGTGTGAAGAGCGATTTGGACGCGACCAAGAACAGCATTCAGATGGCGCGTAGCGAAATGGGCACACTCATCGCGCGCAATCACGATGAAATCGATCAACTCCGCCGCATGGGGCAGCGCGATTACTTTGAATTCACCGTGCAGCGCAAGGGCGGCGCCACGAAAGTCGGCACCATCCAGATCCAGCTGAAGGACACCAACACCAAGAAAAACCGCTACACCATCAACGTGCTGGCGGATGACAACAGTTTTGAAAAGAAAGATCGCTCCGTTAACGAGCCGATCTTCTTCTACACCGGCGGGACCCGCTCGGCGCTCGAACTGGTGGTCAACAAGGTCACCAAGACGACGGCTTCGGGCTACCTGAGCGTGCCAAAGGCGGCGGGAGCCACCTCGGCAAGCACAGCAACTTCCGGACAGTAAGGTAGGTCCTCTAAGAGTTTGTGTTCAACTCCTTGAGAACACATAGCAAGACAGGGGGGATTCCAGAGAATCCTCCCTTTTTTGTTGCAGTTCATCCGGGAATAAGAAGCAGCCGTAGTAGGTCTTATTAGGAAGAGTCTGGACACTGGACCGTCGCTGTGCCAAGCTACAGGGCGGCCCAGGGATCAAACAACCGCAGTGCATTTCTGGAGGGGGAAGTCATGAAAGTACGATTTGCAGTGGCAGTGGCAGCTACGCTATTCGCGGGAGCTCTCGCGATGGCGGCAGATGGTTCATGGACTGGCTACATTTCGGACAGCCAGTGTGGCGTAAAGGGCGCGAATGAGAAGGCCGGCGAGTGCACCACCAAGTGCGTCAAAGAGCACGGCGCCAAGTACGTGTTCGTGAACGATGCGGACAAGAAGGTGTACGTAGTCGACGCGCAGGACAAGGTGGCGGCGCATGCCGGACATCACGTGACTGTGAAAGGCAGCGTGGACGGCGAAACACTGAAGCTGACCAGCATCGACATGGCACCCGCAAAGGGCATGTAATTTCTCTTGTTTCAAACGTTTGTGACGGGCGTCCCGGCTCCCTCGGGGCGCCCGTTTTGTTTTGTGCCGCGAAGTATTTCCGCTACGATGTTCACTTGCCATGTCGACGATCCTGATCCACGCCGGCCGCGCGTTCACCCCTACAACTGAAATCGGCGATGCAGGTATCCTGATTCGCGAAGGCGTGATTGAAGCGATCGGGCCCCGCGCGGGGATGAGCCTGCCTCGAGGAGCGCAGGAAATCCGCGCTAGTGAAAAGACCGCCGTCCCCGGTTTCATTGATGTGCACATTCACGGCGCCGGCGGCCACGACGTCATGGAGGGTAGCGCGGAAGCATTGCAAGCGGTCACTCGCAAAGTCTCTCAATTCGGCACCACCTCCTTGGTGGCCACCACCGTCACCGCCAGCGTCGACCAGACCCTTCAGGCGGTCGAAGGCATCGCCGCCTACATCGCACGCCAGGGTGAATCCGAAGAGTCCCGCGCCGAAATCCTTGGAATTCATCTTGAGGGACCGTTTATCAGCAAGGAGAGGCGCGGCGTTCATCCTTCGGAATGGATTCAACCGCCATCGGCCGCGACGCTGGACAGATTTCTGAAAGCGGCGGCCGGCAACGCCAGGATAATCACTATCGCGCCGGAAGTGCTGGGCGCCGCGCCGTGCATTGACGCCGCACGGGCAGCTGGCCTGGTCGTTTCGATCGGCCACACGGACGCCAACTACGAGCAAGCCCGCGCGGCCATGGCGCGAGGAGCGCAGAGCGCTACTCACGTTTACAATGCCATGCGTCCGTTTTCCCACCGCGATCCTGGGGTCATCGGCGCCGTGCTCACTTCGCAGGATATCAATGCAGAGCTCATCGCTGATGGCGTGCACGTCGAGGAAGCCGCGATGAAACTGCTTTTGCTGGCCAAGGGAGCGGCGCACGTCACGCTGGTGAGCGACGGCCTCTCCGCCACGGGCATGCCGGACGGAAAGTACATGCTGGGCGGGTTCGAGGTAACCGTGAGCGGCGGGGTTTGCAGAAATGCCGAAGGAGTCCTGGCGGGCAGCACGCTGACACTCGACCGCGCACTGCGAAATATCGTGGCCCTTGGCGCATCGCTGCCAGATGCCGTGCGGATGTTGACGCTGAATCCGGCGACGCTGCTGGGGATCGAATTCAAGAAGGGTTCGCTGCGGGTGGGCGCGGATGCGGATATTCTGCTGCTCGACGAAAGCTTGCATTTAACGGACGTCTGGGCACGCGGCGTCGCGGTGAATTAGGGAAACATTCCGCATCGGCAATGCAAAATACAACTAGCCAGGCCATGCAAGAAAGGAATTTTGGCAAGTATCAAGGATTCAGGGGGATGTTGAGTTCGGCGGCAAGTTGCTCCGCATTGAAGGGGCTGCAAGCAAAATAGCGGCCACCTACATCGAAGGTCGGAACCACGCTCTTGCCGTCGTTCATTTTGACCACGATCGCTTCGGCAGACTCGTCTTCCTCAATATTGACTTCGCGAAAGCTCACTCCACGTTCTTTCAAGAAGGTTTTCGCGCGCCGGCAATCCGGACACCAGTTGGTGGTGTACATGATGATGGATTCCATACCCTTGTCCTAGAAGATTAGATGAGCCCAGGCATGTTCCGGTCGCAGATGCATCCTGCGGGTGTCCTAGACGGTATCAGTGGGAACTAGAGGGCGCGCCGCGATATTTTCGCGCAACTTGGACGCGAATCAGAGCACGCTGAAGCGCGACGGTTGCGCGGTCCCAATCGATGTTGCTATCTCCGGAGGCCAGGCGCTTTTGCGCGCGGGCTAAAGCGGCCTCCGCCCGGGCAAGATCGATCTCCGCGGCGAACTCAGCAGTTTCCGCCAGAACGGTCACCCGGTCCCCCAGGACCTCCGCAAATCCGCGGATGATGGCCAGATGCGCCGATTCCTGGCCGCTCATGTCGTGATAGCTCAGCTCCCCGATACCCAACTCGGTGATCAGCGGCGCATGCCCCGGCAAGACACCGAGATAGCCATCGGCGCCGGGAAGCTGTACTTCCTTGGCGTTTTGGCGAAGCTGCTGCTTCCCCGGTGTAACGACCACGAGCTCGATGGATTCAGAGAGCATTTTTGCTTTAGGCGCCCCCCTTCATCTTCTCGGCCTTGGCAAGCGCTTCGTCAATCGTGCCGACCATATAGAACGCCTGTTCCGGAATGTCGTCATACTTGCCCTCGACGATTTCCTTGAAGCTGCGCACGGTGTCCGCGATCTTTACGTATTTGCCCTCAAGCCCGGTGAATTGCGCGGCGACGAACATGGGTTGCGACAGAAACTTTTCAATCTTGCGGGCGCGTGCCACGGTGCGCTTGTCCTCGTCGGAAAGTTCTTCGATACCGA
>WNFG01000332.1_pt1 | contig 64641 bp, 56 predicted proteins | sample 5400431 | NCBI WGS metagenome assembly WNFG01 (sample SAMN13153346, study PRJNA577476) | soil metagenome | isolation source: 120 cm saprolite under Douglas fir tree site 2 hole 3 replicate 2 | place: USA:California | collected 2015-04-18
CACGGTGAAAGCCAAGCTGGCCCTGTCCGAGCGCACCTATACCTGCCCAACCTGCGGCCTCACCCTTGACCGGGACGTCAACGCCGCAGCGAACCTGCTCACACTCGCGGCCAGTGGGGCCGAGAGCCAAAACGCCTCCCGAGGGACAGTAAGACCCGGCCACCCCGGGCACGTCCCGGTGAAAGAGGAACCCGGCACCGCGACCGCGGGCCAGACCGGGACCGCCAGCAGGCAACCGCTGGCTGCGGGACAGGAGCTCACCCATGCCCACTGATCCGCAACGGTGACGAATCCTGAGCTTGATGTCCTGGTGATCGGGGCCGGGGTATCGGGTCTTACGACCGCTGTCTGCCTGGCCGAGGCAGGCCGCAGCGTTGCCATCCGCGCCGAACGGCTACCGCAGGAGACGACCTCTTCGGTGGCCGGTGCCATCTGGGGCCCTCACCTGGTGGAAAGGAGCGACCGGGTCTCCCGGTGGAGCCACCAGACCCTCACCACGCTGACGGATCTGGCCGGGGACGTCGCCAGCGGCGTCCGCCTGCTCAGCGGCGTCGAGGCCACACGGGCACCTCGCGGCTTCCCGCACTGGGGCCACCTGCTCGGCAACCTCAGCCCGTGCGACCCGGCCAGCCTGCCGGACGGCTTCGTGGCCGGCTGGCGGTACACCGCGCCCGTCGCAGCCATGCCGGTCTATCTTGAGTACCTGCTCACCAGGTTCCGGCGCGCCGCCGGCCAGGTGCACACGTCCGCCGTGACCTCGCTGGCCGAAGCGGTGCGCGATACCACCGCCCGGGTGATCGTGAACTGCTCCGGGATCGGCGCGCACGACCTCGTGCCCGACCCGGCGGTCACCCCCGTCCGCGGCCAGGTTGTCGTCGCGGCCAACCCCGGTATCACCGAATTCTTCATCGCGCCCAGCGACGACACCGCGGAACTGGCCTACCTGTTCCCGCACGGCGACAGGATCCTTCTCGGCGGAACCGAGCTGCGCGGGAACTGGTCGCTGGATCCAAACCCACATACAGCCGAACGAATCCTGCGCGACTGTGCCGCCATCGATCCCCGCCTGCGCACGACTCAGATCATTACGCACCGTGTCGGCCTGCGTCCCGTCCGGGCGCAGGTCCGCCTGGAGGCCGAGCCCCTCGACAGCCGGCTCCTGGTGCACAACTACGGCCACGGCGGCGCGGGCATCACCCTGTCCTGGGGTTGCGCCTACGAAGTCGCGGAACTGATCCGCCAGAACGCCTGACCCGAGAATGCCTGACCCGAGAATGCCTGACCCCAGAACGCCTGACCCAGAACGGCTGACCGAGCGCAAGAACGTCAGAAGCCCGGGAACACCGCACGGACCCGGGCCAGGTCGATGCCGTCGGCAGACACCCCAGCGGGCGTGTGCCTGGCGTCAAGCCGTCCGTAAGCCAGGCGCAGCAGCGCCTCGGTGGGCATCCGGATCTCGCCATCGGCATCGGTCCCTGGCACCCAATCGGACATGGTCACTGGGTCTGCGACCTCAAGCAGGTAATCACCATCGGGATCCACGGTGCGGACCCGCACCCGGAAGGAGTCACCCGACGGCTTGCCCGCGAAGCGGAGGACCCGCGCCAGCTGCGTGACTACGAGCCGCGCGGCGTCGGGGGCGACGACCGCGGCCGGGTCGAGACTGACGGCCACGTCCCAGGTGTGCATCACGTGCTCGGAGAGCCTGAGACCGATCAGGCCCGCCGCGTCAAGTTCCATGCCGAAGAAGTCGAAATGAATGCTGTCCAGTTCAGCGTCGGTGAGCGCCTCAAACCGGTGGACATTCTCCTCGTCCCAGGTCAGGCTGTCCGCGGCCTGAGCCTCGGGACTCCGGTTGTTCCAGGTGTCCCAGATCGCCGGGAACGCCTCCCGGTCCAGCGGCGTGCCCGCCAGCGCGGAGGCCAGCGTCAGCGTGCCGATCTCGGCCCCGCTGCCCAGATGCGACAGCACCTGAGCGATGCTCCAGTCCGTGCAGTACGACTGCGCGCGCAACTGCTCGGCGGTCAACGGCCCGGCCAGCGAGGCGAGCCGCTCGTGCGAGTTGCGCAATGCGGCGATCCAAGGGCGGGGGTCAGTGGCCATGGGTTCTCCGTTAGGCAAGAGGGGTGGTCTGTCAGCTCTAGGCGCGCATGCTGAAGTGACGGTGTGAGAGTAGCAGCGGCAGAAGGATGGGCTGCCGTACTACCCGCCGGTACCGGTTGGCACACACGCTGGCCGGGCTGACGGGGTTGGGGTGGGCCGACGGCGAAGGGCACGCACCGGCTGGGCGAGCAAATCCTGCCCTGCGGCGCATGCAACTCGCCTACCTTGAGGCGCTCGCGCACGGGCAACTCGCCAGCGACACGGATGGCTGTGCGTGGCGGTGGGATTCAGGCGGCGGTCTCCTCGCCCCGCTCTGGCCCATCGTCGCGGCGGCGGTCGAACTGCTAACGAACGGGCCGGCCGGCCACATCAAGCCCTGCCACGCGTGCCGGTTCTTGTTCATCGACCACAGCAAGAACGGCAGCCGGCGATGGTGCAGCATGGAGGACTGCGGTAAGGCAGCGAAGATCGCCCGCTATCTCCAGCGCCGGTCCGATGCACGCACGAACTCCGGCCTGGGTACTAGTGACCTAGGGTGAGGGGAATGCAGATCGGTTTCGGTGCTCCCGTGTCGGGCGCTTGGGCGACCCCGGACAACCTGGCTTCCTTCGCTGCCCGGGCCGAACAGGCCGGGTACGCGTCCCTGTGGACCTTCCAGCGGTTGATCGTCCCCGAGGGGTCGGCCATGGACCCCGTGTACCACAGCGTGCTTGACCCCATCGCGGCCCTCGGCTACACCGCCGCGGTCACCTCCCAGATCCGGCTCGGCGTCGCGGTGCTGAACGTGCCGTATCTGTCCCCCGCCATCGTCGCCAAGCAGGCGGCCAGCCTGGACGTGCTCTCCGGCGGGCGGTTCGACCTGGGCCTGGGCGTCGGCTGGATGCCCGAGGAGTTCGCCCTGACCGGCGCCAGCATGGCGCGCCGCGGCGCCCGTGCCGAGGAGTTCATCGCGGTGCTCCGCCACTTGTGGGCCGACCCCGTCACCGAGTTCAGCGGCGAGTTCTACTCCGTGCCCGCGGCCCGGATGGCACCCCATCCCGTCCAGCGCCCCGGTCCCCCGGTGATCCTGGGCGGGATGGCCCCGCGAGCCCTGGAGCGGGCGGGCCGCCTCGCGGATGGCTGGGTCACCTCCAGCAGGATCGACCTGTCCCGGATTGGCGAGGGCATCGAGGTGATCAGGGCCGCGGCCGACAAGGCAGGCCGTGATCCCGGCGCGATCCGGATCATCTGCCGCGGCGTGGTGCGTGCGGGCGCCCCGGTGATCGTGCCCGAGGGCGGCGGGAGGGTGCTGCTGTCGGGAAGTTACGACGACATCCGCGGCGACACCGAGTGGCTCTCGCAGCAGGGAGTCACCGAAGTCTTCTACGACCTGAACTGGGATCCCCTGGTCGGCGCGCCAGATGCCGACCCGCTGGGGGCAACCGCCCGCGCGTCGGAGATCCTCGACGCCCTCGCTCCGCGCTAGAAACCCTCCCTAATCGCGGGACATCTCGCGATGCGCGATGGCGGCCGCCTCGGTCCGGCTGGACGCGCCGAGCTTGCCGAGGATGTTGGACACGTGCACGCTGGCTGTCTTGGGCGAGATGAACAGCGCTCCGGCGATCTCCTTGTTGCTGCGGCCCTCCACGAGCAGGCGCAGCACTTCGCGCTCCCGGCTGGTCAGCCCGCCCAGCGGGCCCGGGCCCTGGTAGCCGCCCGGCTGCCGGCCCAGTCTGGCCCGCCGGCCAAGGTCGGCGAGCGCGGCTCGCAGCGGCGCTGCGCCAAGCTGGTCCGCGGCCTCGACGGCCAGCCGCCACTCCTGCTCGGCCTGGTCGCGCTCGCCCGCCTCGGCCAGGGCCTCGGCCAGCCGCCACCGGGTCCGGGCGGTCTCGTACACGAAGACCGGACCGAAGGTTTCCGCCACGGCCCGCCACGTCTGCGGATCATTGTCGCCCTGCGCCCGCCGCCATTCCGCCTCGGCGCGGGCCAGCCAGCCCCGGCCTTCCACGCCGAGCACGAACCTGGGCCTGCTGGAATAGGCGGCACCCTCGCGGGCGGCCTCGATCAGGACCCCCGCCGCGTCCACCTCCGCCTGCGCGGCCTCCTTCTCCCCCGCCGCGCGCGCGGCGGCGGCCCGGTCCGCGTGGGCCGCCAGTCCCATGGCGGCGACCCGGATCACCGGCGGGCCGTAGCCGCCCTTGTCCTCAAGCCCGCTGATGGTGGCCGTGACGTCGGCCAGGGCGGCGGCGGTGTCGCCGCGCCACAGCGCGTGCTCGGCGAGCAGCCCGCGGGCGATGTAACCGGTCAACCAGTCCGACGACCAGAACGGCTCCAGCCAGGCGCGGCGTTCCGCGATGGACGCGCTGCCCCGGGCGACGTCCATGAACAGGGCCATGGCCGACAGCCGGGCCTCGGCCACCGTCGTCACCCGGATCCCGAAACCGTTCGCGAGTTCCTGGGCGTGGTCCCAGCAGCCGTCCGCGAAGTGCGCCAGGTAGTGCATGTATTGCAGGTCAAGGCCGTAGGGGGCGAGGCCAAGCCCGGCTGATTCTGCGCGCTGCACCCCCTGATGCGCGGTCTCGGACGCGCCAGCTATGTCCCCGCGCTCCAGCCGCGCGCGGGCCAGCTGGAACGCGGCGCGCAGCTCGACGCCGAGCACCTGCGCGCCGCTGGCCTGAAGATAGGCCATGGTGAACAGCTCGATGGCGGCCGCAGGCTGGCCCGCGCGCTCGGCGAGCAGGCCCAGGGTCACCAGGGCGTCGGCGTCGACCCAGGCGGCCTCGGCGGCCAGTGCCGCCGAGCGTGCCTGCTCCGCGCGGCTGGCGGCGGCGGCATCGTCTCTGTGGTAGAAGAGGGTCTGGGCATGCGTCGCCAGTGCCCGGGCATACTCCCATCGGGGCGGATCCTCGGGAAGTGACTCGACCGCGGCCCTGGCGGCCTTCTCGGCGTCGGCGACCTCGTCTATCTCCAGCAGGAAGTAGGCGAGCCGCTCATTGACCCGGCTGGCCAGCCCGGGGTCGTCGTGATCCTTGAGCAAGCCGCGCAGCCGCCGCAGTTGATGCACGGCGCGGGGCACGTCGCCACTGTGCGCGGCCGCGGTCGCGGAATGGAAGGCCAGGGTGCCACGGTCCAGCCCGGCCAGTTTCTCCGGCTCGGCCACCCGTTCCCAGAGGGCGAGCGCGGCGTCGTAATGCCGGTGTGCCTCTGCCGGCGCGGCGAGCCGTTCTGCCTCCTGTGCCGCCCGGACCGAAGCAGTGAAGGCCGCGGGAATGTCGTGGCTGGCCAGGCTGTGGTGAGCGAGCTCGGCCGCCGAGCCGGGGACGGCGGCCAGCCGCTCCTCATCGGCCAGCAGCTCGGCCAGCCTGGCGTGCAGCCTGGTGCGCTCGCCGGGCAGCAGATCCGCGTAGACAGCCTCGCGGATCAGGGCATGCCGGAAGGCATACCCGTGATCGCCGTCAGGGACCAGCAACTGGTGCGTGACGGACTCCCTGACCGCCTCCTCGTACTCGGCCACCGCGAGGCCGGAAGCCTCCCGGACGATGTCGTCCTCCATCCTGCGGCCCGCCACGGCGGCGGCGCGCAGCACCTGCTGGGCCGCGGCCGAGAGCTGCTCGACCCGCGCGAGGAGCAGGGCGGCGAGTCCGGTGGGCAGCGCGTCACCGGCGCCGTTTCCTTGCGCGGCGCGCCCTCTGGCGGCAGAACCGGCCGCGGCCAGCAGTTCCTCGGCGTAGTACGGGTTGCCCTCCGCGCGGGACACCATGCGGTGCAGCACGGTGGCGTCGAGCGGGGCCTCGGCCAGCGCGCTCAGATGCTGTGCCATGTCCGAGTAGCCGAGCGGGCCCAGCTCGATCGAGGCGACGCTGGGCAGCCGGAGCAACTCCGCCACCACCGGGCGGAGCGGATGGCGCCGGTGCAGGTCGTCCGTGCGGTAGGTGGCGACGACGGCGACCCGTTCCCTGTGCAGCACCCGGCTCAGGAACGTCACCAGGTCACGGGTGGACCGGTCGGCCCAGTGCAGGTCCTCGAGGATGAGCAGCACGGGCCGGGCGGCGGCGAGCTCGGCGAGCATGCCGAGGACCGCGCCGAACAACTGCTGCTGCGCGAGCCCGGCCAGGTCACCGCCTTCGCCCGTGCTGGCGCCACGGTCCGGCAGGAGGCGGCCGAGAACCGGCCGGGTGGCCAGCGCGTCGAGCAGCGGCCCGGCCGCCGATGGGCCGGTGGTGCCGTCCCGCAGGGCATCGGCGAGCGGCAGGTAGGGGATGCTGTCGCCGAGCTCGGCGCAGCGGCCGGAGAGCACCATGAAGCCGCGATCGGCGGCCCGCACGGCGAGCTCCGCGACCAGGCGGGTCTTGCCCACCCCGGCATCTCCGCTGATCAGCGCGTGCGCGGGCTGGCCGGCCGCGGCGTCGTCGAGCAGGCCGAGCAGGCGACGGAGTTCACCGTCCCTGCCGACCAGCCGTTCATGGGGCGCCTGCAGCACTTGTCAAGTATCTCAGGACTATCGGACATTCATGGATCGCGGCAGCTTGGGGATAACTCAGGGGGGACCACCGGTAGTCCACCGACAACGGGGGAAAGGCAGGAGCCGCATGCAGAACGTCAGCGGAGGCCACGCTGGCAGCGGAGGCTACGCCGGCAGCGGAGCCGCGGGCCGGCATGACGATGACCCGGCCGTCTCCTACCAAGGCGCCGTGCCCGGCACGCCCGTGCTCAGCCGCGCCGGCAACGAGATCGGTACCCTGGAGCACGTTCTCGAGGTGGCGGAACTCGACCTGTTCGACGGCATCGTGATCGCTACCGACTGGGGGTTGCGGTTCATCGACGCGGATCAGGTCGAGGTGATCACCATCCGGCACGTCCGGTGCCGGATCGACGACGCCGAGGCAGCCAGGCTGCCGCCGCCCGACGGGTCACCGGTGTACCGGGTGAACGTGCTCGAGGAGATCGGCGACTCGCTGCACGAGCGCCTCGGCCGGATGTTCCACCGCCCGCACTGGACCAGGGAGTAGGGCCGTCACCCCATGACACCAGTTTGATGCCGATGGTAACAGCCGCCCCAAGGTGGAGCAAACAGGACTTCAACAGCTACCCTGGTGCGATTGTTGGTCCCCCGCATCCGGGTATGTCCCACCCAAGGCTAACTGGCCTTTCGCTTTGATAGCCCGGATCGTTCTGGTTCGCGGCTGGATTGTGCCACATGTCGTGGCGGGGGATCACTTTTGTGGCGCGAGCACTCAGCCTGACGGCTCGCCTGCCGTGTGACGAGCTAGGCGAGGGGAGCGGATGGAGCAGACGGACCTTGACCGGCAGGGGGAGCCGGCGCCATGCACGGCCCTGGTACTTGATGGCGATGGTTCGGCCGAGGCGGCCCGAGGGCCCGCGGGGCCCGTAGGGACCGTAGGGACCGCGGGATCGGATGACCCGAGACCGGCCCGGTCTCGATGGGTCCGCGCACTGATCCGTCGTCCTGTCGCCGTCCACCTTGCGGTTCTGATCGGCTTCATCGCCGCCGGTGTCGCGGTGACCTGGCCACTGGCCACCGACTTGACCGGCCGCCTGCCGGCCAGCCGCGACTCGGGCAGCTACGTCTGGGGATTCTGGTGGGTCGCCCACCAGGTCGAGCACCTCGGCAATCCGTGGTTCACCCGCTTCATGGCCGCTCCGACGGGGACTCAGCTCGGCCTGCATGCCCTGATGCCCCTGCCGAGTCTGCTGATGGTGCCGGTCACCATCGTCTTCGGCCCGAGCGCCTCCTACAACCTGCTGTGCATAACGCTGCCCGGCCTGCTGGCCTACGCGATGTACCGGGTCGCCCGGCTGTGGCTGCCCTCGCAGGCGGGCGCGATCGCCGCGGGCGCGTTCTTCGGCCTCTCGGCGATGCTGACCTGGCGGGCCTGGTACCACCTGAACCTGGCGGCCGGCGTGCTGTTCTTCCCGCTGGCGCTGGAAGCCGCGGTGCGGCTGAGGCGGCGGCCCGGCTGGCGCCAGGCACTGGTGCTCGGGCTGGTCGTGGGGGGTGCCCTGCTGACCGACCAGGAGATGGCCGTCCTGGTGATCATCTTGACCAGCGCGGCCCTCCTGCCATGGCTGCTGCGCCGCCCGGCGGTGGCCAAGCTGTGGCCGGCTGCGCTGGCTGCGCTGGTCGCCGGGTTGTTCGCCAGCCCGCAGATCATCGCCGTCATGCAGCAGACCAGGTCCGGCGGGGCCATGTCCCCGTTGCGTCCCCTGGCCACCTCATACGTGGTGAGCGGCGTGCACCTCAACGACATGTTCGCGGTGTCCCCCGAGGTGACCCGCCTCGGGTTCAACGGCCTCGGGATCATCTACCACGGCCCGACCGGCGACGGGATCCAGACGTTCGGCCTGGCGTTGACCGTGTTCGCGGTGCTTGGCCTGGTCCTGGCGTGGCGCCGGCCGGGCGTGTGGTTGCTGGCCCTGCTGTGGCTGGGGTGTTCCGCGCTAGCGCTCGGCTCGGTGCTGAAGATCGGCACGCATATCTTCATCCCGGCCGCGCAAGCGCTCGACGGCCAGCGGGTGTCGGCCGTCATGCCCTTCACCTGGTTTGTCCGGCTCCCGCTGCTGTCCGGCTTCAGGGAGGCGAGCCGGATCATGATGCTCGGCATCGTGCCCGCTTCCCTGCTCGCCGGGGCCGCGGTGGACTGGCTGCGCTATCACGCGCCCCAGGCCATCGTCGTGGTCGCAGCGCTCGGGCTCCTCGAGGCCGGCTGGTCTGGCAACGCCTCGATCGGTACCATGCCGACCGCGTTGCCCGCCCTTGACCGTCCGATCGCGGCCGACCATTCCGATTCCATCGTCGTTGACATTCCCTACGGCATCCGGGGCGGAACGAACTTCACCGGCAGCGGGTTCGATCCCGACGCGCAGGTGCTGTCGACCGCCGATGGTCACCCGCGCGCGGTCGGCTTCATCTCCCGGGTGCCCGCCCCGACCATGGCCGGGATAAACCAGCACGCGTTCTTCGCCCGGCTGATGGCCATCCAGGGCTGGCAGCGGAACACGCCGGCGGAACTGGCCGCGGCCCGGCTGGATGCCCGTCACCTGGGCATCGGCTGGGTAGTGGTATGGAGTACGGGGGTCCAGACCCCGGCCATCGTGAAGTACCTGCACGAGACCGGGTTCCGGTTCGACTACCAGGCCGGCGGCGTCCGGGTGTACCGGCCGGCCTAGGCGGCAGACGCCCTAGCCTGCGCCACAGGCCTGTTCGGCGTGCGCTACGCTGGCGGGCATGAGCACCGATTCCCGCCCCAGCGCCGCGGACACGCGGCAAGCCAGCCTGGTGCCGGGCAAGCCATCGCTTGACGGCATCGAGGAGAAATGGTCGCGCCGGTGGGAAGAGGCGGCCGTAGTACAAGTTTGACCGGACCAAGCCGCGGGGCGATGTTTTCTCCATCGACACTCCCCCGCTGACGGTCAGCGGCGCACTGCACATCGGTCACGTCTGCTCGTTCACGCACACCGACACGGTCGCTCGGTTCCAGCGCATGCGGGGCAAAGAGGTCTTCTACCCCATCGGCTGGGACGACAACGGCCTGCCGACCGAACGGCGGGTGCAGAACTACTTCCACGTCCGCTGCGACCCGTCGCTCCCCTACGACCCTGACTTCGTGCCGCCCGGGCGGCACGAAGGGGAGCCGGTCAGCGCTTCCCGGCGCAACTTCGTCGCGCTGTGCCAGCGCCTGACCGACCTGGACGAGCAGGCGTTCGAGCAGGTCTGGCGGCGGATCGGGCTGTCCGTGGACTGGTCCACGACGTACCAGACCATCGACGAGAAGTCCCGGGCCACCGCGCAGCGCGGGTTCCTGCGCAACCTGGCCCGGGACGAGGCGTACCTGGCCGAAGGCCCGGCCATGTGGGACGTGACGTACCGCACCGCGGTCGCTCAGGCGGAACTCGAGGACCGGGAGATCCCCGGCGCCTACTACCGGATCGCTTTCCGCGGGCCCAGCGGCGAGCCGGTGCCGGTGGCCACCACCCGGCCCGAACTGCTGCCCGCCTGCGTGGCCCTGGTCGCCCATCCCGACGACGCGCGGTACGCGGCACTGATCGGGACGACAGTGCTCACGCCGCTGTTCGGCACCGAGGTGCCCGTCCGGGCACACCACCTGGCCGACCCGGCCAAGGGCACCGGCATCGCGATGATCTGCACGTTCGGCGACACGGCCGACGTCACCTGGTGGCGGGACCTGCACCTGGACACCAGGCCCGTGCTCGGCCCGGACGGCCGGTTCATGGCCTGCCCGCCGCCCGGGATCACCAGCCGGGACGGCCGCGCCGCCTACCAGGAGCTCGCCGGGGCCACCAGCAAGGCCGCCCGGCAGCGGATCAACGCGCTGCTGCGGGCCTCGGGAGACCTGCTCGGCGACCCGGAGCCGATCACGCACCCGGTGAAGTTCTACGAGCGGGGTGACCGGCCGCTGGAGATCATCAGCACCCGTCAGTGGTACCTGCGCAACGGCGGCCGCGACGAATCCCTGCGGGACGCCCTGATCGCCCGCGGCCGCGAGCTCACCTGGCATCCGCCGCACATGCGGGCCCGCTACGAGAACTGGGTGACCGGCCTGACCGGGGACTGGCTGGTCAGCAGGCAGCGCTTCTTCGGCGTGCCGGTCCCGGTCTGGTACCCCCTCAACGCCGACGGCCAGCCGCGCTATGACACTCCCATCGCGGCAGGCGAGGCGCAGCTCCCGGTCGATCCCGCCACCGACCCGGCGCCCGGCTACACCGAGGACCAGCGCGGCCGGCCGGGCGGGTTCACCGGCGACCCGGACGTGATGGACACCTGGGCCACGTCCTCGCTCACCCCGCAGATCGCCGGCCGCTGGACGGGTGATGGTGACCTGATGGCCCGCGTGTTCCCGATGGACCTCCGGCCGCAGGCGCACGAGATCATCCGCACCTGGCTGTTCTACACGGTGCTCCGCTCTCACCTGGAGCACGGTGCGCTGCCGTGGCGGCACGCGGCGATCTCCGGCTGGATACTCGACCCGGACCGCAAGAAAATGTCGAAGTCCGTGGGGAACGTGGTGACTCCCATGGACCCGCTCCGCCAGTACGGGTCTGACGCGGTGCGCTACTGGGCGGCCAGCGGCCGCCTGGGCGCCGATATGACATTCGACCCTGGCCAGCTGAGAGTCGGCCGCCGGCTCGCCATCAAGATTCTTAACGTGTCCCGCTTCGTGCTCACCCTCCCGGCCCCGGAGCCGGGCCAGGAACCGCCGCCCGCCGCCGCCGTCATCGAGCCGCTGGACCGCGCGATGCTGCGCAGGCTCGGCGACGTGGTGGCCAGGTGCACGGAGGCGTTCGATGCCTTCGACCACGCGCGGGCGCTGGAGGCCACCGAGGAGTTCTTCTGGTTCTTCTGCGACGACTACGTGGAACTCGTCAAGGCCCGCGGCTATGGCGAGCAGGGCAGCCAGGCCGCATGGTCCGCGATCAGCGCGCTGCGCCTCGCCCTGTCCGCGGTGCTGCGGCTGTTCGCGCCCTTCCTGCCGTTCGTCGCGGAGGAGGCGTGGTCATGGTGGCAGGAGGGTTCCATCCACCGGGCCCCCTGGCCAGATCCCGGTGAGCTGCGCACCGCGGCCGCCGGCGCGGACCCTGGCCGGGGCCACGCCGTGACAGCCGGCGCGGAGGCGGCCAGGGTGCTCGACGCCGCCTCGGCCGCGATCGCCGCGGTCCGCGGGGCCAAGTCGGCGGCCCGGCTGTCCATGCGGGCCCCGGTCCGCAAGCTGGTCGTGTCGGCCGGGGAAGACGACATCACCGCCGTCCGGGCGGTGCTGCGTGACGTGCAGGCCGCCGGCCAGGTGGAACAGATCGTGGTCCGCCCGTCCGCCAGCGCCAGGCCGGTGCACCAGGTGACGCTGTGACACTCCCGCGCGGTGCCGGCGGACCCTTGCCGGCTACTAACCCCTACCGGCCACTAACCTCTACCGGCCACTAACCTCTACCGGCCACTAACCCTTACCGGCCACTAAGGCGTGTCTAGTCCCGTGCGGCGATGCGGAGTTCGTGGAAGGACACGCTGAACCCGGGACCGTCCGGCGCCGCGCACATGGCGCCGGCCAGCAGTTCCCGGTCCGGTGGCAGGAAGACCAGCGCGGCGAGTTCCGGCGTGCCGCCGTCCGTGCTGTAGCGGATCTCCACTGCGTCGTTGCGGCGGGAGACCCGCAGCGAGAGTTCGTCCGCGCCCTCCGGCAGGTCGGCCACCGCCCAGCTGGACAGCCCCAGGGTCAGCACCGTGCTCAGCCGGCGGCGGCCTTCGAAGAACTCCACCCCGGTCTTCAGCCAGGTGCGCTCGTCCGCCCGGAGCATGACGCCCGCCTGGTCGTACTGGGTGGCGTAGTTTCCGCGCACACGCACCGCGACGTCCAGGTCGCCCGCCACCACCTCGCCGTACACGTGACCGCTGTCCCGGATGTACCCGTAGCCGGTGACCCGCCAGAAGTCGGTACCCGGATCAGCGTTCACCTGCAGCACGTCGTCGGTCCGCTGCCAGCTGGCAGGTTCGTTGAGCCACTGCATGTCCGCCGCCTCCGGTGATCTCGCCGACTAGAGGGTAGCGGTAACCGGGCTGGGTAGTCTCACCGGCATGGAGAAGGTGCAGCGGACGGACGCGGAATGGCGGCAGCATCTCACTCCCCAGGAGTACCGGGTGCTGCGCCAGGCGGGCACCGAGGCGCCGTGGACGGGTGAGTACACCGCGACCAAGACCGAGGGCGTCTACCGGTGCCGGGCCTGCGGGGCAGAGCTTTTCCGGTCGGCGGAGAAGTTCGAATCGCACTGCGGGTGGCCCAGTTTCTACCAGCCATCCAGCGACGACGCCGTCGTGCTGATCGAGGACCGCTCGCTGGGCGCGACGCGGACCGAGGTCAGGTGCGCCCGCTGCGACTCCCATCTGGGGCACGTCTTCGAGGGTGAGGGATACCCGGTGCCGACGGACCAGCGCTGGTGCATCAACTCGGTCTCGCTCAGCCTCGAACCCGTGACGGGCGACGGGAACTCCAGCGACCCGGCCTGACCTGACGGCCCCTGCCCCCCCACTACGTTCCGTATCGGATAAGTCACGTAATGTAGTTCCTCTGAGGGCGAGCTCAGAAGTCTCGTCGCGGGGGGCCGATGGAAAACTTCATGGCCGGGGTCGCGCGATTCTCGATCCGGTTCCGCTACGCCATCATCGGCGGCTGGCTGGTCGCCGCCGCGCTGTGCGTCACACTGCTGCCCTCGCTGGCGAGCGCCATCAACACCGACAACAGTTCCTTCCTGCCGGCCAGCGCGCCGAGCCAGCAGGCGATGTACCTGGCCGACCCGTTCCAGCCGGCGGGCACCACGACCGCGGTTCTTGTCGTGGCGGGAAAGTCCACGCTGACCACCAGCGACCAGAACGCGATCACCAGCCTCGAGGGCCAGATCACGAAGGACAATCATGTCGTATCAGTGTCCGACCAGGGTCTTTCCCAGGACGGCGAAGCCAGCAAGGCACAGGTTGTCGTCAACGTCCTGACGTCGAGCACCGACGCGTCGCCGACCGTCGCGGCCATCCGCGCCACCATCAGCAGCGGCGGGCTGCCCTCGGGGGTGACCGGTTACCTCACCGGGCAACTGCCCACCGCGGTCGACAACCAGAATTCCCAGGCGAGCGCCCAAAGACTCACTGAGCAGCTTTCGGCGCTGGTCATCCTGGTCATGCTGGCCGTGGTGTACCGCAGCGTGCTCGCGCCGCTGGTGACGCTGGGCACGGCGGAGGTTGTGCTGCAGATGACGTCGCGCATCATCGCCGAGATGTCCACGGCCGGGCTCCAGGTGTCCACGGTGACCCAGACGATGCTGGTCGTGCTGCTGCTCGGCGCGGGAACCGACTATGGCCTGTTCCTCATGCTGCGCGTGCGCGAGGAGATGGCTGGCGGTGCGGCGCCACACGCGGCGATCGAACGCGCGGGGCGTTACATCGGCGAGTCGATCACGTTCTCGGCGGGCACGGTCATCGTCGCGCTGCTGTGCCTGCTGCTCGCGTCGTTCGGCCTCTACTCGGGCCTCGGCCCGGCGCTCGCCCTGGGCGTGGCCGTCGCCACCGCGGCGCATCACACGGGCACCACCGTGACGTCGGCCGGGCTGATCCTCGCCGCGACCTTCGGCACGGCCGCCATCACCGGCGCGACCAGCCAGATCAAGCAACTCAGCACGGCGATCGCGCTCGGCGTGCTGATCGACACCTTCCTCGTGCGCACGCTGATGGTCCCGGCGGTTGTGGTCATCTGCGGGCGCAGGAACTGGTGGCCGTCGAAGCTCGGGCGCCCGGGCGTCACGCGCCCCGACGTCGCCGGTAAGCCGAGGCCAGCGGGGGCCAGGGCGTGAGGCCTCGCTGGCGCACCCGGCCGCCCGATGGCCCAAACCGGCAGTCCCCGGCCGCGCTGATCACGGCCGTGCGCATCAGAGGCGTTCCACGAGCTACGGAAGCAGGCTGACATGTTCGCTCACCCGAAACACGTGAAGCTCCCGCGCCGGGGGCCGCTCTTCGACGTTCCTCACGCGTCGAGAATCCTGTTCCGGATCGCCTGCGGTGTCTGCGTGGCAGCGGGCACGTCGACGGTCCTGGCCATCTCGACCGGCGCGGCCGCGGCCCAGGCCCCTCGAATGGTGACGGTGACCGCCTTCTCCCCGCGAACGGTCGTCGTGACGAACCTCAGAAGCTGGGGACCGGGCTCTCTGCGGGCGGCGATCGAGCGTGCTGATGCGGGCCCGCTGGGAAGGTCCACGGTCATCGGCTTCTCGGTCGCGGGAACCATCACGCTCGCCAGTGGCCTGCCTGCCATCTCCAGGCCGACCACCATCGACGCGCGGTCGGCACCCGGGTACGTCAGCGGCGGCCCACCGGTGGTGGAAATTGACTTCAACTCCCGCGCTGGCCTGCGATTCGACGTCGGCTCGGGTGGTTCGCAGCTCCTCGGTGTTGCCGTCGGCCATGCCACCGGCAACGGCGTGACCCTCAACGCCAGATCAATTACTCTCAACGACGACTACATCGGCCTGGATCTAAACGGCCGGGCATTCGGCAACCAGGGCAACGGCGTATACGTCTCAGCGACCTCGTCGGGGAACTCTATCGGGCTGAACAGACGGGGCGCCTCGGGGGTAGTCGCGAACGTCATCTCCGGGAATAAGGGAGCCGGCATCGTATTCTCACGGTCGTCACACAATACCGTGGTGTCAAATCACATCGGAACGAACGCGGCGGGCACATCAGCCATTCCCAACGGCCGGGATGGCATATTCATCAGAGGGTCTGACCATAACGAGATCGGCGGTACTGTCTTTGTCGACAGCAAGACGGGCCAGGTGAATAACCCAACGGGAGACAAGGGCACGGTAACTCCGGTCTTCGTGGTGCCTCCACTGGGCAATCTGATATCGGGCAATAACCACAATGGCGTGGTGATCGCCAACGGTTCTCAGTACAACGTCCTGAACGGAAACTTCATCGGAACCACAGCAAGCGGGAACGCCGCGATCGGCAATGGTAGCAACGGAGTATGGGTAACGAAGTCGAACAATAACTCACTGGTGGGCTGCAAATTCGTCAACAACCCGTTTGTCTATTACAACGTTCTCAGCGGCAACGGCAAGAATGGCCTGCGCATCAGCAACTCGAACAACGTGGCCGTTCAGGGCAATTTCCTGGGCGTCGGCGCGGACAACACGACGACCGTGAGTAACCGCCGGGACGGCATCCGGGTTGACGGGAGTTCGCGGGATACCCAGGTCGGCGGAGTGATTCCGCTGGGGAACGTGTCCGCCGGCAACGGCCAGAACGGCATAGAAGTGACTGACAGGGTGCGCGGATTCATTACCTTCAACACGTTCGGGGGCCTGCTGGCATTCAAGGGCGCCGCCCCCAACGGCAATGACGGCCTGCTTATCAGATCCACGGGGGGCGACAACCTGGCTCGGACCAACGTGTTCTCCGGGAACAGGAGGAACGGTATCGAGTTGGCGGGCAACGCTTTCGGGGTGACGGTCGATCCCGATATAGTCGGCCTCACGACCAACGGCGGCGCCGCGTTGCCGAACGGCGGCGATGGTGTTCTCATCGGCGGCACCGCACATGACAACATCATCGGCGGCTCCCGGCGTTCTGTGATCCCTCAGAATACGTTTTCAGGGAACGTGGGCTACGGGCTCGCGATAACAGGTAAGGCGCATGATAACAGGGTCCTGAGCACTTTTGTCGGGACAAAGCTTCTGGGTGTAGAGGCCCTGGGTAACCAGAAGGGCGGCGTCCTGGTAGGCGGTAGTGCCTACCGCAATTCAATTGGCGTGAGGACCTCGGGCCCGTCCAACCTGATCAGCGGCAACACAGGCAATGGCGTGACGCTGCTGGCGGGCACGCGCGGCAATCAGGTGATCAACAACTATATCGGTCTTGATCGATTCGGCCTGTACCTGCGGAACACCGGCCGCCCGGTCGTGAATATGGGCCAGCACAATATTATCCGGCACAACCGTTACCGGCCGCCTTTCAGAGTTCACTCCAACCGCTAGCCGCCGAGGCGGGCCTCACCTGGCGCTCGCCGGGTGGGGCTGGCCTCTCCCGCCGCGCGATACGGCCGCCGCGTCCACTGGCCCTCATGCCTGCCTTCGCGGTAGAAACTGGTGACGGCCGGCGAGGTGAGCGGGTGGGGTGGCGAATGCTGCGACGCGAGGGCACCTCGGCGAGCGCGGGCGCCTCGGCGGGCGAAGACGGCTCAGCGGGCGAAGACGGCTCAGCGGGCGAAGACGGCTGGCGGCCGGTGATCCCGCCGCGGGCCGCCGACGCCGCACTGGCCCTGGGCGTGGCGGTCCTTGGCGCCGTCAGCGGGCTCGGTGCCCGGGCGCAGCACGAGCATGTGCCGCTGGCCGCGATACCGGTGCTCGCCGCGATGGGGCTGGTCCTGTATCCGCGCCGCCGTCATCCGGCGGTGGTGCTCGCCGCCGTGGCCGCCCTGGTGGCCACGCTCTTCGCTCTCCGGACGTCGCTGGAAGGCGCGTTCGTCGCCGTCCTGTGCGCCTCCTACAGCGCCGCGGTGTACGGCGGGCGCCGCCTGGCGCGCGGGCTGGCCGTCGCCGCGGTGACCGCCTTCCTCGCCTTCGGCGTGGTACTCCGGATGTTGGGTGTTCGCGCGTCGCTGCTCACGGCGGCCCCGATCCCGACGCTGCTGGCCGCCGCGGGCGCCTGGCTGGTCGGCCTGGTGATCCGGAGTCAGTTCGCGGCGCGGAGCGCACGCATCACGGCCCTCGGGGAACGGGCCAACTGGGCGGCGGCCCAGCAGGAGGAGGAGGCGCGCCGGGCCACCCTGGCCGAGCGGTTGCGCATCGCCCGGGAACTGCACGACATCGTCGCCCATCACCTGAGCGTGGTCGTGATCCAGGCGCAGGGTGCCCAGCGCATGGTGAGCCGCGATCCGTCCCGGGCGGAGCAGGCCATGGCCGACATCGAGCGGACCGGCCGGACCGCCCTCGACGAGATGCGCCGGCTCCTCGGCCTGCTCCGGTCCGGCGACCCGGCGCAGGACCAGCTCGGTGATCCCGGCCCCGACCAGCCCGGCGGCTGGCTCCGCGAGGCCGGCGACAGCGGGCCAGGTGAACCTGACGCCACGCGCCTGCCCGTGCTCGGTGTGACGGATGTCGCGGCCCTGGCCGAGCGGATGAGCGGCGCCGGGCTGCCGGTCACGGTGCACACGGTGGGAGAGCCCCGGCCGGTCCCTGAGGACGTGGGCCTCGCCGTGTACCGGATCACCCAGGAAGCGCTCACCAACGTGCTCAAGCATGCCGGGCCCGCCCACGCCGAGGTTGAGCTGCGGTTCGGGAGCGAACTGGAGGTCACCGTCACCGACGACGGGCGCGGCGCATCGGCTCACCTGTCCGGCGCGGTTCCCGGCACGGGACGGGGCACCGTCGGGATGCGCGAGCGGGTGACCGTTCTGGGCGGGCGGCTGACGGTCGGCCCGAAGGCCGGCGGAGGATTCCGCGTGCATGCGGCCATCCCCTTGGAGGAAGCATGATCAGGGTCCTGCTCGCCGACGATCAGCCCCTGGTGCGAACCGGGTTCCGGATGATTCTCGACGCCGAACCGGACATGGAAGTGGTCGGTGAGGCCGGGGATGGAGCGGACGCGGTCCGGCAGGTCCGGCGCCTGCTCCCGGACGTGGTGGTGATGGACATCCGGATGCCGGTGCAGGACGGGATCGCGGCTACCTCGCAGATCACCGCCGAGGGCGGAGCACGGGTGCTCGTCCTCACCACGTTCCACCTGGACGAGGATGTCGTCAACGCGCTCCGGGCCGGGGCCAGCGGGTTCCTGCTGAAGGACGTGGATGCCTCCCGGCTGCTGGAGGCGATCCGGGTGGTGCACGCGGGTGACGCCATCGTCCATCCGGCGGTCACCCGCCGTCGGCCGGCCGGCGCGCCCAGCATGGACCGCCTCACCGGGATCACCGAACGGGAGACACAGGTCCTCAGCCTCGTCGCGCGCGGGCTTTCCAACGCGGAGATTTCCGCGGAACTGATGGTCACCGAGACGACGGTCAAGACACACGTGCACCACCTGCTGACCAAGCTCGCCGCGCGGGACCGGGTCCAGCTCGTGATCCTGGCCTACGACGCGGGCCTGGCCGGGCAGCAGTCTCCATCCTGAGATCGACACGGCCTGCCACTCCATCCCTGGATCGACTCCGCGGACGGCACCGCGGGTCGATGCCGCCAGCCACCAGCCCTGACAGCGTTCCTCTCGGGCAACACGCATGGAGAGGAACACATGATGACCACGACCACGACGGCCCTGGCCGCCCGGGCGGAGATGCTGACCAAGGCCTACGGAACCGGCCTGGTGAAGGTCACCGCGCTCGACCAGGTGACCCTCGGTATTCCCGCCGGATCCTTCACTGCCGTCATGGGGCCGTCCGGCTCCGGCAAGTCCACGCTCATGCACTGCATGGCCGGGCTCGACTCCGTGGACAGCGGACGGGCCTGGATCGGCGACGAGGAGATCACGACCATGCGTGATCGGCAGCTGACCCGGGTGCGCCGCGATCGCGTCGGCTTCGTCTTCCAGGCCTACAACCTGCTGCCTGTCCTCACCGCCGCTGACAACATCACCCTTCCCCTCGACATCGCGGGCCGCACCGCCGATCGCGAATGGCTGGACACCATCATCGAGACCGTCGGGCTCAAAGCCCGGCTGCATCACCGGCCCAGCGAACTGTCCGGCGGCCAGCAGCAGCGCGTGGCCATCGCCCGGGCGCTGGCCGGCCGGCCGGCGATCATCTTCGCGGACGAGCCAACCGGCAATCTCGACTCGAAGGCCGGCACGGAAGTTCTCGACCTGCTCCGCCGCTCGGTGCGGGAGTTCGGCCAGACGATCGTGATGGTCACCCACGATCCCGTCGCCGCCTCCTACGCCGACCGGGTGGTCTTCCTGGCCGACGGCCAGATCGCCGGCGAGCTCGAACAGCCCACCCCGCAATCCGTTCTCGATCGCATGACGACGCTGGGGAGTGAGTCCTGATGCTCCGCGCCATGCTCCAGAGCCTGCTCGCTCACCGCGTCCGCCTGGCCATGACCGCCCTGGCCGTCGCCCTCGGCACCGGCTTCATGTGCGGCAGTTTCGTATTCACCGCCAGCCTCACCCACAGCCTCGACTCGCTGTTCGCACAGGCCAGCGCGGGCACCGACGTTGAAGTACGGCATGTGGTCCCGGCCGGGGCGGTCCAGGGGGCCGGGAGCGCCGCAGCGCGGCCCATCCCCGCCTCGATCGCCACGGCGATCCGGGCCCTGCCCGGCGTGGCCGCCGCCGATGGGACGGTCTCCGACCGTGCGGTGCTGCTCGCACGCACCGGCAAGCCGTTGCCTGCCCCGTTCGTGGCCGCGCTGAGCTGGCCGGCTGACGCGCCGTTCCAGGTGCCGTTCGCGCACCGGACCGGACAGCCGCCTTCGGGTCCCGGGCAGATCATGATCGACCGCGATTCGGCCCGCGCGGGCCATTTCACCCTTGGCGACCGCATCGAGGTCGCCATCGGCGGCCAGGCCAGGCGGTTCACGATCACCGGCATCACCGGCTATGGGTCGGCGGGCAGCATCGCCGGCGGCTCACTGGCCATCTTCGACCTGCGGACCGCGCAGCGGCTCTTCGGCCGGGCCGGCTCCTACGACACGATCCAGGTCAAGGCGGTGTCCGGAGTCCCGGCCCAGCAACTGCGCGACCGGGTGGCTCACGTCCTGCCCCCCGGTGTCGAGGCCGTGACCGCGGCCAACGCGTCGGCCAGCGAGGCGCGCCAGCTCAACAGCCAGCTGGGGATTCTGACCAGCTTCTTCGTCGCCTTCGCCGGGGTGGCGTTGTTCGTCGGCGCATTCGTGATCTGGAACACCTTCTCGATCATGATCGGCCAGCGAGCCAGGGAGCTCGCCTTGCTCCGCGCGCTCGGCGCCGGGCGTGGCCAGGTCTTCCGGTCGGTGCTTACCGAGGCGGCGGTGGTCGGCACCGTCGCCGCCATCGCCGGCGCGGGGCTCGGCATCCTCGTGGCCAAGGGCCTCGCCGCGCTGCTGTCGGGGTTCGGTTTGGCGCTGCCCGTCACCGGGCTGGTGGTCCCGGCCGCCCAGGTCGCCATCGCCTGCGCCATCGGGCTGGTCATCACGCTCATCGCCGGGCTGGCCCCGGCATACCGGGCCTCCCGGGTCGCCCCCGTCCAGGCCCTGCGGGACGCCGTGCCCAGCCCGGTCGGGTTCTCTGCCGCCCGCCTCGTGGCTGGCCTGGTGCTGACCGGAGCGGGCGTCGCCATGCTGCTCGCCGGGCTGCTCTTCGGGGCCGCCGTCGCGATCACCGCCGCAGGTGCGGCGGTCTCGTTCATCGGCGTGACCGTGCTCGGCCCGCTGCTGGCCCGTCCTCTGGCCTACCTGGTGGGGCTCCCGCTGACCCGGCTGCCGGCCCGGGTCGGCATCCTGGCCCGCGGCAACACGATGCGCAACCCCAAGCGCACCAGCGCGACCGCGGCCGCCCTCATGATCGGCCTGGCGGTCATCACCGCCGCCTCGGTCCTGGTCAGCTCGGCCCGCGCGATGATCGGCGATCAGATAAGCGCGGCCAGCAGGACCAGTTTCTTCGTCCAGGCCACCAACGCCGACGTCGGCCTCACGCCGGCCCTGACCACGGTGCTGGCCAGCCAGCCGGGCGTGCAGGCGGTGACGGGGGTGGGCACGACCGACGCCACGGTGGCCGGGGCGACCCACCAGAGTGTCGATGGCGTTGACCCGTCCAGGATCAGCATGTTCACCGACCTCGGGCTCGGGCCGGGGCGCCTGGACTCGCTCAATTCTGGTCAGATGCTGGTGAGCAAGGCGGCGGCCGCGGCGCACCGGTGGCGGATCGGTGACCTGGTGCAGGTCGGGTTCGGCTCGTACCGCGTGTCCCGGCTGCGCATCGGCGGGATCTTCGCCAACGTCGGCCCGCTGACCGCATACCTGGTGGGCACGGCCACGTTCACCGCGGACACCGGGCGCAGTGCGGACACGGTGGACCTGGTCAAGGCACCGGCCTCGGCTCGCGGCACCGTGGCGCGGGTGCTCGGCTCCTACCCCGGAGCACAACTGCTTGACCAGGCCGGCTACGCCAAGAGCCGCGGTTCCACCCTGGGCAGCCTGCTCAACCTGATCACCGCCCTGCTCGTGCTCGCGGTCATCGTCGCGCTGCTGGGCATCGTCAACACGCTCGCGCTGTCCATCGTGGAACGGACGCGTGAACTGGGACTGCTCCGAGCGGTCGGCATGGGCCGGGCCCAACTCGCACAGATGATCACCGCCGAGTCCGTCATCATCACGGTGATCGGCGCGGTACTCGGCATCGTCATGGGGCTCGGCCTGGGGTGTGCCCTGGCCTATGCCGTCACCCGGGCGCAGCAGGCCACCGTGGTGATTCCCGGCACCCAGATGGTGGCCTTCGTCGCCGCCGCGGCCCTGGCCGGGGTGCTGGCCTCGATCACCCCGGCCCGGCGCGCCTCGCGGCTGAACGTGCTGAACGCCATCGCGGCCGAGTGATGGGTGATCTGTGGGTGCCCCCCGGCGCACCCACAGATCAGGTCAGCCGCAGATCACGGGAGAGCCGCGAGAAGTTCCCGGACGGGCTTGCGCCGCCCCGTGTAGAACGGGACCTCGACCCGCGTGTGCAGCCGGGCCCGGGCGCCGCGCAGGTGCCGCATCAGGTCCACGATCCGGTGCAGCTCACCCGCTTCGAACGCGAGCATCCACTCATAATCGTTCAGGGCAAAACAGGACACCGTATTGGCACGGACGTCGGGGTAGTCCCGCGCCATCATCCCGTGCTCGGCGAGCAGGGCGCGGCGCTCGGCCGGGTCGAGCAGGTACCACTCGTACGAGCGGACGAACGGGTAGACGCACACGTAAGCCCCGGGTTCCTCGCCGGCCAGGAACGCGGGAACGTGCCCCTTGTTGAACTCGGCGGGCCGGTGCAGAGCCATGGCCGACCAGACCGGCTCACTGGCCCGGCCCAGGCCGGTCCGGCGGAACCGGCTGTACTGCTCCTGGAGGTCGTCGGGGGCGGACGCGATCCACCAGAACATGTAGTCCGCGTCGGCACGCAGGCCCTGTATGTCGTAGCAGCCGCGAGTAACGACACTCTTTCGCGATGCCTGCTCCTGGAGATCCTCCAGTTCGCCGGCGAGGATATCGCGCGGCGCCCGCACGGTCCCATCGCCGTGCGCCTGCACGCCGGGGGCGACATCCTCAAGCGCACCGGGGCCCCGCACCCGGAACACCGACCACATCGTGTAGCGGATCAGCTCATTCAAATCACGCGCCCGCGGCTTGCCCGCCGCTGCGGCCGCTGCCTCGTCACGGCCCGCCTCGTCACGGCCCGCCTCGTCGTCTCGTGCCACATCGCTCCCTGCCATGTGCCTATTGTCCGCCATCAGACCACGGGCCGGCTCCCGCCCCTGCCTGCGGTGGTCCCTCCCCCACGCCCAGCGCACCTCCATGGCTCCCTGCCATGTGCGGCGAGTCGGTCTCCGTCGGCATCGACCCGCTCGCCGTGCTCGCTGGGCGGCTGCGCCGCGTCCTCGGCTATGTCCTCGAGCGGGCCGCGCTGCTCCAAGAGAAGTTGCTTGCCGACTGGGCGCTCGTGGCAGCCAATCACTCGCTGACGCACGGCAAGAACGCCGTGCGAATGGACGCCGAGATCGGACTAAAGCGTGGAGTATCTGCTCGGCGTGTTCACCGCGGCGAGGCTGCGGCTCGCGATGAGCGGCGCGCGCTTTGAGACCTGCGGGTCCTATCGCGTGGTAGGCGGCGCCCGCGAGCACGGCGGTTGGGTCGATCCGAGCTACGAACCCGCGGCGGCGCCAAACACATACCGATCACTTCTGTGAAGATTGCTGTACCCAACCACGATGGCAGGCGACAGGAGCCCATGTGTCTGTCCAGAGCGCTGCCGCAACCCTTCGCACTCTCGACGGCCTGCACCTGGCCGGCACCCTCGTCACTCCCGGTGGATCGGCTGAGCGTGCCGTGGTCCTGGTCCACGGCGGCGGTGTCACCCGCGATGAAGGCGGCTTCTTCACCCGCTTGGCGGCCGGGCTTGGTGAGGCCGACGTGGCGAGTCTTCGATTCGACCTGCGCGGCCATGGTGAGAGCGAGGGCCGCCAAGAGGAACTGACGCTCGCTGCGATCCTCAACGACATCCGGGTTGCCCTTGAGCATGTCCGAGAAGCCACCAGCGCGAGCCGTATCAGCTTGCTCGGGGCGAGCTTCGCTGGTGGTGTCTGCGCCTACTACGCCGCCAGGCGTCCCGAAGAGATTGACCGGCTGGTCCTGCTCAACCCGCAGCTTGACTACAAGAAGCGCACCATCGACAGTCGGCCGTACTGGTCGAACGACTACCTGAGCGACGACATGGCTCGCCAGCTCAGTGAGCAGGGGTACTTCCAGTTCACCCCCACTCTGAGGCATGGCCGGCCGATCCTTAACGAAGTCTTCTGGTTCCAGCCGCTCAGCCTGCTCGGCGAAATCAGCGCACCGACGCTCGTTGTTCACGGCACCAAAGACACCTTCGTGCCGATCGAGTCGTCACGTGAGGCGATGGCGCAGTTCAAGGCTGAGCACAAGCTCGTGCAGATCGAGGGATCTCAGCATGGTTTCGCGGTGCACGATGACCCGCAATATCTCAATCCGCAGAGTCAGGAGTGGCAGGCGTTCGTGATCCGCACCGTGACGGACTGGATTACCGCGAACTCGTAGACAGCGCCTGCCTCAAGGCGCGCGGGCCAGGCCGACTGCTCCATGGTGTGAGCGTCCCTACTACGTCCATGAGGAGCCGCGTGGTGCGCTCCGAGTTGGTTTTCTGCGCGACCTGGACTGCTTGCAGGCCGACTGCGGCCGCCTCGTCCGGTTCACCGGACAGCGCGAGCGCTGCCGCCCGCCGCGCTCGGAAGAATCCGGCGTCACGCCGTGACAGGCACCCGCTGGCGATCACGTCACCAAAGAGTGCTGCGGCTTTGGCCGGCTTGCCTGCTTCCGTATAGCAGACTGCCCGGCGCAAGAGCAGCGTGTCGGTAGTGAAGTACACGCCGGTCGGCCCAGGGTGTTCGTCCTCTGGTGCCGCGTTCGTCAGCAGCTCGCGGGCCTCATCCATCTTCTGCTCGACCGTGCTCAGCGGTTCGCCAATCATGGCCAGGCCAAACGCTTGCTGCTGGGTGACCTCGGCGCGCACTCGGCTAGGGAAACGCCACGGGCCACCCTGCGCTGCCTCGGCGAATGTCACCACCCGGTGCGCGTCACGCAGGTCATAGGCCATCTGCGACTTCTTGAGCAGTGAACCTTTTCCACCCTGCTTATGCTGCCTGAATCTCCAGGGCGTGGATGGCCTTGGCGAGCTGGCCGGCGCGCCAGGGGCAGCAGCGGAGCTTGCGGAGGATTCTCCAGGTCTTGAGCTGGGCGTTCGCGCGCTCGCCGGGTGACCGCAGTTGCGCGTGCGCCTTATTGGCGTCTTTCTGGGATTGCGGCTTGTTCTTCCCCTTGTACGGGACTTTCGCGTGCGCGGCGCTCTTCTACCGGGGGGTGTCATCCGCGCTGCGCGATCGCCCGTGGCGAACCTTGCGCGGAACACGCAAGTCATCCCTGAAAGGGGCGGCGCCGGTCAGAGGAGTCGTGTCGGGCCGTTTCTGTTTGGTCCGACACGGTTTGTGGGCGCGTCGAGGTCGGGCGGGGCCCGACCTCGTCAGCGGCCGGAGGACCTTGACGTCGATCCCGCTCGGGCGCTTCAGTGCGAGGATTAGCGTTATGGAGTCTTACGTGGCGCGTCCGCCGTTGCCGGGACTGGCGGGGGTGGTGCGGACGGTCTGGATCCAGCGCACCGGTGAGGCGGCGTACGTGCAACGGCACCTGCCCACGGGCGGGGTCGAGATCCACTTTCCGATCGGTGGCCATCCCCAGCTGGTTGGTCCGCTGACCGGTCCGGAGATTGAGGTCATTCCGGCGCGCACCACCATCGTGGGTGTGCGGTTCCAACCAGGGACCGCGCCGCCCCTTCCGACGGTGCTCGACGACCTGGTGGGCCAGCGCCTGGGCCTGGCGGGGCTGTGGGGCGGTTCGGGGGACCGCCTCGTGGAGGCGATGGCCCGGGCCGGGACGCCCGAGCGGGCGCTCTTGTTCTTGCAGGCCCACCTCGTGCAGGAGTTTCGAAGTGCGGTCCGCGTGGATCCGCTGGTTGGCGAAGCCGTGAAGGCGCTGATGCCCTGGCACCCGGTTGGCATCGACACCCTGGCCACCCACCTGGCGCTCTCGGCGAGCCAACTGCGCCGCCGCTGCCTGCACGTGGTGGGGGTGAGTCCCAAGATCCTCCAGCGGACGTTGCGGTTCCAGGGCTTCCTCGCGCTGGCTCAGGCTGGCGCCACCGCCTCGGGCCGGCGTGGTGCGGACGGCATGGCGGGACTGGCGGTTGACGTGGGATACGCCGACCAGGCACACCTCAGCCGAGAATGCCTCCGCCTGACTGGCCTCACCCCGCGCCAGCTCCTCGGCGGCACCATCGACCGGTGCACCTGTGGCCATGAGCACTCCGCCTCCTACAAGCCCTTCCTTGCTACCCGTAGCAGGCCGCCGCTACGAGCCTGACCCTGCTCGATTCGTTCAAGACCCGTCGTCACGCCGCTCATAGTCTCGAACTCGTGCCCGACCTAGCCGAGTTCGGTAATTCACTCGACGGTGAGTTGTTCAGCCCTGACTCGCCGGGCTACGAAGCGATCCGCCGCCCGGTCAACCCCGCCTACCGGGAGGCATGTCCCCGGCTCGTGGTTCTGTGCCGCTCGGTCTCGGACGTCGTTGGCGCCATGGCGCACGCGACAGCCACCGGGGACCGCATCGCCCCTCGTGGCGGGGGGCACTGCTTCGCGGGCCGATCGTCGACGGACGGGATCGTGCTCGACATGTCTGGCCTCGATGGCATCTCCGTGGCAGATGACCGGGTCGCCACGATCCGAGCCGGCGCCCGCCTGGGACCGGTGTACGCGGCGCTGCACGCCTACGGCCGGACCCTGCCGGCCGGGTGCGGTCCCACCGTCGGCATCACAGGGCTCACCCTTGGCGGCGGGATCGGTCTGCTCGGGCGCAAGCACGGGCTGACCTGCGATCGCCTCGTCGGCGCACAGGTCGTGCTGCCGGACGGCAGCGTCGTGGATTGCGACCGCGACTACGAACCAGACTTGTTCTGGGGTCTGCGCGGCGCGGGCGGCGGCCAGTTCGGCGTGGTCACGTCACTGCGGTTCGACACCGTCCCCGAGCCGATGACCACCCGCATCGAGGCGCACTGGCCGGACACCGCTCTCAAGGGACTGGTCGCCGCCTGGCAAGCCCGGGCACCGGACGCCCCGGACGAACTCACCGTCAACCTCACCCTTGAGTCTGAGCCCGGCGCACCTATCCAGGCCACCCTCTTCGGCGCCGCCACCCTCGAGGAGGGACCGACCCGGGAACTGCTGCAGGAGTTCGTCGATCGGGCGGGCGCGGCCCCCGCGATCGAGTTGCGCGCCGGCGTGCCCTACCACCACCTGAAGCACACCTTCGCCGACCTGGACCTGCGGGATCTGCCCGAACGAGCCCTGCGGATCCGGTCAGAGTTCTTCTCCCACGCAATGTCCGACCGTACCCTCGCATCGCTCCTGACCCAGCTCGGCGACCCAAGGACCAGGGGCCGGCGGCAGATCACGTTCACCGCGATGGGCGGGGCCTACAACCGGGTCGCCGAGGACGCCACCGCGTTCGCACACCGCAGCGAGCGCTTCCTGCTCGAGCACATCGCCGACGCGGCCGACCCATGGGTCGATCGTTCCTGGGCGACCGCCCATGCCGACGGGTCGGGGCGTGTCTACCCCAACTTCCCCGACCCCGCGCTCGAGGACTGGGCCGCGGCGTACCACGCCGGCAACTACCCCCGGCTGGCAGCGGTCAAGAACGCCTACGACCCGCACCGGTTCTTCGATTTCCCCCAAGCCGTCTAATCAACAGCGAAGGAGAGACATGAGCAAGGTCTTCAGCGCCCACGCCGTCTCGGTCGACGGCTATATCAGTGGTCGCACTCCCGACGGCGATGAGGAGTTCGGACGCGGTCTCGGTGACGCGCCCGTGCTCTTCGACTGGTACATGGACGGGGACACGCCGAGCCAGGTGTTCGACGGATTCAGGCTGAGTGAGCCGAGCGCCCGGTTCTTTGACGCCATCGCGGCACGAGTGGGGGCGGCTGTCGCGGGGCGCACCACCTACGAGCACTCCGGCCATTGGGGAGGCGGTGGCCCTCATCCGACGGCGCGACTCTTCGTCCTCAGCCACCGGCCCGCGCCCGAGATCAGCGAGACACAGACCCTCGTCACCACCGGCATCGAGGACGCCATCGCCGCGGCCCGCGCGGCCGCCGGCGACAAGGACGTCGCCCTCATGGGCGGCGGTGTGGTGACCTCCGCGCTGGCAGCGAACCTCCTCGACGAGGTGATCCTCCACCAGGTGCCCGTTCTGCTGGGCGCCGGTCGCAGCTTCTTCCAGGAGCTCCCGAAGCACGTGCACCTCCGTCTGCTGGAGGCCGTCCCGGCACCGGGCGTGACCCACCTCCACTACGAGGTGGTCCGATGATCCTCGTCACCGGCGGGCTGGGCATGATCGGCGCCCACACCGCCCGCGCGCTCGTCGACCTCGGGCACGAGGTCGTCGTCACCTCCCACCGCCGGGCCGAGGTCCCGTCGTTCCTCGCCGGCAAGGTCACCGTGGAACCCCTCGACGTCACCGACCGGGACGCCTTCCTCGCCCTCGCCGGTCGCCACGACATCAGCGACATCGTCCACCTCGCCGGCACCATCCCCGGCGAGAACCCGGTCGACTTCTTCCGCACCGACACGACCGGCCTGCTCAACGCGGTGGACGCCGCCCGCACCTGGGGCGTCCGCAGGTTCGCCGTCGCCAGCAGCATCGGCGTGTACATCGGCCGGACCGAGACCCGCTGGCACGAGGAGCTCGCGCTGCCCGCCGCCGAGCTGCCGCACTTCATCGTCGCCTTCAAGAAGGCGGTCGAGCCACTCACCACGCACAGCCTCCAGGGCACCGGGATCCAGCCGGTCGTACTCCGGATCGGAAGCATCTGGGGTCCGCTGATGGACCCGGAATCACCGTTCAACCACATCCCGCCGTACATCAGTGCCGTACTCCGTGGTGAGGAGCCGCAGCCGCTGTACGCCGACGACGGCGGCGACAGCTGCTACGCACCCGACGCCGGGCGCGCGATCGCCCTGCTGATGACCGCGGAAACCCTGCGGCACAACACCTACAACGTGTCCAGCGGCCGACCGTTCACCAACCGCGAGCTCGCGGACGCCCTGCAGGCGATCACCCCCGGTCTGCGGCTCGACCTCCTGCCCGGACGGCAGAGCGGCCCGGCCGAGGACCCCTGCCTCGACATCACCCGGCTCGCCCACGACACCGGTTTCGCGCCGAACTTCGACGTCGCCTCGGCGGTCGTCGACTACATCGCGTGGCGCGCCGACAACTCCCGCTGAAGGAGCACACGTGCTTGACCCCAACGTGCGCCGCGTACTCGACGGCACCTCGATCGCACACCTCGCCACCGTCCTCCCGGACGGCTCGCCCCACACCACTCCCGTCTATGTCGGCGCCCGCGGCGACCGAATCGTCTTTTTCACCGGTCCGGGCATGCGCAAAGCACGCAACCTGCGCCGCGACCCTCGGATGGCGCTGTCCATCGCGCCTGTCGACAACCCGTTCGAGCCCGTCGTCGTCCGCGGGCGGGTCGCCGAATGGCTCCAGGGCGATGCGGCGTGGGAGATCATCGACCAGCTGGCCACGAAGTACACCGGTCAGCCCTACCCCCGAGGTCAAGAGCGCGTCGTGGTCGTGATCGAGCCCGAGCGGCAGACCGTCGGTGTCGGCTGAGCAGCCGGCGGCGAGTTCGGCGAACGTCTCGCCCTTGCGCAGGTAGGCGAGCACGAGAAGCGCCTGCTGGCCGGGGTTCACCTTCCGCCACCGCGACCCGATCGACTTGCGGTGCCGGCGGATGATCCCGGACACGAAGGTGAGGGTCCGGGACGACAGCGGCAGTGCGGCACGGTAGAAAAGCATGGAAGCCCCTGGTAGTGGTGATGAGCGGGTTTTGGTCGATTAGCTCATCTACCGGGGCTGTCATCCGCGGCGGAGCGCCGTCATGTGATCAGACCGTGACGAACCCACCACGATCAGGATGAAATTGGCTCAGTACATATCCCTGCATCGCGGTGTCGTTGGCTTCTTGCGCCCACTCCATAGCGCGGTCGTACCAGTATGTGGGCGTTTGACGGGTCCTGGAGATCGCGGTAGAGCCAGCCGACAAACTCAGCGCCATCAGCGCCGAGTGAGAGTAGCGAGAAGCGCACGCCGGGCTTGACTTCACGAGCGTGCTGTGAGATCGCGCCAAGGATGCCGAGCACCAGCGGGAGGGCTTTCGTGGGCCCGAGGTTTCCGTCATCGGCCTTGCTGCGGTCGAGCTGCTGGCGGAAGTAATCGACCACGGAACCGTCGAGGTAGCGGCGGGCGTCATCGAGCGCAGCGGCGACGTGCTCCAACTCATCCAGGTCGCTCGCTGGCAAGGCATGGGCGGCCATACCGCGATAAAGTAGGGCGCTGACGTCATCCGCTCCTACGGCAGTCTGCTGCCCGTAATCATCGAGCAAGCTATCAAGGCCATTGGCTCTCGCGGTATCGGCGTCGATTGGCAGCAGTATCGATCGGCCATTCAATATAACCGGCAACGACATAGCTTGAGAACGGCCCGGTCCCGACAATACATCGGGACGTGGCTGCTCTGGCAATGCGAACCATAGGAGCTGAGCTGGTATGCCGAGAATTTGTGCATAGCGAATAAGCTTGCTGAGTTCTTCAGGCGCCCGGCCGTTTTCGATCCGGCTGAGCTGCGCTTGCGTGAGGCCGAGCCAGTTACCAACGATCTCTTGCGTCAAAGGTCGGCCGTGGTACGGGTGCATGCGGTAGGCGAAGACCACGCGGCCCATGTGCCAGGTGGCAAGAGCGTCGCGCATATGATCGGTGTCCCAGAACTCGGGTGGGACGACCGGGGGCCTTAAAAGCGTGTCACGGGCCGCATGGTTGCACGCGGCACACCAGGTGTCTGTGTTGTCTCGGGCCAGCCGCCCGCCGCAACGGTTGCAGTAGCGCACTGCCTGCGTCATCGACACCCCCTCCTACCTGGAGTCTAGCGACGTTATCGCCTGTTGTGACGGTCCGTATACATCTCATGCATGTTGCGCATACACACCAGTCGTGGTCACGGCCGCCCCTTCCGTTGAGTCTGTGTTGAGCAGGCAGCATCAGCCGACACGCGGAGGACGGACGTGACCGTGCTGGACGTGGACCTCTTTCCAGCTGAGTTGCTGCAACTTCTGGCCACCGCCCGTGAGGAGCTGAATCAGCACGTCAACGACCGCGGCAGGTGCGTGATGTGCCGGGTGAGCTTCCCGTGTGAGCGGGCCTCGCTGGCCGATCTGGCACTGGGCGCGTTCTAGGAGGATTCCATGAGCGGCAGCAGGAGCGTCGGTCCGCCACAAGCTCCCTGTGGCGCTCAGTGACAAGTGGAATTGGTATGCCCATGAGGGTCTGGGCGGAAAGGTCGTATGGTGTCAGGTTTCTCTTGGCCCTGCACAAAGAGCGTACGGCCGCAATCCCTCGGAAGATCGTTAGGGGCCAGGCATGCTGGATAGCGCTATCGCCATTATTGGGCCGCCTGCTGTGGGTAAAACCACGCTGACTATGCAGCTCGGCCAACTGTCGGGTCGACGGGTGTTCAGATTGCGCGAGCACGTGCCGGAGACGATCCTGGCCGCCACTGCGACCAGTGCCGAGCGGTTGGGCTGGATCGACGATCTCACGGTTACGATGGCGCTCCGCAGCTATCTCGATTCGGTCGTTGACGACGGCACTGCGCATACCGTGTTCTTCGATAACTTCCCGGATCAGGCCAACAGGTCCATATCTTCCTCTCGACCGTGCGCAAGCTGGCGCCAACGTGTCTCGTGCACCCGGTTGAACTCTTGGCTGACTCGGCAATATTGAACCGCCGGATACGTGATCGGCGTGTCTGTCACCACTGCGAGCGCGACCCGATTCACGATCCAAGGTTGCCTGCGGTGCCGAGTCCGGCCGATCCGCGGCGCTGTGCTTGCTGTAACAACATCCTTCATCCTCGGCGCGGCGATGCTCCAAGGCTTTTCAGCGCACGAATGCGGCGCCACTGGCAGACCGCGGAGGGTATCCGAGAAGCATTCGCAAGCGTCGGTATCGCGATCCTGCAGATAGAGAGCAATAAACCACCTGAACAGATTGCCAGTGAACTGCTCTCCCTACTGAACGCCAGGAGTACACCTTCATGACCTCCGTCTCTCTTCCTACTCCCCGAATGCAGAACGGAAGCGACGGCTACGGCCATGCGCGCATGCCGCGCGGTGCGACCATGCCTGAGTCCGAGCACATCGACCGCATCCAATACGGCCGGTTCCGCAACGTCTACCTCTACATCACCGAGGCCTGCCAGCTCCGTTGCGAACACTGCTACATGGGTGAACGCCTGGACCGGGCGCTCAAGATGCCGCTACCACAGATCATCGACACCCTGGCCACCTGGCGGCGCCTGGGCGGCAGCAAGCATCCTCGGTGGCGAGCCGACGCTGCACCCGGACTACTGCGCGTCGACCCGGGCGGCCAGGCAGCTCGGTGCGTCAGGGCCACACGGCAGTAGTCGATCAGGTGGGCGGGCAGAGCGTCGAGCGGGAACCAGCTCAGCTCGCTGCACTTCTCTGGCTCCCGGTTCTCCGGTGTGCCTTCCCACTGCTGCACCGTGAAGAAGAAGGCGACACGGCCACCACTTGATGAGCTGTGCATGATGTGAGAGAACTCGACAGCCTCGGGCGCGACGGTGACACCAACCTCTTCCTTGGCTTCACGGATGAGGGCTTCGACTACTGACTCGCCTGCCTCCAGGTGGCCGGATGGCAGGTGGTGAGCGCCATCCTCGAAGCCAGTGTTCTGGCGACGGCCGAAGAGCACCTGGCCGTCAGTGTTAAGCAGCAGCAGGTGCACGTCGCCGGTGAGTTTATGGCGGCGGGTGTCTGCGCCGTGGGTCATAGGCTCTCTATCCGACATGAGCAGTCTCCGCTCATTCGTAGGTAATAGGTTATTGGGCACAAGAATTAGCTGGACCTCAGCGTAGCGCACACGGAATTTTCGGTGTATGCACGTGATGCATAAGGGCCGATGATCAGGTATGGCGATCCGGCTGAACGGTACTGACTAGCATTTTTGCAAACTTGTAGTACACATTTAAAGTGCCGTCATAGCATGGTCAATGACACAGCGTCAGCCCGGCCGGGTGGCCGCCTGGCGCTCCCGCAGGTGCGCGGCAATCTGGTCCGCGGCGGCCTGGGCCGTGGCGATGCAGGCGGGAATGCCGACGCCGTCGTACGCCGCGCCGCACACGGCCAGCCCGGGCTCGGAGGCGACCGACGCACGGATCGCGGCCACCCGCTCGCGGTGGCCGACCGTGTACTGGGGCAAGGCGCCGCCCCACCGGGTCACCCGGGCGTCTACCGGGTGGCCATGGACCCCGGTCGCGGCGGCCAGGTCAGCGGCGGCGAGCGCGGCCAGTTCACCGTCCTCGCGGTGCAGCACGCTCTCCTCGCCGACCCGGCCGACCGAGCACCGGACCAGGATCAGCTCCGGGTGGCTGGCCTGGAGGTGCGGCCACTTGATGGAGGAGAAGGTGACGGCCTTGACCGGGTGGCCGTCCACGGCCGGTACCAGGTAGCCGCTGCCCTCCGGGGCATGCGGGAACGCCGAACGGGGGTAGGCCAGCGTGACGATCGCCATGCTCGCGTACCCGATCCCGCCGAGCGCCGCCGCCGCTGGCGCCGCGCCGGGCACGCCCGCGAGCAGCCGGGCGGCCGGGCGGCCGGGCACGGCGAGCACCACGGCGTCCGCATACACATGCTCGGGCGCGTGCGCGGAGCCGACGGTCAGCCGCCAGCCACTAGGTGTCCGGCTGAGTTCCCTGACCATCGCGCCGGTGCGCACGGTCGCCCCCGACGCGGCCGCGACGGCGGCTGGCAGCGTGCCGAGCCCCCCGGCCAGGGTCGTGAACACGCTGCCGGCCGATGGCGCCGGGCCAGCCGCCGATCCTGCGCCCGCGTGGCCGGTGCCGCCCTCCAGAAGGGCCCCGGCCGCCTCGGCGAGCGAGGAGTGCCGCCGGGATTCGTCCGCCAGGCCGGGCAGCGTCGCCTCGAAGGACAGTTGCTCCGAGCGGCCCGCGTAGACACCGCCGAGCAGCGGATCGACCAGACGGTCCACCACCTCCTGGCCGAACCGGGCGCCGACATAGCTGGCCACCGCGATGTCGCCGTCTCGGGCGGTGGCGGGAAGTTCGAGGTCATGCCGGGCCCGGATGAGCCCCGCGGCGGACAGCAGCCCCGACCGGCCCAGCTCATCGAGGTCCGCAGGCACGCCCATCATCTGCCGGGCGGGCAGGCTCCGCATCTCGCCGCGGCTCCAGATCCGCGCGGCCGTGGTGCCGGGCGCCACGAGGTCCCCGGCCAGCCCGGCCGCGCGGATCAGATCCGTTCCCTCTGGGCGGCGGGCGAGCAACGCCTCGGCCCCCACGTCGACGGCCATCCCGGCCACCTCGGACAGCGACAGCTTGCCGCCAATCCCCGGCGAGCCCTCCAGCACAACGACCTCTACCGGCTCGTCCCGCAGGAAGAACGCCGCGGCCAGCCCAGCGATGCCGCCGCCGACGATCGCGACCACTGGCCGTGCCCTGGGCTGCTCCACCCGTTCACCATAGGGCGCGCCAGCGGCGGGTCGGGTAGCGTCGCGCCTAGCTGGCCGCGGACAAGGCCGCCTCGGCCTGGCGAAGACTCTCCTCGGCGTCCTGAATCCGCCAAGGCAGCAGGTCAGCCTCGCGGGCCAACGTCACCGCACGGCTCAGCAGCCCGACGGCGCGCTGAAGATTCCCAGCGGCCATCTCGGCCTCGCCCAGCGCGACCAGAGCGCTCGGGACCCGCCGCGGATCGCCCAGCTTCTCGCGCAGGGCGAGCGAGTACCCCAGCTGCCGCACCGCCTCTTCCGGGCGGACGTCCTCGACAAGGTAGTAAAAGCCCAGGTGCCGGTGGATCTCCGAGCGCCCGTACAGGTCGCCGCTCTCCTCTACCGCCTCGGCCAGGCCAAACGACGGCCAGAAGTACGGCATCGCAGCGGCCCAGTCGCGGCGCAGCACCTGGAACACCAGACCCACGCCGAACAGCGCCCGCGCGGTGCCCGCCGGGTCACCGATTTCCTGCCAGATGGCCAGGGCACGCCGCATCAGCTCCTCTTCGGCGGCCACGTCGGCATCGGCCGGTGCAAGGCCACCGCCGATCAGCTTGGCGATGTTGCGGTAATGATGCGTCATGCCCAGACCGCCGACGGCGAGGGCCTCAGTTTCCCGGTCGCCATCCCGCTCGGCTAGGGTCCGTGCTTCGCTGAACAGCCGCTCCGCCTCGGTGAATTCCCCGGTGCAGAACGCGGCCTCGGTCAATGCCTCGTCGGCCGCCGCCCAGAGCTGATGGGCAGTCCCGCCCGGCGGAATTGTCATGGACGACAGAGTATTCCCGGGTCGGGTAGCGTCGCGCCCATGGCCACCCTGGTGTCATTCCACGCTCATCCGGACGACGAGTGCATTGCCTGTGGCGGCGTGATCCGCAAGGCTTTCGAGCAGGGCCACCGGGTGGTGCTGGTCGTCGCTACCCGCGGTGAGCAGGGCGAGGTACCCGAGGGATTCCTCGCCGACGGGGAGGAACTGTGGCAGCGCCGGGTGGCGGAGACCCATGCGGCAGCTGAGATCCTCGGCGCTCAGCGGACCGAGTTCCTTGGTTACCGGGACTCAGGGATGATGGGAACCCCCGCCAACGGCCGCCCCGGCTCGTTCTGGACCGCGCCGGTGCAGGAGGCCGCGGAGAAACTGGCGGTGCTGCTGCGCGAAGAGGACGCCGACGTGCTGACCTGTTATGACGACAATGGCGGCTACGGTCATCCGGACCACATCCAGGTGCACCGGGTCGGCATGCGCGCAGCCGAACTGGCCGACACCCGGCGGGTCTACCAGAGCACCATTAACCGCGACCAGATCATGCGGGGCAGGAAAGCCTTCGCCGAGCAGGCGGCCGCGGCCGGCGTAGAGATGCCCGACCTGGCCGAGCGCCCGGAGTTTGGCCAGCCTGAGTCCGTGATCACCGCCGCCGTTGACGTAACGCCGTATGTAACAGTCAAGCGCCGCGCCATGCGGGCGCACGCCAGCCAGATCAGCGACCAGTCATTCTTCCTGGCTATGCCGGACGAGGCATTCCGCTATGCGTTCGGCACCGAGTGGTTCATCCGCGACGGCCAGGGACCCGGCATCACCGAGACCGATCTGCTCGACGGGGTCTGATCCAGGGGTCGGGTCTGGCTCCGGGGATTCTGGCCGATAGGGGCCTGGTCGACGCTGCGCCCCGGGACACCCTCGGAGTCCGGATGCGGCCGATGCGAAGCCGTGATCTGGCGGACGGAACCGGGATTCCGCGCGCCGCGTCGGAGCGGCATGAAAGCGCCAATGAACCTGCATATCGCCATCCGGCCGGGCCGCGCGCGCGTCCGTCCCCGGTCCGCCGCCTGGATCACCACGGCGGCGGGCCTGATTGTCGTCCTCGCCGCCGGCTGCTCGGCGGGCGCCGGCAGTTCGTCCTCCACGGCGCACGGCGCCATGGCCGCCCCAGCCCCGGCGCACGCCCCCGGAGCCGTAAATGCGGCCGGGGCGGGCTCAGCGTCCGCCGGCTCGGCGCAGGCAGGCAAGTCCGCGGCGCTGCCCGCCCTGGCCATTGTGTACACCGCCAGCCTGACCGTGCGGGCTAAGGACGTCAGCCAGGCCGCCGGGCAGGCCGCGCGCATCGTCAGTACCGCCGGCGGCTACGTGTCCAGTGAGAACACCCTGCTCGACCGGGCCCACCCGGCGCAGTCCACGGTCAACCTCGAGCTCAAGATCCCGGCCGCGGCCTACCCGGTCACGCTGGGCACGTTGTCCACCGCGCTCGGCACCCGGATCTCCATGTCACAGCAGGCTCAGGACGTCACCCAGACCGTGGCCGACGTGACCAGCCGGGTCAGCTCGGCCCAGGCCGCGATCACCCAGCTGCGCGCCCTGCTGGCCCACGCGGGCTCGGTCAGCGACCTGCTCACCGTGCAGAACCAGATCAACCAGGAAGAGTCGGACCTGGAATCGCTGCAGTCCCGCCAGCGGGCTCTCAGTCACGAGACCAGCTATGCGACAGTCACGCTGGTGCTGGTGAGTAAGCCAGGTGCTGTCGTTAAGGGGCATCCGAAGTTGGCAGGCGATTTCCTCGGCGGCCTGAAAGCAGGCTGGCACGGACTGCGCGTCCTGGTTTCGCTGCTGCTCACCGGCGTCGGGGCGGCATTGCCGTTCGCCGCGCTGGCCGCGCTGGCGGGCTACGGTGCCTACCGCGCGCGGCGCTGGCTGCTGCGGCGCAGGGCGGTTTCGCCTGTCACCGGGCCGCCCGCCACCGGGCCGTCCGCGGCCGGGTGAGCGCCGGCGCCGGTCAGCTGGTCTCGCGCACCGATTCCTTGTGCACCAGGTCGGTCAGCCGGGCCAGCACGTCGGGGTTGGTGTCGGGCAGCACGCCATGCCCGAGATTGAACACGTGCCCTTCGGCGGCCCGGCCGCGGCCCAGCACGTCCTTGGCCCGCCGCTCGACCACCTCCCACGGTGCCAGCAGGATCGCCGGGTCGAGATTGCCCTGCAGCGCCTTGCCATGCTCGACCCGGCGCACCGCCTCGTCCAGCGGGACCCGCCAGTCGACTCCGACCACGTCCGCGCCGGCCTCGCCCATCATGCCGAGCAATTCCCCGGTCGCCACGCCGAAGTGGATCCGCGGCACACCGGTATCGGCGAGCGCCTCGAAGATCCTCTTGCTGTGCGGCAGGACAGCGGCGCGGTAGTCTTCCGGGCCGACCGCGCCCGCCCACGAGTCGAACAGCTGGACCGCAGACGCCCCGGCGGCGATCTGGATCCGCAGGAACGAGATCGCGATGTCCGCCAGCCGGCCAAGCAGGGCGTTCCACATCGTCGGATTGCCGTACATGAGCGACTTGGTGCGATCGTGACTCTTCGACGGGCCACCCTCGATCAGGTACGACGCGAGCGTGAACGGCCCGCCGGCGAAGCCGATGAGCGGTTTGGCGGCCAGTTCAGCCACGAGCGCCGTGACGGCCTGGGTCACGTACGGCACGTCCTCAGGCACGAGATCGCGGAGGCGGGCCAGGTCGCCCGGGTCGCGGATCGGCCGGGCGATGACCGGGCCGATGCCCGGCTTGATGTCGATGTCCAGGCCCAGCGCCTTGAGCGGCAGGACGATGTCACTGAACAGGATCGCAGCGTCAACGTCGTACCGGCGCACCGGCTGCAGCGTGATCTCCGTGATCACGTCGGGCCTGGCGCACGCCTTCAGCATGGGCAGGCTGCCCCGCGCCTTGCGGTACTCGGGCAGCGACCGGCCTGCCTGGCGCATGAACCAGACCGGCGTGTACGGGACCGGTTCGCGGCGGCAGGCACGCAGGAAGGGGGATTCCTCCGTCGCAGTCACGCCAGCGATCGTCTCACAAGCTGGTCCCCCGTCCCCCTGCTATCGCCGACGTGACCTCGGGACACGCCGCAGTATATCCAGCGCTCACCGGCCGCGCCGTGCGATGATCATGATTGGCCTCGCGTCGTGGCGGCGCTCCCCCGGGCCTGCCGACCGAGGCTCCGGCGGTGAGGAGGTCGCAGATCGTGAGCCAGTTGATCCGCTTCTGTCCCGAATGTGAGGGAAACCGGCCGCAGGCCAACGCCGCGCGGTTGCCTGGCTCCGCCGCGTGAACGGCCGATGGCGACGACGTACGCTCAGATCATGAGGCCGGCCAGCAGACCTGCGGATCCGGGCGGCGCGTCGGCGTCCGCGGTATTCGGCCGCGCAGCCGCCGATCTGAGATCGCAGTGTGACCAGTTGGGCACGCTACGCCCGGAACTTACCTTCGAGGACGTCCCGGCGCCCAAGACCCTGGCTCCTTACGCGAGCGCGGTCGCGGCCGCCGTGGAGGTGGATGACGCCGAGATCGCCAGCGGCCGGCTGGTGCTGTTGTATGACCCGGCGGGCCAGCCGGGCTGGGCCGGGCCGCTGCGCATCATTGCCTATATCCGCGCGGAACTCGACCCGGAGATCGCCGCGGACCCGCTCATCGGGCAGGTCGGCTGGAGCTGGCTGACCGAGGCGCTCGAAGGCCGCACGCCGGGATATGCGGAGCCGAGCGGTACGGTCACGCGGGTGGTGACCGAGGGATTCGGCGCGAAGGACGGCGAGCCGGCGGCGACCGAATTCGAGTTGCGGGCGTCGTGGTCGCCGACGGCGGCCGATCCGGAGGCGGCACCGGACCCCACGGGGGGGCTGGCGGGCATCGTCGAGCGCGGCGATCTCGCCGGGCACCTGGCCGCGTGGTGCGAGACGCTCTGCGCCGCGTCGGGACTGCCACCCCTGGCGGCCGGGGTGACCGCGCTCAGGCCAGCCGCCGGCCGGCCAGCCGCCAGTCGGCGGCGGCGGTGACAGCCGAAGAGCTGCCGGCCGAGCAGCCCGAGGTCGTGCCGCTGCTCGAGCCCCGTGACGGCCTGCCGCCCCTGGTGGCCAGCGCAGCGGCGCTCGACGAGGCCATCCGCGCACTTGGGGCCGGTGAGGGCCCGGTGGCGATGGATGCCGAGCGAGCCTCCGGATTCCGCTACGGGCACCGGGCCTTCCTCGTGCAGCTACGGCGGCAGGAGGCGGGGACGGTCCTGATCGACCCGGTGGCCTGCCCGGACCTATCCGGGCTTGACGCGGCACTCGCCGACGCCGAGGTGGTCCTGCACGCCGCGTCTCAGGACCTGCCCTGCCTGGCTGAACTCGGCTACCGGCCCCGCCGGCTGTTCGACACCGAGCTAGCCGGGCGGTTGCTCGGATTCCCGCGGGTGGGGCTCGGCGCCCTGGTCGAGACCGTGCTCGGGCTGGCGCTGGAGAAAGGGCACGCGGCCGACGACTGGTCCACCCGCCCGCTGCCCGCCGACTGGCTCCTGTACGCCGCGCTCGATGTGGAAGTGCTGGTGGAACTGCGCGACGCGCTGGCCGCGGCGCTCGCCGAGCAGGGCAAGACGGAGTGGGCGGAGCAGGAATTCGCCGCCGTGCTCGCGGCCGAGCCGGCCGGCCCCCGGCCGGACCCCTGGCGCCGGACGTCCGGCATTCACCGCGTTCGCAGCCGCCGGGGCCTCGCCATCGTCCGTGAACTGTGGCTGGAGCGGGACAGAATCGCCCGGCGGCGGGACCTGTCGCCCAGCCGGGTCCTGCCGGATTCCGCCATCGTGGAGGCAGCGAGGTCGGCGCCTGGCACCGCCGAGGCGCTCGCCGCTCTCCCGGGGTTCAGGGGCCGGGGCGCCAAACGCCACGCGGCGGAATGGATCGGCGCAATCCGGCGCGCCCGCGCTCAGGCGGACGTCACGCTGCCCGGCCCGTCCGGGCCGGTGACGGACGGGCCGCCGCCCGCGCACCGCTGGTCCGAACGCGACCCGGTGGCCGCCAAGCGCCTGGCGGCGGTGCGGGCCGTGGTCGCGGCACTGGCCGACGAGCACTCCCTGCCGACCGAGAACCTGCTCCAGCCCGACGCGGTGCGCAGGCTCGCCTGGCTGCCGCCGGACCCGGTCAGCCCGGAGAGCGTGGCCGCCGACCTGGCCACCTATGGGGCCCGGTCCTGGCAGGTGGACCTGACCGCGCTGCCGATCGCCAAGGCCCTGCTGCGGCTGGCCGAGAAGGACGACCAATAACTCCGCCGACTCAGCCTCGCGACTCAGCCTCAGCGCACCTCGCAGCAGGCTCAGCCGACAAAGGTGCATACGCCGCCATTGCTGCCAGCAACTGGCCAGGCCATGGCATGGCGGGTCGTCGGCCCGTAGATGCCGTCGACTGGGACACCCCAGTAGGCCTGAACCTTCCTGACGGCTGTCTGGGTCTTCGTCCCGTAGTTGTTATCGACCGCGAGAGGTGGGCTGAAGGCGCGGGAGTTGCACTGGTTCAGGGCTATCTGCAGCCGACCCACGGCCACGTTGTCGTTGCCGAGCCCGAGTTGGCAGTTGTCGTTCCCCGTCCCATTACCGACGGTTGGGACCCGCACCTCGAAGAGGCCGCCGCGGTCGGCCACGAGGCTGGTGCCGGTACAGGAAACGGCCGCGCTGGCCGGCGTAGCCGACGTCAGTGCCGGCAGCACGGCGATCCCCGAAGCGACGGCCAGCGCCGCCGCAGCAGCAGCTAAGAGCGGCCGGATTCTTTTCATGGCTGGTGACCTTTTCATGGCAAGTGACCTCCTAATGGTCGTGGTGCCCCTGGCCCACCCCCCCAGTCTTGGGCAATCTACCGCGAGAATCACCGGTGCCACTAACCGCCTGCTAGCACCCTGCGAGGCCAGGGTGCCGAATGACCCGGCGGGGCGCATCAGCCCCGCCGGGACAAGATGACGACCGAGGCCAGGTACGTGAGGCCAGCCACCGCGCAGATCACACCCCAGGGCCCAGGATCGCGGCCGCGGGCCAACTCCACGAAGATCCGGGTGAGAATGGAGATGTGATGGAACTCGCCCGGGCCACGATGGACACCCCCGTCGGGCCCGTGTCATTGACCTGCAGCGACACCGGCCTCGCCGGGGTCAGTTTCCGCAGCTCCCGGCCGGCCACGCCCGGGCGGTCAGCCGGGGGCGGCCTGCTCGGCGCCGCCCGGGACCAGTTGGCGGAGTATTTTTCCGGCCAGCGGCGCGCCTTCGACCTGCCGATCGACTGGTCCGCTGCCTCGCCTTCGCAGCAGCAGGTGCTCTCGGTGCTCTCCGACACGGTCGGCTATGGCGAGACGATCACGTACGGATCGCTCGCGCGCCGTGCGGGGCTCGGGGAAGGTGGCCCGGACCTGCCGGCCAGGGCAGTCGGCACGATCATGGGGTCGAATCCGTGGCCGCTGATCGTGCCGTGCCACCGGGTGGTGGCCAGCACGGGACTCGGCGGATACAGCGGTGGCAGCGGGATCGAGATCAAGCGGTGGCTGCTGATCTTCGAAGGCGCGCTGCCCGCCACGCTGGACTGGGATCCGGCCTGCGCCCACGGCGGGTTTGGGATTCAGAACACCGAGAGATGATGGCGCTCCGTGGAGATCAGCGCGCCATCGCCGATCTGCAGCACCCAGAAGCTGCCCTTGTGAAGCGGGGGGCCTTCCGGGACCTTACCGCCCACCCGGGCGCACGCCCAGTCCAGGAGCATCGGCATGTTCTCCCGGTGGGCGCAGACGACCGCTGGCACCCGGCCGTCAACCAGTTCCTCGATCCGCCGCCTGGCCGGGGGCATCCAGGCCGCCGGCGCCTCTCCCGCAGCGCTGGCCACGAGGGAGGGCTCGATCTCAATGGCCAGACCCGCCCGCACGGCGTAGGGCCGGACCGTGGCCACACAGCGCTCCGCCGGGGAACTGACCACCCGGCCCCTCGCGTAGCAGCACAGCAGGCGGGCCAGCAGGTCCGCGTCCCGGACTCCCTGTGCATCCAGCGGCCGGAGCAGGTCATCGGCGTGCCCGGCCGCCCGCCAAGCGCTCTTGGTCCCCGCCGCGGCATGCCGCACCAGGATGCACGGGAACGTGTCGGCCGGGCCGGACGCGAAGTCATCGAGCACCGAATGATCGCGGGAGTAGGACATCCGGCCGCGCGCGGCGGGTATCGGCAGCCACTCCAGGCGATCCACTTCCTCGTTGGGGACGAACCCGGCCTGCGGGCCCGCGGCGGCCGGCCGGGCCGCCCAGTAGTCCACCACCTTCGGCCTGCCATCCCGCTGATAACTCGTCGACAGGAGGCGCCGACCGAGAACCACCGCCACCCCCGTCTCCTCGGCGACCTCCCGGATGGCCGTCTCCAGCACATGCTCGCCAGGCTGGCATTTCCCCTTCGGCAGGCTCCAGTCGTCGTAGCGGAGCCGGTGCACCAGGGCTACCTCGCGGTCGCGGCCGCGAACACCGTCGCTCGGGCGCCACAGCACGCAGCCGGCGGCGTGGATCACACCATCGGCCGCCGCATCATCCATCGGCTTCAGGGTGCGACGCGACGGGCCGCCCGCGGCGGGTCTCTATCAGGTACTGCTGCAGGTCGCGGAGGAGCTTCCCGTCCGGATCCAGATGGTGCCTGGTCCACGTCCCATCGCTGGCCAGCCACCACGACGATGTGCTCTCGTCCATGGCCAGGTCGATCAGCGCACGCAACTCCGCCTGCTGATCGGGATCAGTCACCCGGACCAGCAACTCCACGCGCCGGTCCAGGTTGCGGTGCATCAGGTCGGCGCTGCCGATCCAGACCTCGCGGTCACCGCCCGCACCCTCACCGGCCACCCTGGCACCGAACGAGTAGATCCGGGAGTGCTCAAGGAACCGGCCCAGAATGCTGCGCACCCGGATCGTCTCCGACAGGCCAGGCACCCCGGGGCGGACCGCGCAGATCCCGCGGACCCACAAGTCGACCGGCACGCCCGCACGGGACGCCCGGTACAGCGCGTCGATCACCGCCTCGTCGACGATGGCGTTGCACTTGAGCTGGATCCGGGCCGGCTTGCCCTCCCGCTGCCGGGCCGTCTGGGCCTCGATCCGCTCCAGCAGGCCGGCCCGCAGCCCCTCCGGGGCGACCAGGAACCGGCGGTAGGAGCTCTTCAGGCTGTACCCGGTCAGGTGGTTGAACAGGTCAGTGGCGTCCCCGCCCACCGTCGAGTCCGCCGTGAGCAGGCCGAAGTCCTCATACAACCGCGCCGTGGCGGGGTTGTAGTTGCCGGTGCCGATGTGACAGTAGCGGCGCAGCGTCCCGTCGGGCTCCTCCCGGACCACCAGCGCGATCTTGCAGTGCGTCTTGAGGTCGACGAAGCCGTACACCACGTGGCAGCCCGCTTCCTCCAGCTTGCGCGCCCAGAGGATGTTGGCGCGCTCGTCGAAACGGGCCTTGAGTTCCACCACCACCACGACCTGCTTGCCCGCCTCGGCCGCGTCGATCAGCGCGTCCACGATCGACGAGGTGTCGCTGGTCCGGTAGAGGGTCTGCTTGATCGCGAGAACCCGCGGATCGGCGGCTGCCTCCACCGTCAGCCGCTCCACGGTGCTGGCGAACGAGTCGTAGGGGTGGTGCACCAGCACGTCCCGCTTGCGCAGCATGCTGAAGATGTCGGTGTCCTGCGGCACCGCCGAGTCCGACGGGACGAAGGCCGGATACTTCAGCCTCCGCAGGTCCAGGTCGGCGATCGCATTCAGCCCGGAGAGGTCCAGCGGCCCCGGCAGGTGGTACACGGCCCGGCGGTCGATGCCCAGCTCGGTCACGAGCCTCTCCAGCACCTCGGCGGAGATCGACTCCTCGACCTCGAGCCGGACGGCAGGCTCGAACCGCCGCCGGAGCAGTTCACGCTCGAGCGACTGCATCAGGTTCTCGGTGACGTCCTCGTCCACCTCCAGGTCCCGGGTCCTGGTGACCCGGAACGCGTGCTGCTCAAGCACATCGAGGCCGACGAACAGCTCGTTCAGGTGCGCCGCGATCACGTCTTCCAGCGGCACGAACCGGTACTTCCCCACGGTCAGGAACCGGGGCAGCAGCGGTGGCACCTTCACCCTGGCGAACAAGGTCACGCCGGTCCGCGGATCGGCCACCATGACGGCCAGGCTGAGCGAGAGGCCCGAAATGTAGGGGAACGGGTGAGCCGGGTCCACGACCAGCGGCGTCAGCACCGGGTAGATCCGGTCCCGGAACAACTGGTGCAGGCTCTCCTGCTCGTCGGCGGAAAACTCCTTCCAGCGCAGGATCTCGATTCCCTCCGCCGCCAGGGCCGGCACGATGTGGCCGGTGAAGTACTCGGCGTGCCGCAGGCTGAGCTCGCGGGCCGTGTCCAGGGTGCGCTCAAGTATCTGGTCGGTAGGCAGCCCGCTGACGTTCTCCACCGGCAGGCCGGTCGCCATCCGCCGCATCCGGCCCGCCACCCGGACCATGAAGAACTCGTCCAGGTTGCTCGCGAAGATGGCCAGGAAGCGCACCCGCTCAAGCAGCGGAAGCGACTCGTCCTCGGCGAGTTCCAGCACCCGCTGGTTGAACCGGAGCCAGCTCACCTCGCGATCGAAGTAGCGATCAGGCGGCAGTTCCTGATCAGCCGACGTGCCCGCCGGCTCGCCGCCCGGCTCGGCCAGGGCCACGGCCGCGGGCTCGGCGGCGGGCTCGGCGGCCGGCGCCTCAGCGGTCAGTGCCCGCTCAGCCTCTCGTTTGCGTTCGGCCTCGCGCGCCTTCTTGCCGCCCGGCGCGGGGCGCGCACCCGCCGCGTCACCGCTCCGCTGGAAGCCCGCCTGGCCTACGCTCATGTCCCCATTGTCCCCAGCGGCGGCTCTCTCAAGACTCCGGGGGGTTTGCGGAGACTTTGCGACTAATAGGGCTGTACCGGGCGCTGCGCCGCCCTCAGGAGGCGGGCGGGCGGCAGATGCGCTCCAGGGCCTCCCGGCTCGGCAGCTTGACCCGGGCGCCGCGCCCGAGCTGGCCCGCCAGCGCCGCCTCGGCCCGCTCCACCCTGAGCCAGTCCGAGTAGCTCACCGGCGCCACCCCACGGGCCGCGAGCAGGTCCTCAAGAGCCCGCCGCCCACTGTCTCCCGGCTGCCCACTGTCTCCAGGCTGCGCTGTGGGCTTGCGCGCCCCCGCGCCGCCCCCCGCAAGATCAGAAAGCAGCGACCTCACGGAACCGGCTGCGTCGGACTTGTTGGTACCGATGACGCCGGTGGGGCCGCGCTTGAGCCAGCCCGCCACGTACTCCCCCGGCAGCGGCGCGCCGTCCGGGCCGAGGACGCGACCCTCTGAGTTGGGCACGGTGGCGGTGCGCTCGTCGAACGGGACTCCCGGCAGCGGCACGCTCTGGTACCCGACACTGCGCAGCACCATCTGGACGGGGACAGTCTCCAGCTCACCGGTTCCGATCAGCTGGCCCGCCTCGTCCAGGCGGGTGCGCTCGACAGTCAGCCCGGACACGCGTTCGGCGCCTTCGACCTTGACCGGGCGCAACCAGAACCGGACGGTCAGCCTGCGCACGTCCCCGGCCGGGGCACGGCCCGCCCAGCCCCCGATCACGGCCAGGTTGCCGCGGACCCGCCGGTCAGCCTCGGCGAGCTGGGCGCTCTGCCCGGCCAGGTCGAACGCGCCGGAGTCGATCTCAGCCGGGTCGACCAGGATGTCCACCCCGCTCAGTTCGCCGAGTTCGCGCAGTTCCTTGGTGGTGAACTTGGCCTGGGCGGGGCCGCGCCGGCCGATCACGTGGACATCGCGGACCTTGCTCGCCTCCAGGGCCTCAAGCACCGGCTGCGGGACGTCGGTGGGGCGCAGCTCAGCCGGGTCCCGGGCCAGGATGCGGGCCACGTCCACCGCTACGTTGCCGACCCCGATGACGGCCACCGACTCGGCGTCGAGAGCGAACGCGTCCATGCTCACGTCGGGGTGGCCGCAGTACCAGTTGACGAAGTCAGTGGCCGCGTAGCTGCCGGGCAGGTCCTCGCCGGGGATGCCCATCCGCCGGTCCCGCATCGCGCCGGTCGCGTAGACCACGGCGTCATAGCTGGCCAGCAGGTCCTCCCGGGTCACGTCCTCGCCCAGGTGCACGCCGCCGAGGAACCGCACGTCCTGGTGCTCCAGGACTTTGCGCAGGTATTCGGCGATCGACTTGATCGACGGGTGGTCAGGAGCGACGCCGTAGCGGACCAGGCCGTACGGGGTCACCAGCCGGTCGATCACGTCCACCCGGACGCTGGCGGGCGGATCCAGCGCGGCCGACTGCTTGATCAGCGCCTCCGCCGTGTACAGCCCGGCCGGGCCGGAGCCAATGACCGCGACCTCCAGCGCACGGGCGTTCATGAGTTGTCTCCCGCTCGCCTGCGGGGCCCCGCCCGCCTCCCCATTCCCCCTTCACTGCGCCGCCTTTCCTCGTCGCTCGTCCCTCGCTCCTCAGTCCAGGCGGCGCCGCGCCCCTCCGGCTCGCTCATGACTGCGAGTGCTCCGCCAGCTCAGGGGTGAGCCGTGCCACCGCCTCGGTGATGTCCCGGGCCAGGTGCTGCGGGACCAGGCCGACCTCGTCGAGGACCTCGTCACGCGTGCCGTGCGCGAGGAACTGCTGCGGCAGGCCGAACGTCTTGACCGGGGTCCCCACGTCGTTGTCACGCAGCAGCCGGCACACCGCGTCACCGAACCCGCCCGCCACGATGTTGTCCTCGACGGTCACCACGAGCCTGGCCTTGCGGGCCTCGTCCGCGATGGCCCCGTCGACCGGCTTCACCCAGCGCGGGTCGATCACGGTCACGCCGATGCCCTGGTCGGCCAGCCGGCCGGCGGTGTCCACGCACACCGCTGCCATCGAGCCGGCCCCGATCAGCAGCACGTCCGCTGCCCCATCCGCCGCGGTCTGGTACAGCACGTCGGTGGAGCCGATCGCGGCGATGGCGTCAATCTCGGCGCCGACCGTGCCCTTCGGGTAGCGCACCACGGTGGGGCCATCGCTCACCGCCACCGCCTCGTTCAGCAGCTCGGCGATCCGGGTCGCGTCGCGCGGGGCGGCGATCCTGAGCCCGGGCACCAGCTGGAGGATCGAGCCGTCCCACATGCCATGGTGGCTGGCTCCGTCAGGACCTGTCACCCCGGCGCGGTCGAGCGCGATCGTGACCGGGAGCTTGTGCATGGCCACGTCCATCAGCACCTGGTCGAACGCGCGGTTCAGGAACGTCGCGTAGATCGCGACCACCGGATGCATCCCGCCCATGGCCAGGCCGGCCGCGCTGGTCATGGCGTGCTGTTCGGCGATGCCGACATCGAATACCCGCTCGGGGTAGGCCCGCGCGAACGCCGCCAGGCCGGTCGGGTGGAGCATCGCCGCGGTGATCGCGACGACGTCCGGCCGGCGGGCCCCGATCGCCGCGAGCTCGTCGCCGAACACCGCGGACCAGGTCCGTTTCGGCGGGCCGCTGGCTGCCTTGGCAGTGGGGGCGGCCGGCACCTGGTGCAGGCAGTCCTCCTCGTTCTGCTCGGCGAGCTGGTACCCGAAGCCTTTCCTGGTGAGGGTGTGCACGAGCACCGGGCCGCCGAAGTCGCGGGCGCGGCGCAGCGCGTACTCGACCGCCTGCTCGTCGTGGCCGTCGATCGGGCCGAGGTACTTCAGGCCCAGGTCCTCGAAGAGCACCTGCGGCGCCACGACGTCCTTGATGCCCTTCTTCACCCCGTGCAAGGTCCCGTAGAGGGGGGGGCCGACCAGCGGGGTGCGCGACAAGGTGGTCTTGATGTAGTCCAGCACCGTCTCGTAGCGCTGGCTCATCCGTATCGTGGCCAGGTGATTGGCCAGGCCGCCGATGGTCGGCTGGTACGACCGCCCGTTGTCGTTGACGACGATGATCAGCCGGCTGTCCTTGGCCACCGCGATGTTGTTGAGCGCCTCCCAGGCCATGCCGCCGGTCAGGGCGCCGTCGCCGATCACCGCCACCACCGTGCGGTCCGTCTCGCCGCGCAGCCGGTACGCCTTGGCCAGGCCATCGGCGTAGGAGAGGCTGGTGGACGCGTGCGAGTTCTCGACCATGTCGTGCTCGGACTCGGCCCGGCTCGGGTAGCCGGATATACCGCCGCGCTGCCGCAGCGTGCCGAAAGCGGCCTGGCGGCCGGTGAGCAGCTTGTGCACGTAAGCCTGGTGGCCGGTGTCGAACACGATCCGGTCCACCGGCGAGTTGAAGACGCGGTGCAGCGCGATGGTCAGCTCAACCACGCCGAGGTTCGGCCCCAGGTGACCGCTGGTCCTGGACACTGTCTCGATCAAGAGGTCGCGGATCTCGCCCGCCAGGACAGGCAACTGCTCGGCGTCGAGTGCCTTGAGGTTCCGCGGACCGGCGATGGACTCCAGCAAGGTCACCTGGGCTGCTCCTCATCGTCGTCGGCTCATCGTCTTCGTCCGGGCGCGGCCGGCCGCCTCGGACGCAGGCCAGCGATTTCTGGCCAGCGCGGCGCGGGAACCAGTGCCGAGTCTATTTCGCCCGGCCCGCAGGCCGCACGAGGGGCTCAGCACCGCGCCGCAGTGCCACCCCCGGGCCGGGCGGGTCCGGGGACTTCGGTCCATCATGCCCCGATGCGGCGTCCGCCGCCCGCATGCCGCGCACCTCGCGGGGGATCAGCGCGAGCGCCGAGGCCACGATGATCACCGCGGCGGCGCCGTAGTCGGTGGCGGAGACCCCGATCTCCGTGGCCAGCGGACCCGCGATCAGCGCGCCGACCGGCATCGCGATCACGCTGCCGAGCACGTCGTACGAGGAGACCCGGGCCAGCTTGGCCCGGGGAATGTTCCTGGCCATGGTCACGGTCCACTGCACCATCGTGATCTCAAGGGTGATGCCGAGGCAGAGCGCGGCCAGGCAGATCACGGGCAGCGGCCAGAGCATGCCGAGGGACAGCGGGGAGATCGCCATCGCCGCGCCGATGAGGACCACGAACATCATGGGCCGGCGCGGGCTGAACCGCAGCGATGCGAGCCCGCCGACGATCAGGCCCACCGACTCGGCCGCGGTGATGGCGCCCCACGCCGCCGGGCCGCCGAGATGGGCCCGCGCCACCACCGGGCCGAGCACCTCGAAGCTCCCGTACCAGGCGGCCAGGAGCACGCCGTACTGGGCCACGATGACCCAGAGCCAGGTGTGCGAGCGGAACTCCGACCAGCCGTCCCTGAGCTCCCTGAGCATGCTGGAGCCCGCCGGCCGCTCGTTGCCGGCCGAGCGGATGGCCAGCAGCAGCGGGACCGAGCCCAGCATGCCCACGCCGCAGGTGGCCAAGGCCCAGCCGGGCCCCGCAGCGGCCACGAACACCCCGGCCACGGCCGCCCCGGCCATCTGCGCGGCGTTCATCGCCAGACGGCTCATCGCGAAGGCCTCCTGCAGCAGGCGGCCCGGAACCAGCCTGGGCAGCAGCGCCTGCGACGCCGGGTAGAAGACCGCCATGCCCGAGCCGGTCACCATCTCGAGCAGGATCATCTGCCACACGCGCGGGTGGGTGGTCAGCACCAGGATGCCGAACGTCCCCTCGCCGAACGCGATCATCAGGTTGGCCGCGACGATCACCCGCTGCGGCGCGACACGGTCCGCGACAACGCCGCCGACCAGCGCGAAGACCAGCGACGGCGCGATCTGCGCGGCCAGCACGTAGGACAGGTCCGCGGTGGACCCGGTGCTGCCCAGGACTGCGAACGACACGCCGACCAGCGAGAACGCGAATGCCGCGGGCGCGAGCACCCGGTCCGCGAGCAGCAGTCGGAAGTCGCGGATGGCGAGGACCGGAAACCGGCGGGCAGGCGCGCGCCACGGCATGAGGCATCCGATCTGTGCTGTCCGTGAGGCTCCCGCCGACCGGGCGGAGGCCCCCACCGACGCTAACCGGCATGTCAGCCGCACGGCAATGCAAATCTTCCCAGCTCACCCGCCCACAGTGCCGTAGCCGTACCCCCGGGACGTGAGCGACACCAGAGTCACCCCGGTGCCGCTCGCCGGGGCTAGCGGATGCCGTAGAGGTGCTCCAGGGCGAGCTGGTCGAGGCGCTCGAAGGCCATGCCGCGCGCGGCGAGAGCCTCGATGTCGGGCGTGAAGCCCTGGACGTCGCGCCAGGTCTCACCGTCGGCCAGGGTCGGCAGCGCCAGGTCGGCCACGTGCGAGGCGGCCAGCGCCGCGATGACCTCGTCGTCGGCCCGGAACGCGCGGACCTTCTCCCGCAGGATCAGGTAGTTGCGCATGCAGGCGGCGGCCGAATCCCAGACGCCGTCGTCGTCCTCGGTGCGCGGCGGCTTGTAGTCGAAGTGGACCGGCCCGTCGTACCCGCCCGCCTCCAGGGCGTCCACGACCCAGAACGCGCCGCGCGCGTTGCCGGCCCCGAACCGCAGGTCCTGGTCGTAGCGGGGCCCGTTCTGGCCGTTCAGGTCGATGTGGAACAACTTGCCGTGCCAGAGCGCCTGGGTGATGCCATGGGCGTAGTTGAGGCTGGCCATCTCCTCATGCCCGATCTCCGGGTTGATCCCGACCATCTCGGGATGCTCCAGCTCGGTGATGAAGGCCAGGGCGTGCCCGGCGGTCGGCAGCAGGATGTCGCCGCGCGGCTCGTTGGGCTTCGGCTCGATCGCGAACCGCAGGCCGTACCCCTGGTCGATGACGTAGCTGGACAGGATGTCCATGGCTTCCTTGTACCGGTCCAGCGCGGCGCGCATGTCCTTGGACGCGCCCGACTCGGCGCCCTCCCGGCCGCCCCAGAACACGTACACCTTCGCGCCCAGTTCCGCGGCCAGGTCCAGGTTGCGCATGACCTTGGCCAGGGCGAAGCGGCGCACGTCACGGTTGTTGGCGGTGAACGCGCCCTCCTTGAACATCGGATGCGAGAACAAGTTGGTCGTCGCGGTGGTCACGACCAGGCCGGTCTCCTCCAGCGCCAGGCGGAAATCAGCGATCTTCTTGTCCCGCTCCGTGTCGCTCGCGTCGAAGTCGAACACGTCGTTGTCGTGGAAGTTCACCCCGTAGGCGCCGAGCTCGGCGAGCTTGCGCACCGCGCGGTCGGCGGGCATGGGCGGCCGTACGGCGGGGCCGAATACCTCCACCCCCTGCCACCCGACGGTCCAGATACCGAACGAGAAGTGGTCAGCGGGAGCCGGAACGTAGGCGTCTGTGCTCACGGGTCAGTCCTTCCTTCCCAGGTGGTGGTGGCCTCACGCAGCGCGGCCAGTCTCTCTCGGATGGCTGGCTGCGGCGGCCCGGTGTACTCCTCCGCGCCGCTGCGTGGCCAGTCCGGCGGGTCCGGGGTGCCAGCCAGGGCCCAGGCCGCCTGGCGGGCCGCGCCCAGCGCGACGTACTCCTCGGGCTCCGGCACGGCGACGGGCACGCCGAAGATGCCCGGCGCGACGGCCCGGATCGCCGCCGACCGCGCCCCGCCGCCGATCAGCAGCACCCGGCGGCGCTCGACGCCCTGCGCGGCGAGGAGGTCGGCGGCCTCGGCGAGCGAGGCCAGCACGGCTTCGACAGCGGCCCGGGCGAGATTCTGGCTGGTGGCGTTCTGCGTGGTCAGGCCGCGCAGCACACCGGTCGCGCCAGGACGGTTCGGGGTCCGCTCGCCGTCCAGGTAGGGCAGCAGCGTGATCCCGCCCGCGCCGGGCGCGGCCGCCAGCGCCTGGGCGGACAGCCCGGCCAGGTCGGTGCCGATCAGCGAGGCCGTGGCGGACAGCACGAGGCCCGCGTTGACGGTTGCCACCAGGGGCAGGAAGCGCCCGGTGGCGTCGGCGAAGCCCGCCACGGCCCCCGACGCGTCAGCGGCCGGGACCGCGGCGACGGCGTACGCCGTGCCGGAGGTCCCGATGGAGATGACCAGTTCGCCCGGCTCCAGGCCGAGGCCCAGCGCCGCTCCCATGTTGTCGCCGGTACCCGGCGCGAGCACGGCCCCGCCCGGGGTCTGGCCGACGACCTCGGCAGGCTTGGCGACCCGGGGCAGGACTGGCTCATGACCGAGGGCGGCCGCGGCCAGGTCGGGTAGCCAGCGCCCGCTCGCGGGCGAGAAGTAGCCCGTGCCCGAGGCGTCGCCGGCATCGGTCACCGGCTCGGTCGCGCCGAGCCGCCAGCTGAGCCAGTCGTGCGGCAGCAGCACGAGATGCGTCCTCGCCGCGTGCTCCGGCTCGTGATCCGCGAGCCAGCGGAGCTTGGTGACGGTGAACGACGCGTTGGGCACGCTCCCGGTGTGCTCAGCCCACCAGGCTGGTCCGCCACGTTCGGCGATCAGCGCGGTGGCCGCGGCCGCCGACCGCAGATCGTTCCACAGCAAGGCCGGCCTGATCACCCGCCCGGCCTCGTCCACCACGATCATGCCGTGCTGCTGGCCGGCGACCGCGACCGCGTCCGCCCGTTCCAGCAGCCCGTCCCCGGCCTGCTGCAGCGCGGACCACCACGCAGCCGGATCACACTCGGTGCCCCCCGGATGCGGCGCGCTCCCGCGCGCGACGACGGTGCCGTCCTCGGCGCGGCACAGCAAGATCTTCGTGGACTGCGTCGAGGAGTCCACCCCGGCCACGAGCATGCTGTTAACCTCCCACGCCGACGGATTGAACCTATCCCGGCAGCGTATTCCGGCTCTGGCCACGGGCCCGCGACACTTCGAAAAACTATCCGAAAGTTGCGGTCGCGGATGAGTATAGGTATCGGTCACAGCGCTGACAAGACACCGGCGGCCTGCCCTCCGGGGCCGGCCATGGACGATCACGGGCGGACAGGCTGCTTCCCAGGCTGTCCTGGGGAAGGCCCGGGGAGCGTCCCGGCCCGGGCCGCCTGCCAGCCCGCCACGAGCTCGCCGCCGAGCACGGCCAGCAGCGCCGCTACCGGGACAGTCCAGCTACCGGTGGCGGTGTGCAGGAACCCGACGGCGAGCGGGCCCGCGGTGGCGACGAGGTAGCCGGTGCCCTGGGCGAACGCTGACAGCGAGGCGGCGACCAGGGGATCGGGAGACCGGGCCAAGGTGAAGTAGATGGCCAGGCTGAGCGCCGCTCCCTGGCCGAGGCCCAGGACCAGAATCCAGGCGGTGGACTGGGCCAGCGGGGCGAACCACACGCCGGCGAGACCGGCCGCGCTCGCCGCTATGGCGGCCACCATGAGCCCGCGCTGGCTCGGGACCCGGTGTGCGAGCACCGGGATGACCAGGGCGGTGACGGCGCCCCCCAGGTTCATCAGCGCCAGCAGGGTGCCCGCGTGCACGGCCGTTGCCCCGCGGTCACGGAACATCGTGGGCAGCCAGGAGAGCGTGGCGTAGAACGTGAGGCTCTGCAATCCCAGGAACACGGTCACCTGCCAGGCCAGCGCGTACCGGTACACCCGCAGCTGCCCGGCCCGGCCCGGCTGGGATCCGCCGCCCAGCGGCGCGGCATCCAGCGGGGCGGCATCCAGCGGGGCGGCATCCAGCGGCGCGGCATCCAGCGGCGCGGCATCCAGCGGCGCGTCCGCGGGGCCGGGCGGCATGGTCCGGTACTTGCGCTGCGGAAGCCAGGCCACGGCGGCGGCGATGGCGGGCAGCGCCCACAGGCCCAGCGTGAGCCGCACCGACCCGCCCGAGGCCCGGTACACGGGAACCGCGATCAGCGAGCTGAGGATCGAGCCGGCGGACAGGCTCAGCAGGTAGATCCCGATCAGCAGCCCGGCCCGGTCCGGGTTCCGCCGCTTCACCAGGCTCGGCAGCAGGACATTCATCGGCGCGATCGCGGCGCAGGCCAGCACAGTCCCGGGGAACAGCATCACCCCCGGCAGCGCCCCTCGCAGCAGCAGGCCCGCCGCCAGCAGGGCCAGCGCCGCTTCCAGCACACGTTCTTCCCCGAACCTGCGGCTCAACGGCGCCGCCACGGCGGAGAACGCGCCGAAGCAGAGCACGGGCACCGACGCCAGCACGGCGAGCGCCGCCGAGGACAGCCGCAGGCTGGCCGACAGCTCTGGGAAGACCGGTGGCAGGCTGGTGATCGCGGCCCTCAGGTTGAACGCCAGCGCGACAATCCCGACGACGAGCAGCGCGATATGCCGCCTGGACGCAAGGTTACGCGCCCGGGCGCCAGTGCTGCCGGGGCTCGCCGCGTACGGTCCGCGGCGCCAGGTCACGTTCTTATGGCGCGCAATCCGACCGGCACGTGGGCGGCAAGCTGTGCCGCGATGCCAGCCGCACGCTCCGCCACGGTGCTCACGGCGGCCACCGCAGCGGCCCCGCTGGTGCTGGCGCTGGCCGCGCGGTTGGCCAGAACGGCGACCCGTTCCGATAGCACGGCCCACGCCGCCTCACGCGCGGGAGTGAAATTGCCCATCTGGTAGTACATCTCGAACGCCGGGCCCGCGGTCCGCCCGGGGTAAGCGGGCCCGGCCGGCAGCCGGGTGAGGGCCGTGCCGAGCGGCTCGAGCACCCCGGTCATGAGCCCGAACGCGGCGCCGATCAGCACGCCCAGTTGCTCGTCGCTCTCGTCCGTGTGAGTGAAGAACCGGGTCAGCGTCTGGAGCAGCGCCTCGTAGCCGAGGGTGAACAGCTCGGCGACCGTGATGGCCGCGGGCTCGGTAGCCAGCGGCTGCGGCGCCTCGATGTCGTAAGGCTGCCGGGTGAACGCGGCGATGACCGGCCGGGCCGGCTCGAAGGTGGGGTCCTGCTTGCGGAGCTCGCTGTACTCCTCCCACATGCTGAGGAAGCGGCCGTAGTGGGCGGAACGCCAGTCGCCGCGGGCGCCCTCGCCCTGCTCGATGATCTCCTCGATTGCCGCGTGCGCGGACTTGAGGTCCGTCACGGTGACAATCTCAGGCCAGCTGAACAGTTCCGGGGTGGCCTGCGCGCGGGGCGGCCCGACGAATACGGCGCCTTCCCCCAGGTGGCTGACAAGATGGCTGAGCCCTTCGGAGATGCCCCGGTAGAGATGCCCGACGGTGGCGAAATCCTGCACCCGCGGCAGCGCCTCGCCCGGTTCGACCGGCTCGTGCGGCGGCGCGCCCGGAACGAACCCCTCGGCGTCCTGGCGCTCCATTCCCTCGGGCCGTTCAAGGTACAGGAAATGGGTGAGCGCCGCCTCGCCAAACGGAAGCAGGTCAAGCTGGACGCCGGGCGGGAAGTAGTTGGAGCGCTGCGGGAAGTTGGGCCTGGTCAGGACCGGAGCAGCGCCGATCGAGGACATCAGGTTCGCGACCAGCGCGAAATGCAGCATCTCCTGCACGGCAATCCCGCGCAGGACCTCCCGCCACCTCGCGACCGCGGCCGCCTGCTCCGCGGTCAGGCCCTCCCCGGCATCCTGCTTCAGGCTGAAGCCCGCATAGAGGTACTGGCACATGATCATGTGCTCCAGCTGGGACGCCTCAGCCAGCAGATACCAGAGGTGCTCACGGTGCTCGACCACGAGCCTGGGTTCAGCCATCAGGTGCTCCAGGGGCTCCAGGGAGACTTCGGCCGGATCACGAACCGTCAATGTTTACATGATTACATGCCGATCCCGCCATGCGTGGGCATCGGCGGGAGGCTCTGTCCGGGCGGCAGCGGCTTCAGCCTCCCGCGACCAGCGAGCGGAGCACGTACTGCATGATCCCGCCGTGGCGGAAATAGTCCGCCTCGCCGGGCGTGTCGATCCGGACGACCGCCCGGAACTCCCGGCCGTCCGCGCTGACCGTGACCTCCGGTGGCACCGGCCCGGTGTTGATCTCCTCGATGCCGGTCACGTCGAACACCTCGCGGCCGGTGAGGCCGAGTGAGGCCGCCGACTGCCCCGGCCGGTACTGAAGCGGCAGCACGCCCATCCCGATCAGGTTGGACCGGTGGATCCGCTCGAACGACTCGACCAGGACGGCCCGGACGCCGAGCAGCAGAGTTCCCTTGGCGGCCCAGTCCCTCGACGAGCCCGAGCCGTACTCCTTGCCGCCGAGCACGATCAGCGGCGTGCCCTCCTGCGCGTACTGCCGTGACGCCTCGTAGATCGACATCTGCTCGCCATCCGGCAGCTTCACCGTCACGCCGCCCTCGGTGCCCGGGGCCAGCTGGTTGCGGAGCCGGATATTCGCGAACGTGCCGCGGATCATCACCTCGTGGTTGCCCCGCCGCGACCCGTAGGAGTTGAAGTCGCGCCGCTGCACCCCGTGCTCGCGCAGGTAGTCACCGGCGGGGCTGTCGTTCTTGATCGCGCCGGCCGGTGAGATGTGGTCGGTGGTCACCGAGTCGCCCAGCATGGCCAGCACCCGGGCTCCATGGATGTCGGTGACCGCGGCCGGCTTCTCGGTCATCCCCTCGAAGTACGGCGGCCGCCGCACATAGGTGGACTCCGGGTCCCAGGCGAACGTGTCGCCCTCGGGGACCGGCATCGCGCGCCACCGGTCGTCGCCCTCGAAGACGTCCGCGTAGTCGCGGGTGAACATCTCGGCGGCGACCGCGCTGCGCACCACGGAGTCGATCTCGTCCGGGGTCGGCCAGATGTCGCGCAGGTACACCGGCGTGCCGTCGGATCGCGCGCCCAGCGGCTCGTGGACCATGTCGATGTCCATCGTGCCGGCCAGCGCGTACGCGACCACCAGCGGCGGTGAGGCCAGGTAGTTCATCTTCACGTCCGGGTTGATCCGGCCCTCGAAGTTCCGGTTGCCGGACAGCACGGACACGACCGCGAGGTCACTGTCGGCCACCGCCGCGCTGATCGTCTCGGGCAGCGGCCCCGAGTTGCCGATGCAGGTGGTGCAGCCGTAGCCGACCAGGTTGAAGCCGAGCTTCTCCAGGTAGGGCACCAGACCGGCGCGCTCGTAGTAGTCCATGACCACCTTGGAACCGGGCGCCAGCGTGGTCTTCACCCACGGCTTGCTGGACAGGCCGGCCTCGACCGCCTTGCGGGCGAGCAGCGCGGCGCCGATCATGACCGACGGATTCGAGGTGTTCGTGCACGAGGTAATGGCCGCGATGACGACGGACCCGTGATCGACGGAAGTTTTCGTTCCGTCGTCCAGTGTGACCTGTACCGGTGCGGACGGGCGGCCGGGCGGGCCCTCAGCCACCGGATCGGAGGCGGGGAACGTGCCCTTCAGCCCGTTATCCAGGCCGGGGGCGGATACGTATGTGCCCAGCGCGTCGCGGAACGCCGTCTTCGCGTCGGCCAGCGCCACCCGGTCCTGCGGGCGCTTCGGGCCGGCCAGCGACGGCACCACCGTGGACAGGTCGAGCTCCACTTCCTCCGAGTACCTGGCGGGCTGGCTGGGGTCGTGCCAGAGGCCCTGTTCCCTGGCGTACGCCTCGACCAGGGCAACCTGCTCGGCGGGCCGGCCGGTCAGCCGCAGGTAGGTCAGCGTCTGCTCGTCGATGGGGAAGATCGCGCAGGTCGAGCCGAACTCCGGGCTCATGTTGCCGATCGTCGCCCGGTTCGCCACGGGCACGGCGGTCACGCCCTCCCCGTGGAACTCGACGAACTTGCCGACCACGCCGTGATGGCGGAGCTTTTCTGTGATGGTGAGCACCAGGTCGGTGGCGGTCGCCCCGGACGGCAGCTCGCCCAGCAGGCGGAACCCGACGACCCGCGGGATCAGCATGCTCACCGGCTGGCCCAGCATCGCCGCCTCGGCCTCGATCCCGCCCACACCCCAGCCGAGCACGCCCAGGCCGTTCTGCATGGTGGTGTGCGAGTCAGTGCCCAGGCAGGTGTCCGGGTAGGCGCTGCGGGCGCCGCCGTCACCGGCCTGCGTCATGATCACACGCGCCAGGTGCTCGATGTTGAGCTGAACGCTTCCTGCCCCCACCGCAGGAACTGGAAGCGTTCTTGGTTCCGGCCGAACTCCAGGTCCACGTTCCGCTGGAAGGCGTCCGGCCGTCCGAAGATGTCGGCGACCACCGAGTGGTCGATGACCAGCTCGGCCGGCACCAGCGGGTTGATCTTCCCCGGATCGCCGCCGAGCTGGCGCATGGCCTCACGCATGGTGGCGAGGTCGACCACGGCCGGCACCCCCGTGAGATCCTGCAGGATCACCCGGGCCGGAGTGAACTGGATCTCGGTGCCGGGCTGGGCCGCCGGGTCCCACTCCGCCAGGGTGGTGATGTGCTCGCGCGTGACGTTGTGGCCATCCTCGGTGCGCAGCAGGTTCTCCAGCAGGATCTTCAGGCTGAACGGGAGGCTGGCCGCACCGGGCACCGCGTCCAGCCGGTGGATCTCGTACTCTGCCTCGCCGACCTTGAGCGTGGCACGGCTGCCGAAGCTGTTCGCGGTCATCGTGTGCTGGCCTCCTGTCCCGTGCCGCCTGCGGCGGCCGGCTCTTCCTGCATCCTGCCGCAGGACGCCTGGCACAAACTCATCGGCCCGGTACCTTTCGGCCCGCCCTGATGGTCTGGGTAAGCCCGTCCACAGCAAGGTATCTCGACATCGAGCTAACTTACGAAGCCCACCGTAAGCGTGACTTATCTCGACGTCAAGCTATCTCGGGCTGCGGGCGACCGCGCCACGGGCCGTTTATTTTCATGGCCAGCTTGCCACCGGGAAAGTCAGGATTGGGTGGCGCCCGGGCGAGGATTCCCTGTCCCAGCCGGGTCGGCCGGTCGGCCTCAGCGGGCGCGCCTCGCGCGCGTCGAACGCCAGGTCGCCGGCCTCCTTCGGGCGCGGCGCGGGCGGCGCAGGACGACTTTCGCCTGGTAGGCCTGCACCACACGGCCCTGAGAGCGGAGAGTGCCTGCTCGGTTCGTCGCCGGATTTATACTATCTCAAGGGCGCATCAGATCCAGCAGTCTAGACCCCGCTGGTTACCCGTAGTCAGGGATAGAACGCATTCCGCACATAGGCGTCCGCACCCGGCCGGCTAGACAGCCATCACGAGAGCGTCAATGCTCGCAAGCAGGCACGTCCGCTACGCCAGCGACTTGATGGAGATCGCACAATGCCCGAGCGCGACCATGGCCCAAGCGCGGTCGCGACCCTGCTCACCGCGCCGACCAAGCAGTTAGACCGCCCCGCAGACCGCCCCGCCCAAGATCGTGACCTCCTGCGGTCCAGGGCTGGGCAATTCCTGGAGTCGCGAAAACGGGACCCCGCGGCCAGCTGGCCGCTGCGAAGCTACCTCCAACTCGGCGCCCTGCCGGGCGCGGTGCCGTGCGCGCGGTTGCACGCCAAGCTGGTGCTCTGGGAGTGGGGCCTTGATCGCCTGGTGGAGACGTCTGAACTGCTGGTGTCGGAGATCGTCACCAACGCAGTCCGCGCATCCGCCGGCCCGGCGAACGGCCAGGGCGACGAGCAGCAGGTCAGCGGACTGCCCTCGGTGTGGCTGTGGCTGGCCACCGACCGGCGCGACGTGCTGATCCAGGTCTGGGACGGCAATAACGAAATCCCGGTATGGCGGGACTTGGGGCCGGAGGCGGAAGGCGGACGCGGACTGCTCCTCGTCGAGCGCCTCAGCGCCCAGTGGGGCAATTACACGCCGGAGGGCTGGAGCGGGAAGGTGGTCTGGGCGATCGTGGGCAAGGACGCTGCTGGGCGAGCTGATCTGACCGCGAGTGCCTGACCGCCGGGCGATCCCGATGTGATGTCGCCGCCCGGGCTCATGGAATCGAGCGCATCCACCGATCATGGCCGACGGCGGACTTGAATCACCGGCCAGCGGCGGCCTTGTCCAGCCCGTGCCGGGCGGCGCTGACGTCCAGGCCGCCCATGCCCTCATCGACGAGTGAGTCCCACCGCCGGCCGATGGCGTCGAGGACGGGCAGCGACACGTCCGATGCCGCGCTGAGCGCCAGCCGGATGTCCTTGAGCGCCCACTGGAGCGAGAAATCTGGCGAGTCGTCCCCGGCGTCCATCTTGCGGAACTTCGCGTGCGCCCACGGCGAGGCCAGGTTTCCGGCGCCGAGGAATTCCAGCACCTCCTGGTGATCGGCGCCGAGCGAGTCCGCCAGCGCCAGGATCTCGGCGGTTCCCTCGGCCAGGAAGACCAGCCAGCTGTTCATGACCAGCTTGAGCCTGGTGCCCGCGCCCGCCTCGCCGAGCCACTTCGTCGCCCGGCCGATCGCCTCGAATACGGGCTCGAGCACAGGCTTGGCCGCCTCAGGGCCAGATGCCAAAATCAGCAGCTGGCCAGCTTCGGCTGGGCCCCGGGTCCCCGAGACCGGCGCGTCCACGAAGTGGACGTCCGTGCGCTCTTCCGCAACCTGGGCGGCTAGCTCGCTGATGGCGGCCACGCCGATGGTGCCCATCTGCGCCCACACGGCGCCCGGCCGCATCGCGGCCAGCATGCCCTGGCCGAAGGCCACGGACTTCACCGCCTCCGCGTGCGGGAGCATGGTGATCACCACGTCCGCGTGAGCGACGGCGTCGGCGGGCAATTCGTGCGCCACCGCGCCCTCCGCCGCCAGAGCGGCGGCAGGCTCGGGCGTCCGGTTCCACACGTCGACCGGCAACCCGGCGCGCAGGAGGTTGCGGGCCATGCCGGCGCCCATCGTCCCGATGCCGAGCACCGCGACCCGTGGGCCCGTGCGATCCGGCGTAGTGTCGTTCACGAGTGCCTCCTAGTCATGTTCGCTGGCTGTCATGTTCGCTGGCTGCGTCCCATGCCCCGGCTGCGCCAGGCCACCAGCGTGGCCAGACCAGCCGTCACTGCCCCGGCGAGCATGGCCGCCCGGTCGCCACCCACGCCCGCCGTTCCGCCTCCGTGGCTGGCCGTGATGGCGATGGCCGGCAGCAGCGCGGCGCCGATGCCCGCGCCGATCTGGCGGCTAGTGTTGATCACTCCGCCCGTGGCCGGGAGGTGGGTAAGGGCCAGGAAGCCGAACGTTGCCACGCCGTTGGTCAGCACGAGCAGCCATCGCGTCCCCATCCGGGCCGCGAGCCGGGCGCCGAGCGCCCCGGCGGCGAACCCGACGATGCCCTGCGGGGCGATGGCCAGGCCGGTCATGAGCGGGGAGTCATGGAGCACCTGCTGGAAGTAGAGCGACAGGACGAGCATCTCACCGCCGTTCCACACTCCGAGCAGCAGGATGAGGGCGCCGCCCTTGCGCAGGCTCGGCAGCCGCAGCACGTCGCCGCGAACCAGCGGATCCGGGTGGCGTCTCTCGACACGGCGAACGCCCCAGCGGCCGCCCCGGCCAGGGCCAGCGCCCCAAGCACTCCAGGCGAGGTCCAGCCCGCCACACCGCCCTGGGACACGGCGAACACCACGCGGCGATCGCCCCGGTGATCAGCGCCGCGCCGCCAATGTCCAGCCGCCGCTGGCCTCGCTCCTCACGGGACCGGCCGAGCAGCCCCGGGGCCAGCAGCACGGCCGCCGCTAGCCTGCCCCTTTGGCCCGGCATGGCCCCCCGCTCTTAGCCTCGATCCGCTGAAGTCCTTTCGGGATAACAGGGGCCTGACCTGGTCGGACGCCTGCCGACCTTCAAGATCATCGGTGGATTCAGGCTTAGGGTCCCGGCCATGCAAGGTGGTTAAAGAACCGCCCGCCGCGTCCCGGCCCCTGCCCGCCTGCGCCCGGCACTGGGTTATCTGCCGGGGCGGGGTGCCTGGATTCATCCCGCCTGCCCCATGTGCGTAGTGTGCAGCAGTCTAGGCGGGCGGGTGGGATCAGCGCGGCGGGCCGGGGTTAGGTGAGGCTCCCCTTTCCTGAGCAACGGAGAGCGGGAGCCCCACGGGTGACCCGGGCGGGCTGGGAGCGCTCCCCGGCCCCGGCGTCAGCGGCGCGGCACCGGACCGGGGGGCGCATCGCGCCGCCTGCCGTCACGCCCTTGGTGACGGCCCTCAGACCGCACCCGATCTTCTCTGCGGTCTGCCGCATCCTCAGCCCCGAGTCATAGACGGCCCTGATCTGCGCTGCGTACTCCGCTGACATCGGCGCTGCATGAGCGCGGCCGGGCGGGCGCATGACGGTCCCGGCCTCGCGCAGCGCGCTCTCCACCATCACGCGCGTGTACCCGAACCGGGTCATGCAGCCGCGCACGGACAAGCCCGCGTCGTAGGCCCGGCCGAACTCGGCGGCGGGCACAGGGCCGGTCACTCCAGGCTGCCCAGTACGTCCCGGATAGCCTCGCGGACTTCGGCCCACGTTTCGCCCCTGACGACCACGGGCGGGGATGACCCCCGCCACCACGCATAGTGCAGCGTGCCGTTCACACCGTCGAACGCATGCCAGCGGGGGAACTCGGCTTCGACGCTTTCTAGAGTCGGCTCGGGCTCGGGCGGGGTGGCGGTCACGCCGTCATCAGCGCCCATACGACCTTGCCGCTTGACCGCTCAGGCGTGAGCACTCCCCACTGCTCGCTCAGCGTCTCGACCAGCAGGAGCCCCCGCCCGCGTTCTGCCTCGGGGTTGTCCGGCTCGGCGCGGGCGGGCGTGTGGTGGCTGCCGTCCCAGACTGCAACCATGACGCGCTGCCGGTCGGAGCAGAGCCAGACCCGGACAGGTGGCGTCCCTGGGAACCACCGCCCGTCATACCGGCTGCCATTCAGGTCCGCCGACGCTGCGACTGCGTTCGTCGTCAGTTCCGAGACGATTAGCTCGGTAGTGCCATCGTAGGTAGGTAGGCCCCATTCCCAGAGGAGGGCACGGGCATGGAGCCGGGCGCAGGGCACCGCGCTGGCCAGGGGCGCTAGCTCCAGGTATGAGCGCAGCGGCCATTTCCACCAGTGGTGGGCGGTGCCGGCTCTGGAGCTTTTCACAGATCCGTACTCAGACATGCCCGATGTTGCAATCGGGCCGTCGTTTACAGAGCCGGTACCGCCGCTCATGGGAAACCGCTTTCTCCATGAAAGCCTTTAAACCTGACACCGGGCAGCAATGCGGGCCTGCCCGGTGTCAGGGGCCTTTACGGACTTGACCCAATGTCCGCCGTCATCGTGCTACCGTCATCGTGCCACTACTACATGGCATGTGCAAGATACAGATGCAACTTTCGTGAGAGGCATGGATGGCTCCACAGAGCAGTCCTACGGTCAAGCGGCGCAGGCTTGCGGCCGAGCTACGTCACTACCGGGACGCGGCAGGTCTGACGATTGACGACGTGGCTGAGCGTCTTGAGTGGTCAACCGCGAAGATCAGCCGCATAGAGAACTCGCGCGTCAGTGTCTTGCCTCGTGACGTGAAGTTCCTGCTCGGCGTGTACGGTCTGACCGATCGCGACCCAGCATGGGATGTCATGCTCACGCTTGCGCGTGAGAGTCGCGAACGTGGCTGGTGGCATCAATACGGCGATGCGGTGCCGGACTGGTTCGAGGTCTATGTCGGCCTTGAGGCCGACGCTACGTCTATCAGCGCCTATCACACCGAGTTCGTGCCGGGCCTGATCCAGACGGCGGACTACGCAAGGGCAATCACACGGGCGAAGCTGTCTGACGTGACAGACGATGATCTTGAGCGCATCGTCGGCGTACGTATGGAGCGTCAGAAGATTCTGACCTCCGACGATGGACCACACGTCTGGTTCGTGATCAACGAAGCCGTGGTGCGCCGGGTAGTCGGCGGACCCGAGGTCATGCGTGGGCAGCTTGACCACCTCATCGTGGCCGCCGAGCTGCCTCGCGTACAGCTACAGGTACTTCCCTTCGACGCTGGCGCTCACGCGAGCATGGACGGATCGTTCAGCATCCTCGCGTTCCGTGAGCAGACAGACCCGCAGGTCGTGTACATGGAGTACCTGACCGGCGCCCTGTATTTGGAGAAGCCAGCCGACACCGACCGCTATAGACTCGTGGTCGACCACTTGCGCGCCACAGCGCTCAACATGGACGCCTCACGCGCGTTGATCGCAGGCATAGCCGAGCGATTGGGATGATCTGTACCCCTCAAGGAGTGAAACTCCGTGAACATGACAGCGGACCTGACGCAAGCCGTCTGGCGCAAGAGCACATTTTCCAACGGTTCAGGTGGCGACTGCGTGGAGGTCGCCCGCAACCTGCCAGGCATCGTGGCCGTCCGTGACTCCAAGGACCCGCACGGCCCGGCGCTGATCTTCACCCCCGGTGAGTGGCGGACGTTCGCCGCCGGGGTGAAGTCCGGTGGGTTCGACCTGACCTGACCTGATCGTCCGGTCGCCGGTTCAGGGGCATCGCTGTGCCTGCGGTGCCTCTTTTGTTATTCTGCGTGACTCTGTGTGAGCGGGCCTGTCCGTCGCTCCGTTCCTCACCTGGCGTGTGCTTGGCTTGCGCCCACGGTTTCGGTGTACGCCGTCTCTTGTTCCTCGTCGGCGCAGTTGCTGCGGTCATGTGGGTCGGGGGTGCTCCGCGTAGCGGGGCCTTGGGATGGGCCGGGAGGTTGCGACGCGATGTCGCACGTTGTGAGTGTTGCGACACGATGTCGCACGTGGTGAGTGTGCTGGTCAAGGAGGTCTGGCTGATGCC